>Ga0335069_10013617_pt1 | contig 11413 bp, 11 predicted proteins | sample Lox_Sample_11_FD_206714 | JGI IMG/M metagenome (GOLD analysis project Ga0335069, IMG submission 206714) | Soil microbial communities from Loxahatchee National Wildlife Refuge, Florida, United States - Lox_Sample_1.1 | ecosystem: Environmental > Terrestrial > Soil > Wetlands | place: USA... | reverse complement strand
GACGCCGACAAATCGCGGCAATTCACCCCCGGATCCCAGGAGACCCCAAAACAATCCGATCCAGCCGCGCAACCGGCGCCACAGCGGCGCTCGCTCGTAAAACAAGAAGCACGCCGCCTATCGCCCCCTCGTCAGCGATCCACGCGATCTATGAGAAATCCGAGTTAGGCGCCAGCCTGTTCCGCTAGCCAGCGGTCAATCGAGTCCGATCATCACATCCGAAGCCTTGATCACCGCATAGGCCTTCGCGCCCTTGGTGAGCCTCAATTCCTCGACGGCTTCGTTTGTGATGGACGCCATTATGCTCGCACCCCCCGCGAGTTCGATCTGAACATGCGAGGTGGTCGCGCCCTTGACGATGTCTTTGATGACGCCCTGAAGCTGATTGCGCGCACTGACTCGCATGATTCTTCCCCTTTTTTGCGGCGATCGCTTTCGTAGGATATAGCGATGATTTAGGATAGTGTCGGTTGGATATTACGGCAAGGCTGCGTCGGGGACTGAAAATAAGGCTCGGAGGGACCATGAAATTCACAACTCTCGTTGTGTGGCTCATGTGCATGCTGGCGGGGCTGGCCGCGCAGGCCCATGCGGGGCAGACGAACGTCGCTGTCGCGGCCAACTTCACTGAGCCCGCGAAGGAGATCGCGGCCCTTTTCAAGCAGAAGACGGGCAACGAGGCCGTGCTCAGTTTCGGCGCTTCGGGCCAGTTCTTCACCCAGATTACGCATGACGCGCCGTTCCAGGTCTTTTTGTCCGCAGATCAGGAACGTCCGAAGGCCGCAGTGGAGCAGGGCTTCGCGGTCGCGGACAGCCGCTTCACCTATGCGGTAGGCAAGCTCGTGCTGTGGAGCCGGGTTGACGACGTGACCAAGGGCGAAGAGGCGCTGAAAGCCGCGAATTTCTCGAAGCTCGCTATAGCCAACCCGACCGCCGCTCCCTATGGCGCCGCCGCCATCGAGACGATGAAGGCGCTCGGCGTCTATGCCGCGCTCCAGCCAAAGATCGTGCAGGGGAACAACATCGCGCAAGCTTTCCAGTTCGTGGACACACAGAATGCGGAGGTCGGTTTCGTCGCGTTGTCGCAGCTTTACGCGATCAAGGACGGCACGCGCTGGATCGTGCCGCAAGCTCTATACTCGCCGATTCGGCAGGACGCAGTTCTTTTGAAGAAGGGCGGCGACGATGAGGCGTCGAAGGCGTTTCTTGCGTTCCTCAAGGGACCTGAGGCGCGGGTGATCATCGAGCGCTTCGGATATGTCGTCCCCTAGCGGTTCAGGTCAGGCGGCAGGATACGACCCGATTTCGATGTAGCCTGTGGACGCGCTCTCCCACATCTGGCAGCCAGTTCTCCTCACGGTCGAGCTTGCTGCCGTTACGACCGCCTGTCTTCTTGTCGTGGCGACGCCGCTTGCCTGGTGGCTCGCACGTTCGAAGAGTTGGTGGAAGGAAGGGGTCGCCGCAGTCGTTTCGCTGCCGCTCGTCCTTCCACCGACCGTACTCGGCTTCTACCTTCTCATCGTACTGGGGCCGGCCGGGCCTGGCGGCGCAGTCGCAAGTCTTTGGGGCGCCCGGACGCTCGCCTTCACATTCACCGGACTGGTGATCGGCTCGATGGTCGCTTCGACGCCATTCGTGGTGCAGCCGATTCGGAATTCCTTCGCTGCGATGGGCGACCGTCCGCTCGAGGTTGCGGCGACTCTGCGCGCCTCGCCCACGCGCGCCTTCTGGGCGGTGGCGCTGCCGCTTGCCAGTCCCGGCCTATTGACAGGCGCGGTCCTTGGTTTCGCCCACACAATCGGCGAGTTTGGCGTCGTGTTGATGATCGGAGGCAGCATTCCGGGACGCACGCGCGTGATGTCGACCGCAATCTTCGACTTCGTCGAGACGATGCAGTGGCGCGAGGCGAACATCCTCGCGGGCGGCATGGTCGTATTCGCCTTCACTGTAATTCTATCGATGACACTGATCGAGAAGCGGTTCACCCGGGCGCGCGCATGAGGGGAGATATTCGCGTCGCGTTTCGGGGGTCGCTTGGGGACTTCCGTCTCGACGCCGAGTTCAAAGCCCCGGCCAGCGGAGTAACCGCGATCTTCGGTCCCTCCGGCTGCGGCAAGACGACGGTTCTGCGATGCATAGCCGGTCTTCTGCGCTTTTCGGACGGCTTATGCGACGTCGACGGCGATGTCTGGCAGGGTTCCGGCGGCGTCTTTCTTCCGACCTACAAACGCCCCCTCGGTTACGTGTTTCAGGAAGCGAGCCTCTTTTTGCATCTTTCCGTTCGCCAAAACCTGCTATTCGGGGCGCCGAGGAGGCGCGCCGCGGGTCACAAGCAAGCAATCGCTTTCGATGAAGTTACGGAACTTCTCGGCGTCGCGCCGCTGCTCGACCGCTCACCGCGCAATCTGTCGGGCGGCGAGCGGCAGCGCGTCGCGATCGGCCGGGCGCTGATGTCGCAGCCGAAGCTCCTCCTGATGGACGAGCCGCTGTCGGCGCTCGACCGCAACATCAAGAACGAGATCCTGCCGTTCCTCGAGCGGTTGCGAGACCGTGTTGCGCTGCCGATCCTATACGTCACGCACGATATCGGCGAGGTCGACCGTCTGGCCGACCATATCGTGCTGATGCGCAAGGGCCGCGTCGTCGCCGAAGGCCCGCTCGCCATGATCGAGAGCGATCCTTCACTTCCTATGGGGCGGACGCGCGACGCTGCGGTGGGCCTCGTCGGCCGGGTCGAGAGCTATGACAGGGAGTACGGCCTCTTGGCAGTTGCGGTTCGTGGCGGGCGCTTCCTCGTCCCTGCGCCGGAAGATCCGGTCGGCGCGCGCCGCCACATCCGGGTCGTCGCGGCCGACATCAGCCTGACTCGGGAGCGGCCCGGCGCTAGCTCGATTCTCAACGTGCTGCCGGCGAGGATCCTCTCACATGGCATTGTCGAGGCGAACGAAATCGTCGTCTCGATTGGACTAGGCAGGGACGGGGATGGAGACCGCTTGCTGGCGCGACTGACGCGGAAATCGTGGCAGGGGCTGGGTCTTGCCGACGGGCTCTTCGTCTACGCGCAGGTCAAGGCCGTCGCGCTCGTGCCCGGGCGTGGAGAGCCGCCGCCTTCTTCGCCGTGATTCGCACACGAATCAGGCCGCAGCGAGCAGCCGCTCGACCTCGTTCACGAGGTCGCGGAGGTGGAATGGCTTAGACAGAATGCGTGCGTCCCGGGGCGCATTGTTATCCGGATTGAGCGCCACCGCCGCAAAGCCAGTGATAAACATCACTTTGATTTCCGGGTCGAGTTCGGTTGCGCGGCGTGCAAGCTCAATTCCGTCCATTTCCGGCATCACGATATCGGTGAGGAGGAGTTCGAACGGCTCCTCACGCAAGCGGTTATAGGCCGACATGCCATTATCAAACGAGGCGACCGAATATCCCGCGTTCTGCAGAGCTTTCACTAGAAAGCGACGCATGTCATTGTCGTCCTCGGCAAGCAGGATTTTGGCGGAAATCTCGATCGGCGTACGCATGCCTGTCCCCCGTTGACGCTTGCAACCTTGCGGCGCCCCGGTAAAAATTCCTTGAAGCCGTGGGGCTGTGCGGCCATGTCTTGTTTTGGTGTCCCACGATAGAGCGCCTGGTCCGGAGCGGCAATGGACGATGCAAATCGCGTGAAAGTGGAGTTTCCCCGCGCTGTCGAGACGGTCGAACCTGCGCGGCTGGTCTCTCCGCTGGTATTTAGCTCCCCACATTCCGGATCAATATATCCCGAGCGGTTCCTGGCCGAATCGCGACTCGACCCGCTGACCTTGCGCCGCTCCGAGGACGCTTTCGTCGACGAGTTGTTCCTGCCCTGCGTGGCGCTCGGGGCCCCGCTTCTCAGGGCGTTGTTTCCCAGGGCCTATCTGGATGTTAACCGCGAACCCTTCGAACTCGACCCGCAGATTTTCGACGGGCCGCTTCCGGATTTCGCGAATAGCCGCTCCCTTCGGGTTGCGGTGGGGCTCGGCACAATTCCGCGCGTCGTCGGCGATGCGCAGCCGATCTACCGGAAGACCCTTCCGCTTGCAGAAGGTTTCCGGCGCATCGACACCCTCTATCGGCCTTATCACGCAGGTCTGAAGGCGCTGATGGAGCGCGCACGCAGTCGCTTCGGAGTCTCGGTGCTGATCGATTGCCACTCTATGCCGAGCAACGCGGCCGACGTATCGGGGCTCGATATCGTATTGGGTGACCGCTATGGCGCGAGCGCCTCGCCCCGGATCCTCGAGATTCTCGAATCAAGCCTACGGGCTTCGGGCTATCGCGTCCGTCGCAACAAGCCCTTTGCTGGCGGCTTCATCACGGAGCATTTCGGCGCGCCGTCCGAAGGCGTCCACGCGGTGCAGATCGAGATCGCGCGGGCGCTTTATCTGGACGAGCGTACGATCGCCAAGACTTCCAACTGGACAACGCTCCGGGACAACCTCTTTGCCGCGGCCCGGGCGCTCGCGAAGGAGTTCGGCGGGGAGTTCCGCGCTACGCGGATGGCGGCGGAATAGAACCGACCGTTACAATGGTCGGCGCAGCAGTCGCAAAAAAAGGAGGCCGCCATGTTGCCACGGCGGCCTTCAGTCTAGGGAGGAAACGCCCAAGGAGGGCATATGCGGCAAATCAATGCCGCACCGCAGCAATATCGAGTGTGCGCCGCTCCCTTGCAAGCTTTTTCTCGGGCTTATACCCCGGTTCGAGAGGGCTTCGGGTCCGTAACTCTCATGTCAGTCGGCGTCGGAGTTGTGCAGTTTTCCGGTATTTCGCCAATAAAACCAACACCTTGCTAGAAGGAGCCGAGCGCTGCACTCTGTGGCTGCGTTCGAGCTGTGGATAGCTGACATGCAAGCATAGCATAGCTGGACAAAGCCTTTTGGGGGCGTTTCGGAATGACTGCCGTTGATTTCGCCGCTTTTGTCGCACGCCTAGCGCAGCTCTCGGGGGAAGTGATTCTTCCCTTCTTCCGGAGTGCGATCGGAGCGGAAGACAAATCCAGCGGCGGCGTGTTCGACCCGGTGACCGAGGCCGACCGGGGCGCCGAGGCAGCCATGCGTCGACTCATCGGACAAACTTTTCCTGCGCACGGCGTGGTCGGCGAGGAATACGGCGCGGACCGCCCGGACGCCGAATATGTCTGGGTGCTCGACCCGATCGATGGCACGAAGAGCTTTGTCGCAGGCCTCCCGACCTGGGGGACCCTCATAGGGCTCATGCACCGCGGGAAGCCGGTTTATGGGATGATGGCGCAGCCCTTCACCCGCGAGCGCTACTATGGCGACAGCAAGCGCGCGAAGCTGAGGACGCTTGCCATCTCCCGGTCTGAGGCGCCTCCCTCGGAGTGGTCGACGCGGAGCTTGCGCGCTCGGCCCTGCGGCAGTCTCGAAGAGGCGACGCTCGCGACAACGAGCCCGCACCTGTTCGGCGGTCCGGACAATGCCGCGGCCTTCCGCAGGGTCGAGGAGAAAGTCCGCCTCACCCGTTACGGCGGCGATTGCTACGCCTATTGCGCGGTCGCAGCGGGATTCATCGATCTCGTCATTGAAGCGGGGCTGAAGCCGCACGACGTCGTAGCCCTCGCGCCGATCATCGAGGGCGCGGGCGGGATCATTACCACCTGGGAGGGTGAGGGCCCGGAGAAGGGTGGCCGGATTATCGCAGCCGGAGACCGGCGCATCCATGAGGAGGCGCGGGCGCTGCTCCTCTCAGCCTGAGGGGTCAGCGAAGCTTTCGAAGGGCCGCGAGGCCTGTCCCTGTCGGGGAGCGACGAGCGAGACGAGCGCGCCCAGGATGAAGGCGGCGATCGCGGCGACGAGTCCCGTTTCGATGAGCGAGCCAGGACTCACCGGACGTGGGACGTATTGGAGGCGAAAAGCAAATAGGGCGAGTCCCACTGCGAGCGCTGCGCTGGCCGCGAGAGAACCCGCACGGCGGAGTGCCGCTAGACCGAGCAAGGGGAGCGTGAACGCGAGCGAAAACGCCATCGCCGCGGTCAATGCCGCCTCCGGCTCGACCAGCGCGCGCTCGTCCGCCGCGACACAGGCCGCAATGGCAAGAAGATGGACTGCGCGAATGCGGGCCAGCCGGACGCTCGCGAGGAGCGGGAAAGGGCGCGGCGGCGCATCGAGAACGATCCCTAGCGCACGCGAGCATCCATGGACGCCCACGCAAGCGACCGCGAGGTAGGCCGCGAGCGCCGCGCCGCCCGTCAACGATTTGATGGCGGCGTCTGTCACCTCTACCGGCGCTTGGAGGGGCGCGATCCAGACGATCGCAGCGGCGAGCGCGAAGCAGAGGACAAGGGCCCCGCGCGCGCTTCTCAGCGAAGCTCGACTATTGCGGCTCGTGACCGCCGGCGGGTCGAGAACAAAGAAGCCGCCGGTCGCGACCGCTGTTGCGATCGTGGCGATGAGGCCGGTCCGCGGGATGCTATCATTAAACAGCGATGCCCCGGCGAGAGGAAAGCCCCCCTTCAGAAGGATAGCCGCGGCCAGCATGGCGAGAAGCGCGCCGGCGCCTGCAGCAGCGGACACGACGAGGCTCGCCACCCCGCCGGGTATCGAGCCGAGCGCGATCGCTGCGCTGACAATCGCCTCAGCCTGCGCCCGGTCCGCTCCCGCCTCCGACACAAGAACGCCCGAGGCGCCGCGGAAGCCCGCATAGGCTGTCAATGCCGCCACCCCCAGCATCGCTACGCCGGAGGCCCATCGGACAGGCCAACTCGGAAAACGCGTCGCGATGACGTCGCTGCGCCAGGTCGCGCCGAATCGCCGCAACAGCGGCCCGAGCCCGAAGACGCCCGCCGCTACCGCAACTGCGGAGGGCCAGTTCGCCGCGCCGGACGCTGGGTTTCGGCCATAGAGGCAAAACGCCAGCCCCGCGATAAACAGCAGAAGCGCAAAGGCGCCGTATGAGACATCGAGCCGCCGTCCGGCGGCGAGAAAAGAGGGAAGATCCGCGTTACGTGCGCTCAGTCCAGCGCCGGCAAAGACGATCAGCGTTAGCGCGGGCCCCAGCGCCCGCACCAAGCCTTCAGGCGCGCCGACGCGATCGAGAGCGGCAATGGCGAATAGGCCGATGACGAGGACCGCCGCGACAAAGGACGCTGGGCCCGCCGCGCGGTGCGAACTTGATGACGAGGTGGGCAAGAAATCCGAGACGGCCATCTTCCTGTCGATGCACTACCGCACGATAAATCCAATTGCGACCGCGTTCGCGATGTCGATGAAAAAAGCCGAGACGAGCGGCAGGATGATGAAGGCCCGCGCACAGGCGCCATGCAGCTTCGTGACTGCGGTCATATTGGCGATGGCCGTCGGCGTTGCGCCTAGTGTGATGCCGGTAAATCCAGCGGAAAGCACCGCCGCCTCGTAGCTCCGTCCCATCATGGGAAAGACGGCGAAGATGATATAGGCGACGGCGACGATCGTCTGGAGCGCAAGAACGAGGACGAGCGCGAGTCCCAGTCCGCCGAGCGTCCAGAGCTGCATGCTCATGAGCGACATCGCGAGAAAGATGTTCAGCGACAGGTCGGAGATGAGGGCAAGCGCGCGGGTCCGAGTCGGCCAGTGAAGACCCCCAAGGAGCCGCGGAATCGTATTTGTGGCGACGATGCCGACGAGCAGACAGATGACGAAGAGTGGCAGCTTGATGCTCGTCCGGTCCACGATTTCCTGGAGTGCGAAGCCGATCAGGATCACGATGTTGAGCACGAGCAGAGTGCGCAGAAGCGTGATGTGATTGAGGTCCTGGGCGAATTTGTCGACCGGATCGTCCGGAACGCCGACGACCGGATCGGGCGCAACCGGTCCGGCCAGCCCATGGCGTCGGATGAGAAAGCCGGCGATCGGACCGCCGACGAGGCTCGCCACCACGAGCCCGAGCGTGGCCGTCGCAATGCCGATCTCCAGTGCATTGTTGAGCCCGAACCGTTCCGCGATGATCGGCGCCCAGGCGATCGTCGTTCCGTGACCGCCGATGAGGGCGGCCGAGCCGACCAGCGGAGTCGTGCCGGCGGGCAGTCCGAGCGTGGCGACGCTGCCCGCCGCAATGATATTCTGAATGACGAGATAACCGAGCGTCAGTGCGAGCAGGGTCAAGAACGGGCGGCCGCCTGAAATCAGATCGTCGAGCTTCGCGTTTAGACCTATGCCGGTGAAGAAATAGATGAGGAGCATGTCGCGCGCGCCCAGCGCGAATGTGATCTCGACATGGAAGAAGACATAGGCGCAGAGCGTCAGCACGGCCGCCAGCAGACCCCCTGTAACTGCCTCAGGTATGTTCCAGCGTTGCAGAGGCCGGATCACTTGGTTGAGCCCTCCGCCGGTGAAGAAGACGACGATCGCAATCGTGAAAGTGAGAAGGCCGGGAACCTGAAGGGTCGTCATGGGCTATCCCAGCTTCCATTTTGTCTACGCTGAAGCGGACGAACTCGTATCGACCCCCTGCTCGTGGGAAGAACCCGAAGCCTCAGGGGCTGGGCGACGAACCCGAACGACCGGTCGCCAAGCCCCTCTCGGGCGTGGCGGGATGGGGAACGTCCGACGGAGCTTGGAACCCGCTCCATCACGGCTCAGCCCGGGATGCAAATAAGCTGAGCCCTAACCGGTCGGACAGGAAACGCGCAGCGAGTTGTCCCTTCACGCTATTGCCCGAACCGTCGAGCCGGGGCGCGAATGCGCCCAGGCCGCCCTTGCCGGGCGAAACGGCCACGACTCCCCCAGCGATGCCACTTTTGCCTGGCAGGCCGACATCGTAAAGCCAGTCTCCCGACGTTTCGTAAAGCCCGGCCACCGCCATCACGGCGAGCGCGCGCTTGCAACTCTCAGGATCGATCACCCGCGCTTTGGTCAGCGGATTGACTCCCCCGTCCGCCAGGGTTGCCCCCATGACCGCGAGATCTTTCGCGGTCACATTCAGCGAGCACTGGCGCGTATAGAGGATCAGGGCCTCTGAGGGGTCGCCAGAGATGCGCCCATAAGCGTCGAGCAGTTCGCTGATCGCGCGGTTGCGGATGTTGCTCGTCATTGCGCAAGCGAACACATCCTCATCCGTCGTAAGAGTGCGGCCGGCGAAGCGCGAGAGGCCGTCGGCGACCAAGGCCCATCGCTCGTCGAGCGAGTCGCCGGGGATGAGGCTGGTCGCCGCGATGGCGCCGGAATTGACCATTGGGTTAGTGCGGCCGTCGGCGCTTCGCTCGATCGCCGCCAGGGAGTTGAACGGCAGGCCCGTGGCGTTCACGCCAAGGCGCTGCCGGGTGAGTTCCGGACCTAGAAGGTCGCAGACGAGTGCGAAGACGAAGGGCTTCGACACGCTCATGATGGTGAACGGAACATCCCAGTCGCCGGCGGCATGGACCGCGCCGTTGGCTTCGACCACACACAGGCCGAACAGATCCCCGGACGCGGCGGCGAGCGATGGATAGACCTCGGAGACCTGCCCGTCGGCGTTGGCGCGGAAACGTTCGTGGGCCTCGCGCACAAGGTCGTCTACCCTCTCCGGAGACGGGAGATGGCCGGTCGATATATAAGGGGCTTCGTCGAAGACAGCCGCCGAACGATCGGAATTCACCAGCGCCTCCCTGCGCGCGCGTCAGGCAAGCCCGCCGGTGACTGTGACATCGACATGAAGGCCTTCCGCGTCTCCGGCGCCGCCAATGAACCCCCCCGACACTGGCAGGGCCTGTGATGCGGTGCGGGTCATGCCGACGCGGATCAGGTTCGAGCCTGCGATGAGGCCGTTGGTCGGGTCGTATTCCACCCACCCGGCTCCGGGCAGGTAGACGCTGCACCATGCGTGCGTGCTACCGCCCCCGCGCGTCGTCCCGGAGACGTCATCGTAGAGGTACCCGGTGACGAAGCGCGTCGCGACGCCAAAACTTCGGAGCGCCTCCATCATCAGGACGGCGAAGTCGCGGCAGGTTCCGGTCCCGAGCGCGAGAGTCTCGGCGGCGGCCTGCGTGCCTTCCTCATGGCGCGCGCCGTAGCGGAATTCCGCCTTGATCGCATGAGTCATCGCCTCGAGCACTTCAAGCGTGCGAGCCTCTCGCACATCCGCTACGAACCGGCGCGCCCAGGCGTGAACTCTTCGGTCGCGATCCGGCAATTGCCGTTCTGCGAGCCTTGCAATGTCAGGGAGGTCTTCCAGATCGTAGGCGAAGGGGAAGAAATCCGCGCTCGCTTCGAGGCTGTAAAGAGGGGCGGGGGGTCCATCGGGATGATGAGTGAGGTCGAGGGTCGAGATAATTCTCAGCCGGTCGGTCCTCAACGTCTCTGGCCATTCGAGGAAGCAGATGGAATTGTCGAAGGCGTCGTGTGTCCAGTGAATGAGGGTCGGCTTCGGGTCCACCTTGAGGTCGGCTTCGTGAAGTCTCAGGTCATGGCTGTCGTCGGGCCGCAGCATCAAACGGTGCCGCGTCAGGCCGACCGGATTCCGGTAGGCATATTCTGTCGTGTGAATGATTTTGATTCTTGCCATGGCGTTCCTGCGAGACGCCGGTGTACAGCGGCGACGCCAGCGCGAAAAGTCCGCTCGTGGCGCGTGCCGAAAAGGCGATTCATTCGCCAAGGCGCCGCATATCATCGCGGCGGTTGGCATGGAGAGGGCGAGCCCGGCTGTCCAGCGCAGGTTTACGAAGGGAACGGTCGGCCAGATAAATTACATGTATTGTCAGTGCAATTGGGTGAAGCCGTGAACGGACGGCGAGGCGGCGCCGATGAGGTTCCCTCGACGCCTGCGGCCCGTGTCGCTGCAACCCGCCATCAGGTCGAAGAGACTTTTCGTCGTCAGTTCCCTGCGAGCCGTCTCGCGTGCATTATTTCGACCCGGCAGGCGACGCGATCGCACGATCAGCGCCGCCGCAACAAAGATCGAGGAGGAACGCATGGCCGACGCCAAAGGATTCGAGCCGGACGTGAAGGTCCGCGTGAAGGACTACAAGATCGGCTGCATCGGCGCGGGCATGATCATGGCCGAGTGTCACCTTGCCGCCTACAAGGAAGCGGGCTTTCCGGTTGCGGCGATCGCCTCCCGCACCAAGGCCAACGCTGAAAGAGTCGCCCAGCGCTGGGGCATTCCCAAAGTCCATGACACCCCGGAAGATTTGATCCGGGACGGGACGCTCGAAATCCTCGACATCGCCTTTCCCCCCGACCAACAGCCCGCGCTGATCAAGCTCGCCTTGCAGCAGAGTCACATCAAGGCGATTCTCGCCCAGAAGCCGCTCGCGCTATCGGTCAAGGACGCGGTCGAACTGCGGGAACTGGCTGGGAAATCGGGCAAGATTCTCTCGGTCAACCAGAACATGCGTTACGATCAGTCGATGCGCGTGCTCAAGCAGATCATCGATTCGGGCGCGCTCGGCGACATCGTCTTCGCCGAGATCGACATGCATGCGATC
>Ga0335069_10013615_pt1 | contig 11414 bp, 7 predicted proteins | sample Lox_Sample_11_FD_206714 | JGI IMG/M metagenome (GOLD analysis project Ga0335069, IMG submission 206714) | Soil microbial communities from Loxahatchee National Wildlife Refuge, Florida, United States - Lox_Sample_1.1 | ecosystem: Environmental > Terrestrial > Soil > Wetlands | place: USA: Florida... | reverse complement strand
ATAATATCAGGAATATAGTGGATCCAGGTCGTATCTCGAATGTGGTCATCAATCATATCGAGCCCGATCACGCAAGTGCCCTTGAGGCGGTCATGAAACATATGCCTCAAGCCACAATTTATATCACCGAGCGAGGAAAAAAAGGTCTCGACAGGTCTTTTGACACATCGCGGTGGGCTTTTAAGATCGTAAAGAGTGGTCAAACCCTGAATATCGGACGGTACAATCTGCTTTTTCTCGAGACGCCGATGCTCCACTGGCCCGATTCCATGGTAACTTACGTGAAGGAGGCTAAACTTCTTATTTCCCAGGATGCGTTCGGACAGCATCTGGCCAGTGCTTCACGTTTTGACGACGATTTTCTTTCGTCTCATTCGGAATATGAGCTTGATGATGCCGTCATCGATTATTATGCGAATATCCTCATGCCTTTCGGAAAGTTGATTCAAGGCAAGATTGAGGAGATCGTGAAACTGGGCATCGAGATCGATATGATCGCACCTGATCATGGTCTCATATGGAGGAAGGACCCCAAAGGAATCCTGAAGAAGTACCTGGATATGGCGAACGGCAAGGCGGAGCCGGCTGTCGCGCTTATTTACGACACCATGTGGCACAGCACGGAGCTCATGTCCGTACCCATGATTCAGGGGATCAAGGATGCGGGCGTGCATTGCAGGGTGATAAAACTCAGGGCCACGCCCATGAGTGTGGCCATCAAAGAGTTTTGGAAGGCGAGAGGTTGTCTTATAGGCTCACCCACTTTGAACAATGGTATGTTTCCGTCCGTTGCTGAATTTCTCTATCATCTTAGCGGCTTAAGGCCCACCAGGAGAATCGTTGGCGCCTTCGGAAGCTTCGGCTGGGGTGGTGGAGGAGTGAAGGAGGTCTACGAGCGATTGAAACAAATGGGTCTCAAAAGCGTGGAGCCGGGAGTTCAGACGGCCTATAAACCATCGGCGGAAGAGAGCGAGCGGTGTTATGAGTTCGGAAAACAGTTTGCCGAAAGCATGAAGACGTATCACGCTGAGATAGGCTAGCGCAAAGCCGGGCTCATGGACGCGCTCCTTTTGTCTTAATTGCCACTACGATATGAACAACAACTTAATGAGGAGGGCTTAAACATGTCAAAAACAGAAGAGAATCTTAAGGAAGCCTTTGCCGGCGAATCGCAGGCGAACAGAAAGTATCTGGCTTTCGCAAAAAAAGCAGACCAGGAAGGGTTCAAACAGGTCGCCAAACTATTTCGTGCCGCCGCCGAGGCGGAGACGATTCACGCGCATAACCACTTGAAAGAGTTAAAGGGCGTGAGGAGCACAAAAGAGAACCTTCAGGAGGCCATAGCTGGCGAAACCCACGAGTTTAAGTCCATGTACCCGGGTATGATCGACGAGGCAAAGACATCGGGCAACGCCGGCGCTTCTCAGAGTTTTACCTATGCCAATGAAGTGGAGAAGGTCCATGCAAAGCTGTATCAGGAAGCCTACGACGCTCTCGGTAAGAACAAGGTAGCCGACTATTATGTGTGCAGGGTGTGCGGACATACGGTCGAGGGCGAGCCGCCCGATGAATGTCCGGTCTGCAAGTCAAAGAAGGCGGCTTATTACAAAGTTGAATAGGCTTTTAGCGGTGAATGTCGGCCTTTAAGCGCCTCACCCGTGAAAAGAGTCATCAGGCCTGGCGTTTAAAGGCCTTATTAGGCCAGAGGAAGACATGCTGAAAGTGGTTGCGTTTAGAGGCAGCCCGAGAAGGGGAGGAAACAGTGATATTCTCCTTGACGAAGTTTTAAAGGGTGTGAACGAGAAAACGCACGAGAGCGTGATATTTACGCTCAATGATATGAATATCAGACCTTGCCAGAACTGCGGGGGTTGCGACGACACAGGCAGATGTGTCATCACGGATGATATGGCCGCCATTTACTCGGCGATTCGCGAGGCCGACCGGGTCGTGGTGGCTTCCCCGATTTTTTTCTTCGGTCTTTCTGCGCAGACCAAAACCATGATTGACCGTTGCCAGGCTTTCTGGAGCGAAAAGTATCTGCTGAAGAAGACCATTCCGTCAGGTTCGTCCGGGCGAAAGGGACTTCTGCTTCTTGTGGGCGGCATGAAGAGGCAAACGGGGGTCCAATGTTCAGAAGCCACGGCCACCGCGTTTTTTCGTACGATCAGCGTAGCTCAACACGAAACGCTGAGCTATCTTGGCATTGACGCCAGGGGAGCGATCCTCGCCCAGACAACAGCGCTTGAGCAAGCATACGAAGCCGGTCAAAGGCTCACCAATCCTTGACTCTCGTCAATCTCTCGATTGACATTAAAGGGGTCGCATAGTATAAACAATTGCATGAGTCAGCGCCAAAAGGCCATACCATCATGAGCGGCCAGGTTTCCCCTATTACGTTGCTTGAAGAGGGCCAGGAGGGTATTGTTTACCTGTTGTCCGGGGGCGAGGGATTTGTAAGCAGGCTTGCCGGTATGGGTATTATCGTCGGAACGAGCATTAAGGTGTTAAGAAACAGCGGCGGACAGATCATTGTGCTCGCTTCCGACACGAGAATAGCCTTAGGAAAAGGCCAGGCAGACAAGATCCTTGTTGTCAAAAAGGAAGCCGAAGACGCGGCAGAGGCGGCAAAGGATGGAAAGAGGCTCGTGGTGGCCCTGGCGGGCCAACCCAATGTAGGCAAAACAACAGTCTTTAATCTTCTGACCGGTCTTTCCCAGCACGTGGGCAATTGGCCGGGTAAGACCGTGGAGATAAAGGAAGGCACCTATCTCGCACAGGACGGCGTGGAGATGAGGCTCGTCGATCTTCCTGGTACGTATAGTTTGAGCGCCTTTTCTGAGGACGAGCGGGTTGCACGGGAGTTCATCATTCAGGAACACCCGGACGTGGTCGTGGTGGTCGTGAATGCGTCGGCATTAGAAAGGAGCCTGTATCTTCTGGCCGAGCTGCTTCTTTTGAAAACTCCGGTGGTCGTGGGCGTCAATATGTTTGATGTGGCTTCCGCGCAAGGCCTGCACGTCGATGTAGAGGCGCTGCGCAGGTCGCTTCGACTTCCCGTTGTTGAGATGATTGCCACAAAGAACAGGGGCATCAGGGAACTCGTCTCGGAAATTATCCGGGTATCCAAAGATCGGTCGCATTACAATCCTCGCATACCCGAGGTTCTGTCAGATCACAAGGATATTTACACGCGTCTTGCGGAGCTCGTTAATGATCACGTTCCCCTGCCGTACACCGGGGAATGGATCACCGTGAAGCTCATGGAAGGCGATCCTGAGGTAACCGACACAATGAAGGGGATTTTGCCCGCTCCCCTGTGGAAGGAGATCGAATCGCTCCTCATTAAACACGAAGATGCGCTTCGCGCCGTTGTGGGCGGAAGGTACGACTGGATAGAAGAAGTGACGCGAGCGGCGGTATCTCGGTTCAAAAGAGGGCAGGTGCTCATGACCGACAAGATCGATCACATCCTCACCAGGCCCATAACCGGTGTGCCTATTCTTCTCGGAATACTCGCACTCGTATTCGTGTTGACGTTCGCGGTCGGTTTCCCGCTTCAGAAGATTCTCGAGCGGGAGGCTGGTTCCCTGGGACGCTTCGTGAACGCGGCGATTGTTAACGAGTCCTGGTGGGTGCGCGGAATCCTCGTGAACGGGATAGTCGGAGGAGTCGGGTCTGTGCTGACGTTCATTCCGATCCTCGTGATTTTCTTCTTTGCCATGACGGTCCTGGAGAATGTGGGCTACATGGCGCGAGCGGCCTTTGTCATGGATAGATTCATGCACGTCATAGGCCTCCACGGGAAAAGCTTTATGCCTCTGTGCCTTGGATTTGGATGTAATGTGCCGTCGGTGCTCGGTGCGAGGATCATAGAATCAAAACGGGCGCGATTGCTGACCATCTTTCTGGCGCCCTTTGTGCCCTGTACGGGGAGGCTCGCTGTTCTTACTTTTGTGAGCGCCGCCGTTTTCGGCAGGCAGGCATTTGCCCTCTCCTGGATCCTTGTCGCATTGAATATCATTATGCTTGGTGCCGTCGGAATTGTGATCAATAAATTCTTCTTTCAGCATGAACCCGTGCCGTTCATCATGGAACTGCCTCTGTACCATGCGCCCGACGCAAAGACGATCACCGCGGCGGTCTTAACCAGAACAGTGGCGTTTATCAAGAAGGCCGGGAGCGTGATCCTGATTTGTTCCATCGTGTTATGGATCATGTCCAACATTCCCGGTGGGACAATTGAGCAAAGCATGCTTGCATGGATCGGTCGACTGCTTGCGCCTATCGGCGTTCCCATCGGGCTTGATTGGAGGATGATGGTAGCCTTGCTGTCAAGTGTCATCGCCAAGGAAAATTCCATAGCCACGCTTGGAGTGCTTTACAACGTGGGCGATCAGGGCTTGATAAGCGTTCTGTCGCACGCTATAAGCCATGCATCGGCTGTCTCCTTTCTCGTCATCCTCATGCTCTTTATTCCCTGTGTCCCCACGATCACCGTCATGAAGCAGGAGATGGGGAGCACCAGATGGTCTTTGGCCTCGTTCGCTTTTATGCTTGTGCTTTCATACGCCTTGGCCACGGTCGCTTACCGGTTGGCGCTTGCCCTTGCAGTATAAGAGATTTCACCGATTTATTTCTGTTGACACTATATAACAAATCAGTTACATTGAACACCAGTTCACATGAACAAACGTTCAGGGGAAGATACGAAACGAATCATCCTCGATGTTGCCCGTAAATTGTTTTCTGAAAACGGGTACGAGGGATCGAGCATGAGGATGATTGCACAAAAAGCGGATATGAGCGTCGGGGGGCTTTATCTTCATTTCAAGAACAAAGAAGAGCTTGGCCTTACCATGATGAAACTGCAATTCGACGGGCTCCTAAAAGAGCTCAAAGCAGCCATCAGCAACTCAGCGGATCCGGTACAGGCTATACGGACGTACATAAGGATCTGTATCGAATATACAAAGAAACATAAGGAACTGATTCTCGCGAACACCGTGAGCAGGGGATTTGCCTTCGGGATTGAACTTAAGAAAGATTTCTTCGTAACGCAGAGAAGGTTTATCGAGGCGATTATTCGAGAGGGCATGGAATCGGGCTATTTTTCTAAATGCAACCCCAGGGAACAGGCCAAAATCGTCATGGGTGTATTGCGCGGTTTCTTTCTTTCCATGATAGTCGATCCCGATAATCTTTTTTCGGCTGAGGCGTGTACCGGACTTCTTATGGAGGGCCTTTTAACAAGAGATGAGCCATAAAAGCGGAACATTTCTCAGAAAGAATGCCACGAAAACAGGGTTTATCTGTGCAGCTATTATGATCCTCGGTCTGTGCACGAGCGCTTCGGCCGTGGAATATACGCTTGAGGACCTGTACCGTATTGCTCTTGAACGTTCGGAAAGAATAAAGATTTCAGAGGAAGACCTCTTTATATCGCAGAAAGAGAAGGATAGGGCAATGTCTGCGCTCTTCCCGAGGCTTTCAGGGGTTGGTAGTGCGACGAGTAATAAGAACATAGTAACTTCGGATACGAACGTCCTGATACAGCCGGCGCAATCCTCCTACTGGAGCGTGCGTCTCGATCAGTCTCTGTCTACGGCGGGGAGAGAGATCACGGCATTTCAAGTCTCGCGAGACAGTATTGATAAGAGTAGACAAGACCTCTTCTCGGCCAGAGAAACTTACATATTGAACGTGACCGGCGCGTACTACGATACACTCAAGGCACGCAAGTTTGTGGAAATCTCACAACAGAACGTGGACAGATTGCAGAAATACCGTGAGGCGGCTCAAACCAGGTTGACAATAGGGGAAGTGACCAAAACCGCCCTGTTAAGGGCCGAAGCTGAGCTCTCCGGCGCTCAGTCCGATTTGATCAGGGCAGTTAACTTGCTCAAATCGGCAAAAACGGTTTTGCAAAGAACCGTGGGGATCGAGGAGGATTTCGATATCTACGACGTCTACAAATCAGGATTTTCAGAGTTAAGCAGCGTGAGGGAAGAAAGCAGGGAACCGGTTGTTGTAGATTGCGCATCGTTGTCACTCGACTGTTTAAAGGATCTTGCCTCGAAGGAGCGTGCCGAGGTGAAATCGCTCACCATACAGAAGAACATCGCCACCGAGCAAGTCCGGTTCGCACGGGGAGCCGATTGGCCGACGTTATCACTGGAAGGCGCCTACATCTACAATTACCAAACCCCGGAAACGCCGAACCTCATCCGGGAAAATTTCTATGGCGCGGTTCGTCTCAATTTCCCTTTCTTTGAAGGGGGTCTCCGGCGCGCCGAGATACAGGAGGCGTTGGCCCGGGAAAGGCAGGCACAATACGCCCTCATAGATCTGAAGAAGACGATAGCCGTGGATGTGGAGAACGCGTATCTCGATTATATCACACAAAAAGGTATCCTCAAGTCTTTGGGGGACCAGTACGCCTTTGCCTCGGACAATTATAACGCGGTTTCCAAACAGTTTGATTTCGGCCTTGCACAGAGCATCGATGTCATGGACGCAAACACCGTGCTCGTCACAGCACAGACACAGTTAATACAGGCTTTGTACAATTATCAGCAATCGATTACAAAACTCAAACGGGTCACCGGTACCCTCCTTAAATCAATAGCAGGGGAATACGCGAAACAGAATACGGCCCAGTAACTGGTGAAGAAAACGCACTCATTTCAAGATAGCCAGGGAGACCGCGACACCATGAAAAAAACGGTACGATGTCTACAAGCCGCATGCCTCACGCTCTTAGTCTTAGCCCTTGCGTTTGAAAGCGGCTGCAAGAAGAAGGAGGTCAGGGCTGAGAAGGTTACGAATATTTCAGTCCAGGCTGCGCAAACGAAGAAGCTACGGCCTTTCATTGAGGCGACCGGCACCCTTAATCCTTTTGAAGAAGTTTCCATAGGTGCAGAAATCGATGGCATCATTAAAACGGTGAGAGTGGATGAGGGCGCCGTAGTTTCAAAAGGGACGCTCCTTGCCACCATCGATGACGTGGAATACAGCCAGGGTGTGGTGAGCGCAAAAGCCGCGCTTAAACAGGCAGAGGCGTCTTTTGCCAATGCGAAGATCGAATTTGCCCGGAAAGAGGCCCTCTATAAAGAAGAGCTTGTCACAAAGCAGCAATTTGACGATGTGTCCACGCGTTTGACGCTCGCTGAATCCGATGTTGACCGGGCCAAGGCAGCCCTTTCAATCGCGGACCAGAAGCTTGAAAAAACCAAAATATATGCGCCTCTCGCGTCAAGAGTGAAAGAAAAGACGGTCTCGCGGGGCGATTTCGTAAAAAACGGCACCAGGCTTTTCAGCCTCATCCAGCCGAGTCCGTTGAAACTGCGTTTTTCCGTGTCCGAACTCGATGTGGGAAAGATGAAGGTCGGACAGGATGTGGTTTTAAAAGTTGATTCTTTTCCTGACAGAGAGTTCAGGGGCAAAGTGAGTATAGTCTTTCCCAGTCTCGAAGAAAAAACCAGAACGCTCCTTATCGAAGCGTTGATACCGGATCAGGCGGGTATATTGAAACCAGGTCTTTTCGCGCGGGTTGTTCTGTATACCGGTGAGCCCAAAGACACTGTCGTGATACCGGTGACGGCAATCCTCTACGAAGCCGATAAGACCCGCGTTTTCGTGGCGGAAGGGGAAAGAGCAAGGGAGAGGTTTGTAATACTGGGCAATAAATACGGCGAGGAGATGGAGATTCCAGAGGGAGTAAACGCCGGAGAACAGGTAGTCGTGGCCGGTCAGCAGAACCTTTCAGACGGCGCCAGGGTGAGTATCCAGAAAGGCAAAGGACAGTCACAGGAAGGTGAGAGTGCGCGAGGAAGCGAGCATTCAGAGAGCGCACGAGCGGCGGGCAAGCCTGTGCCCTCAAAAAGCATCGACAGGTAGAAAAGGTTGAATCGCAGCAATGATCCATTTCGTGACGCCGGGGTACCTTAAGTTTTTTCGGCCAGCCTAATCCTACGGGAAGGACACTTTTATGTGGTTATCAGATACATCCATAAAGAGACCTGTGTTTGCCACCATGCTTATTCTCGTTCTTGTTGTACTCGGGGCCGTGAGCTACCCTAATATCGGCGTCGACCTTTTCCCCAAAGTCGATCTCCCTATCGTCAGCATTACAACTCACCTGAAGGGCGCGAGCTCCGAAATCATGGACATCGACGTGACCGACAAGATCGAAGAGGCCGTCAACACCATCAACGGGGTGAAAACCATAACATCAACGAGCACCGAGGGGGCGTCCATCGTTACCATTGAATTTGTGCTCGAACGTGATATCGACATGGCGGTTCAGGATGTGCGCGAGAAGGTTGCTATTATCAGGGCCAAACTGCCCGATGATATCGATGAGCCAATCATTGAAAAGGTTGATCCCGATGCCACGCCGGTCATGAATCTTGCCCTCTACGGCAAGAAGTCGGTCAGGGATCTTTCGACGTATGTAGACGAAGTGCTCACGGACCAGCTTGAAAAAATAAACGGGGTGGGCGCGGTGCGCGTGTACGGACTGAGGCTCCGACAGGCAAGAGTCTGGCTCGACAACGGCAAATTGAATTCTTACGGCGTTACGGCGCAGGACGTGCTGGCTGCCTTGAAAAGCCAGAATGTTGAACTCCCCGGCGGAAGAATCGAGAGCGACACCAAGGAGTATTCGATTAAAGTGAAGGGTGAATTCCCCACCATACAACAGTTCAACGACATGGTGGTCGGCAGTTATAAAGGGGCCGTGGTAAGGATACGCGACGTGGGCCGGGCCGAAGACGGAATGGATGAGAGGCGCAGCATCTCCCGGTACAACGGCGTGAGCTCGGTGAGTCTGGGGATACAGAAACAATCGGGAACTAATACGGTCGAGGTCGTGGACAGAGTAAAGAAAGAACTGATCAATATCGGAAAGACCCTGCCGGACGGCATGAACCTGGCTATAGGGTTCGACCAGTCGGACTTCATCAAACGTTCCATCAGCGAAGTCCAGCATCATCTTTTCTATGGGGGCTTCTTCGCAATCTTTGCCGTGCTTCTCTTTCTCAAGAATGCAAGAACCACTATAATCAGCGCGCTCGCCATCCCCACTTCGGTCATCTCGACCTTCGCGATTATGAACGCCTTCAATTTTACCTTCAACAATATGTCCATGCTTGCCCTTTCGCTTTCCATAGGCATCCTCATCGATGACGCCATCATCGTCATCGAGAACATTCATAGACACATGGAGGATGGCATGAGCGCCAGAGAGGCGGCCTTCTTCGCCACGTCCGAGATAGGCCTTGCAGTTTCTGCCACCACACTCGCCATTATCGTGATTTTTATCCCGGTCGCCTTTATGAAAGGGATAATCGGAAGGTTCTTCTTTCAATTCGGTTTGACCGTTGTTTTTGCGGTTATGGTATCGTGGTTCGTTTCGTTCACGCTCACCCCGATGCTGTCCTCGTTATTCCTCAAACCGCATAACCCGAGCGGTCAGGGGTCCGCTCCGACAAGTACTCAGGATAACAGGCTCAAGAGGCTTCTCCATCGTGTGAGGTACTATGAATTCCTGCAACTTGCTTCGGACAAGCTGGAATATGCCTATGAGAAGCTCGAGGAGCGATATAAGGGTGTTCTCCTGTGGGCCCTCGATCACAAGATAAAAGTGATTGGCATGGCCGCAGGCATCTTTGTGGGAAGTATTGTTCTGGCGAATTTTATCGGGACGGAAATGAACCCTTCGGAGGACCAGAGCCGCTTCGTTATCCGCCTGATTACACCTATCGATTACTCGGTAGACGAGGTTGACCGTATGTGTCAGAAGGCGGATGAAATCGTACGGAGAATCCCGGAGGTAACGACTATCCTCTTCTATCAGGGCGGCGGCCGCACCGAAGAGATAAACAAAGCCAACATGATGGTAAATTTGGTGCCCAAATCAAAACGCTCCAGGAGCCAGAACCAGATAAAGGCTGAGATTCGCAGGTCGTTACGGGCAGTACCGGGACTCAAGGCTTCCGTGGAAGACGCTTCCATGCTGGGAGGCGGGCAGAGGCAGGTCGGCATCCAGTACAGCATCCGTGGCAGGGATTTGAGCGACCTCCAGAAATATACCAAGGAGATCATGGACCGGTTTTCAAAAGTATCCGGTATTGTTGACGTGGATACGAACCTCGAGACGGGTAAACCGGAGATACGTGTCTTCATCGACCGTGACAAAGCGGCGGATCTCGGGGTCGATGTTTCCGCCATCGCGCAGACGATCAATCTCTTGATTAGCGGGGAAGTGGATATAACCAAATTCAAAGACGAAACAAAGGGAAGACGTTATGACGTGAGGGTGAGGCTCAATCCTGAAGATAGGACAAACCCCGATGATATCGGTAAAATCTACGTGAGGGCAAAGGACGGGCGTCTCGTACGCCTTTCAAATCTGATCACCCTCCAGGAAGCTGGTGGTTCGAGTGTCATCAACAGGGTGGATAGGCAAAGGGCCGGGACAATCTTTGCAAACCTCGAAGGAAAACCCCTCGGCCAGGCAAAGAACGAGCTCGACAAAATATCCTCCGGCGTTCTGACCGCCGGCTATGGCGGCAGTTATAAAGGACAGGCCGATATCATGGCCGAATCCTTCCGTAACCTCCTGTTTGCAGCAATGCTCGGTATTATCATGGCATACATGGTACTTGCGGCCCAGTTCGAGAGCTTTATACATCCTGTCACCGTGCTTTTGTCCATGCTTTTTTCGTTCGTGGGGGCCTTTGGCGCACTCTTCATATTTGGAAAGACTCTAAACATATACAGCTTTATCGGTCTCATCCTGCTCATGGGTCTCGTCAAAAAGAACGCCATTCTTCTCATAGACTACACAAATGTTCTGAGGGGAAGAGGGCTTTCCAGAAGGGATGCCATACTGGAGGCGGGACCGGTGAGGTTAAGACCGATACTCATGACAACGTTTGCCATGATCATGGGCATGATGCCGATCGCCGTCGGTATCGGCGAAGGGGCCGAGTCACGCTCACCCATGGCCATTGCCGTTATCGGCGGGCTGCTCACATCTCTTCTTCTCACGCTCGTAGTGGTTCCCGTTGCCTACGACCTTTTTGATGCGCTTCAGGGTAAGATATTCAAAAAAGCACCGAGCGACACAGAGCGTTCATCTTAAGCTTTTTAGGAAGGTGGGGAACATGAAAATGCTTATAATAGTCTATAGCGACGCGTTCGATGAGGTGATGATGTCTGCCTTCAAGGAGGCGCACGTCAAGGGATATACAAAATGGAAGGAAACGTTCGGAGAAGGCAATGAAACGGAACCGAAACTCGGCACCCATTTCTGGCCCGGAAGAAATAATGTTCTCGCTATCGTCACAGAGGATGAAGAGGTGGCTGCGATCAAGGGTATTATAAAAGACCTGAAAATCAGGTACCCG
>Ga0335069_10013614_pt1 | contig 11414 bp, 9 predicted proteins | sample Lox_Sample_11_FD_206714 | JGI IMG/M metagenome (GOLD analysis project Ga0335069, IMG submission 206714) | Soil microbial communities from Loxahatchee National Wildlife Refuge, Florida, United States - Lox_Sample_1.1 | ecosystem: Environmental > Terrestrial > Soil > Wetlands | place: USA: Florida... | reverse complement strand
CCATGTCTACCGCTGTCGCTGGAAAGGGACTGGAAGGAATTGTTGCCGCTAACTCCGGCATCTGCTGGATTGACGGAGAGGCGGGAGTGCTCGCCTATCGCGGCATCGACATTCACGAGCTGGCCGAAAGCTCCACCTTCGAAGAGACCACCTTCCTGCTCTGGAACGGCCGCCTTCCCAATCAGTTCGAACTGCGCGAATTCCAGGCCCAACTCGCGCTCGCCCGTGTCCTCGATCAGCGTGTCGTCGACCTGCTGCGCAGTTTTCCGTCCACGGCTACGCCCATGGAAATCCTGCGAACCGCGGTGTCGGCGCTCAGCTTTTACGACGCCGACGAAAAAGACAATTCTCACGACGCGAACGTGCGCAAAGCCTACAATCTGACCGCCCAGATTGCCATGATCGTAGCCATCTACGATCGCATTCGCAAAGGCAAGGAGATTGTTCCTCCCGACCGCTCCCTCAGCCACGCAGGCAACTTCCTCTGGATGCTCAACGGCGTTAAACCCTCGGAAACGGCTACTCGTACCCTCGATATCGCTCTTATCCTTCATGCCGACCACGAGCTGAACGCCTCCACTTTCGCCGCCCGTGTCATCGCCGCAACCCTCTCCGATATTCACTCCGCAATTACCGGCGCCATCGGCGCGCTGAAGGGTCCGCTCCACGGCGGAGCGAATGAGGGCGTGATGCGCCTGCTGCTGACCATCGACAAGGAAGGCGCCGACCCGGTGGAGTACGTGAAGAACATGCTCGCCGCGCGTCAGAAGATCTCCGGCTTCGGCCACCGCGTCTACAAAACAGAGGATCCCCGCGCCACGCACCTGCGCCGCATGTCCGAGCAGCTCGGCAAGGATGCCGGCCAGCCCAAGTGGTTTGAGATGTCGCGCGCCATCGAACTCTACATCAACAAGGAAAAGAAGCTCAACGCCAACGTCGACTTTTACTCGGCCTCGACCTACGCCACCCTCGGCATCGACATCGACCTCTACACGCCGATCTTCGCCGTAAGCCGCATCGCCGGATGGGCGGCCCATGTGATTGAGCAACTGGACGACAACCGGCTGATCCGCCCCCGCGCCGAATACATCGGGCCCGAGTATCCCACGCACTGGACCGCCGTCGAACAGCGGCCGTAATCCGAGGAAGTCCGACAGAGAGAATTGCCTGCCTCGCCCAACGCGCAGACTCTCGTGAATCAGGCTCTGGCACACCACCGTGCCGGGCAGTTCGCCGAGGCAGAGCGTTTGTATCGTCAGGCCCTCGATCTCAACCCAACCAATACCGACGCTATCCATCTGCTCGGCATGCTCGCGTTCCAAAGTGGAGATCTGGTGCGGGCGGCGGCGAGCATTCGCCAAGCCATTGCGCTTCATCCCGCGGCGGCTTCGTATCACTCCAATCTCGGCAACGTCCTGCAGGCGCAGGGCGACCTCGATCAGGCAGCGGCCAGCTATCGCCAGGCGCTCATCCTGAAGCCGGACCTGGCCGAAACCCACCTGAACCTCGGCAACGTTCTTCGGGAGCAGGGCGACGTTGACCGCGCCCTGGCCGAATACCGGCTCGCGCTGCAATGCAACCCAGACCTGCCCGAGGCGCGGGTTGCCGAGTCCACAACCCTCCTGCTCCGAGGTGACTTCGGCGCCGGATGGCCCGGCTTCGAACACCGGTGGCAGACCCGCGACTACGACACACCGATGCGCACGTATCCGCATCCGGTCTGGGATGGAAAGCCCTTCACATCAGGTCGCCTGCTGGTCTGGGGCGAGCAAGGTGTCGGCGACGAAATCATGTTTGCGGGACTGATCCCCGATCTGCTCTCGACCGGAATGCCGCTGGCGCTGGAGTGCGACCCGAGGCTTGTGCCGCTCTTCGCGCGCTCGTTCCCGGGCGTACAAGTAATTCCCGCCTACGACTCGATCCGTGACACGGCACTCGGAATCGCGGCGCATCTGCCCAGCGGGAGCCTGCCGCGCTTCTTCAGAACCAGCCGTGCAGCATTCGAGGCAACGCAGTCGCCCTATCTCTGCGCAGATTCCGGCGAGCGCGCCCGCTTTCGCTCCGCATACGGCGATGGCCGGCCCCTGATCGGCATTGCCTGGCGCACCCGCAACGCAAAGTCCGGACGAAAGCGCTCCCTCGATCTCGGCACACTGGCCCCGCTCTTGCGCGATCCGCGCTTCACGTGGGTGAGCCTGCAATACGGAGACACTGCCGGGCTTGCCGCTGAAGCCGAGGCTGCGGGCAACCGGATCGTCGTTGACCGCAGCGTCGATCAGCTCGAAGACATTGACCGCTTCGCCGCTCAGGTAGCTGCCATGGATCTCGTGCTCGCCATCGATAACTCCACAGCCCATCTGGCAGCAGCCCTCGGTCTGCCGACCTGGCTCCTATTGCCCTACGCGCCGGATTGGCGCTGGCTCTTGAAGACAGATTCGAGCCCCTGGTATCCGACTCTGCGCATCTTCCGCCAGTCGGCGCTCGGCGACTGGACCTCCGTGGTTCGCGACGTACGAGCGGATCTGGCTCTCACGCTCTAAGTGCTACGTCCCGGGGCTCTCTAGAACGACCCCTCGGCGTCCTGGATGCCCTCGGTTCTTTATTGACCGCGCCCTATCGGGTAAAAGGCTTCTTCTGCGCCTTCCACATCAGCCTGTTTCCCGGACAAGTCGATCTCTTCGGCACGAAGACTCATCCGAGCTCTTCTGAATGCGCTTTGCCAGATAGATCGCAACAACCGACACAGCGATGCCACTCAACACGTCGATAAAAAAATGGCAACCGATCGCCATGGTCGAGAGGATCAGGAGCACGGTGTAAATCGCAACAGGAATCCGCAGCCACCGGTATTCCCAAAGAACCCATGCAAAGAGGACCATCCAGATCACGTGATAGGAGGGCGCGGCTACAATACCGGTCGGAATAAACTCTTGCGGACCAGCCTGGCGGAACCGCAAAATCTCGTCGGTGATCATTTGCAGACCAAAGTCGCCGTGCGGTGAGTGCAAATACCACGGCCCGATCGCCGGCAAGTAGACGATGATTGGAAAAGCTATAGGCAAGGTCAATACAAAAGCGAGCAACATTCCTTGCACGCGTTCAACCTTTCCTGTCACGATCGGAACCAGGATAGCGGTCCACATCGCGACGCCGATGCCCAAATAAATCGAGTGGAAAAAGCCATAGACATGATGCGCGAACGTCCAGTCTACAATCGCAGCAACACTAACTCCGGTCAGCGCGTCGATGTGTTCGAACAACGCGTCTTTCAGAGGATGCTTTCCTCCCAAACGGCATGCCAGGGCGACAAAATACAAAGTGCCGTAGGCTGAGCAGAACACCCAAAGCAGCGTTAGCAAGCAATCGAGAATATAAACGCGCCTCGCCGAATGCAACCACGCCCCTAAAGGGAATAGTCCCATCATAATGATGGCCCCGAGAACCGCGACAGAACGCCCACCCTGCATGTGCACATTGGTCAGGCGAGTGCCCACCACCGAGACCGCCAGAACCGCAGTCCACGAGCACAGCATAGTGAGATGAAAGCGCTTCATTTTCCGCAGCCCACTTGAGCATACCGTCCCATCGCTCCAATTGCGTCAGGATCGAGAAGTTTGGTAGTGACCATGGTTAGGGGTCTCGGAGATGCGCCCCTGACCATCCGATGATGAACGCGCGCCTTGAGGGTTGGCTTCAGTTCCCCTTTGTCGCCTTCCACATCAGATACAGTCCCCACGCCGCGACAGTGCTCGCGTCGGCGATCGTTCCCTCACGCATCATCTGCTCAAACTCCGTGATGGTCACGCTGTGCACCACCAGATCATGCTCTTCGGCATCGCGGTCGGTCTCCTTTTGCGACAATCCCGTCGCCAGAAAGACATGCTGCTTCTGCCGCGTGAACCCGTAAGCAATCCAAAGCGTGCCCAGCGAGATCATCTGCGCCGCATGGAGGCCTGTCTCTTCGCGAAGCTCGCCGCGCGCCAGCTCTTCTGGGCTTGCGCTGACCTGCTCCCAGCTTCCCTGCGGCAACTCCAGCGCGCGCTGCTGAATCGTGTAACGGAACTGCTCCACCAGCCACACATGCCCGTTGTCGATGGGTAGAATGATTGCCGCGTCATCTTTTTCCGCCACGCTGTAGATGCCCTTCTGCCCATTCGAGCGCAGAATCTGGTCCTCCCGCAGAACCATCCAGCGGTTGCGATACACCTCGCGCGAAGAGAGAGTCCGGATGGAAGGAACAAGATCGGGAGCAGGATCGGTCACTCGTGCACATCCTCGTGGGTAAGATTGTTTGACTGCTCACGACCTGGATGAACCCGGTAGGCGCGCAGCCGCCCTATCAAAGACGATGGCCCGCTCACGCGCAGATGCACAAGGTTTCCTTCGTACTCCCGCGCGTGCACGATCATGCCGGCATCCACAGCCGCCAGAGCCGCACCCTCGTTTTGCGGAATGCGCAGCTCCGCATCGAGAATCGGGTCCGAATGTAGCGCCCGGTCGATCGCCTCGAGCAACGCATCCAGCCCTTCACCGGTCCGGGCCGACACCAGCACCTCGCCACGCGCCCTGAAGTGCTCTTGCACCTCGGCGCTGAGCAGGTCGATCTTGTTCAGCACCTCGATGCGCGGCTTCTTCAATGCCTCCAGTTCGCCAAGCACCTTCTCCACCTGAGTCTTCTGTTCGTCGCTATAGTGCGAAGCGGCATCGCGCACGTGCAGCAACACCTCGGCTTGCTCCACTTCTTCGAGTGTTGCGCGGAAGCTCGTCACCAACGTGTGAGGCAGGTTGCGTATAAATCCGACCGTATCGGACAACAAGACCTTACGTTTGCTTGGTAGTTCGATAGCTCGCAGTTTCGGATCGAGCGTCGCGAACATGCGTGCCGATTGCAGGACCTGCGCCCCGGTAAGACTGTTGAACAGCGTGCTCTTCCCCGCGTTCGTATAGCCGACCAGCGCCACCGTCGGCACGGGCACGGCCTCGCGCCGCTGGCGCTGCTGGCGGCGCACACGCCGCACTCCTTCGAGATCGAGCTTCAACTGATCGATTCGACGCTGAATCCTGCGCCGGTCGGTTTCGAGCTGCGTTTCGCCCGGTCCGCGGGTTCCAATTCCGCCGCCGAGCTGCGACATGGTCTTGCCTCGACCCGTCAGCCGCGGCAGCAGATACTCGAGCTGCGCCAGCTCCACCTGCAGCTGGCCTTCGCGCGTTCGCGCATGCCGCGCAAAGATGTCGAGGATCAGTTGGGTCCGGTCGAGTACCCGGCAGGGTAACGCTGCCTCAAGATTGCGCAACTGGGTCGGCGAAAGATCGTGGTCGAACAGCACCAGGTCGGCGTCAGTGGATGCCGCCACGCCGGCGATCTCTTCGACTTTGCCCGCACCCACCAGCGTCGCCGGATCGGGTCGTGGGCGTCGTTGCATCAGTTGTGCCGAAACCTCGCCGCCCGCACTGGTGACCAGTTCCTGAAACTCCTCGAGCGACTCCTCGGCCCCGAACCCCGAGACAGAACGATTCCCCTGGCCGGTCTTCCCAGCCGTCGTATCTTGAGCAAGCACGGCAAGCCGGGCGCCCGACTGGCCGGAGCGCTCTCGCGCAGCGCGGACTGTGAAATCCACTCCGACCAGAACCGCACGTTCCCGCGCCTCACTCGCGCGTTCAGCACGTTGAGTCTTTTGAAACAAGGACCGATTCCCGCGGAAGCCAGACTGCCAGACTCCGTCCGAGCACCGCCCTCTCAGGCAAGATGCTCGCAATGAAGTCTACCGCTGCTCCGCTGTTGCCGCAGCCGGCGCTGGCGCCGGTACGGGCGATGGCCCAAGACCCGCATGCGCAGCCGCCGGTCGATGCTCCGTGTGGAGCACGCTGCGGTTGCTGACCACGGTGGAGATAGCATGCTTGAAGATCAATTGCTCCTGGCTGTTGTTCTCAAGCAGCACCGAGTACTTGTCGAAGGAGCGGATCTTTCCCGTCAGCTTGACGCCGCTGACCAGATAGATGGTGATGGGGGTCTTATCTTTGCGAACGGTATTCAGGAAGGTGTCCTGAATGTTTTGTGCCGGCTTGTTTTCCATGTGCCGATCTCCTGCTTGCTCGAATTTGGTGAAACTGCGCCCAAACATCTGATGCTTGAAAAGACAAATAGACGGGGACGGTGCCGGAATTCCCAGCTCCGCCTTGCCCCGCAATGTGTCAACAATAACGAAGGTCCATACACCTTTTCAACTCCGGCCCCAGTAAAAGCAGCGGCCGGTAACGGTCGTCCCGGCGCGGTGACCCAGTTTCCTCCTGCTACCATGTTGGGTGCAGGATTCAAGCCAACCCTCCGTACCCGCCGGCCCAAAACATCTGCCCGTTCCCATGCTGGACCTCCGGCGGCAGTATGCCCCTTTGCACCAGGAACTCCTCGAAGCCCTCGGGCATGTACTGGAGACGCAGCACTTTATCCTTGGTGAGCCGGTTACGGCCTTCGAAACTGCGGCTGCCCGGGCTATCGGAGTAGCTCACGCCATTGGATGCGCCTCCGGCACGGATGCGTTGTGGCTCGCCCTGGCTGCCGCCGGCATCGGCCCCGGAGCCGCGGTCGTCACCACCCCGTTCAGCTTTTTCGCCTCCGTCAGCTCCATCCTGCGCGCCGGAGCCCGGCCAGTTCTGGCCGACATCGACCCGGCCACCTTCAATCTCTCGCCTGCGGCCGTCCAGACCGTCCTGGCCGGCCCCGATGGCGCTGCCGTCCAAGCCATCCTTCCTGTCCATCTCTATGGCCAGCCTGCGGATATGGCCCGGTTTGCGGGAATGGCCAAGACTCGCAGCCTGAAGCTCATCGAAGATGCCGCCCAGGCATTTGGGGCGAGGTCCGGTCGCGCGGCCGCCGGGGCCCTCGGCGACATGGCTGCCTTCAGCTTCTACCCGACCAAGAACCTGAGCGCCGCAGGCGATGCCGGCATGGTCACGACGGACTCGCCTGACCTGGCCGAACGTGCTCGAATGCTTCGCCAGCACGGAATGCGCCGCCGCTACCATCACGACGAGGTTGGCTGGAACGCGCGGATGGACGGCTTCCAGGGAGCCGTTCTCGCGGTGAAGCTCAAGTACATCGACCAGTGGAATGAGGCGCGGCGCGCGGTATCCGCGAACTATGACAGACTCTTTCGCGCCAGCGGACTAGCCAATCCCGGCCCCTACCCGGACCGAGGCGTCGTCCTTCCCCATCAGGTTCCGGGGACCAGACACGTCTGGCACCAGTACGTGATCCGGACGAATCGCCGCGATGAACTGCGCGCCTTCCTTACCGAGCGCCAGATCGGTTCGGAGATCTACTATCCCGTGCCCCTGCACCTGCAGGAGTCCCTGAAACCCCTCGCCTACAAAGAAGGCGATTTCCCCGAAGCCGAACGTGCCGCGCGCGAAGTGCTGGCTCTGCCCATCTTCCCCGAGTTACGCGTAGACGAGCAGCAGACGGTGGTCGACGCGATTGCCGGGTTTCTGAGCTGAAGCCTTCGAACGTGTACCTGTTCCCTGTTCCCTTACAATCGACTCAAATGAAGTGTCCTTACTGCGGCTTTCTGCAAGATCGCGTGGTCGATTCGCGCGAGAGCAAAGAGGCCGATTCCATCCGTCGCCGCCGCGAGTGCGAGAAATGCAATCGCCGCTTCACCACCTACGAGCGGATCGACGAGATTCCCTACATGGTCGTGAAGAAAGACGGGCGCCGCGAGCGCTTCGACCGGGAGAAGATTCTCCGCGGCCTGCTGCGTGCCTGCGAAAAGCGCCCGGTATCCTCCGGCCAGCTCGAGAGGCTGGTGGATGTCACCGAGAGCTATCTGATCGATGCACCGGAGCGCGAGCGCACCACCGCCGAGATCGGCGAGCTGATTATGCAACATCTCAAGAAGCTCGACACCGTGGCCTATATACGGTTTGCCTCGGTCTATCGCGACTTCAAAGACGTGCGCGAATTCAAGGAAGAGCTGGAAGGCCTGCTGGATTCGCACCGCAGCAAGAGCAAAAACTGAGCGGTTCGGGCCCGCTGAAAGATCAGACACTCGGGACGATGGATTCTGCCGCGGAGGATAGCCAGATCGCCCTGCCCGGCCTGCCAGTTCGGCCCCGACTCGGATGCTGGTCTAGAAGGCGCGGACCACAAAGGTGGCGAGAGCCACCCAGAACAGAAACAGAACGGAGGGATTCAGAAATCCCTTTCCTCCGTTGCCGGCGTCTACGCGCGCAACCAGGCAGAGGACGAGGACCGCGCCAATGAGCTCCAACAAATTCGCCCCACTCCAATCTGTCTCGGCCGTCGAACCGCTGTTACCCGCGGGTCGAGACGCCGGCGAAGGGTAGCCGCTCTGCTTGGCAGCCTGAGCCGGGTCACTTTGGCCGAACCGGTTGGTCTCGGAAAACTCAGTGCCGTACTTGGCTGGTTTCGGCGGTTGGGTACTGCTGCGGCTATACTTGCCCATCGTCAATCTCTAAAAGGAGTTAGCGATCCTGCCGTTCACCGGCTGCTTCTAAAAAGCATGCCTTCCGGGCGGGCCAGCGCGCTGTACTGACGATCACGTCTGGCGGGACCTGACCGCGAGCCCCTGGGCGCGCCTAGTGATTGATTAGAAAGTAAATACAGCATTTATTATCTTGCCGCGCGGTCGTAACAGAGGTACAGTTGCGTAGTTTTCCCGTCCAACGGCTCCCCTCGGGTTCGCGCCCCGGCTTCCGCGATGCAACATCTGAGCCGACCCCGGAAGGTAGATTCCGTGAGGCCGACTCTCCCCATTTTCGAGACCTCGGGTGCAGCAGCCAATTCATTGAGCGCCGTCCACGGGAATCCAGGGGGGATCTATGACTCGCTTCCAGAAGGTTGTCGGCATCCTATTGCTCAGCATCTCGCTCGCTTGCCTCGTCCCGCTGGCTCGCGCCGACTCGAACACCGCAGGCCAGACCCAGGCGCAGACATTTCAAAGGACGATCCAGGATGTCCGTATGCAAATCAACGGCTGGCAAAGAAGCGCGAACATCCAGACGGCGCTCGTGATCATCATTGGCATCTCCGGGGTGCTTGTGTCGGCTCTCCACCAGGTGGACAAGAAATGGGCCAAGATCACCGTACTCGTCTTGGGTATCGTCACATCGATCGCCACAGTGGTCAGCGGAAGCAACGCCGTCTTTTCCGCCGACTACCGGTCACTCCGTGGGGCGGTGTCGGAGGCGAACAGAGTCGTCGAGCGCATGGATGAGATCGAGGGTGAAACCGCGTCGCTCTCTGCTCCAAGCGATATTGCCACGGCGAAGGAGCAGATGAACGACCAGTTGAATGCTTTCGACAAGGTCGCAGAAAAGGTCGAATCTTCAGGGCAAGCAGGCTCGAGCAGTTCGACGACGCAAAGCCACGTGGGATGGCCATTCGAGATTCCCGTTGTCCACGCGCAAAACAGCTTTTCTGCGGCGCCATCCTGGATCAAAAGCCTGCCTTCCGACAAACTGAACCTCTACTTCGTGGGCACCGGCACCGACGTCTCACTGGCAAATGCAAAAGAGAACTCACTGGCCGATGCCAAGAGCCAGATCGCGCAATCCTTTGAATTCGGCCAGCCTTATGTGTCCAGCGACGCACGCAAAACGCTGATCAGCACCTCCTCGACTGTCCAAGATACCTACTTCGCTTCTTCCGGCAATTCGCAGTTCACCTTCTATACGCTGGTGCGCATCAGCCGCGATCTGCAGCGCATGCAGCCCGCGCCGGCGCAGTACGACGAGCAAGGATGGCATCCCCTCGACCTGACGCTCGACCCGAACGCAGGTCTGTTCGCCCTCGATCGCGATGGAAAGGTATTGCGGATCACGCAAGATCAGAACGGAATTCACCTGCAACAGCTGTTTCAGCTTCCAGCAGCGTTTCGGCCCGCGGCCATTGCCGCCAATCAGGACTCGGTCTACGTGAGTTCGAACAGCGAGACCGGCTGCAACGTCTTCCAGTATTCCTTCGGCAGCGGGCAAAGGTCTCAACGGAATGTGGGCGGTCGCCCAACAGGGTGCGACGGCATTGCCACTTACGGCGCGGGGCTTTTTCTGGCCTTTCCCGGCAGCCAGGAGATCCGCTACTGGTCCGCCTGGAGCGACAAGACCACGCAGAGTTTCAGCGCGCCGGAATCGTTTCCCAATTGCGTAATTCACTTCGACACCTACGGACGGCGGCTGCTTTTTGCCGGGCCTACGGGAAACGCCTTTGCGCTTGCGCTCGATACGAGGCAATGGTCCAAGCTCACCAGCAATCTGGGCTATGTGAACTCGATCGCGGTTACTCCTTCCAGTTTGCTGTTTGCTTCGGGGGGCAAAGTGCTGTTTATTGCGCGCAACAACAAGAACAGCGGACTGAACCCTCCAGCGGGAATGGAATCGCTGGGAGCGGGATTGATTTCAGGGGTAGCCGTAGACTCGTCGAACGCAGCTTGGATCACCGACTATGACAAATCCTCGGTGCGCGGCCCCTTCAGCTTGAACTGATTGGGGAATCCAGCCCCGAATTCCTTGAGCGTTTCGCGGTCTTTCCAATCAACCGCCCCCGCGCCATAAGCCTCGAGTTGTAGGCTGTTTCAAGCATGTCCTACGTCAACGCGCACACCATCACCCTCATTCCCGGCGACGGGATCGGCCCGGAAGTCACCCAGGCCGTCGTACGCATCCTTGAAGCCACCGGTGTCAAATTCGAATGGGAACGCTACGCTGCCGGCGCCGAAGCCTTCGAGATCTACGGCGAGTACATTCCGGCCGCGCTCTACGAGTCGATCGAGCGCAACAAGGTGGCATTAAAGGGCCCGGTGACAACGCCCATCGGCGGCGGCTTCAAGAGCATCAACGTCACGCTGCGCAAGAAATTCGACCTCTATGCCAACTTTCGGCCGATCAAGAATCTTCCCGGGCTCGAAACCAAGTTTCCCAACGTCGACCTGATCATTGTTCGCGAGAACACCGAGGGCGAGTACGTGGGCCTGGAGCACGAGGTCGTGCCCGGCGTGGTCGAGAGCCTGAAGGTGATCACCGAAAAGGGCTCAACGCGCATTGCGAAGTTCGCCTTTGAGTACGCGCGCAAGCACGGCCGCAAGAAGATCCACTCGATTCACAAAGCGAACATTATGAAGCTCTCGGACGGCTTGTTTTTGCGCTGCGCGCGCAAGGTGGCCGAGCAGTTTCCCGATGTCGTCTACGGCGAGCACATCATCGACAATACCTGCATGCAGTTGGTGATGAATCCGTACCAGTACGACACGCTGCTGCTGGAAAACCTCTACGGCGATATTGTCAGCGACCTGTGCGCGGCCTTCGTCGGCGGCCTGGGCCTGGTTCCGGGCGCGAACCTCGGCGCCGAATGCGCCATCTTCGAAGCGGTCCACGGATCGGCGCCCGACATTGCGGGCAAG
>Ga0335069_10013613_pt1 | contig 11414 bp, 8 predicted proteins | sample Lox_Sample_11_FD_206714 | JGI IMG/M metagenome (GOLD analysis project Ga0335069, IMG submission 206714) | Soil microbial communities from Loxahatchee National Wildlife Refuge, Florida, United States - Lox_Sample_1.1 | ecosystem: Environmental > Terrestrial > Soil > Wetlands | place: USA: Florida... | reverse complement strand
ACCACCAGGGACAGCAGCAACGAGAAGGTCACGGTCAGCGCCTGGTCGCGAAACAGCTGGCCGGCGACGCCGCTGATGAACACCATCGGGAAGAACACCGCGATCGAGGTCAGCGTCGCGGCGGTGACCGCCATCGACACCTCGCGCGTGCCCTCGCGCGCGGCGGTCGCCTGGTCGGCGCCGTGCTCGCGGCGCCGGACGATGCTCTCGAGCACGACCACGGCGTTGTCGACCAGCATGCCGACCGCGAGCGCGATGCCGCCGAGCGACATGATGTTGAGCGACACGCCGGCCGAGTACATCAGCATGAAGGTGCCGACCACCGACACCGGGATCGCGACGCCCGAGATCAGCGTCATGCGCGCATCGCGCAAGAAGCAGTACAGCACCAGCACCGCCAGCACGCCGCCGATCAGCGCCGCGTCCTTGACCTCGCCGATCGCCGCCGAGATGAAGTGCGACTCGTCGTAGACGGGGCGCAGCCGCGCGCCGCCCGGCAGCGACTTGTCGAGCGCGGCGACCCGCTCGCGCAGCGCGCCGGCGAGGCGCACGGTGTTGGCGTCGCCTTCCTTGTAGACGGCGAGCTCGATCGATTCCTGGCCGTCGACGCGCGTGATCGCCTCGCGGTCCTTGTGGCCGCGGCTGACGCGGGCGACGTCCTTGAGGTAGACCGGCTGGCCGGCGCGCATCGCGATGATCGCGTTCGCCATGTCCTCGACGGTCGCGAACTCGTTCAGCGTGCGCACCAGGAAGCGCTGCGTGCCCTGCTCGAGGCGCCCGCCGGACAGGTTGACGTTCTCCTGCCTGAGGCGCCGCGCCACGGCGTCGGTGGCGAGGCCGAGCTGGGCCAGCTTCTGCTGGTCGACCCGCACCTGCACCTCGTCCTCGTAGCCGCCGCTGACCTTGACCGCGGCCGCGCCCTCCACCGACTCGAGGTCGGGCTTCAGGCGGTCCTCCGCGTAGCGGCGCAGCACCTTGAGGCGGTCCTCGCCGGCCGCGCCGCCGGCGGCGTCCAGGAGCGCGAGCCGCATCACGGGCTCGGTGGACGGGTCGAAGCGCAGCAGCAGCGGCCGCTTCGCCTCGAGCGGCAGCTGCAGCAGGTCGACCTTCTCGCGCACGTCGATGCCGGCGAGGTCCATGTTCGTGCCCCAGGCGAACTCGAGCACGACGTCGGACTGCCCCGAGCGCGACACCGAGCGCACCTGGCGCACGTTGCGGATGATGCTGACCGCCTCCTCGATCGGGCGGGTGACGAGGCTCTCGACCTCGAGCGGCGCGGCGCCGGGCAGCTCGGTGCGGATCGTCAGCGTCGGGTACGACAGGTCCGGCAGCAGCGTCAGCTTCAGGCGCGTCAGGCTCACCAGCCCGAACAGCAGCAGCGCCACCGTGAACATCAGCACCGTGACCCGGCGCCGCACCGCGAAGTCGATCAGGCGCACGGCGCGCCTGCTAGCTGGCGCGGCCGGCGGTGGCCGGCGCCGGCGGCACGATGCGGACCTCGTTGCCGGACTTGAGGCCGTTCTGGCCGACCACCACCACCGGCTCCTCGTCGCCGAGCCCGGACAGGACCTCGATGCTGCCGCCGTTGGCAAGCCCGATGCGCACCGGCCGCGCCGCCGCCCTGCCGTGGTCGACGACGAACACCGTCGGGCCGGCCTCGCCGTCGATCAGCGCCGAGCGCGGGATCAAGAGCGCGTTCTGGCGCCGCTCGTAGACGATGTTGACGCGCGCGAACATGCCGGGCCTGAGGCGCGCGTTCGGCTCGAACTCGAGCGTGACCTTGAAGGTGCCGGTGGCCGGGTCGACCACCGGGCTGATGCGGCGGATCGTGGCCGGGAAGGTCCCCTGCGCGGCGTCGACCTGGGCGTCGGCGCGCTGGCCGACCGCGATCTTGGCGAGCTCGCGCTCCGGCACGTGCACGCGCACCAGCAGCGGGTACTGGCGCGTGACGACGAACATCGGGTCGTTCGGCTGGACGCTGTTGCCGACCTTGACGCGCCGCTCGGCGACCACGCCCGCGATCGGCGCGCGCACCTCGGTGTAGGAGAGCGCGAGCACGGCGCGTTCGGTGACCGCGCGCTGCGCGTCGAGCTCGTAGCGCAGCGTGTCGAAGGCGGCGCTGCCGATCAGGCCGCGCTTGCTGAGCTCGAGGTTGCGCGCGTAGTCGCGCTCGAGCCGGGCGAGGTTGGCCTTGGCCTCGGCGGCCTCGAGCCTGAGCTTGTCGCCGTCGAGGATCGCGAGCACCTGGCCCTCGCGGACCGGGTCGCCCTCCTCGACCAGCAGCCGGCGCACCTCGCCGCCGACCTTGGCGACGACCCTGGCCTCCTGGTCGGCCTCGATCGGTGCGGTGCCCGAGTAGACCGCGGCCATGTCCGAGCGCGCCGGGCGCACGGTCTCGACCGCGACGGCCGGCGCCGCGTCGCCCTTGGGCTTCTGCTCGGCCTGGGAGCGGCCGCAGCCGCCGGCCAGGGCGGCGAGCAGCGTGAGGGCGAGGAGGGCGCCTACGGTGCGGGGGGCGCGTCCGGCGGGGGCGGGGCCTTGGGGGGTCGGCATGGCGGGCTCCAGGGATCGACTCTGGAGCGCATGCTATGCCCGCTCAGTGTTATAGTCAACTACAACACTATCACGTCTGTAAGTGACTGATCCGCCTATCTCTTGTGATTCTGTACCTGGGACAGCCGCGCCGGAGTCTGCCGAAGCGCCTGGTCGAGGTCCGCGACGATCTCGGCCGTCTCGCCCAGGTTGGCGTCGGGCTCGTCATCCGCCTTCAGCTCCTCGAGCGACTTGAGCGCCGGCTCCGAGTGCGCCGCGCGGCGCACGTTGATGCGCGCGAGGCGTTCGGCGTCGAGCCGCTCGCGCTCGGCCTTGCGCGCCTTGAGGTTCAGCGACACGGTCTTCTCGAGCCGCAGCTGCTCGACCGCCTGCGCATCGCCGATCAGCGCCTTGAGGTCGGGGTCGGTCTGCATGCGCCGCTCGTGCGCGCGCGCAACGCTGTCGAGCGCGCCCGAGAGCGCGTGGTCGGGCTCGAACTCCACCGAGCGGATCCGGTCCCACGGCAGCGCGCTGTCGCGCGTCGACTCGCCGACCTCGACGGTGCTGATCAGGGAGGGCAGGCTGATCTCGGGCATGACGCCGCGGTTCTGCACGCTGTCGCCGGTGACGCGGTAGTACTTGCCGATCGTCACCGTCAGCTGGCCGAAGCCCGCGTTCGGGCCGAGCGCCCAGCGGTCGAGCGGGTAGAGGTTCTGGACCGTGCCCTTGCCGTAGGTCTGCTGGCCGATGATCAGGCCGCGGCCGTAGTCCTGGATCGCGGCCGCGAAGATCTCCGAGGCCGAGGCGCTCGAGCGGTCGACGAGCACCACCAGCGGCCCGTCCCAGATCTCGCCGGGCTCGGGGTCGTCGAGCACCTCGATGCGACCGCCGGTCTCGCGCAGCTGCACCACCGGGCCCTTGCGGATGAACAGCCCGACCAGGCTGGTGGCCTCCGACAGGTGGCCGCCGCCGTTGCCGCGCAGGTCCATGACGATGCCGTCGACCTTCTCCTTCTTGAGCTCGCCGATCAGGCGCGCGACGTCGCGGGTGGTCGAGCGGTAGTCCTTGTCGCCGGTGACCTTGGCCTCGTAATCCTGGTAGAAGCTCGGCACGTCGATGACGCCGACCTTGAACTCCTGCTCGCCGCGCTTGACGCTGCGCACTTTCTTCTGCGCCGCCTGCGCCTCGAGCGTGATCTTGTTGCGCACGAACTCGAGCGTCGCCTCCTTCGAGCCCGGCGTCGCGCCGGCCGGCAGCACCGAGAGGCGCACCACGGTGCCCGCCGGACCGCGGATCAGCTGCACGACGTCGTCGAGCCGCCAGCCGACGACGTCGACCAGCTCGCCGCTCTTGCCCTGCGCCACCGCGGTGATGCGGTCGTTGACCTTGATCGTGCCGCTGACCGCCGCCGGGCCGCCCGGGATCACGTTCATGACCGTGACGTGGTCGTCGATGAGCTGCAGCGAGGCGCCGATGCCGACGTAGCTCAGCTTCATCTGGATGTTGTATTCCTCGCTCGAGCGCGGCGACAGGTAGTTCGAGTGCGGATCGTAGACGTGCGCATACGCGTTCATGAAGTTCTCGAACACGTCGTCGCTCGACACCTGGTCGACGCGCTTCAGCACCCGCTCGTAGCGCTTCCTCAGCACCTCGCGCGCCTCGGGCCAGGTCTTGTTGGCGAGCATCAGCGACAGCGCGTCGTTCTTGACGCGTCGCCGCCAGAGGTCGTCTTCCTCGGCCTGCGTCGCGAGCCACGGCGCCTTGGCGCGGTCGAAGGCGAAGGTCTCGTCGAGCGTGAAGTCAGGCTCGACGTCGAGGTCGGCGATCGCGCCCTTGATCGCCGAGCGGTTGCGCTCCTGGAAGCGCGCGAACACGACGAACGCGGGATCGACATTGCCGGTGCGGATCGCCTCGCCGAGCTTGAAGCGGAAGCGCTCGAGCTCGGCGATGTCGGTGGCGAGGAAGTAGCTGCGGCTCGGGTCGAGCGACTCGATGTAGCGGTCGAAGACCTGCGAGGACATCTTCTCGTCGAGCACCGCCTGGCGGTAGTGCGAGCGCTCGATGACCTCGCCCACCAGGCGCGCGACCTTGCGGTGCCGCTCGGACGGCTGCAGCTCGGTGCCGGCCGCGTGGGTCGCGGGCACGGCGGCGGGGCGGTTCGCGGTGGAGCCGGTGAAGAGCAGGCCGGCGACGGCCAGGAGCGGCAGGATGAGCGCGAGGCGTGAGCCAAGGCCCGGGCGCCGCCCGGAAGCTGCTTGCGGGTGGTCGGTCATGGGGAGGTTAGACTAGCGACCGGCCTGGTGCCGGCGGCGCGGCCTGCGTCGCGCTTCCGAAGTATTTCATAGGCTTGAGCGTAGTGACCGGGGGGGCCGGGATCAAGTGCCGGAACCGGGGAGGGCAGCATGTCGCCATTGGCGGTCCTGACGGGGATCATTCTGGGGTCGGCGGTGACGATTGTCATCGGTCTGGCGATGGTCCTGGTGGTGTTTCTGGTGATGTCCGGCGAGCAGCCGGAGCTGGCCCGCGAATACTTCCCGCTGCTCAAGAGCTTCGCGCTGTTCCTCGGCCTCGCCTTCGTCGCCGGCTATGCCTTCGTCGGCACCCTGCGACAGAAGCGCTGGCTGTGGCTCGCCCAGGCGGGCACCTGGGCGGCGATCGCCGTGCTCGCCGCGTACTACTGGCCGAAGTGACCTGCACCGGGAGTTGGACATGCGTCTAGCCGGCCGCGTTCCCGCCCTGTCCCTCGTTCTGGCGCTCGGCGGCTGCGCTTCGGCGCCCGCGGACCCCGCGGCCGTTGCGGGAATCACCGAGGCCGGCTACCGGGCCGCCGTCGCGACCCTGGCCTCGGACGCGTTCGAGGGCCGCAAGCCCGGCCAGCCGGGCGAGCCGAAGACTCTCGACTACCTCGAGCAGCAGTTCCGCGCCCTCGGCCTCGAGCCGGCCGCCGCCGGCAGCTACCGCCAGCCGGTGCCGCTCGTTGAGATCACGGCCCAGCCCGGCGCGGTGCTCGACGTCGCCGCGGGCGGCGGCAGCGCTGCGCTTGCCTACGGCAGCGACATGGTGGTCTGGACCAAGCGGGTCGTGCCGGAGGCCGCGCTGTCGGCCTCGCCGCTCGTGTTCGTCGGCCATGGCGTCGTCGCGCCGGAGTTCGGCTGGAACGACTATGCCGGCGTCGACATGCACGGCAAGACGGCCCTGATCCTGGTCAACGACCCGGGCTATCGCGATCCGGCGCTGTTCCACGGCCGCAGGATGACCTACTACGGCCGCTGGACCTACAAGTACGAGGAGGCGATGCGCCAGGGCGCGCAGGGCGCGCTGATCGTGCACCAGACCGGACCCGCGGCCTACGGCTGGGACGTGGTCCGCAACAGCAACACCGGGCCGCTGCTCGAGGCCGACGCCGCCGACGGCCATGCCGGGCGCGTTGCGATCGAGGGCTGGGTCACCCTCGAGTCGGCCCGCCGGCTGCTGGCGCTCGCCGGCCAGGACTTCGACGCGCTCGAGCGCGCCGCCACCCGGCCAGGCTTTCGGCCGGTGCCGCTCGCGGCGCGCGCGAGCGTCGCGGTCCACAACACGGTCCGCCGCACGAGTTCGGCCAACGTCGCCGGCATCCTGCGCGGCGCGCGCCGGCCGGACGAGTACGTGATCTACATGGCGCACTGGGACCATTTCGGCCGCGCGCCGGCCGCGGGGCCGGGCGGGGACGCGATCTTCCACGGCGCGGTCGACAACGCGACCGGGGTCGCCGGCATCCTCGAGATCGCGCGCGCCTTCGGCCACGCCGCGCGCCGCCCCGAGCGCTCGGTCGTGTTCCTCGCGGTGACCGGCGAGGAGTCGGGGCTGCTCGGCTCGGCCTACTACGCCCAGAACCCGCTCTACCCGCTGGCCGCGACCGCCGCGGCGATCAACATCGACGCGCTCGCGCCGCTCGGCCGCACCCACGACGTCGAGGTGATCGGCTTCGGGGCCTCCGAGCTCGAGGACGAGCTGCGGGCGGCGGCGGCGCGCCAGGGCCGGGTGCTGAGGCCCGACAGCCAGCCGGAGAAGGGCTTCTTCTTCCGCTCGGACCACTTCAACCTCGCGAAGCAGGGCGTGCCGTCGCTGTTCATCAAGTCCGGCGTCGATTCGCGCGACCACCCGCCCGGCTGGGCCGCGGCGCAGGAAGCCGACTTCATCGCGAACCGCTACCACAAGCCGGCCGACACCTACGATCCGGCGTGGGACGTGTCCGGCAGCCTCGAGGACCTCGAGCTCCTGTACGCGGTTGGCCGGCACGTCGCCGACGAGCGCCGCTGGCCGCAGTGGTACCCCTCGAGCGAGTTCCGGGCGGCGCGCGCGGCGAGCCGCGCGCCCGCCTCAAGGTGAGCGCGGCGGCACGGCCCTGAACGGCAACTCGGCGGGCGCGTCGCGCGCCAGCAGCGGCGGCAGGTCGTTCGGGTCCTGCTGCTGGATGTGCAGCCCGGCGACGCCGCGGCGGTCGACGCCGAGGAAGACCGTGATCCGCGCGTTGTCGAACACCGGCACGATCTTCAGGCGCTTGAGGGCGCGCAGCTTGGCGCCGAGATCGAAGTGGTCGACGAAGTGGTCGACGAAGCGCACCGGCCAGAACGCGCGGTGCGGGGCCGGCTGTAAGGCCTGCGACTCGACGGTCACCGGCGGCAGCGTGTGGGCGGCCTCGGCGGCGATCGCGCTCGACTCGGAGGCGGCGCTCGTGCTGCCGGCGCCCTCAGCGCCGGCCGCGTCGCGGGCGTCCTCGCGCGTGCACTCGGCGGCCGGGCGCTCGTCGGCCCGCGCGCCGGCGCAGCCAAGCGTCAGCACGATCAGCGCGCCGGCGGCGACGAGCGCGTCGCGCAGAGCTCCGGTCATCGCACAGGCTCCCAGACCCGCGGCGGGGTCGGGGACAGCGTGCGGCGCGCGCCGGCCGCCGGGCGTGACCGACCGCTCAGCCCGGGCGCGCGGCCCGCTTATGTCGCGTCGCTGCCGCGCGGCGCGGCGGGGCGGCCATCAGAGGAACTGGACCACCGGCGCGCGCTCGCCCGCCTCGTAGCGCACGAAGCGGTTGCGGCCCTGCAGCTTGGCGGTGTAGAGCGCCTGGTCGGCGGCCTTGACCAGCGCCTCGACGCTCGCGAAGCGCTGGCCGCCGCCGTGGGTCGCGTAGCCGATCGACACCGTCACCGACACCGGCTGCGGGCCGATGTCGTGGCGGGTGGTCTGGAACGACTGCACGATCCGCTCGCAGACGCTGCGCGCGATGTCGCGGTCGGTGGCCGGCAGCACCAGCACGAACTCCTCGCCGCCGTAGCGGGCCACCACGTCGACGCGGCGGACGCTGTTCTTCAGGATCGCGGCGGTGGTCTTCAGCACCTTGTCGCCGGCCTGGTGGCCGTAGGTGTCGTTGACCTTCTTGAAGCCGTCGAGGTCGCAGAAGGCGATCGACAGGGGCCAGTCGTTGCGGCTCGCCTGGTCGAACTCCTGGCGCAGGTACTGCTCGAGGTAGGTGCGGTTGTAGACGCCGGTCAGCGCGTCGCGCCGCGACTCCTCCTCGAGCTCGCGCGCGCGCTCGGACAGCGAGTCGGCGGTGTCGCGCAGCTGCGTGATCTCCTGCATCGCGTGCAGGTTGCGGATCATCAGCACCTCGCGCGCCTGGTCGACGATCGCCTCCGGGTCGGCCAGCAGGTCGGTCTCGTAGATCGCCTCGGTCTCGGGCACCAGCGAGCTGACGCGCTGGATGACGCGGCCGAACTCCTCCTTGTCGAGGCCGAAGACGCGCTCCACCTGCTGGGCGGTCTCGGCGAACGGCTTCCTGTCGTTCGGCAGCACGAAGATGTCGACCAGCGGGCCGGACATCGCCACGCAGCGGTTGAAGCCGTCGGCCGGGTCGAGCACGCGGCGGTTGTCGAGCTTGTGCGAGTTGCCGATCGCGGTCGCGAGCCGTTCCGGCAGGTTCCACTGCTTCATCAGCCAGTGACCGACGTCGGCGTGGTCGACGCCGATGCGCTTGCGCTCGTGCGCGGCCAGGTCGCGATGGTTCTTCTGCAGCTCGCCGCTGTCGCGATACAGGTCCGGCACCGCCTTGTCGACCGCGAGCATGCCGATGTCCTGCAGCAGGCCGGCGAGGAACAGCTCCTCGAGCAGCGTCTGGCCGGTGGCCTCGCCGAGCGCCCGCGCGGCCGAGGCGCCGAGCAGCGCGCGGCGCCAGTAGAGCGGGTGGTTGACGCCGTTCGGCTTGCCGCCGCGCAGCGACTTGACCAGCGAGAAGCTGAGCGCCAGCGTCAGCGTCGCGTTCAGGCCGAGCACGATCAGCGCCTGGCGGAGGTTCTCGCTGCGGCGGCGCTGCGCGTACAGCGGCGAATTGGCGATGCGCAGCACCTTGGTCGACAGCGCCGGGTCCATGCCGATCGCCTTGGCGACCTTGCCCATCTCGATATTCGGGTCCTGGGCCAGCTGGATGATGTGCGAGGCGACGCCCGGCGGCGACGGGAAGTTCACCAACGAACGCAGCTGGGCATCGAGTTCCGGCGTCATGCCAGGGGCTCCGTCGAGCGGGCTCTGCAAATCCCGGCGCTGACACGCCGGTCCTGAACCTTTAACGTCCGGGCCGGCGGATTCTTTAGGGGTGGCCCTAGGTCCGGGCCTTGCCGGAGGCCCAGCTGCGCCGCAGCGGCCGCGTCAGGAAACGGGCCGCCTGGAACATGACATAAGGCCCGAACAGCAGGCCGAGCGCCGACGGCCGCAGGCGCACGAGGTCGCCGTACAGCTTGACGAGGAACGTGCCGAGGCCGCCCTCGTAGGGACCCAGCGTCGCGGCGCCCGCGAAGTAGACGAGGAACGGCAGCAGCACGACGCCGAAGCCGCCGACCACGGCGAGGATCAGCAGTTCGCGCCGCAGGCGCGCACGGCGTTCGGGGTCGGCACTCGGGGGGGCGGCGGTGGCGGTGTCTGGCATCGGCGGTGAGGGGCGGGTGGCCTGCCTATAATGGCGGGCCGCACCGGGCGCGACAACCGCGCCGCGGTGGCCGGCCGCGGGCCGCGCCGCCGAGGGGATGACCATGACCGACGTTGACGGGCTCAAGGTGGCAGTGATCGGCGCCGGCTACCTCGGCCGCTTCCATGCCCAGAAGTGGGCGGCGCTGCCGGGCTGCCGGCTGGTCGGGGTCGCCGACCCCGTGGCCGCGACGCGTGCCGCGGTGGCCGCCGAGCTCGGCGTCGAGGCGGTGGCGGACTGGCGCGAGCTCCTCGGGCGCGTCGAGGCGGTGTCGATCGCGACGCCGACGCCCTTGCACCACCCGATCGCACGCGCCTGCCTGGAGGCCGGCGTGCACGTGCTGGTCGAGAAGCCGATCACCACCACGGTCGCCGAGGCCGAGGACCTGATCCGCGTCGCCGCCGCCGGGCGGCGCGTGCTGCAGGTCGGCCACCTCGAGCGCTTCAACTCGGCGGTGCGCGCGATCGAGGGCCTCGTGACCCGGCCGCGGTTCATCGAGTCGGCGCGGCTCGCGCCGTTCCGCCAGCGCGGCACTGACGTCAGCGTGGTGCTCGACCTCATGATCCACGACATCGATCTGATCCAGAGCATCGTGCGTTCGGCGATCGTGTCCATGGACGCGATCGGCGCCCGGGTGTTCTCCGACGACCTGGACATCGCCAACGTGCGGCTGAAGTTCGAGTCGGGCTGCGTCGCCAACGTCACCGCCAGCCGGGTCAGTCTCAAGACGGAGCGCAAGCTGCGGCTGTTCGAGGACGAGGCCTACCTGTCGCTGGACCTGCAGCAGAAGGTGCTGACCGTGATCCGCAAGGGCGCGGCGCCGGCGGTGGGCGACCTGCCGCAGGTCGCGATCGAGGAGCGCACCTACGAGCAGGGCGATGCGCTCAGGGCCGAGATCGAGGCCTTCGCCGACTCGATCCGCACCGGCCGGCCGCCGCTGGTCGGCGGCGCCGAGGGGCTCGCCGCGCTCGAGACCGCCACCCGGATCGCGGCGCTGGTGCGCGACGGCATCCGCTGAGGCGCACCCCGGCCTAGTGCTCGCCGAGCCGCGCGCCGAGCGCCGCGGCCAGCGCCTCGTGCTCCGGCGCCGGCGGCTGGTAGCCGGCGAGCTCCTGACGCGCGCCCGCCGGGTCGCCGCCGTCGGCGCGCGCGTAGGCGCGGCACAGCCGGTCGAGTCGCGTGCCGCGCGGCTGGCGCCTGGCGAGCGCGTCGCAGAGCGCGTCGGCGCGCGCCCGGTCGCCCGCGAGGCGGGTCGCCACCGACAGCAGGTTGAGCAGGTCGGCCTCCTGCGACGACAGACCGGCGGCGGCCGCGGCGGGATCGTGGCGCACGAGGTACGCGGGCAGGAGCGCGAGCGCGAGCTGGTAGGCGTCCGCCGCCGCGCGCGGCTCGCCGGTCGCGAGCAGCGCGGCGCCGAGGTCCTTGGCGGCGAGCGCCGAAGCCGGGTCGCGCGCGAGCTCCGTGCGCGCGAAGGCCGCGAGCGCCGCGCCGCGGCCGCTGTCGAGCAGGAGGTCGCGGTACTCGCGCCGGCCGCGGCTGGCGTCGATCGCCATCGCGTGCTCGAAGGCGCCGAGCGCCGCGTCGGTGTCGCCGCGCTCGCTCTCGACGCGGCCAAGCACGAACCAGCCGCTGGCGGCGTCTGGGAAGCCGCGCACCAGCACCAGCGGCCAGGCGGCGGCGGCGCGCCCCGCCAGGACCTCCCGGTACTCGCGCGCCGCGGCGTCCAGGTGGCCGGCCTTCCACTGGTCGCGCGCGTCGAGGTACTGCGTCAGCAGCTGCGACTGGCGCTCGCGGCGCGTGTACAGGAAGAACGCCGCGAGGTGCACCAGCGCGAGCACGCCGAGCACCAGCATGGCGAGCCGGCGGCGGAGCGGGCGGCGGAGCACGGCGCGCG
>Ga0335069_10013612_pt1 | contig 11415 bp, 6 predicted proteins | sample Lox_Sample_11_FD_206714 | JGI IMG/M metagenome (GOLD analysis project Ga0335069, IMG submission 206714) | Soil microbial communities from Loxahatchee National Wildlife Refuge, Florida, United States - Lox_Sample_1.1 | ecosystem: Environmental > Terrestrial > Soil > Wetlands | place: USA: Florida... | reverse complement strand
CCAGGGCCGGCAAGACCAGGATGACAGGCCACTGCGGCAGCATCAATCATCGTCGTCCCGCCGTGGCTTCGATCTGCTCTGACTGATCATCGCCGGCGCCGGCTTGCTGCCCATGGCATCCTTCCAAAGAATCACGTTCAATTTCTTTGCGTCGGCTCGGTCCGCGTGCCGGAAGTCCATCTTCATGCTCTCTCTCGCGCCCTCAGCGTGTGGCGGATTCGCTGCGTAAATCAGCCCGTTTTCGCGATTCGACCGGTCGGCATCGTACGGCGGCTGGTCGCCCGGACCCGAGAACAGCGACGAGATCACCGGCGCAAACGCGTCGTTGTTGTTCATCGGCGGCAGCCCCAGCAGCACTTCCATGGTCCGCACCACGCTCACCGTCGTATAGAACTTGCTGTCGACAAACGCCCCGCCATCGCTCGCGTGCGCCGCATACTTGCTGATCACCAGGGCCAGGCTGCGGTGCGCATCCACATGGTCGCCGCCATCCTGTGCGTCGTCTTCGAGAATGAAGATCGCCGTATCGTCCCAGAACGGCGAGTGCGAGATGGCTTCGGCCACGCGTCCCACAGCCAGATCGTTGTCTGCCACCGACGACTTCGGTGTCGGCCCGCCCGGCCGCGTACCTGCCGTGTGATCATTTCCCAGCCGCAGCATCACAAAGTCCGGCATCGTGTCCTTGCCCTGCGAGCGGTTCGCAATCCAGCTCCTCAAATGCCGCTCGAAGATGTTCACGCGGATCTGGTCCGGCACGTTCAGGTCAAAGTCCGGCGCCTCCTCGACAAAGTGTCCCACGAGCTCCGGTTTCGTCGCTATCTGAGCCGCAATCAGCGGCACCGGCCACGGCCACTTGTTTTCCTCGCCGCCCCACTCCACCGGAAACCGCTCGCCCGGCGCCACAGCTTTGTGCGTACAGTCGTGCCCCTTGAGCATCGGTCCCATCGTCGGATCGGCCTGTTTCGCCTCGCCGCAAAAAGTCGTTGCCACAAATTCGCCAAAGTGCAGATAGCTCTTGCCGTGCGCCGCCAGGTTGCCCCACAGATATCCGCTCGCCGGCTCATTCACGTCGGGAATCCTCTGCAGCAGCGGATACCCGTTCGCCACCACGCCTTCAAAGTCGTACGTACGCTGGCTGCCGCGATACGACTGCTGCCACGTCTTTTCGAGGTAATCCGTGCCGATTGCCGCGTTCGACCACACGTGCCCGTTGCCCGACACGTCGCCCGAGTCGAAAAAGTTGTCCAGCACGCCGAACTGCAGCGCCAGCTTGTGCTCGTTCGGCGTAATCGCCTCGCCGTACATCGTCAGGCTCGGGTCGCCGTTGCCCACAGGCTTGCCCGCCTTTTTCAGGTCGCCGAGAACCTGGTCGTATGTCCGGTTCTCCTTGATGATGTAGATCGCGTGTTTGATCCGGCTCCGATCCGAGCCGGCAAATTCGAACGTCTCTTTCGCCGCCTTCAGCCGGTTCGACTCGATGGCCGCGTCCGTCCACTGCTTCAGGTTTGTTTCGATGTCCGCCTCGCTCACCTTCGCCAGCGATCCGCGCAGCAGTGTGCCGATGTAAGTCGTCGGTTCGCGCCGCCACTTCAGGATTGTGCCCTCCGCTGCTTCCTGAGGCATGTTGTTCGGGCCCGTCCCGCTGCCCTTGGCCGTCGCAACGAAAAGCGTTCCCGCCGCTCCGGACTTGAGGAACGCCATCGACATCGGCATCCACTCCGTCGGCACAAACCCCGCCGGCTCCACAAATCCGTGCCTGGCCGCAGCCGGCGTCAGCTTCTTTGTATCGATCACCGCCACTGCATTGATGCCGGAATCCGTCACGTACAGCCGGCTTCCGTCGGCATTGATGGCCAGCGCATCCGGCTCTGCGCCAAAGTAGCTCTGTCCAGGCAGCCGGGTGTCGAAATAACCCTTCAGCGCGAACGCGTCCCCGCCCACATTGACCGCTGCCACCGCATCGCGATTGGCCAGCGCGACATACAGCACCTTCTCATCCGGCGAGAACGCCATTGCGCAGGGATGCGTCCCCGGCTTGACCGGATCCAAAGGCTTCAGCAGTGCGAGCTTTCGCCCCACGGTGCCTTTGGCGAGATCGAGCTCCGCGATCTCCGACCCGTTCCACAACGCGGCAAACGCGTGCCGCTCGTCTTTCGTTACGGCAAGCGCAACCGGATACACCGACGGCACCGCGTCGCTCTCCGCCAGGTCAAACCGCTTCTCGATGTTTCCGTTCGCCGCGTCGATCACCCACACATCGTCCGTCTGGTTGCCTGCCACCAGCAGCTTCTCCGCGCCGGCCGTGCCCAGTACAACAATCGCAGCAGGGAAGGGAACACCCTTGTCCCCTTCCATTTCGCCGATCAGCCTCGTCTTTCTTCCCGCGGCGAGCTGCACCAGCGGCAGCTTGATGAACCGTTCCGGCTCGATTCTTCCGCCATCAAAGCTGTAGACAATAATGCCGCTCCCCGTCGCGTCCTTTCCATCGCCCCCCGGATCGGTCTCCGATCCCATGCTTGCGTAGAGATGTCTCCCATCGCGGCTGAATGCCAGACCCGAATAGAGCGTCTGCTTCGCGTCCACCGGCGTGCGCGCATCGGGAAAGTCGGTGACCGTGCCCGCGCTCACATCGAGAACAGCGAGCGACTGCTCGATCTTCGACTCCGCCGAACCGTATCCGGCGTTTACAGTCACCACGTACCTGCCGTCCGGCGAGATGGCCATCGTCATCGGCAGATTGTTGATCCGCTGCGGATGCCCCGGCACCGGCTCGATGAGCTGCTTGCTGGAAGGAAGATTGATTGTCTGCGCTGGAAGGAAGCTGGCCGAACCCAGCAAGAGAGTCGTCGCAACCGCGAGGGGAGCCGCTGTCTTCATGCCCAAACACTAACAAATCCCGGCCCGTCCCCGCTTCAAAAACGCATTGCGCCCCGCGGACTGCGCGCCGGCCTTTCGCGCAATGCTACGGAACTACCCGGTTCTGCGTTACTGCAGAGCTCTGCCGCTCGCCGCCGCCAACTCCTCCGCTACCTGCCCCACCAGCGCGGCCTCATCTTCGATCGCCTTGGCCACGCGCGCAATCTGCGCATCGGCGTCGCCGTATCGCCGATCCTCGATCGCCTCCCGCGGCCCCGGCATCGTCTTCGCGCCGTATCCCGTGTACCACCCCGGCGCATAGATCAGGTGCTCCATCCATGGCCGCCGCGGCAATCCCTCGGGGCTTGTCAGCTTGCGCTCCGCCTGGATCAGTTCTTCGTTGATCGCCGCCAGTTTCGCCGCCGCTGCCGTCCCGCTCTCTGCTGCCTTCCGCGCCTTTGTATAATTCGCCGCTGCCTTGTCCAGATCCGCAAGCGCGTTGTCGATTGGCGCGAAGTTCAGATACGGCGGCGTCTCCAGGGGTGGCGGCGGCAGCAGCGGCCGTTTCGGATCGCTCGTCAGCGCATACGCTTTCAACTCGAGCGCGGCCTTTCGCTCCGCCGCCTCGCTGCGCTTCTTCTCCAGCAGGTCTTTCAACTCGCCTTCATACACGCGCAGTGTGTCGGCCAGTGAGGCAAAGTCGTAGGGAAGCACATCCGCCTGCGCGAAGCGCAACACCAGCGTTCCATCCGTCTGCGCCAGCGCCCGCCCATACACAAAGTTCGTGTCCGCAAAGTGCGTGTACCAGTAGAAGTCGTCGTAGATCGAGTGGTAAATCCCGCCGTGATCCTCGCCGCCATAGCTCACGTCCATTGACGCGATTCCAAGATGATCGAGAAACGCCGAAAAGTCCGATCCCGACCCCAGCGCGCCAATGCGCAGGTCGGCGCGCGTCGTCGCTTCCTTGCGCCCCTTCTCGCTGCCGTCCACAAGGTCCGACGCCTGCCACCGCTGCCACGCCGTCGCCTTGGTCTCGGGATCCTCGATCGTCCGCGCCACCTGGTTCACCAGCGGCTCCAGCGTGTGCGAGCCCGCGGCATTCAAAAAACCGCGGTCGTTGCCGTCGCTGTTGATGTACACCGCTGCGTGCTGCCGCAGTTCGTCGGCATGCTGCTCGGCCCACTCTGTCGACCCCAGCAGCATCGGCTCCTCGCCATCCCACGACATGTAGATGATCGTCCTCTTCGGCTTCCATCCTGTCTTCGCCAGTTCGCCCAGCGCGCGTGCCTCTTCAAGCAGCGCCACTTGCCCCGAAATCGGATCCTCCGCGCCGTTCACCCAACCGTCGTAATGGTTGGCACGGAGAATCCACACGTCCGGCTCCTCGTCGCCGCGCAATGTCGCAATTACGTCGCGCACCGGCTTCATGTCCCAGTTGAACGCGAGCTTCAGATGCACTTCCTCTGTCGTCGGCCCAATGTGATACGTCAGCGGCAGCGCGCCGCGCCACTTCTCCGGCGCCACCGGCCCGTGCATCGCCCGCAACAGCGGCTCCGCATCGCCATAGGAGATCGGCAGCACCGGGATCTTCGGCAGCGACTGCGCCTCCTCGATCTTCAGCCTCTTCGCACCTTCCGTCGCGCCAACGCCCGGCGTCAGCGGATCGCCCGGATACAGCGGCGCATCCAGCACGCTGCCGCGCTGCACACCGTCCGCCGGCCGCATCGGCCCCTTGGGAAAGACCTCGTCCTCGGTGTAGCCGTCATCCTCCGGATCGGAATAAATGATGCACCCGATCGCGCCATGCTCCGCCGCCAGCTTCGGCTTGATGCCGCGCCACGACATTCCGTACCGCGCCAGCACGATTGCGCCCTTCACGGAGATGCCGTGCCGCTCGAGTAGCTCATAGTCGTCCACGAGTCCGTAATTCACATAGATCAGCGGCGCCGTCACGTCGCCGTCCGGCGAGTAGGCGTTGTACGTCGGCAACTGCTCGTCCTTCTGCCCGCTTGTCGGATCCAACGCCACCGCCGGCTCCTCGAGCTTTGCGCGATACCCGCCCATCTCGAGCAGCCGCGTCTTCGGCGTCGGGAACAGCACATCGAACGTCTCGATATGCGCGTCCCATCCCCACTGCTTGTATTGCGCCAGGATCCACTCGGCGTTCTGCTTGTCGTAGGGCGAGCCCACATGGTGCGGCCGGGCCGCCAGCAGCTCCATGTTCTTGCGCATCCGGTCGGGGTCGGGAATCGCCTGGAACCGCTTCTCCAGATCGAGCTCCGCCTTCGCGCTCTGCAGCGTGAATCCCAGCATCGGTTCCGGCGCCGGCTGCTGCGCCGTCCCGGCCGCCAATAAGCAAAACATCGACAGAAAGATCGCTGTGGGTCGCAATGCCTCTCCTTGATCACTCAAAGTTGAGTTTATGTATACACCAGCCGTTGCGCGGGGGGCGGACAGTCCCGCACATTCCGCCCCGGGCCGGAATCGATCGCATCTTTCTTGAGGCTGCTTAGTTCACAATGAAACAGTCGAGGTCGTCGGCGAACACGATGGGACCTGAATAGCTACGCTTGATTTCTGCTCGTGACTTATCTTCCTTCCCCAAGGTCCGCAGCATGCGATGAGACAGAACCAGCCGCTTGACATGCGCTTTCCCGGCAATCGTCCCGATCACCGACGGCGGCATATGCAGGCGCCTTTCCACTCCCGTGGCGCCTTCAGGTACGGCATTATGAGCTACGAACAGATCCGCGTCCGTTGCGAGTTGCGTAAGTCCGTCTCCTTCACCGTTGGTATCTCCACTAAAGACAATACGCTTGCCTCCCATTTCCACTCGCCACGCCAGCGCGGGAAATACACCATGAATGACGCGCACTGCGTACACCGCCATATCGGAGTCGCGAAACACGAGTACCGGCGTGGAGCCGGCCTGAACATCATGCGGTTCCAGTTTGTAGCTTCCGTCCGAGCCTGGGTCGGCAAGCTCGCTCAAGTAGCGCCAGGCTCCGTGCGGCTCGCTGAACAGGTCGCGCACAAACTCGGTAGTGGAAGGCATGAACTCGTTGCCCGGCGGGCCGTACACCGGCAGCGGACGCTTGCGGTCTTCAAACCAGGAAGAGAACACCAGCGCGGGAAAATCGCCGCTGTGATCGACATGAAAATGGCTGAACAGAACAGCGGACAATTGCGACATCTGCGCCCCGCTCTGTCCAAAGCGCAGGGCGCTGCCTCCTCCCGCATCCACGATTACCCGCGCAATGCCGCGATCCCATATCAGGTAACTGCTTGAAGCGCGCTTGTCCTGCAACTCCGGGCCCCCGGAGCCAAGTACTTGAACGGCGAGCCCGGTTGTACCGCAGGATCGCGCCTTCGCGGGCGATACCTCGCGCAGCGTCTCCGGCGACAGATTCAACGTCGCCGTCGGCGTCTGCGCGACGACCTTCACAGCAGCAGCAAATACAACAGATGATGCCAGAAGCGCTTTGATCGTTGTCCTCTTCACGAGATCCTCCTGCGAAATGATATGGAATGCTTGTTGTGACACTCGCGGCCTCTACCCAACCGCCACATCTCCACCCATGCCGCCTCATCCCTGATCCGTGGCACTAAAGGGCGGCAGTTCGGCCCGGCAGCCTCAACTGTGGCAGAATATGAGATGGATACCGTGATGCGGGGAGCCCCAAACAGAACTGCGTGGATCTGGGTGGCAATTGCCGCCATCACTTTTTCCACGCTCAGCCGCACTGAGGCCGGCCTCCAACACGCTAAGGCCTGCGCCAATCCCGTTCTCGAGTTCCTGATCAAGAGCCAGAGCCACTCGACTGCCGCGAGTCCTGCCGCGTCGCATCTCTACTCCCGGGCGTCCGGCCACCGGCCAGGTTTGATGTCTTCGGGTTCTGGCATCGGCGCCCTGGCCGCAGTTCTGCCGGTCTTCTTCGTCGGCCTCCTCACGCCCCTTGCGTTGCGCTCGATCGGGTTTGCTCACGCCACCGACAGAACGCCATTGGCGCCTGCTGTCGCCGCTACGTTCCAGCGTCCGCCGCCGCTCGCGTAAGTCGTTGCCTTCGCGCGGCAGCCGCTTGAAAACCCGCGTCAATTCCGCCTTTTCGCGCCGGTGGCTGCATCCTGCAACCATTTACACTTGTATGCGGAGTGACCCGTGTTTCTGGATAAAGCTATTACCAAGGTCTTTGGCACTGCCAACGATCGCGTGCTCAAGCGCCTGTGGCCTATCGTAGCTCAAATCAACGAGTTCGAGCCCGCCATCCAGCGGATGTCCGACGACGAGCTGCGCGCCAAGACCGCCGAATTCAAATCCCGCGTCGCCCAGAAAGTCCTGGGGATCGAAGACAAAGACGCTCTCAAGGCCGCCGAGCGCGAAGCCCTCGACGAAATTCTCCCCGAAGCCTTCGCCGTCGTTCGCGAGGCCGGCTGGCGCAGCGTAAGAATGCGCCACTTCGACGTGCAGCTCATCGGCGGCATGGTCCTGCACCAGGGCAAGATCAGCGAAATGAAGACCGGCGAAGGCAAGACCCTCGTCGCCACGCTCGCTTGCTATCTCAACGCCCTTGCCGGCCGCGGCGTCCATGTCGTCACCGTCAACGACTACCTGGCCAAGCGCGACGCCGAGTGGATGGGCAAAATCTACGAGTTCCTCGGCCTCACCGTCGGCGTGATCGTTCACGATCTCTCCGACGACGAGCGGCGCCAGGCCTACGCGGCCGACATCACCTACGGCACGAACAACGAGTTCGGCTTCGACTACCTGCGCGACAACATGAAGTTCGAGCTCAAGGATTGCGTGCAGCGCGGCCACTACCACGCCATTGTCGACGAGGTCGACTCCATCCTTATCGACGAAGCCCGCACTCCGCTCATCATCTCCGGTCCCACGGACCAGACAACCGACAAGTATGCCAAAGTGCGGCAGATCATGCCGCGTCTCGAGCTCGGCGAAGAAATCGAGTGGACCGACGTCAAGCGCCAGGAAGAGCTTGGCCTGCAACTCCGCGAGGGCGAGAAATATCTCACAGGCGACTACGTCGTCGACGAGAAGCACCGCACCATCGGCGTCACCGACTCGGGCTGGGAATCGATCGAGAAGCTCCTCGGCATCGGCAACATCGCCGACGCCGAAAACTGGGATCTCAAGCACTACGTCGAGACCGCCATCAAGGCCCACGCGCTCTACAAGCGCGACGTCGACTATGTGGTGAAGGACGGCGAAGTCATCATTGTCGACACCTTCACCGGCCGTCTCATGCCCGGCCGCCGCTGGTCCGACGGCCTGCACCAGTCCATTGAGGCCAAGGAAAACGTCAACATCCGCAAGGAAGACCAGACGCTCGCGACGATCACCTTCCAGAATTATTTCCGCCTTTATCAAAAGCTGAGCGGCATGACCGGCACCGCGGAGACCGAAGCCGCCGAGTTCGAAAAGATCTACAAGCTCGAGATCGTGGTCATCCCCACCAACAAGCCCATGCTGCGGCTCGAGAATCCCGACGTCGTCTACCGCACGGAAAAGGAAAAATACAAAGCTGTCTCCGACGACATCGCGCTCCTGCACGAATCGGGCCAGCCCGTGCTGGTCGGCACCACATCGATCGAGAAATCCGAACGCCTCTCCAGCATCCTGCAGCGCAAAGGCGTCAAGCACGTCGTGCTCAACGCCAAGTTCCACGAGCGCGAAGCGGAAATCGTGGCCCAGGCCGGACGCCTCGGCATGGTCACCATCGCCACCAACATGGCCGGCCGCGGCACCGACATTCTCCTCGGCGGCAACCCCGAGTTCACGACCAAGCAGCAGTTGGTCAGGGAGAACCGCGCCCGCGCCATTTCCGTCGCCGAGGGCAAGATCAACCCCACGGCCCCTCCCGCCTTCCAGCGCTTCTACTACCAGGGTCAGGAGTTCGAAGTGGGCGATGCCGATTGGGCCGATGTCTTTGCCGGCCACGGCGAAGCCGCAACCGCGGAACACGAGAAGGTCATCGAGGCCGGCGGCCTGTTCATCCTCGGGACCGAGCGCCACGAGTCACGCCGCATCGACAACCAGCTTCGCGGCCGCGCCGGACGCCAGGGCGATCCCGGCGCATCGCGATTCTACCTCTCGCTCGAAGACGACCTCATGCGGATCTTCGCCAAGCAGTGGGTCAGCGTCCTGTTGGAGAAGCTGGGCATGGAAGAAGGTGTGCCCATCGAGTCGCGCATGATCTCCAACCGGATCGAGGCCGCGCAGAAGGCTGTCGAAGCGCAGAACTTCGAGTCGCGCAAGCACCTGCTCGAATACGACGACGTGATGAACAAGCAGCGCGAGGCCGTCTACGGCCTGCGCCGCAATCTGCTCGAGGGTGTCGACCAGCACGAGCTCATCCTCGAGGACTACGTCAGCTCGATCCTCTCCAACGCCCTCGACGAGTTCTGCGGCGAAAAGCTCCACCCCGACCAGTGGGACATCAAGGGCCTTGAAGATCGCCTCTTCGGACAGTTCGGACTCAACCTCGCCGCTGCCGGCATCAAGCCGCAGGAACTTGACCGCCACGAGCTCGGCGAAGCCATCTTCCAGAAGCTCAACGAGGAGTACGAAGCCAAGGAAAAGATCCTCGGCAAGGAGACCATCCGCTACCACGAGCGCATGGTCATGCTCAGCGTTATCGACGGCCTGTGGAAGGACCACCTTCTCTCGATGGACCACCTGAAGGAAGGGATCGGCCTGCGCGGCTACGCGCAGCGTGATCCGCTCGTCGAATACAAACGGGAGTCCTTCGACATGTTCGAGGCCATGATGCTGAAGTTTCAGGAAGACACCGCACGCTTCCTCTTCCGCATGCAGATCATCGGCCCCGACGGCCAGCCGGTCACCGCCGCTCCGCAGCCGCGCCGCGAAGTGCCCAAGGCCCCGCCGGTCGCCAGCGCCGCGCAGCCCATGCCGCGCGACGGCGGCGCGCCCCCGCGCGAAATCGCCGTGCCCACTCGCCAGCCGTCGACCACGATCGATGCTCTCGAGAAGGAGTTCCGCCAGAAGAAGCAGCGCGAGCTTGCTGCAGCCAACATGGCCAGCAGCGGCAACGGTTCGCAGCCCTCGCAGCGGCGCACCGGCGAGAAGGTCGGCCGCAACGACCCCTGCCCATGTGGCTCGGGCAAGAAGTACAAAAAGTGTCACGGCGCCGAAGCCTAGAATCGGCACGGTGCTTCCCCTGTCCCAGGTCCGCGTTTCCAGGCCTGGGACAGCAGCAATTTCACAGGTGCCCCATCCTTTTCTGAGCGCCGGGCGAAGGAAGGGATGGGAGCTGTGATTTCGAAGTGTTCACTGAAGCCGCGTTAACTCCGCCAGCGAGAAGTTCAGATTGATTTCCACAACGGACTCGTCGCGCCGGCGCCGACCGCTTCAAACGTCAGATCCTGCGCCGGCGAGTTGCTCTCGATCTTCCACTGCTCGAACATGCGCCCGTAGCTCAACGTGAGCATTTCGGCAGCTTGGACTCCGAGTTTCGCTGCCGCGCGGTCGATCCAGTCCGACGTGCCTTCGAGTTCGGCAAAGCCGCCGATCGGCGTCTCATCCACTACACAATGCCCTTCGCCATCGGCCCACTCCGTCCGCCACTTCTCATAGCGGAACGCCGCCACCAGCCCCAGCGAGAGAAATACCTGAGCCAGTGCCTCACCGTCCGCGACTTCGGTTTCGGTCTCCACTCGGTGCTTGTGGCGGTCCTCGCCTGGACCGACGTCCGGCAGGCGCTTATGCGTCAATATCCAGCGTCCGCCGTAGTTGCGGATGCGCAGAATCTCGGTCCGCGCCCGCATCTCGCGGTCCGGTGTGTCGTACAGCACATTGCTCTCGAAGGTGCGCGGCGTTACCACGTGAAACCCGGCCGCCTCCAGCCGCTGCGCCAGGTCGGCAACATCGTCGACCTTGAACTTGACCTCGGTCTCGATCGCCATCGTCAGCAGTGAGTATACCGCGCTCGTCCATCACGCTTCTGGATCGGGCAGAGCCACGGTGTACAGGCTGCCCGCACTCCAGCCGGATCGAAATACACCCGGCCGAATGGGTGAATGAACGAATTGCGCCGTTGACGGCACTCGAGGGCTACTTCCGGCTAGCTGATGATCCAATCGGAACGCAATCATGGCATATGACCTGAATCACAGCCGCAACTTCCTGGTCGAACTAGACTCTCTTTCGCCATGAAAATGATGAGACGCCTGACTCCTCGAATCTTAGCGTTTGGGTTGCTCTTGCTTTATGCAAGCTCATTATCAGCGACGAGTTGCCCGGTTGCGCGCCATCTCGCCCGTTCCGACGCGGATGCTGCGTTCTCGGCAGGGGATTTTCCAAAGGCGGTAGAACTCTACCGCGCGGCACTGGCGAAGAATCCAGGAGAGGCAGACCTGGCCAACGGGCTGGTTCATGCGCTGCTGCGTCAACAAAAAGTGCTGGAGGCCTCAGGTGCGGTTCATGCATTGATTGGCGACAAATCGGCGTCGGCCGCCCTGCTCACGCTTCGTGGCGAAGTGGAGCTTCGGCAGGGCGAACCTTGGACGGCCGCAGAGACGGCT
>Ga0335069_10013610_pt1 | contig 11416 bp, 11 predicted proteins | sample Lox_Sample_11_FD_206714 | JGI IMG/M metagenome (GOLD analysis project Ga0335069, IMG submission 206714) | Soil microbial communities from Loxahatchee National Wildlife Refuge, Florida, United States - Lox_Sample_1.1 | ecosystem: Environmental > Terrestrial > Soil > Wetlands | place: USA... | reverse complement strand
ACTGATGTGTGCCGCTCCATCTCATAGATCAGCGCGGCAGCACGCAAAATCTTTTTCTTAGTATAGCATCGGCAGAGTATAGCAATCGGTGCATTGGCCGAAGCACCGCGTCAGTCCTCGCAGCCCAGGGGACTCGCCGCCGGGCATGCGGAACTGCGACGTCCAGCAGTTCAAGTGGCCTGAGTCACGCATGTCCCGGTTATCCCCACTGTCTCCGCCGTCGAACGCGGTATCGAGCGGCAAAGAACTCTAATCCTTCCGCCTGCTGCCATCGGCCTGGCCGGTAGTACCACGGGTGTGTCGCGGCTGGTAGAATCTCACGGCAGACAGATTTGCCATTATTAAAACGTTTCTATGCTGGGATTTACAGCATCCAGGCTTCTAACCGCGCATGGTGAAATCGAGCATGGAGTCCTGCTCGTCGATGACCGTCGCGTTGTGCGCGTTGGCGCTCGGAGTGATTTCGGACTCTCCGTGGATTCCGAGATCCGCGACTTCGGTGACACGCTCATTGCGCCCGGATACTTCGATCTGCACATTCATGGCAGCGGCGGCTTTGACGTGATGGACGAGGATCAGGAGGCGCTGCCTTCGATTGAGCGGTTTCTCGCCAGCCGCGGTGTCACCAGCTACTGTCCGACAACCGTCACCGCGACGTCCGACAAAATCTTGCGTGCCCTCGAGCGCCTTGCCGATGCGATTGAAGACGGAGAGCGCAACGACGAGAGCCCTTTAGGTCGCGCAACTCCGTTGGGAATTCACCTGGAAGGTCCATTTCTCAGCCACGCAAAGCGTGGTGTTCATCCGGTGGAGCATTTGCTCCCTCCACGAACTGAGACGTTTGAGAGTTTCTGGCAGGCTTCGCGCGGGCACATTCGCATAGTGACCATTGCTCCTGAACTTCACGGCGCCGAAGAACTCATTGCAATTGCTGCCAAGAGAGGAGTCTGCGTCAGCCTCGGTCATTCCGATGCCGACTTTGCGACCGCACAACGTGCAGTGACTGCTGGAGCTCGCCATGCCACCCATACCTTCAACGCGATGCGTCCGCTTGACCATCGCAATCCGGGAATTGCCGGCGCGGTGCTGACCGACTCGCGGCTTTCGGCGGACATTATCGCTGACGGAATCCATCTGGATCCGGCGGTGGTGAAGCTCTTCGCCAACGCCAAAGGCCCGGAGAACACCGTGCTGATCACCGACGCGACCGCTGCCGCGGGAATGGCTGACGGCTCCTATCACCTTGGCGCGATCAACGTCGAGGTCAAGAATGGGGCCTGCACGTCGCAGGGAAAGCTCGCCGGCAGTGTGCTTACCATGGATCGTGCCGTCCAGAATCTTGCCCGCTTTGCCGATTGGAGTTTACCGAACGCGGTGGCAGCCGCCACTCGAAATGCAGCGCGGGTCGTCGGTTTTGAAAACAAAGGGGTGCTCGCCGCCGGCGCCGACGCCGATTTCTTGGTGCTCGACAACGCGGGAAATGTGCGGCACACGTTTATCGGTGGAATCGAGTGCCAAATCTAGGAAGGAAAAATGCCCGAACCCGGAAAGTTCCCTCATCACCTGATTCGCGAAATCTTCGAACAGCCTGAAGCTTTGCAGCGAGCGATTGGGCAACGCGTTTTGCCCGACAAAGGCAGCGTTCGGCTGGAAGAGGTCCGCATCTCGCGGGAGGAACTACGCGCGCTGCGGCGTATTCACATTGTTGCATCGGGAACGAGCCGGCACGCGGGCATGGCGGGCGATTTCATGATGCAGGAGTTGGCCGGCGTTCCGGTCGATGTCGACTATGCCAGCGAGTTCGAATACCGCAACCCGATGATTGGTCCGGGCGAGTTGAGTATTTTCATCACTCAATCCGGCGAAACCGCTGACACCACAGCCTCGCAACGCGAAGCGCGGCGAAAAGGCGCGCGCACGATTGCGATTTCGAACGTCGCAGGCTCAACGATTGCTCGCGAAGCGGACGGTTTCATCTATACCGATGCCGGCCCCGAGCTCAGCATCGCCTCGACGAAAGCATTCACCGCGCAAATGGCATGCCTTTTTCTCTTTGCGCTCCATCTCGGGGAGGCGCGAGGCACGGTCGCCAAAGACCGCGCCCGGCGCTACATTTCGGAGTTGCTGGCGCTTCCCGGCAAGATTCAGGCCATTCTCGATGCCGTCGAAAAAGTCGAACAACTCGCGGAACTCTACTACCGCGTCGAGGACTTTATGTTTCTCGGGCGAGCGATCCACTATCCCGTCGCCATGGATGGCGCGCTCAAGCTCAAGGAGGTTTCCTACATCCATGCCGAAGGCTATCCCACTGGCGAAGCCAAGCATGGTCCGAACGCGTTGATCGATTATCGCTTACCCCTCGTCATGATTGCGACTTGCGATCGTGAGGATCCCGGATCTGTACTGCGCTACGAGAGAAACGTTGCCAACATGGAAGGGTTCAAGAAGCAGGGCGGAACGGTGATCGCGTTGGCGACGGATGGTGATGACACCGTCCGCCAATTGGCGAATCATACGGTGTTCGTACCTCCGGCTCCGGAACTGCTCTCCCCGATACTCGAGATCGTGCCGCTTCAACTGTTCGCTTACTATGTAGCGGCCAAGCGGGGTCTCGATGTCGATCACCCGCGAAATCTAGTCAAAGCTGTAACCTAAGCGCTGCCGACCGCGCGGATTATCCTTCCCACACAAACGCATCGAAGACACGCAGCGACTCGTATCCGATCCGTTTGTATAGCGCAATCGCACGATCATTCGCCTGAGTCACTGTGAGCGAGATCGCTCTGTAATGACGCTCCCGCAGGCTGCGCGTGGTTGCCGCGAGGAGAGCCACGCCAAGGCCTGCAGACCGATATTCGGGCAGAACGCACACCTGCGTGATGTGTCCGACATCTGCCCGAACCTGCGAACAAAGAATCAATCCAATCAATGCTCGGGAGCGCCGTTGCACGACCAGGGAAGAGGCATAGGGATCGAACGTGCCGCACCCCGGAAAGCGCACGATATTATTTAGAAAACGTAGAGACCCGCTCAGGGTACGGTACTGATCGTTAATCTCGGCGTCCACGTGGCCACGATAGGCTGCCGTAATCAACGCCGCCGCTGACTGGTACATTTCCTCGGCCCATGGCCGTATCTCAAGCTCCGGTGGCAGAGAGGGCGTGGTTTGAGGATTGTGCGCCATTTCGAAATTCATGAACACACGCGGATGGCGACTGAAACCTTGCGCCAGGAAAGGCCGCGCGACGTCTCCCGTTTGGAAGGCTAACAACTGCGCTTCCACCCGGTGAATTCCCGGAGATTGCTGCAGTGTCTCGATAACATGACTCAGCAGGCGCTCTTCGACTTCGCGATGGTTAAACGCGTTCTCACTCTGACTGACAAACAGATCGCCAATCACACCCTTGCTTTGCTCGTAGACGAAGAATGAGTATCCGAAGAGTCTGCCACGTTCAATCGCGGCGTAACCTGGCAGGATCTTGGCATCCATGTACCGCAGGATCATTTCCGCCGAGCCGGCATAGTCCCATGAGAGGAGCCGCTCCCAGATTCCGATCTCCTCCTCCAACAGAGGACGAAGATCGGCGGCGGAGAAGTGGCGAAGGTCGAGAATTTCCATGAGTCAGGTCTCAGGCGTCAGGTCTCAGGCTAAGTCATCAGAGCCTTGGGAAACGAAGGGCGTCTCGCGCCTGCCAAAGGTTCCTGAGCCTCAAGTCTTCCGTCTAGGACCTGACACCTAAGACCTTGCCTTACTTTCCAATCCAATACACGCTCAGCTTCTGTTGCGGGACACTGGTCAAGTATGACACCTTGCGCGAACCCAGCAGCGGGCGGAAAGCAGAATCCGCACCAGAAGCGGCAACCAGAACATGCGCTTCGGCGGGGACTCCACCCTCGTACTTCAGTGTCGGACGGTCGAGATAGAACTCGAGTCCGTACTCCGTCGTGCGATTCACCTGGAAAAGTGCAATCGGAGCAGGCTCGTGCGAAAAACTCCGAATGCTTTCCGCAATCGGCTTTGCGGATTGAGTCGCGTCAATCACCGGGGCCGCAAGCCGGATGATCGCACCCACGCTAACGACGACCGCAACCATCGTAGCCTCGCGGACGAGCCTCCTTCCGTTCTTCGATGACAAAGCCAAGAGAATTCCACCGGCAAAGATCACCCCGACACCGAGAGCAATATAGGTTGCCATACCCCACACGAGTCGATGGTGTGCCGCAATCGTAGCGGCCATTATGGCTCCGAATACTAATGCGCCACAGAGGATGGCATGCATGCTGGCGAGAAAACGTGGAACTTCGGTTCCCTGCTCACGCCGCTCCGCCAGGTAATCCGCAGCGAGGAGCGCTCCCGCCGGCACAGAAGGCAGGATGTAACCAGGAAGTTTCGATTGCGACGCGCTGAAGAAAACGATCGGCACGAGCATCCAGATCAGCAGAAACAGCGGCCAGGAGCTTTCGCTCTCATCAAGCCATTCGCGCCCGAGATCGAGCAGGTCCCGCACGTGGTCGGCACCAGCCGCAAGCAACCAGATCGTCCACGGCGCGAGCGCCAGCAGAAACACCGGCACATAAAACCAGAAAGGCTGCGGATGGTGGTAGATATTCGAGGAGAAGCGCGCAAGGTTGTGCTCGAGAACAAACGTACGGAAGAACTCCGGATTGCGCATCTGCACGGCGACGTACCAGGGCAGGCCAGCGACAAGAAAGAGGGAAATTCCCGGAATCCACAGCGTGGACAGAATCAATCCCCACTCTCGTTTGGCGGCGATAAACAGAGCAACGATGACCGCGGCAAGCACCGGCGCAACAGGGCCTTTCGCGAGCATACCGAGCGCGAGAAATATGTAGAAGGCACCAAGTCCGCGGCGCTCATGAGTCTTGCGCCAGTCGAACCAACCCAGCAGAGCAATGGATAGGCAAGCAGCGAGCGGCATGTCCGTCGCAGCCGCACGCGCAAAACCAATCGTTCCCGCACAGCTCGCCGTTATGAAAGCCGCGTCGAATTCGCTTCCCGGACGCCATCTCCGGAGGAAGTAAACAATTGCGGCGATCAGGAGTGTCGCATCAATCGCGGCGGGAACGCGCGCGGTTCGTTCGTTTACGGTACTGTCGGCCAGCGAATCCGCGCTTGCGAGCGAGCGGCGGTTCGCACCTTCGCTCGTTCCGGGAGAAATGGCTCGAGCGATGCGGTATGTCAGCATCGCCTGCCAGTAATAAAGAACAGGCTTCTCGAGCCACGGCTGTCCGTTCAAGGTCGGCGTGATCCAATCTCCGCGGTTGAGCATCTCACGCGCGACCTGCGCGTAGCGAGGCTCGTCGGCTCCAATCAGGCCGAACGAACCAAGCCCATAAAAGAAGAGGAACCCGCAGAAGACGATGAGCAACAAAGCTTCTGTTCGTGCCGGCGAATTGGCGGAGATATTCACGGTTGGTCGTTTTAGCGGTGCACAGAACACTTCACCTCAAGCGACGTCGGGCCGCGGCTTCGCCAAGGCCCAGAGGCTGATGATAGTCCAAACGCCTTCCAGCACAATAAATCCAATCTGAAACGGATGAAGCGCGATCCACCAGAGAATGGCAGAGCCAATCGCGTTCAGGACGTTGTACGCAGGGTGGCGCGCGCTCATCCACCCCATCTGATGACCAGCATAAGCGACCAGGATGAGCAGCGCACCAACGAACGACACGATCTGACGCGTCAGGTCCATAGAGTCTCCGATTGTTGCTCGTGATTCCCCTGTTCTACTGATGCTTATTCGAGCTGCCCATCGCAGGTTCTGCGCGCAGACGCTCGACCACGCGTGATACTGCAATTGCGAGCGGCCCATCGAGTGAGAATCCACTGGCGCACTTGTGCCCTCCTCCGCCGAAATGCTCGGCCACTGCCGAGACATTCACCTCACCCTTGCTGCGCAGACTCACGCGATAACGCTGGTCTGGCAACTCGCGGAAGAAGATCGCAACCTGCACGTCGGCCATAGAGAGCGCGTAGTTCACCAATCCTTCACAGTCTTCTTCGCGAGCTCCGAAACGAGCCATCTGTTCCTGCGTCACCCAGATCCAGGCGAGCGAACCTTCGCGATGCAGGTTCGAGAGTGCGGCACCAAGCAGGCGCATTTTCGGCGTGGAATGCCCGAAATAGATCTGGCGCGCACAGTGCGCGGGATCGGCTCCGGCGAGCACGAGCTCGCGGGCAACAGTAAACGTATGCTCGTTCGTTCCCTCGAACATGAAAGAGCCTGTGTCGGTCATGAGCGCGGTATAGAGGCATGTCGCGATGTCGCGATCCACGGGCACGCAAGCGAGACGCGCGAATCGGTAGACAAGCTCGGCCGTCGCCATCACGCTGGAATCGATCCAGTTGATGTGGCCGAAGTTGCGGCCGCTCGCGTGATGATCAATATTTATCAGGAAGCATTGATCCAGACCGCCGAGTTGCGCGCGCTTCGTGCTGTCGCACTCGAGCAGCACGACCGCATCATTCGGCGGAACGGTCTCAGCTTGAATGGCGCGCTCGGCGAACGGCAGATTCCGGTAGATGCGGGGAATTCCGTCGTGCATCACGACTTCCGCGTCCTTGCCCATCACGCGCAGAATCTGGCCGCAGGCAAGGGCCGAGCCGATGCCGTCGCCATCAGGGCGCGCATGCGAGGTCACGACAATGCGACGACGCTCGCGAATCGCTTGTAGGACGCGGTCGAGCATAACTAGCCATCAGCGATCAGCCGTCAGCCATCCGGTAAAGCCGTACCGACGCATACAGCAATCTTCTCGGAGCCTTAGTTGAGATCAGCTTTGCACACAGTACAGGTCTTTCCTGATGGCTGATGGCTGACGACTGACAGCTACTTCTTCCTCTTCTTCGCGCGGTCGAGAAGCTCATCCACGCGGCTTTCCATCTGCTGCGAGCGGTCGATGCGGAAGAACAGTTCCGGTGCGCGGCGCAGGCGCAAACGTTCAGCCAATTCATGACGGACGAAGTTCTTGGCTGCATCAAGGCCTTGAAGCGTGCGTTCCGCTTCCCCATCATCGCCATCTACGGCAACCAGAACGTGCGCCGAGCGGCCATCTTCCGCAATCTGAACCGCGGAAACTGTAGCCAAGCCAATGCGCGGATCGGCCAGTTCGCCTTCGAGGATGGTCTCGATCTCTTCGCGCAGAGCTTCACCCAGGCGCTCACGATGATGTTTCAGACCGCGGCGTTCCAACGCGCACCTCGTAAAGGGAAAACTGCATAGGATAGCAGAAAGCAGGTCTCAGGTCTCAGGTCTCAGGTCTCAGGTCTCAGGTCTCAGGCGTTAGGCCTCAGGTGTTAGGCCTCAGGTGTTAGGCCTCAGGTGTTAGGCCTCAAGGTACGAAGCTTCGGTGTCAGGAGATTTTTCTGAGACCTGACACCTGCGACGCGAGACCTGCTTCACTCAAACTCCACAAACGAGTCCGCGATTTCCGCGCCGAGATTGTTGCAGATGCGCGTTGCAGCACATTCCACGTTCTTCATCAATCCATCGAGATAGTCGCGCGAGTGGGAGATGGCAACGACTCCGATCGTCGCCTGATTCCAGAGGTTCGAAGGATCGAGTTCGGCGACTGAGATATTGAAAGATGCTCGCAAGCGATCTTTCAGGCTGCGGACAACCTGGCGCTTGTCTTTGAGTGACTGCGCGTGTTCGATGCGAAGTTCAAGGGTGAGGGTGGCGATCATGAGCGTCTACGGCGTAACTGATAGTAACCAATAGGCCGCCGCGGAGGAAGGGGAGAGAACTCCTGCGTGTCTGAGACGCGGCGGCGGCCCATAATCTCCTGTGCAGATCCTCCTACTTCATTCCTGGGTAGTGCCTCAGTTCATAGTGAGGCACTACCCATTCCTGCCAAAATTCGCCCACACTGGCTTATTGTGGTAGACTTAAAATTGCTAAGTTTGACTCATTGAGTTGAAGGTCGGTACCGCCAACCAGCGTCACCCCACTTCTACAAGCGACGAATCTTCTCAGCACATTTCAAGAAACAAGGAATAGGACCAACAATGGCAGAACAAGGAACAGTGAAGTGGTTTAACGACGCCAAAGGCTATGGCTTCATCAGCCGTCAGAATGGCGAAGACGTTTTCGTGCATTTCTCCGCGATTCAAGCAGGCGGCTTCAAGAGCCTGCAAGAAGGCCAGACCGTGCAGTTCGACGTGACCAAGGGCCCCAAGGGCTGGCAAGCGGAAAACGTTACCGCTATCTAAGTAGCGAAAACGATTTCGAAGCGATAACAGAGTGCCCGGGATTCGCAAGAATCCCGGGCATTTTTGCGGGCAGGGGATCTCAACAACCACTCAAACAGCCAGATGAATCAATCAGCAGAATAGTAGCCACCATCCCTCCAGCACAAATCTACGGTTTCGCCTCCCGCCGGACTGCCGAGATCGGCCCCGATCAAGACGTGAGAGTTTCCTTAATTCGGCGTACTGCCTTTGAATAGCCAGAAGAGCTCAATGATCAGGATGATGACGACCAGGAATTCCAGCACGAAGGCGCGGCTCTGGTGGAATTGATCCACCATGAAGCGGTAGAGTTCTTCGGCGGTGTGGACCTTCTGGTTGACCAGGTTCTTGTAGTCGGTGACGCCGATTTTCGAGGCGGCTACTTTGTACAAACGGGCGGAGAACATGTCGCTGAGAAACTTGATGGCGTTGTCGGCGCGCTCGGTGAGTTCGTCGACATCGAGCAGCATAGTGTGCAGGCGAGTGGCGCGTTTGGCGGTGCGCCAGCGGGCTAGGATTCCGGTGGAGCCGTTGTCCATGAACTCGTAGACGCTTTGCAGCTCGCGCGTGAGCAGCTCGTCGTAGTGGCGGAATTCTAAGAGCTGCGAGTTGGCGTATTCGAGGAGCTGGATAATCGTCTCGGCGCCAGCCTGGTTGTCGTAGAGAAACGCGGCGTTCCAGCCGATTACGGCCAGGTCGTTCGGGTAGTAGGAAATGCGGGACTGCAGAATCTCCTGGCGCTCGCCGTCGGAGAGAGGAACGGTTTCGCCGCGGACGATCTGGGCGATGCGTCCGCCTTCGGCCGCAAGCAGATCGTTGGCCGAGGGACCGCCCGCGCACTCGCGCACGTGGAAGACGAAGTAATCTTCGGTGAGCCATTCGTCGTAAGGCTTGACGAGAGCGGGCCGCGCGCGTTCGAGCTTTTGCTTGACGATTTTTTGCGCGAAGCTGGTGAAGTCGGTATCCCAAACCCAGCGGCTGGCGAGGCGCACAAGCGTGTCCCAGTCGCCGGCGAACGGAAGCTCGAACACTACGCTGAGCACGCCGTAGTCGTAATACTTGATCTGAGCATCGAGCCGCTCGCCGCTCTCGAGAATCAGCGGCTCGACACGTTCGACAACGGGCGGTCGCTGGTACTGAACATATCCGGGAGCGGGATGCTTGAAGCTGGCTTCCTGGCGGCGAGCGCCGAAGATGTCGCGGAGGGCGTCAAGGCGAATCTCCTCGGAGACATCAAATTGAATCAGGACTAAGACGGAACCCTGCAATGCTTTGTCGGCCTGAGCCGGGGCAGGAGTCGAGCGGGGCTCGATGTGCGAGGGCAGGACTGAGGTCTTTTCGAGTTCCATATATCAAGCTTACTTTTTTCTGAGGGCTGGCGCTGGGATTTTAGGTACCATGCAACACCCTCCTCCTCCCCCGGTCTAATAAAGTCAAAGACTTAGAGGTAAAGTCCTGATTCGAATAAGTTTACAGTTAAAGTCTTCCAAAAATTGGACTTAACGGGATGGATCGTGGCTATTTCAAGCGAGGATCCTCGCAAAGTATTGATTCTAAATGATAACATTTGCAAGCCCTTGTAAGGAAACGGGTTAGACTGAATTTCTGGCCTGTTGAAAGAAGCCAATGCCAAAACTCCAAGTCTTGACACAGGCGCGCGCACGGAACTGGCGAGGCTGGGGTAGCACTCGCCTTGTGCTTCACTTTGGTCCGGTAAATTCTGCCAGTTTGCACAGCTTTACTGATGCGTCGTTCTGAACATCCTGCTGTAGCCATCCGAGGTGGCCGGCGCCGTAGATCACGAGAATTCTCTCGTTTGGCGAACTGATCAACTGATGAATGTTGCGGTAGATGCGGATGTTTCTCTGGTACCAGGCCGCGAGCAAATCGGGGCCGGCGTAGTCGTCGGGATCGCCGAAGGGGACAAGGCTGTAGTAGAACTCGACTCCTTTGGCGGCCATAGCGTCGGAATTCATGTAGGCGAGCATTTCGAGCACGGTGTGAGAGTGAAGGTAGTTGTCCTGTTCCTTGACCATCGCTCCGCCGCTGGCTTCCGTCGCTTCAAATTTTTCGCGAAGACCGTTGGCCTTCGCGTAGTTGACTACGCGCTGCCAGGGAAAGTCGCCGCTTTCGTCGACAGGATAGACGGTGGTGTGACCTAGCTCTTTGGCGAGACGGTAGCCGATCTGATCGATCTCGTTGGGAGAAAGAGTGTACTTGCCGGCTAGGTAGTCGGAATATTCCTTGGGCGCTCGCTCGCTGCCAACCGTGGCTTCGATGGCAATTTTCGTGGGGCGAAATTTTTTCAAGACATCGAGCAGTTGGGCAATTTCCTGCTGGCGCTTGGGCGCGAGGACGTCATCGGCCTGCATGTTGTGGATGTCGCGACCCGGATTTGCCATGTGGTAGGTGCCGAGAATCAGGATTTCGGGGCGGGCGGCGGACTGGCACCAGGAGAATTGTGGCAGGAGCAGGGCGGCTAGTAAAAGAAGGGTATTTCGCATAGGTTCTCCCAGGCTCATGTACGCAGGTAGCAACGGCAAAGTTCCGCGATCAGTTGGTGGGAACGGATGAAAGAGAGCGGACAGCTTCTTTGAAGACCTGGCCGCGGTGTTCGTAATTTTGGAACTGGTCGAAGCTGGCGCAGGCGGGGGCGAGGAGGACGATGTCTCCAGGTGTGGCGTTGGCAGCGGCGTGCTGGACGGCGTTTTCGAGAGTCTCGGCGTGGTCGATTTCGGCGGCGCCGTGGACTTGGGATTCTATTTTGGCGGCGGCGGCTCCGATAGTGTAGACGCGTTTGACGCGGGCTCGGAGGAGGTCGTTGAGGACGGTGTAATCGCTGCCTTTGTCCTTGCCGCCGAGAATGAGGTGAATGTTGGCGGGGAAGGATTCGAGGGCTTTGATGGTGGCGTCGACGTTGGTGGCTTTGGAGTCGTTGTAGTAGTCGACGCCAGCGACTTTGGCGACGAATTCTAAGCGGTGCTCGACGGCTTTGAAGTTTTTTACGGCTTCGCGGATTTGGGCGGGAGTGGCTCCGGCCAGGATGCCGATGCCGACGGCGGCCAGGACGTTTTCGAGATTGTGAGCGCCTTTTAGCGGGATGTCTGAGAGCGGCATTATTTCGTGCTCACCCTCGAAGGTCTGCTTGCTACCTGCGGTGGGCGC
>Ga0335069_10013609_pt1 | contig 11416 bp, 12 predicted proteins | sample Lox_Sample_11_FD_206714 | JGI IMG/M metagenome (GOLD analysis project Ga0335069, IMG submission 206714) | Soil microbial communities from Loxahatchee National Wildlife Refuge, Florida, United States - Lox_Sample_1.1 | ecosystem: Environmental > Terrestrial > Soil > Wetlands | place: USA... | reverse complement strand
AGTTCAGAAATCCTGGCAAACGAACGACGCAGGCCTGCCTCAATGAATCCGCTCGCTTAGGCGCATCTCCAGGCGCCCGGTCGAATAAACAGGAGCAAACGCCTTGAGGAATAGCCTTACATGCGCTTTGAGGTGCTGCAGAGGGGACGTCGAACTGTTTCCATGAAAGAACGCATCTCGATGCAAAGCCGGGTAACCGTTGACAACGCGGTCGACATGCGTCTTCTTCTCGCAGAGGCCATTCGATCACAGGGTGCGCTGGTCATTGTGGACATTTCCACGGTCGCTTACATGGACACTGCCGGGCTTGCCACCTTATTGGAAGCGCTGCGAATCGCTCACAAGCAAGGGAAGAGGCTCGTTTTAGAAGGGATACAGGATCAACCCCTACGGTTATTTGAGGCAACCGAGCTCGATCACGTTTTCGAAATCCGGGCAAAAGGTACACGATGAGCCTATTCGAAGCTATTGGCGCAGGCTTGATTGATCGCTTGGCTTATGTCGGTGGCTTGACCACTCAATGGGTCAGGGCAGTTGCCGTTTTGCCTCGCGTGCTGCCGTTTGTGGGAACACGTGGACGTTGGCAATCGGCGATAAGGCAGATGTATGCCATCGGCGTTGGAGCACTTCCGATGGTCGCCGTCGTGGCATCCTGCGCCGGGTGCATTCTTGCGATCCAGAGCGCTACGATCCTCAATCAGTTCGGAGCGATTCAACTGGTCATTAACATTGTGGTGATCGCGTTCACGAAGGAACTTGGGCCGCTGCTGACAGCAACCGTCGTGAGCGGCCGCTCCGGCTCCGCATTCTCGGCGGAGATCGGAACAATGGTCGTAACCGAGGAGATTGATGCTTTAAGAACGATGGCCATCGATCCAGTCGAGTTGGTACTTGCACCCAAGTTCATCGCAGCCATGATCGTGGTTCCTTGCCTGACGATCGTGGGCAGTTGCTTTGGCATACTAGCTGGCGCTGGTTTCATGTATCTGAAAGCGCACATGAGCCTGAATATCTATTGCAGGTATACCTTAGAGGCGATCCGGCTTCATGATGTTTTCACGGGGCTTCTCAAGAGCGTCGTATTCAGCGCCATTATTGTGCATGTCGGCTGCCTTGAAGGCTTCAAAGTCGCCGGCGGTCCAGAAGCTGTAGGGCGATCAGCGACCTCCGCAGTGGTCAAGTCTACGCTTCTTGTTGTTTTCGCCGATTTACTCATTACCGCAGCGCTTTACCTGATAGGAGATAACTGAACCTATGGAAGACCCGATCATCTCGATTCGAGATCTCACGGTCTCCTATGGCGGGCGGCGTGTGCTGAACGGAGTCTCTCTCGATATCCAACGTGGCGAGGTACTTGCTCTTTTGGGCGGCAGCGGCTCAGGCAAGAGCACAATGCTCAGACACATCATCGGGCTTGCGAAGCCCGACTCAGGCACGATTCATATTCAGGGAATCAACATCAATGAATGTTCGACACATGAACTGATGGCGATCCGCCGGGACATGGGTGTTGCATTTCAAGGATCGGCTCTCTTCAGTTCAATGTCAGTGGAGGAAAATATTCGACTTCCTCTCCGTGAGCTGACATCTCTATCCGAACCCGTGATCGAAATTATGACATTCATCAAGTTGGCATCTGTAGGCCTGGCCGAAGCCGGCAGCTTGATGCCTCAAGAACTGTCAGGGGGGATGAAGAAGCGCGCGGCCGTGGCGAGGGCGACAGCTCTAGATCCCGAGATACTGATCTTCGATGAACCGTCCGCGGGATTGGATCCGATCGTCGCGGCAGAACTGGACGAACTGATCCTCTTCTTGAAGCGCGCATTCCAGATGACGGTGGTCGTTGTTACACATGAGATGGCGAGCGCGTTTCGCATCGCCGATCGCCTGGCAATGCTTCATAACGGATGTCTGATCGCTGTTGAAAGCAGCAAATCGTTTTCCGAAAGTACGGATCCGCGGATTCGTCAATTTCTGGACCGAAAACCTCAACGAATCACCGAGTCCGAGTCGGTTCAGCGCCGCTTGCGAGAACTCGTAAGCATGACAGGAGTAACTCGATGAAAACCCTGGAAGCAAAGGTCGGAGCCTTCGTAGTGGTCTGTGCCACGATTCTGGGTGCGACGATTTACTTCGTGAGCGTGGCGCAGTTCAATGGTGCGAACGTTCCCTTCAAAACGTATCTGCAGAACGCGGCTGGCATGGAGTCGGGGACATCTGTTCTTTTTGGAGGAATCACCGTCGGAAAGATTGACGAGGTCAAGCCGGACAAAACCGATCCGACGCGCATCGAGATCTCGCTTGAGGTGAAGCAGGGCACTCCGCTGAATGCGCAGTCCCTCGCTGAAGTAGGTGCGGTCAGTCTGATGAGCAGCCCGGTATTGACTATCAGTACAGGATCGAACAGTGCTCAGCGACTACAACCGGGGTCTGTCATTCCATCGCGAGAGACCCTGAGTCTCGATGAGCTTCAGCACAAGGTTGCAACACTTGCTGACACGGCACAATCTACGTTGGTTCAGGTCAATGGCAACTTGAACAACATAAGCGGTGACGCCAGACACTTACTGGCAAACCTCAACGATCTCACCGATGAAACGAATCGTGCCCATGTAAACCACATCTTGTCCAATAGTGACACGCTTGTGGCCCGGCTCGATCCTCAGTTGGAACAACTCAGCAGCCAGGCGCTTCAACTCACAAAACAGGCGAACAAGCTCGCGGCAAAGATGGAGCCTACTCTCGATAATCTGAACGCCGCAGTCAGCAACGCGAATCAAACTGTCACTGACATCCGCCAACCTACTGTGGCAGATCTTGCAGAACTTCAAAAGACGCTTTCCGATACCCGCGTATTGATTTCAGGCCTGCAAAGCCTTGTTGAGACAAATTCCGAGAATACGCACTACACGATAGAAAACCTCCGCATGGCCACAGACAACCTGAACGAATTAACCGAGTCCCTGAAAGAGAGACCCTGGAGTCTTGTAAGAGTCAAACAACCCCCGGATCGGTCGGTTCCACGGAGAGGAGGGAATCAATGACAATAGCCCGCAACTGGAGAGCGACCATGCTCGCTTTAACCCTGTTGACTTGTGGATGTGGGGCAGTGCGGCAGCCAACGTATTACTCATTGGCTCTGGCTCCGCAAATCCGAGGCGCATCCGAGCATTCGACGCATCCTGTCGCTGTGGCAGTGCGCCAGTTTGAGACGCCCGCTTACTTGCGGCAGGGTCGAATTGTCTATCGGGAGCACCCTGAGCAGGTCGGATTCTATGAATACCAACGCTGGGCGACCGACCCTGGCGCAACTGTCACCGCCGCGGTCGTGGATTCTCTTCAATCCAGCCGAGTCTTTTCATATGCGGGTGCTTTTGACGGCTCGCATCGCACTGGGTACCTTCTCACTGGCCGCCTGGAGAAGCTCGATGAAATTGATTACGGTGGACAGGTGAGAGTGGAGGCAACCGTGTCAGCTGAAATGGTTGACTTGCGAACCGGTACCCTCGCGTGGTCTGGGAGCGCGACGAATACAGCAAACGTCGAGGGCCATGACGTTTACTCAGTGGTCAACCAGATGAGCCGCGCGGTGGACCTATGTTTAGAGAAACTCGTTCTTAGTATGAGTGAAGGGCTCGACCGCGGAGATGTCGCTGCGCGTTAAATAAATGCGTGGCCCCAGATGGCGAAACTAGCAGAGGCAGCGGGACCTAAAATGCACGCACTTGTTCGGGTCAGTTGCACCTCAGTTCTTTCTGGCCATTAACACCGCTTCATTTCTTCGGCTTTGGTTTCGGACAATCAAATAATCTCGCTCTCGGAATTGACCAACCGCAAAAGACGCGGTCCGGGCATAGGTCACAAGGCCAGAGATTGCTGCCCATACTAAGGACACAACGACGCGTTCTCGTCGTTCCCTATCGCCAAAAGCGCCCCGAAGTGTTGCTCCATGCGAAACCGTCCAGTTAAGAGGGAGATCACATTCCCTCCAAATTACCGGCTTCCAGTACTCTGTCACGGATAGGGCGGGTTTTACTGGATGACCCGATTCACCCCATGGGACTGTGCCCATTTTTGTGCCCACCGCAGGTCAAAATCGGTCATAATTTGGGGTGTACGGATAGCAACTCGCGTGAAGGAGGGAAGAGGTAAGCCACACAAACAATAAGAACTTATAGCAACCGATAGCAGCAGGGGTGAGGACGACGCGCACGGCTGTTAACCAAGAGGTCGGGGGTTCGAATCCCTCCTGAGGAGCCAATCTCTTTTATTATCATTACCTTACACTCGCCCCCATTTCGGTGTTTATCGAAGCTCATTTGTGATTTGGACCAAGTTGGACCACGCAATTACCAAATCTAGTTCCGCAGCAGAGCCTTCACCTATCAACTCCTTTGTTTTCTGAGAGCGCTGCATCCTTATGTACTCGATAAAGCGCTGAATTAGATTCTTAGCCGAAGGGTGGTAGATAGCAGCCAAGCGACGGGAAGTCACCCTCTGGATGGTCTGCATGACCGCTCGAATTGTTCTCGTTGCCGAAAGAGCGCGAGAACTAAACGAGGAGCAGGCGTTCTTCCTTGATCGCCGAAACGAGACGGTCAATCTCTGATGTCGTGTTGTAAAGGGCAGGAGTTACGCGGACTGCTGCACCATTCGCAATTCCTTTGCGCGCGACAGTCAATACATTGTGTTTTGCGAGAAAGACTTCCTGCACACGTTTTGCCTGTTCGAAGCTGTACATGCCTTTCAAACGAAATGAAGTGGTTGCGCCATATCTTTCGGGATCGTCGGGTGTGAGTATCTGAACACCGTCGACATCGCGCACTCGCGAAACCCAATAATTCCGCATGAATTGCAGGCGCTCTCGCTTTCGCTCCACGGTCAACTGGTTGTGAAAGTCGATGGCAGCCGGAATGGTTAGCATCGCCCCGAAGTTATAGGTCCCCGAATAGATGCGGGAGGCAATGTCATCGGGTGGATCCTCGCGATTGCCCAGACAGATGTCAATGTCCGCAAGCCGACCCTTGCGAATGTAGACCGCGCCCGTACCCAGGGGTGCGCCGACCCACTTGTGCAGGCTGAAGCCGGCGAAGTCGGCGTCGATCTCCTTCATGTCTACCCGCATCTGCCCTACTGCTTGCGCTGTGTCGAGGATGCAATCAACTCCGTGCTTGCGGGCAAGGGCAATGATCTCCTTCACTGGATTCACAAGCCCTGTGCGATGACAAAGATGTGTCACCAGCATCAGCCTTGCTTTCGGGGTTTTGCGAAGTACATCCTTGTATGCCGCAAGGATGTTGCTCGTCGTCGCAGGTTCGGGTAGCGAGAAGGTCATCGCTTCGACGCCACGCCGTTCCTTGAGAAACAGCATCGTGTTCTGCATAGAGTCGTAGTCGAGGTCTGCGAAGACGATGCTGTCTCCCGGCTTCAAGCGGTTGTAGCCAGAGATCAGGTCTTGCAGCGATTCGGTTCCGCAGCGCGTTAAGGCGATTTCACTCACGTCGGCATTGATCAGGCGGGCTACAGACGTTCGCACCTTTTCCAGCTCTATGGGCAGAGACTCATTCGGGATCACTCCACGAACGAAAGGCACATTACGCCGATTCACGTAGCTGAGTTTTCTAAAATACTCATCGGCAACTGGCCTCGCCATCACGTTCCAGTACGCATTTTCAAGGTTGGCGATGCTGCGGTCCACGTCATACCACTGTGTGAAGCTCGTCTCCTGCGCTTCATCACTGCTGGTGGGTCCGGGGGATGCGAATGCGCGAAGTCCATTGCTCATCACGACGGATGTCGACGCCATCTGAAGAAACTCTCGCCGGTTCTTCAAGCCTTATTTGCCTCCACGATCAAATTCCGCCAACACTACTCGGTTCGAGCTTTTAGGGTTATGCCGCAGCTAATCCGAGCCAACGGCTCACAACAGGTATACGGGAAAAGACGGCCTTTTCCAGAACGAGCACCAATGCGAGCGAGATCGCCATCTCAGGGAGATAAACGGCCAACACGACGATGGCCGCCACCAACGCAAACGACCAGCGCGGCTTTCCAATGGGCAATGGCGCTCCCAGGACTCCTGTCTGGCGCCTGCGCCACCACATTACGATCGCACTGATCGAAAGCAAGATGAGCCCGAGAGCAGCGGTCAGGCCAATGAGCTGATTCACGAATCCGAAGAGTTGTCCCTCGTGCATGGCGACACCCGTGTCAACGATCCGATCCACGAGAGGTAGTTGGGAGAAGGGCTCTTCTCTCACGACTGCGCCGGTTGCGGGATTGAGATAGAGTGTCGTGCGGAGCGGACGATCCTGCGTGTCGGTGTGTACGGTCCACAAGCCATCCGGAGAGCTGGGTGGCGCGACCTGCACCGGCCATGGCAGACGAAATTGCCCGGCCTCTGGGACCAGGCGATTAAGCGGACGGAACTCCGCGGCCGGCGAAACTTCGGCGATCGTCGCTCCCGGCATCTGCATTCCTGCCATGCTGTTGGCGTCTTGTTCTTGCCGCTGCTGCACTTCAGCGCTCTTTCCTGTGGCCCAATCTTGGCGTACCAGATGAGAAGCAGCAAATGTTCGAATGGCGAGCAGATACTGCCCACCCCAGAAACTCGCCCAAGGCAAACCGGTGAGCAAGATGAAGAGGGCGTAGGAGGAGATCAGGATTCCCGTCACTGCGTGCAGGTCTCGCCAGAAGACGCGTGGTCCCTGGTGCATCCGGACGTACAGGACTCCGGCCAGCCGCCGAGTTTGTCTCGGCCACCAGAGATAGACGCCAGTGAGGAGAAGCACAATGGCCCATGATGCGGCAAGCTCCACAATGTTTGAGCCGCGATCGCCCATGAGGAGCTCTCCATGTAGATAGAAGAGAACGTTCATCGGACGCTTGTCTTCATCATCGACCTTGAGGACTTGCAAGGTCGACGGATTTACATAGACCCGATATTCCTTGCTGCCCCTTCCAACGACAATCTGCGATGCTGAGTTCGTCTCTCTCGGCAGGACATAGTAGTGAAAGCCCATGTTCGGCACTGCATGCAAGGCGGCCTCCACCTGAGCGGCTGGTGTTGCACGCGCGCTCCCCAAGGCCAGGTGATCGTAAGGCCGGTCAAGCCACGCCTCAATCTGAGGTCGGAACAGATAGATTGACCCCGTGATTGAAAGCCAGAGAATGAACGGAATCGAAAACACACCAGCGTAGAAGTGCCAGCGCCAGACGGTTCGATAAGTAATGGCAGAAGATGTCAAAATCTCACCTCCAGCCGGCTTATGGCATTGACCGGAGCACCGGGGAATATCACGTTCGGCGTATTCCCCGATTGGAAGTAGCTCCGATCAGTCAAGTTCTCCACATTTACGGTGAGATCGAACATCTTGCTGCCCTTGAGCTCAGGGCCGAAAATATAACCGGCGGTAGCGTCCACTCGGGCATAACCGGGCAACATCAAGTCGTCAGACGGATCGACAAAGCGGAAGGTGCGAGCGGACAAGCCTCCGCCGAATTTCAGCCCTGTTAGCGCTCCATGTTGCACCTCATAAACAGTCCAGAGACTCCCACCATGCCGGGGCGCATTCTGGAAGATGTTGCCCACCGGATAAGTGGCATCCTCGGCGATCCGTGTCTCGTTGTAGGAGTAGGCGAGCGTCATATCCCATCCCGGAAGAATGCGCCCCGATGTTTCGAACTCCACACCTCTCGAGATGGTTTTGCCGATCTGGATAGAAGCGAGAGGATTGCCCGGATTGGTGATGAGCAGATTATGAGCCTCAATACGATAGAGCGACAGAGTCGATGACAGGCGGCCTTGCAGTTCCGAACCACGGACGCCTCCCTCGTACTGCTGCCCATACTCAGAGGGAAACGGCGTTCCCCCCGGAGTGAACTGTGCCGCCAGCGTTGGGCTGAAGCTCCGGCTCCAGCTTGCATAGAAGGTGACAGGCTCTTTTGGCTGATACGTCAATCCCACGCGCGGCAAAAATGCAACATTACCTTGCGTGGTGTGTGTGTCGTAGTCAACCTCGTCGTATCGTTGCGTAAATCCCTCAATTCGCGCCCCGATGAGCGCCTTCAACTCCGGGAACAACGTTATGTGATCCTGAAAGTAGCCGCCCTGCGACATCAGCTTTGTTGTCCCATCGATCGGAAAGTAGTCCGGAGAGCTCGGGTTGAAGAAATTCGCGGTCAAGGTCGCCTGATCCGGACGCGAGTAGCTGAATGGAATTGGATGGTAGAGATTGATGCTCGGAGCATCTGCGAAGATCGCATTCTGAACCACCTGTTCGTGGCCGTATTCAAAACCAATGAGCGCGCTGTGTTCGATCGCTCCGGTCTTGAATAGGCCTGTTAAATCCGTCTGCCAGTCATAGAACCGCAAGGGATAGGCGGCATCTTCTGAATAGCGTGTGAGGGTCTCATTGTCGGTCAGCAGATAACCCGTGCTGGTGTCTAGGTAGTTCCAGTTGGTATCGGCCCCGCGAAAGCGACTGCGCACGATCCACGAATTACCGATCGTCCTCGAAGCATCGACCGTACCGACCTTTTTCTGCAACAGCGAATACTGCCACGGCTCGCCGTAGAAATTCGAGATGTTCACCGGAGCGGGGCGGTCTCCGAGTCCAGGGATGCCATAGTCTGTGGTGGTCTTACCGTGCATGTACTGAAGTTCCACCCTCACGGCAGTAGAGGCGTCCGGCTTCCAAGTGAGCTGCGGAGCCAGAAAGTAACGTCGATCGTGAAAGAAGTTGCGGAAGTTCTGAGTACTTGCATACTCTCCGTTCACTCGGTACAACAGCTTCTCGCTCATCCCAATCGGACCTGTCAGATCGAACGTAGGTCGCACGCTTCCGAAGCTGTCGCCCTGCATCGAGAGGTGAGCAAACCTCGTTGGCAGCGGCTCTTTGGTGATCAAGTTGACGACTCCGCCTGAAGCCGCGCGTCCATATACAACGGACGGCGGTCCCTTCAGCACCTCAACTCGCTCGACATCCGTAGAGTCAGTCGGAACCATCCCGTCGAAGATAAAACCGTCTTCGAAGTAGTTGCCGAAGACGCCTAGGGGTAGCCCACGAATGGTCAGAGCATTACCCACATCTCCGGCCGCCAGCACATCGCGGTAGACTCCGCTGATGTTTCCCGCTGCATCGGCAAAGTGCGTGTCCTGCTGGCTCTGGATCAGAGCCTGGTTCACGACTCCGATGCCCTGCGGAATCTCGCGAATCGGGATCTCCATCTTGGTCGCAGAGGAGGCATCGGCGCTGCGAAATGAGCCAGACTCTGCCGTGACCGTGATGGTTGTTCCAGGCCCGGCGGCTTTCATTATGATTTTCAGGGGCGTATCTGAACTGAGCGGCAGACGGACTGCAGTTTCCCCGCGAAGGAACCCAGTTCGCTCAGCCGCAAGGGTATAGGAGCCCTGCGGGAGGCTTTCGAAGGAAAATGCTCCGTCATCTTCTGTGACCTTCGTCGCCACGCGTACAGCTCCGGGATCGAGCAAAATCACCGTTGCATTCGGCAATACTGCGCCTGTCGAATCTGTCACAACACCACGAAGTGAGGACTCCTGCGCTTGGAGAACGAGAGGAGATAAGAGCATTAGAGACAATGCGAATAAGACAGGCAACGTGCGCCTCATTGTGACCCTCCGGGGAACAATCGCTTCCAGCACATGCGTCGTGGCCCTGGCTGTGGCTTCACCCAAGAATCGGAAACCTCGACAGGACATTTATTCGTTAGAGATTGCGATGCTTTATGCGAAGGGAGGGCCGCGTTGTAGATGCGCTTTCTCGGCACGTACAGAGAAGATGGCCAGTACCTGCGTCAACGCGACATACTGCTCGATATTCTGTTGCAGGTTCTTTTCTCGATCGGGAGCGACAAAGAGACTGCCCAGTACTCCCAGCACATTGGCTGGATAGTATGGGCATTTTCCTGCAGGCGCGGAGAACGATGGGAGTCGGCTGGCGCTCTCTGGGCGCTCCGCTACACTCATCGCGCAATGGTGCTTGCCGTTTCTTCGACAACAAGCTGGAAGATCGTTCTCTGATTTTGGCTTTAGCGCAGCAATGGTCGGCATCGCCCATGAACAGAGCAACACCAGTAGCATCGAAATTGCTGAGAATCGCCGCATATCTGGAAGAGCACAGGAGAGTGCCGTAATTCATTTTCTATCAACCCGGTGATTCGGGCAATGATCCGATCTTGATGCTGAGTGTCATGTGCAACTACTTTCCCGACCTCGGAGTCAAAGAAATATTGAGATCCAGATCAAGCTAATGATCATACGTTCCCGCTGACATCCCGACGAATTCTTTCAAGAAGTCCCGGAGGAAGTGAAGCCGGACAAACGGTCCGTGATCCGTCGATTTGCAAAGTTCGTTTGCTCAGACTGCGGAAAATGCCAAATGCGAGCAAACCAAAAGCGGACAGGGCGACGAGGACTGGAATACCGTAGGCGATTTGGCCCGCTTTACCATCTGGAACGACGAGGATCGTCTCTCCGTACTTTGCTTTGTAGTACTTGATAATGTCCTGCTCGCTCTTACCGGACAGCACCATGTCCGTGACTTCTTCTCGCATCTGTTCGGCCTCCATGCTCATGTGAACGCGAATGGTCTGCGAATAGCAGCAAGGCGCCATCAGCTTATCTTCCAATTTGACAATTGTTCTGGCCTGATCGGGAGTCGGAGTGAGTGCGCCGGCGATGAGTAGTGTTGCGATGAAGTGAGACATGGAGTCGTTCCTTTCAGAAAGTGCAGCTGTCCCAGCCCCGACAGTCTATTTGCGATGCAGGTATGCGATGATGTCGTCGACTTGGTCGCTGCTTAAGCGCCCATTGAATGCAGGCATCGTCCGCTTGCCCTCGATGATGACCTGGCGCACAGATTCATCGGTTGCCAGTGTGGTGCCGTCGGGCAGGTAGTGATGTGAAAAAACTCTGTGCAGCTTGGGAGGCGTCTTGAGTAAGCCGAGCTGATTCTCTTCATGACATTCGTAGCAATGGAAGGTGTAAAGGGACTCGCCTCGTTTCTCCGACGTGCTCAGTGTCTTTGAGCACCCGGACACAAGCGAGAGCGATGCAACGACGAGCACGCATGTAGCGACCACAAGGCTAACTGGGCGAGTAGGAGGTTTAAGCATCGCCGAATGCTACCGTGCCGCCTTTAACGCCACAGCCTTGACTGCACTGGCTACATCGTCGGGATTCCAATCGCTACCAGCCCACGTCTGCGCCACTTTACTATCCCCGTCTATCAAAGTTGTCGCCATCGTATGCGTGATCTGGTTGTTTTCTTCGCTGTACTGGAGACCGAATGCTTCAGCTAACTTCTTAAGATCGCCTGATGTCGTATCTGCAAATTCCCAGTGTGAGAAAGCGGAAGGGTCGTCATCGAGATAGGCAAGCCCGTATTGGCGCAGA
>Ga0335069_10013608_pt1 | contig 11417 bp, 9 predicted proteins | sample Lox_Sample_11_FD_206714 | JGI IMG/M metagenome (GOLD analysis project Ga0335069, IMG submission 206714) | Soil microbial communities from Loxahatchee National Wildlife Refuge, Florida, United States - Lox_Sample_1.1 | ecosystem: Environmental > Terrestrial > Soil > Wetlands | place: USA: Florida... | reverse complement strand
AGTAGGATGGCGATAATGATCAGAGCCAAGAGCAGTACCAAACTAAGTGCCTTGAGATAACAGTCGAAATCTGCCTCGACGCACACCTGATAGACAATCAAGCCAGGCGCGGTCCGTACGGGCTCTAGCGTGACAGTGGGAAGACCGCACGAGAGAACAAGAGGAAGACCAATCAATCCCCCGAGTATGACGCCGCTGATTGGCATCGGTATGGAAGCTGTCGGAGTGTAGGTTGTTCCCCGAACATAGGGCAGCGAGTTGAACGACATGAAAGCATCAATGGCCGCCAGCTTTCCTCGTCCGAGCGCCCGCCCGTCGGGAGAATCAGGCTTGATTTCGTAAAACTCGGGCACACCCGCGATGGGCCGGGAATCCAGAATGTCGGGGACGAGTACTCCCCCGGACAGTCCAATCTGAATCGCGAGAGAGGCGACATTCAGGCTCGGGTGGTGGGCCGCAAGAAACGCTACATAAGCCATCGGTCCCATTGGGTTGTCCAGAAAAACATCGGCGAAGGGCGTTCCCCCCATTTGTGAAATGTAGTCAGGTTCAATTTCCAACTCCGCGACCGTGCCGAAGGCCGAGGCGACGACCGGGCTGACAACAAAGCTAGGCGCAACGCATCCCTTCGTAACCGCACGCTGCACCGTACTCGAAGTCCGCCGGCTGATCTGTGCGCCTCCAATGCCAATTGGTACGGGGCTCGTTGCTCTTCTGACCGAAGCCCCCTGCTGAATCGTGTGAGTCAGTTCATGTGCCAAGAGCCGTTTACCCACGGACGACCCAGGATCATATCCCCCATGACCGAAGACGACATTATTGCCGACTGTGTAAGCCAGAGCATCGACCGCTCCGGCCGATTCGGCGGCCCGCGTGTCTGTGTGCACTCGGATCTGGCTGAAGTCGTGGCCGAAGCGCGGTTCCATATAGGCACGAATGTCGTGACCCAGGGGTTGGCCTGAAGCCTGTAAAACGTCGTGGACGATTGGAGGCGCCATTGCCGATGAACCGTCTGCGCTCGCCTTCTGCAGTAAAGTTTTGCGGTTCAGTCCGCATGTGCATTGGTCATCTCCGGACACGCCACAAGCGCACTTGCGCTGTACGGAACTGGATGGGTGCGTTGCTAAGGGTGCGCTGACTGCAGACTCCGGCATATTCACTATGTGATCTGCCACTCGATCGGCTTCTTGCTCATACGGATCATTGACAGAGCCGATGGCCAGCTTTGTTTGCAATGGATTGCCGTCCGTGGACCGCATTGCCTGTCGAGATGCGATCTGTTGGGAATAAGACCCCGAGATGCGAGCCGCAAACGGACGCGAGAAAAGCTGCTCCCCGACCGGACTTGCCAGCTTCCCGCGTGTTGCGTTCTTTTTTTTCGTCAGCATCTGCATCATCTGCGCAGTCCTAGCAAAATTCTTTCCGCAACCATGGCCGAGAGTCCGTCTGTCCGAGCGTTTTCAGGAGCGGCGAAACGAAGATTTACAAAACCAATTTGCTCAGAGATCTGCTGTTTTCCTAACCCTTTCTCTAAACCGCGTGCGACCTGCTCCCCAAAGCTCGTCGCTTGCGTGCGCGTCATGGCGGGAACGCGCACGTGAAGGCTCTTGATATGAACCGTCTTACAAGGCATGTTTGCGCATCCTCTCGCGATCTTTTGTCCCAATCGTACGGCCTTCTTTGATTAATTCACGGTCCAACGCGCGCAGCAGATGGGGCATGCCCAATTCCTGGCCTGCTCGCCGCGCCACGAAGATCGCCCCCAGAACTGCAGTCTTGATCTGTGCGCCCGTCGTCTCGATGCTCTGCGAGAGCGTCACCAGTGCATCTGCCAGTGCCGTGCTACGTGATTCCCCCGCAAGTTCATGAAGAACGCGTTTCCAGATTTCTAAACGCTGTGCCGCGGTGGGTTTCGAGAACTCCATTACATATCGCAACCGGCGCAGGAACGCGGGATCGATACTTGTTTTCTGGTTCGTTGCCAGTATGGCAATCCCCGGATAGCTCTCGATGGCCTGCAGCAAGTACGCGGCGTCCGTGTTGGCGAATCGGTCTTGCGCGTCGCGGACTTCCGTCGCTCTTTTGCTGAATAAGGCATCTGCTTCGTCAAAGAGTAAGACCGCATCCATGCGGGCCGCACGCGACAGAATCTTTTCCAAATTCTGTGAAGTTTCTCCAACGTACTTGCTCACAACAGCAGCCAGGTCAATGCGAAACAGATCGTAGCCGAGCGAAGCCGCGACGACCTGTGCAGTCATGGTTTTACCAGTTCCGGGAGGCCCGCTAAGAAGCACAATCAGTCCTCGTCCTTGTGGAAACAGGCGCTGCGCTTCTTTGCGCTCCCAGAATTCGATGCGGTGCTCAGCCTCAAAAACGAAGTCGCGGAGGTCCTCCTTCAGTTGAGTTGGGATTATCAGGTCGTCCCAACCGAAGGGGCAAGGCAACAACTGGGCCAGCTGATTCAGCCGGGAACGGCTAGCCTCGCGCACGCGCCGTCCGGCTTCCTCAGGATTGGCGGGAGCTCCGCTGCACGCCTCTGCTATATCCCCGATATCTACGCGGTACCGCTCGGCTAACGATTGAATCTGATCGTGCGACCACGCATCTGGCGCAAATTGGCGCCATGCAACGCTGCGGTCCCCAATGCGCAGGGGGGGCATTTCAACTCTGAATTCAACGGCGTCGCGCACAGGCGGAAGATCCGCATGCCCCTCGCAGATCACAAACTGCAAGGGAAATGCGAGTACGTCTGCGGGCCAGGAACGGCGCAAGAGAGAGTCTCCAATCCACGCCGGTGCGCATCGCTGCAGGTACGCTTGCCTTTGCGCTCGGCAGAACACGCGATGCCAATGGGCATCGTCGATCGCATCGGCATCGATGGTTAAGAGTGGTAACCCGAGTCGGGAACTTACCACAGCTGCGAACGTTCGCCGCCCGCTACCGCGGTGTCCCGCGATCCGGACCCGCAACCGGTCAGCATTCGTCGCGCTCAACTTTGCCTGCAGCGTTTCTCCCAGCGGTTCGATCTCCCATGACCGCAGTGGTTCTCGGGGAGAGTGAATGCTGGCCAATCCGATCAGAGCTTCGTCCAGCGGGTTCAAGCCGCTAATCCAGTCGCGGATACACGGATCCAGAAACAGTGCCGGCGATTCTGTTGACGACACTTCTCGATGGCGGATGATCTCCCACCGGAACAGAGCGGATTCCGCGCTCCACGCGCCGTGGCGTCCGTGGCCGAACAAACGCGACGCCAGTTCCTCCGTCAGAAACGCTTTTTGCGGGTTGTCTTGCAAATATGCGCAGCTGCGCGCCAGCGACGGATCAAGCGCGATGGCCAGGCAGGCTTGCAGCAGGTCAAAATCTTCGGCGGATAAGCCGAAGATTCTTCCGATCAGAAACAGCCGCGTCTTCGAATGTGCCGCGAGAGCCTTCTCGACATCCGCGATTTGTTCGGTCAAGCAGTGAGCAGTCGGTGCTTCACGAATCCATTGTTCTTCCTTGGCGGGAGCGTCGGCATCTGCCAATTCGAGGGTTGGATTGCTTTCTGTTTCGGCAGTGCGCCAGATGTTCTGCAACCACGCTTTCCGTCGCTGGGCACGCAAGCGAAACCCCGCAAGCACTAACTCCAGTTCCCGCGGCAGAAGACTGGCGGCGCTGATCAATTCGATCTCCGGCAATTTGGCCTGGGCGTTCATGGGACCTGTACCCATAGCGGAGAATTTTCCGCACCATTAATGATCAGGCGGAATGGAACAAACTTGCCTGAGACAAAGCCGGTAGTGGGAAAGATGAAGTTCAGTTTCGTGGGACTGATGATTTCAAACTCGCCAGGATTGAGAACGGCGCCCGCTTTCGGCGTGATCAGAGTCGAGCCCAGAAAAACCTGGATGGCATCAGCCGGGAGCGCCGGGTTCTGAAATACGCTGCCCGTTGCCTGGATAGCTCCTCCCACCGGGGCGAAGCCAGTAATCGTGGGCACGATCAGGAACGGAATTTCATTGGAGTTATTCACGAAGGTCTCGAGCGACCCGTCGGAGAGCCGGCCCTGCGTCGAAACGCTCGCTCGCACGGAATAAACGCCTGGGAGGATCGTCGTCAGCTGGGCTTTCGGTTGAATCACCATCGTGATCTGGTTCGGTGTCGCCGATACTCCCCAATCCATGCCAACTTCAATCGGCTGTGCAAATAGCCGGTTATTCAGCAACAGCGTTGTGCTATCTCCGGAGAGCGCAGAGCCAAGGAATGTAACTGTGTCGCCGACCGCAGCCTCCGCTGGCTGCACGGTCACTTTGCGGGCAGTCGTTTCGCCCGGCACCGTAAAGGTCACAAAGTTTTGGCTCGCGTCCAGGCGCGGCGCGCCACGTGCGAAAGAAAAAACGCCGTAGGTGAGCACTCGGCCGTTCAACGAATCTGGCTGATCCGGCTGCAGCAAAACGGGCGTCACCTGATAGTAGGCGGCGAGGCGCAACGCTTCGGTTCCAGCATTCCAGTAGCCCATCGCTTCTGTAACCGGAACGGGCTGCAAGGTGACGCGGAAGTAATTGCCCGCACCCAGTAAGTCTCCGGGGAAAATCGTTATCCCACCCACCTGAGTCGTGTCGTCGATGAGAGGGAAGTCGTGCATCGTCTTCATTCCCAGGCCCATCAGAATCTGCTCTTGTAAGGCAGCAGCATCCCCGAGAAGTTCGCTATGAGCCGTGAGAATGTAATGGAAGTCCAGACCCATGGGAGTGAAACGTTCCGGGAAGTTGTTGCCGGAAATCGCGGGCGCCGGATTCTTGTACTGCTGGTTCTCCGTGATGTAGTAAAGGTACAAACCGATCGTGTGGTCTCCGCTCAAGCGGTCAGGAGACAAGGGGGAAACGCTGAAGCCGGGTACCTTGCCCGCCTCAGGTGAGACAGTTACGGATTGGGTGATCAGGGTCACGAGCGCCTGTGTCACGAGTGAAGCGTCAAGGAGCGGCATCCTACATTTGCCCCAGGCCGAAGCCAAGTTTTGCAATCGTTTCTGTCGCGGAAGATTGCGCCGATCGAACTGGTATGCGTATCACCTGAGGGGGAAGAACAGGTGCCGGCAGCGGCGGCGGTAAAACCTCAACGCGGATTTCTCCAATCACCAGTCGCGTTTCGTCCTGAGACAGAAGCGAAGCACTTGCGGATTCACTGGGTGGTGGCGCAAGGTGCACTTCCGGAGCGTCATTCTCAGAATGTTCTTCAACCCGGGACGGCTGGTTGAACCACGCTTCCAGACGGGGCATCAGCTTCGCCAGAACGTCCCTTTCTGTCGGGCGCTGTCCAGTCTCCGGTTGCGGTTTAGCATCTTGCACATTTCGCGGGGAGGTGTCCGTTGCCGGCGACGCGATGACTGGGATAACGGGAGGTGTTTCTTGTGCGACGTCCGCTGCTGGCTTGGGTCCAACCCGCGGTATCGCAATGGCTTGAGGTGACTCGATGCCTGCCTTAGCGATCTCATGTTCGTCTTGAGACATCTCGGTCTTCAGGCGAGCGCGGGTCTCGATACGACTCTCGGCGAATCGCTCAACCGTCCGCTCTCGAATCACTTGGGGAGCGGGTTCGATTGACTCGCTGCGGATTTCGATCGTGTGCAATGGCGCCTCGGAAGGAGTGGGCGTCATGATTGCGGCGCTCTGCCTATCTTCGGACGACGCGGGTGCAATTGGGGGCAAGGGTTCGACAACTTTAGGCAGTGGATCGTGACCGGCGGCGTCTGTGACCTCCGCGCGGAACGCCGGTTTCAACGACGCTGGGAATGGCGCTACACCGGCCCGCGCCACGAGTTTTTGCAGGTAACGTGGCATTCAGATTCCTGTGCGGCGCGCAGCCTCCCCTTCGATGAGAGAAACCAGAAATCGGCGGTTGCCTCGCGGAAGTCCAAGAATGTCGTGCGGACTCCAGTGGTAAGCAGCCGCGAGTGTGTGGGTGTCACGCCAAAGTTGCGTGCGTTCCTGAAGAAGTGCCTGCAGCAGATAGAGTTGCAAATCAAAATCAACTTTCTGCGACGCGCTACAATCCGGGCATCGGGCGTCCAGGCTCAGATCGAGGATCGGCGAGACTCGCTCCATCGCGTCCTGAACACTCTCTGTTTCACCGTGGCCGGTTGCTTCGATGACGCAGCGCCGCAGTATCTCTCGCTCCGCTTCGATTGGTGTCAAGCCGTGAACAGCTAACTCGTCTTCTCCAGTTGGAAGTCGAAAGCGGACCCCGTCCGCAGTCCGAAATGTTTGATCGGGCAGGTGCTCAATGCTGACGTCCTCTGCAGACTGGCGCACCGTCTGCAGAAGATCGTCAAGCATGAAATGGACGTCGAACGGCTGGCCGCAGGAAGAGCAACGCACCGTGCCCTCGATGCGCGAGCTGTACGTGGACTGATAGATCTCAGCCAGTAACAGATCGCGCTCTCCGGGCGTGAGGCGCACCACCTGATCGCGTGCGCAGCCGCACACCCGCTCGAGTAGCGAAATCGCCGTCTCGGTGCCGGTGCCCTGGACGAGTTGCTCGTCGTATCCAGTCAAATCGCGAATGCGAGAGCCGGTTGCCCGCGTCGCCCTGCCCGTCATGTGTTCTTTCTCGATCATGTCTAAGTCTGCGTTGGCTCAGGAACCGCCGTGTCGCGTTCCCACCCTTCGTTCTGCAACACCATGCGTTCGATGGCAATGGCGTGCGCGCTGGCATCCAGTTCGGGCATCGCCTGGTATTCCGACACCCAGCAGCGGTACACCTTGTAAGCCTTCGCCACAACGCCCTGCTCGTTGAGTAGTTCAATGGTGAGATCCTTGCGAAACTTATTCAGGGAGATCGCCGCGTCGCCATCGGTGTTGTAAATGAGATTGGCCCAATTCTCGAACTCCGGATCGTGAGTAAGACCACGTTCCAAGGTGATGGGGTCAAATTTCCATACGCTGGGAGAAACCCGATTCGTGCTTGGATCTCCCCCTTCGCGATGAGTTACCGGCTCCGTCGATTTCTTCAGGACGCTGATCTTGCTGACGCCGGCTACGTACTTTCCATCCCACTTGATCCGGAATTTCATGTTCTTGTACGGATCGAAGCGTTGCGCGTTGACTGTGAATTGTGCCATCTGTCGCTCCGTTCAGAATTACACTTGGATCTGTCCAGCCATCTGTTGCAGATACAGAATCACGAACTCGGCAGGATTCAGCGGCGCAAACCCCACCCAGATGTTTACGATGCCCAGGTTGCGGTCGCTCTGCGTTGTGGTCTCACCATCGCATTTGACGAAGTAAGCTTGGGTCGGCGTGGCTCCTTGAAAGGCGCCCTTACGGAACTGGTCATGCATAAAGGAACCCACGTTCAGGCGGATCTGCGCCCACAGCGGTTCGTCGTTCGGCTCAAACACAACCCATTGCAAGCCACGGTAAAGACTCTCCTCCAGGAAAAGAGCCAGCCTGCGAATCGGAATGTATTTGTACTCGCTGCCGAAGTTGTCGTCGCCGTCCATGGTGCGCGCCCCGAAGTTGACAATCCCGCTGGGAAAGACGCGTATGGTGTTGATGGCATGAGGATTCATGAGCCCCTGGTCACCATTTGAAAACTTGTATTCCACCCCAAAGATTCCGCTGAGAGTCGCCTCTGTACCTGCTGGCGCCTTCCAGACGCCGCGGGTTCCGTCGATGCGCGCGCAGAGTCCAGCGATAGCACCCGCGGGGCCGATTTCCATCTGAGATTGAGTCGTGTTGTCCACAACCGTGATACGTGGAAAGAAGATTGCACTGTAATCCTTCACTAATCCCACGCGCAGAGCTGCGATCCCGTTCACCGCGTCGGTGGCTTGCTGCCACGATGGCGGCGGGTCCATCAACAGGAAGGCCCTGCGTTCCTGGCAGAAGACGCTTGCATCCGGATAGAACGAGCTCATGTCTCTGCCCGGCGTGTCCGGAGGCAAGATCATCAGATTGAACAGGTCTACCTGTTTGTCGATGATGGTGTAGGCGTTGTCATAGTCGGATGGATGAGGCGCAGTTCCATCGGACGCAATAGCGCCCGCCGAAATTTGCTGTCCTATGCTTGTTCCCCCAATACCGACCGTATAGTAGTGAACGTTCGGAGTGGGGAAGTGAGCCGCCAGAGACGCGGCTGAGACCGAGAAATTCGTGGAGATGAAATTGTCCGCGAGATCATTCGTAGGCGTCAGTGTCAGGCGATAGTTGGCAACCGATACATTCCACTTGTTCACGTTGCCCGCCGCTGTCGGTACAAATTGCGCTATACGCTCTGCAATGATGCCTAGTTTCTCGCGAAGGCCGTCTGGTCCGCCGCCTTTGGCGACGGCCATACTGTCGGTTCCGACGGTGGTAACGATCGACGGTAGACTGCCGCCAGTCATGAGGACCGTGTCCGCGACAAACGAACCCGTGGGCGTCATTACATCGATACCGAAATTCGCCAAACCGGATTGGGTCAGGGCAGCGAAGTCGAAGATCATTGCATCGGTAGGCTGCAGACTGATTCCGTTGGGTGCAGGTCTCTGCAGCGCAAAGCCTGAAACCTCCAACCCTCCCTGGGCCGTGCCCAGCATGAGGGGAGCAGCGAGATCTTTCAGGGGGCCCGGTTGGATATATACGTCGCCTGCCGGCGAGTCGAATCGCAGACGAACCGTGGTCGGAGGGCCAGCCGCTGGGAAACTAACCGCCACATTGATTCCCGGTATGCCCTTGGCTGTGAAGGCGGCCTTAATGGTATTCTGCAGGTCCAGAATTAGCTGAGCCTGTGTGGTTACGTGGATAGCGGAGCAGTCCACGGGTACAAACGCGCTGTTGTTTACGCTGATCTGAAACTGATTTGTGGCGAGAGTCGGTGGAGTGTCGCCGAGCAGCGCCGACCACGACGTTTGGAATGCCGTGTTATCAACCGCACGGCCGGAGATCGAGTATCCCGTCGTTGCGGCGGGTAGGCTCCCGGCCACTGCAGCCGTTACCAGCTTCGAGTTCTGGGAAATGAAAGTTGGAGCGTAGAGCGGCGATGTCGGGTCCATGCTCAGGTTCTTCCACGCCTCCTGGTTGGCCTGCGTTCTATTGCCCGCGGAGTCCGTGACCCACTGGAACAAGCTCAGGTTGAAGGTCGTCTCCGGGAGTAGTCCTCCATAGGTAACAACGGCGCGGATATTCTCGCCACTAAGTCCCGCATCCTGCGCCGTCAGCACGAGCACTCCCACGCCCGCCTCGTTCTTCAGCGTGACGCTCGCCTGAGTTGCGCCGTTGGCAATGCGCATCACATAACAGTCGGTTCCTCCATTCAGGAAGAACATCCTGACATAGTTCGCCATCTGAGTGGTCGCGGTGTTGTCGCCGAACATACGCACAAAATCCGTGTAGTTCGTGAATTCCTGCGGATCGAACATCGGGCCCTGATCCGTCATCCCGAGAAACATGGCAATCGACGTCGCTACGCCGGTGATCGTTCGGACTCCGCTTGGAACTTCCTGTACGTACACACCTGGATAAGTGGGCGTCACTGGCATGGGATTTCTTCACCTCTTCCGTAAGATTGGCGCCGCCGTCGATCCCCGAGCGCCTCGGGGGTGGATAGCATCGGGTGATCGCTGATTTCAGATCTCATAGGTCAGGCCTGTAGGCAGCTCTACGGTTCTTCGGGGTTCGGATTCACTGCCCCGATTTCTGTCCTTCTTCCGTAACAACGCCCAGCTTGTCGACTGCCACTACTACCGACTGTTTTCGGATTACATCCACAACTGCGAAGTAGTTGTGCCTCTGCCCAGAGTCGGAGAACGAGACGATAGTTCCCTCCAGTTCCGTTTCTCCCCTAGGTAGCGAACACACCTCTTCTGGGGCTGGCAGAAACACATCCGACAAATGAAACCGCACCCGATCTCCTTCTCGCGTCGGACGCCCCCTTCTGCCCCAAAATGGTTAATAGACCAGCGCCAAACTTTCGCCCTCACAGAGCACAAGGAGGTCCATCACGGAAATTTGTTGTGGAAAAATCAGCTGGAAAGGCTGTAGGTGAGTTGGCGCTTTAGGAGAAATAAGCACTTAGCGACGGTTTGTAACTTTGCGAAGAAGACCTTTTCCCGGGGCTCGGAAGGATCGTGTACATCCTCTTTCTGCAATGAGTGGCAGTCGACTGTGCGTCCGGCTCGTGGGAAAAAAGGACAGATATGTTCGAAGCGAGCGACTTGCCGGGATTTCTTAAGCGTCTTCAGAACACTTGCGGCGAACTGCAAACCTTGGCAGTCCATACGCAAGGGTCTGGAGCGGGTCAAGCCACCCGGTCCTCGGGGTTCGAAGTCGTGCCGTTGATGCCGCGTGCCTTCAGCTTGTAGTACAGAGTTCGCTCGCTCGTATGCATTCGTTGAGCAATCTCTCGCCGCGTTGGGCCGTGTACCTTGATAGCCGTTTCCAGTACTCTTTTCTCAATCTCTTGAAAAGCTTGAGCGTATGGGATACCGCGCATCGAGATGATTTTCCAGGCCGCATCGGCTGCGTCCGAAAACAAGTCAGAATCGGCTTCGGGGTTTTCCGGGCCCGACTGTGCCCGCCAGTCCTCAATCCCCAACGACGCTCCATCGGTCTTGAGAAAGAGCATTCTCTGCACCGCATTTTCCAATTCGCGCACGTTACCTAAGAAGGTCTTGGTGGCGAGATGATTCAGCAACTGTCCATCAACTTTTTCGATGGGTCCATACAGTGAGCCATGCCGATTCGCAAATGTAAGGATGAGGCCCGACAGGTCCTCTGGCCGCTCTCGAAGCGGCGGCAACGCAAGCTTCACAACGTTCAAACGGTGGAACAAATCAGAACGGAAGCGCCCTTCCCGCACCAGGCCTTCCAGGGGCCGATTGGAGGCTGCAATGATTCGTACATCGAGTCGCAGTTCGCGATCGGAACCAACTGGACGAACCGTCCCTCTTTGAATCACATCGAGCAGTTTGGGCTGCAGGTTCAGCGGCAGGTCGTTGACGTCGTCCAGGAACAATGTGCCATGTTCGGCAGACTGAAACAGCCCCTTTCGCTCGACAATCGCCCCGGAGAACGCACCACGCTGATGTCCAAAAAGCTCACTCTCCGCGAGCGCTTCGGCGATCGTGCTGCAGTGCACGGTGACTAACGGGAAGCTACTTCTCTTGCGGTCGAGCCGGTGAATCGCCTGCGCGAGGACTTGCTTGCCCGTGCCCGTTTCGCCCTCCAGGAGAACCGTGACGTCGCTGACATGAGCCGCCTTGTAAGCGCGCTGCAGTACAGATGTCACGTTGGGAGAACTTGTGATAAATCCTAATCGCGCAAACACACTACGGAGTTCAACATCAGACCCTGGGACGGTCATATCGACTCCTATTCAAAAGACGAGGGGGGACTGCGCAGGTGGCGGAAAGATAACATCCGCATCTCCCGGAAGCAACGCAACCATTGCTTGTTCTA
>Ga0335069_10013607_pt1 | contig 11417 bp, 9 predicted proteins | sample Lox_Sample_11_FD_206714 | JGI IMG/M metagenome (GOLD analysis project Ga0335069, IMG submission 206714) | Soil microbial communities from Loxahatchee National Wildlife Refuge, Florida, United States - Lox_Sample_1.1 | ecosystem: Environmental > Terrestrial > Soil > Wetlands | place: USA: Florida... | reverse complement strand
ACCGCATCGCCGATCAGCCGCGCGCCGGCCGCCGGGATCGCACTGAGGGCGACCGGACCGGGGCTGTGCACGATCCCGAGCGCGAGCACGCCACCGGCCGCGACGATCGCGCCGAGGAAGACCGCGTAGAGCACGACCAGGAACGCGAGCAGCGTTCGTGCGGCGACGCGCGGGGCGAGCCCGGCGCGCTTCAGCGTCCAGACTGTCAGCGCGGCGCCGCCGGCGCCCGCGGTCGGCAGCAGCCGTGTCGCGGCCGCTCCCGCGAGCGTGATCTGCGCACTCTCGCGAGCGCCGATCCGCGGCGTCGCGCGACCGGCGACGAGCGAGAGCAGGCACATGTATGCGGCGAGCGATGCGCTCTCGAGGACGACCCCGCCCGCGACCCAGCCCGGAGCTTCGGCGAACCCGCGGTGCAGCACGGCGGCGACCGCGTGAATCCGGCCGCCGGCGACGAACGCGGTCGCCACGAGCGTGCACGCGAGCAGCGTCGGCAGCCCGACGCGCCGCAACAGCACGCGCACGTCGAGCGTCGGCAGCGCGATCTCGGAGATGGTCTGTTCGGGAGCAAGCATGCGGTGCGGGGTCACCGTGGTCGTGCGACTTCTTGGTGTTGTACGCGCCAGCCGGGCGGCTGGATGTGACATTCACGACATTTCATGGAAATTCGCTCCCGGCGGTGGGACCGCGCGTGACGCCGCAACTCATCGCTGCAGCAAGCGCTCTGCGAGGCTCCGGCGAGCCGGGCGGGGACGAGCCGGTCCCGTACTACTTCCGCGAACTGGAGTCCGCGTGCTGACAGGGACGCCGGCCGGCGCTACCCCTTCCCGGCATACCGGGCGCTGTCGCCGAGCTCCTCCTCGATCCGCATCAGCTGGTTGTACTTGGCGACCCGCTCCGAGCGCGCCGGCGCGCCGGTCTTGATCTGCCCGACACCGGTAGCGACGACAAAGTCCGCGATGAACGTGTCCTCGGTCTCGCCCGAGCGATGCGAGACGACGGCTCGGTAGCCGGCCTCGCGCGCGAGCGTGATCGTGTCAAGTGTCTCGGTCAGGGTGCCGATCTGGTTCAGCTTGATCAGGATCGAGTTCGCGATGCCGCGGTCGATCCCCTCGCGGAGGATCGCGGGGTTGGTGACGAAGATGTCGTCGCCGACGAGCTGGAGCGTGCTGCCGACGCGCTCGGTCAGCGCGCGCCAGCCGTCCCAGTCGCCCTCGGCCATCCCGTCCTCGAGGAACAGGACCGGATAGCGGTCGTTGACCGATGCCCAGAAGTCGACCATCTCGTCTGAGGACAGCGAGCGCCCCTCCCCGTCGAGCACGTAGAAGCCGTCGTTGTACAGCTCGCTCGTGGCGGGATCGAGGCACAGCGCCACGTCGTCGCCCGGTCGGTAGCCCGCGCTCGAGATTGCGGACATGAGCAGCTCGAGTGGTGCCTCGTTTGACTGCAGCGCCGGCGCGAAGCCGCCCTCGTCACCGACGGCGGTCGCGAGCCCCCGACTCTTCAGCGTGCGCTGGAGCTCGTGGTAGACCTCGGCGCCGATCTGGATCGCGTGGGCAAGCGAGTCGGCCCCGACCGGAGCGATCATGAACTCCTGGAAGTCGACGGGGTTGTCCGCGTGGACCCCGCCGTTGAGCACGTTCATGCACGGGATCGGCAGCAGGTTCGCATCGGGGCCGCCGAGATAGCGCCACAGCGGCGCGCCCGCGTCGGCAGCGGCCGCACGCGCGTTCGCCATCGAGACCCCGAGAATGGCGTTCGCGCCCAGGCGGGATTTGCCCGACGTTCCGTCAAGCGCGATCAGGGCCTCATCGAGCCCGCGCTGATCGGCCGCGTCGCGACCGCGCGCCGCATCGGCGATCTCCCCGTTGACGTGCGCGACGGCATGGGTGACGGCCTTGCCGCCGAACGCCTTTTCCTGATCGCGCAACTCAAGCGCCTCGCGCGTGCCGGTCGAGGCACCGGACGGGACGGCCGCGCGGCCGAACGCACCGGACTGCAGCCGTACGTCGACCTCGACGGTCGGGTTGCCGCGGCTGTCGAGGATCTGCCGGGCGTGGACGGATTCGATTGCGCTCACTGTGCCTCCCTCGTGGTCAACGTGTCACCTGACCCTACCTTCTCGGCGAGCCGGTCGACGTCAGCGGTCCGTATCTCGCTCGCGGGCGATGAGGACGCTGCACTGCGCGTTGTGCGCGACCGCGTCCCACATCTGCGACTGGAGGCCAGGTGCGTCCACCGGAGGACCGGCGAGCACGATCAGCCCGGCCCCCTCGCGCACCGCGACGTACAGGATCGACAGCGCCGGATCGCCCCGCTGCAGATGAGTCGAGGCCTCCACGCCCTGGTTGGCGAGTCGCCGCTCTGCGCCGGCGAGATCGGCCTCGATCTCGGCGCGGTCGTCGAGCAGCAGACGGTGGGCGGCGACGACGTGGACGGGAAGCTCGCGCCGAGCCGCCAGTTCGGCCGCACAGTCGATCGCGAACTGCGAACGCACCGACGGATCGATGCCGACGACGATCGCGCGGCCGAACCCCGGTTGGGCGGGGAGCCGGCGCAGGAGCAGCTGCCACAACGAGCGCGCCGGCTCGACGGCGCCTGACGCCGCGACCCGCAGCAGCTCCCGCAGCAGCGAGCTCGCGCGCGCCGGCTCGGTCAGGTCGACGCTCAGCTCGACCTCGTGGCCCATCGGCGTCAGCGTGGCATCGCCGAGCCGCTCGAACGTGGCGATCGCGCCCTCGTTCTCGGCGAGCACCGGCGCCACGAACCGACGGATCCCCTCCTCGCGCGCGCGCTCGGCGAGCGACTCGAGCAGCAGCGTGCCGACGCCGCGGCGCTGCCAGTCGTCGACGACGACGATCGCCGGCTCCGCGGTGTCCTCGTCGACCCGGACGAAGCGGGCGACGCCGATCCCTTCGCCGCTGGCCGCCTCGAGTGCCACGAGCGCCTCGTGAGCGTGGTGGTCGACCTGGGTGAGGTAGTCGAGCTGGCGCTCGCTCAGCTTCGACACGGGGGCGAAGAAGCGTCGATAGCGCGACTCGACGCTCAAGCGGTCCATGCCGGCGGCGAGCGCGTCGCGGTCGTCCGGCGAGATCGGCCTGATCTCGATCTTGGTGCCGTCTTTGAGGCGCATGGACCCGCGAGACTAGTGACGACCGGGTTTCAGTGAACCTGGCCGAGAAACGCACCGTATCTGTACGGTTCTCGGCCCGGTCCATGGGGCGCCTCAGTCGATCACTCCGCGGGTGACGACGCCGGTGGCCTCCTCCACCATCGCCCACACGTTGCCGGGTGGGATGTCGATACCGAGCTGGTGCGTGGGTCCGACGATCAGCCCGCCGCCCCGGCCAAGGCCTCGGATCCGCCGGCGCACCTCGCGGCGAACCTCCGCCTCGCTGCCGAATGGCAGCGTCTGCTCGTCGTCGAGCGTGCCCCACAGCGACAAGGAGCGGCCGTAGCGGCGCTTGCAGGTCTCGAGATCCATCGCGCTCGGTTGAGCCGGGTGCAGCACGTCGACGCCGATCTCGATCAGCTCCGGCACGAGCGCCTGCACGTTCCCGTCGCTGTGGTAGGCGATCTTCAGCTGAGCGTTGAGCGCGCGCAGCGCGGAGATCAGCTCCGCAAGACGCGGCTTCAAGAATCGGCGCCAGTGCACCGGCGAGATCAGCAGCCCGCCGCGGTGAGCGATGTCATCGCCGATCACGATCATGTCAACGCCCATTCGGGTGAGCCGCTGCGCGGCCGCGCGGTGGTAGCGGTACGGGATCTCGAGGATCGCGTCGGCGAGGTCCGGATCGACAACGAAGTCGATCAGCAACTGCTCCAGGCCGCGCAGCGCCCACGCGGTGTCGAAGATCGTTGCGATCGTGACTCCGGCGATCCAGTAGTCGTCCTGATAGGAGAACAGCGTGTGGGTCGCGTGCGCGTACAGCTGCTCGCGGTCGGGGTCTGGCGCGCGGTAGCCGGCGAGCGACGCGGCATCGGCGAGCGGATGGGAGATGACGTCCGGGTAGTGGCCCTCGCCGTACGGGGTCGTGTACGGCACAAGGCGCCACCCAACCCCCCATTCGTCGAGCTCGTCTGAAGGACGCTGGTGGTAGGAATTCGACCACCCGACCGACGTCAGCAACACGTCCTCGCGCAGCGCGATCTCGAGATCGTGCGGGTTGCCGGACCCGTAGGGGTTCGGCGCCGGGGCGACTGGCAGGCCGAGCTCGGCCCTGAGCCGGGCGGCTGCCTCCGGCGCGAACGACGCCTGAAACGGTGCACGGTCGGGCTGCTCGTGCTCGAGCGCGGCGGCGACGCGCTCGCGCGGTTTCACAGCGCGGATCCCAGGTCGTACTGATCGAGGCGGATCTTGGAGCGATCGATGACCGGCAGCATGCGCGCGACGAGCTCCTCCTCGCTCTCCGGCAGCTCCGCGGCCGCCGCCGCCAGACGCTGGAGCCACGTGAGCTCGCGCCGCGGCAGCGTGAGCGTTCCCGCGTCGTAGGCCGCCGCCAGCGCCGCCAGCGTCGCCGTCGCCGCGACTCGCGTCCGCGCATAGGCACCGCTCGCCGCGACGATCTGGCGCGAGATCTCGACCACCACGTCCGGCCGCAGCACGTAGGCCTGCGGGTCACGCTCGGCATCGGAGAGCACGAACAGATCGCGCAGCCGGCGCTCGCACCCCGACGCGGTCGCCGCGTTCATCAGCCGGGTGGCGTACACGAGTTGCTCGAGCGAGACGGTCGGCGCCATCCCGCCGAGGAGCTTGATGTTGGCGACCGACTCGTTGCTCCAGAGGTCGGCGGCCGCGTGCGCGATGTTGCCGACGGGGGACAGGTGCGCCACGGCCGACTCGGCACCCTCGAGCGCGATCGGACAGCCGGTGATCGCCTTGAGGTACGGGCCCTCGTAGGCGCAGTCCTTGCTCGGGCCGGTGGCGCCGCGTTCGTAGGCGACGAGGCTGCGCGCGACGGTCATGACCCGGATCACGGCCGCCCACACACGCGGGATATGACGCATCTCCGCGAGCACCATTGCGGTATTGCCAAAGCCACAGGCGGTGTCGCCGGACGCGATCGCGTCATGATCGCGGGCGATCGCGACGATCCGGTCCCACAGGAACGCCATGTCGCGCGGGGCGAGCACGCCGAGGGCGAACACCGCGGCCGGAAGGTCGGCCGCGACGATCGCGTCGTCGTGGAGCTCCTTGCCGCCGGTCGACTCGATCGCGAGAAGATCGGCGCCCGAGCCCGCGCACAGCTCGAAGCTCTCGATCATTCGTTGCCATTGTTCGCCTTCGCGCAACAGCGGCGGTCGGATGAACTCGCGGAGGTCGTTCGGGGTGACGCGCAGCGCGCCGAGCAGCCCATATCTGTCGTGACAGCGGTCGAGTGCATCCCGCAGGATCGCGGTGATCTCGGCTCCCCAGGATGGCTGCGCCGTCAGTTCCGGGAGCAGCTCGAATTCGACCACGAGCCCTGCGAGGTCGAGCGCCACGGCGCGCTCGAGCGCGTCGTTGATCATGCTCTCGTACTCGGTCCTCACGGTCGGCATGCTCGCCTCGCTGATCGACATCGGCGGGAGCGTGAAATTGAGCTCGGGGTGGACGGTGCCGCCACCGATCACGAGACCCGAGCGAGTGCTCACCGGTTTCGGGCTGCGGCCAAAGATCAGGTCGCTCTCGTCTTCGATTGCAAGGCGAGAGTAGGTGTGGACGGTGGCGGTCATCCCAATCCGATCGCTTCGGCGAAGTGGGCGACGACCGCTCGACCGTTAGGGCGCCGCTGTCGCGGTGCCATCGGTCGGCGCGATCAGGCCAAGCACGCTGCGGACGAGCCGCACCGCGCTCGACGCCGTCTTCGCGTAGCCGTCCGCGCCGATCTCCTGCGCGTAGGTCTGGGTGATCGGGGCGCCGCCGATCACGATCTGGACCTGGTCGCGCAGACCGGCCTGCTCGATCGCCTCGACGACCTCGCGCATGTTCGTCATCGTCGTCGTCAGCAGTGCGGACATCGCGACGACGTCGGCGCCGTTCTGCGCGGCCTCGACGAAGCGTTCCGGATAGACGTCGACGCCGAGATCCTCGATCTCGAATCCGGACCCTTGGAGCATCATCGCCACGAGGTTCTTGCCGATGTCGTGCAGGTCGCCCTTGACCGTCCCGATCGCGACCTTGCCGCTCGCCTGGACATCACGGTCGACGAGGTGGGGCCGCAGCAGCTCGAGCGCGTCCTTCATCGCGTGCGCCGACACGAGCATCTCCGGAACGAAGATCTCGCCCTCCTCGAACAGCTTGCCGACGTCGCGCATCGCGGCCATCAGCCCGTCCTCGAGCAGTTGCTCGGCGGGGATGCCCTCCTGAAGCCCACGCTCCATCTGTGCGACCGCCTCGGTCGCCTCGCCGTCCACGACGGCATCGTGCAGTTGCTCGACCGCGCTCATGCTGCCCCTCCCGCCAGCGGGTAGGTCCCGTAGTCACGGACCGCCTCGTACATCGCGAGGATGTTCTCGACGGGAACACCCGCCTGGACGTTGTGGATCGTGTTGAAGATGAAACCGCCGCCTGGTCCGAAGGTCTCGATGCGCTCCTTGACCATCGCTCGGACCTCGTCCGGCGTGCCGAACGGCAGCACGTGCTGGGTGTCGATGCCGCCGCCCCAGAACGTGATCCGATCGCCGTAGGTCTCCTTCAGGCGACGGGCGTCCATACCTTCCGCCGAGCACTGGACCGGATTGAGCGCGTCGAAGCCGGCGTCCACGATGTCGTCGAGCAGGCGCCAGATCGATCCGCACGAGTGGATGAAGCACTTCCAGCCGGTGTGCGCGTGGATCCAGTCGTTCACCTGGATGTGGAACGGTTTGAACAGGTTGCGGTACGTCTTCGGGGAGATCAGCGGCCCCTGCTGGGTGCCGAAGTCCGCTCCGGTCACGAACACGGCCGTGATCGCGTCGCCGACCGCGGCGTGGATGCGTTCGAGGTTCGCCAGTGCGATGTCGCACTGGCGCTCGAACACGTCGTAGACGTAGCGGGGGCGCGAGACGAGGCTCATGTACCACTGCTCGAGGTCGCGGATGCCCTTCGGATGGCGCAGGGTCGGCCCGGGCACGAACGCGATATCGCCGAAGCTCATGCCGCCGAGGTCGCCGAAGATCGCTCGCCCGGTCGGCATCAGTCGCTGCACCTGTGCCTGGAGGTGCGCGAGGTCCGCATCGCTGATCGGACCGAACTCCTCGCAGTTGTCAGCGGGATCGAGCGTCGCCTCGTCGATCGGGTCCTGACGGATGATCGCGTCGAAGTAGAACCCGGCCGCCGGCATCTTCGCGCACGGCGGCGCCGAGCGGTCCATACACGGGTACATCAGGATGTCGCCGCCCGGCTCGCGCTCAGTCGGGAACAGGCCGGGCACGAGCATCGGAATTCCGTCGAACGCTTCCCATTCCTTCCAGTCCTCGTTGGGGAAGCCGTACGCATTGTTGATCCGCGTGATGCCGGCGACGTCGACCCCAAGCAGGTCCATCAGGTCCGGTGCGATCTCCCCGAGCATCTGGTAGCACTCGATCACCTTAACGGGGGTGCCGGGAGGGTCGAGCTTCAGTGCTTGGCGCAGCTTGTACACGGAGCTCACGTGCATCCCGGTGACGAGGCCGCCGCCGAGGTCAAGCGGGACGCGGTCCGCCTCGACGTGGGCGAGTGCGAGATCCACGCGCTCGCGTGATGTCATTGCATCTGGATGGCCGTGGGCCCGGCCGCCCGACGGCGTGGCGAGATAAGACATGATCTCAAAGCGTCGCGGCTTGACCGCCCCGCCACATCCGTAAGAAGCCGACGCGTCCGTGCGGCCGGGCCGCAGGCTCAGAGCCGGACCGCGACGAGCGCCACGGCGAGCACGACGAGCCCGAGCCACAGCGCCGACAGGGCGCCCTCGAGCGGGGCCGAGATCGATTCCGCGCTGATCACGCGCTCGCTGCCGTCCCGCATCAGCTGCGTGCCGGCGATCTGTGCCGTCTCGCGTCGCAGCTCGCGCGCGGGCGTGCTCAGCCGGCGCTGTGCGACGCTCAGCAGCGTGCACGCCACCGCCACGAGCACGCCGCCTGGACGGATCGTCAGCGCATTGACGAAATAGCCCGTGAACGCGGGGAACCCGCCCCACGCGATCGCAAACCAGGTGTCGTTGTGGAAGCGCCCGCCGGCGAGCTCGAGGTTGTAGGCGGGGACGAGCATGGCGCCCGCGAGCACCAGCGGCGCCAGCAGTGGCGAGACGACGATGATCCCGGCCACCCCGATCCCCACGGCGCCTGCGAGCCCAAGCACCGCGAGCGCGATCAGCGCGCGGCGGGAGAGCTGCGTCCGCAGCGGGCGGCCGTGCAGCTCGTCAAGCGCGTGAGCCGAGATGCCGACGGCGAGCGCGAACGCGGCAAGCGCGGCCGCAAGCCGCCCCGGGTAGATATGCGGCGCGACTGCCGCTCCGAATGCCACGTAGCTCAGATGCCAGGCCGTGTACGGCGGGTGCAGGAGCGTGACGAGGTCGCGCCAGCCCCCCGAACGCAGCGCGTAGAAGGCGGGGCGGTCGAGTTCGCGCGGTGCGGTCGCCATCGCTCATGCCTCCCTGCTGCGCACGCCTGATATCACGAGCCCGGCGCCGAAGCTCATCGGTCGCGTGTCGACGGCGGAGATGCCCGCGGCGCGCCAGAGCGCGCCGAGATCCGGTTCGGCCGCGTACAGCGCCTCGATGTTCGGCCCGAGGAAGCGACCGACCTCCACCCAGGCGGGTGAGACCAGCCGTCCGAGCGCCGGCAGCCCGACGCGCGTGTGCGCCCGCCAGAGCGCGCGCAGTGCAGGTTGCGGCGGCACGCCGAACTCGACCATCCCGATCCGACCGCCCGGACGCACAACGCGCGCGAGCTCGCGCATCGTCGCGAGCCGGTCATCGACGTAGCGCAGCAGATACGTGAACGTCAGCGCGTCGAACTCGCCATCGCCGAACGGGAGGCGCTCGGCCTCGCCCCGGACGAAGCGCACGCGCCCGCCGAGGCCGGACGATCCCGCCAGCCGCGCGCGCGCCCCGGCGAGCATCTGCTCGCTCTGGTCGAGTCCGACCACGGTGCACGGGGCGCGCATTGCGAGCGCGAACGCCACCATGCCCGTGCCCGTCGCGACGTCGAGGATGCGCTCGCCCGGCTGAGGGTCGACCGCGGCGACCATCGCGCGGCGCCATCGCGGATCCTGGCCGAAGCTGAGCACGGCTCCCATCCGGTCGTAGTGGCGAGGCAGGCCCGCGAACAGGTGCAGCGCGCGACGCTTGCGCGGGGAGAGCGGGGTTTCCGAGGGCACGGCCACCGGTTCCACAAGCCTACGCGCTCGCGCGACCGGGCCTGGCGGTGACCGCCTGAGGAGGCTGCCCGCACCGCAGGATTCGTGGTTTCTACGGTCACGCATCCGTCGAGCGTGTCGATGTTCTCTCAAGGTATGGGAGTTATGCGTCCACGGAGGTCCCGGGTGCACTGGCTCGCGAGGACGGGCCGGATTTGGTTGAGCGCGTTCGTGATGCGCGCCGAGCATCGCGAGGTCCGTACGCGCGCGCGAGCAGTGATGGGGTCGCTCGTCGTCGCAATGGCGCTTGTGACCGCGCTCGCGACGCTGCTCGCGGTCGGCACCGCCGATTCGTTCGTCTCGAGCACCGCCACGCAGCGCGAGCGGCACGGCCTTGACGTCCTGGCGGCGCTTGCGCCGCAGCTCCCAAGGCTCGACCGGGCGGCGCTCCGCGACGGCCTCTCACCGGCTTCGACGGCGCGTCTTGACGCCGTCGTCAGGCGCGGGGACGCGCTTCACCTGCTCGCGGGGTTACGGATCACCGACGCCCGCGGTCGCGCGGTGTACTCGAGCTACCGGCGTGGAGTGTCGCGGACCGGCGGGACGCTGACCGCCGTGGAGCCGATCCGCGATTTCGCCGGCCGGACGTACGGTTCGCTCGAGCTGGCACTCCCGCTCGGGCCGATCCTGTCCTCGAGCGCACGGGCGCGCCGAGACATCCTCATCTTCGTCGTTGGCGGCTCGCTGCTCCTCTGGCTGCTCGCGCTCCCGTTCACCGCGACGGCCTCCGTCGGAATCGCGCGTTCCTGGCTCCCCGGCCGCCGGCGGATCCTCAGCGACTTCCAGCGCGGTCTCGACCGCCAGGAGGTCGAGCTCGTCTACCAGCCGCAGGTGGATCCGGCGAGTGGACGTGTCCAGGCGCTCGAGGCCCTCGTGCGGTGGTCGCGCGACGGGCGGACCCGGTCCCCGGCCGAGTTCCTGCCGATCGTCGAGCGCAGCCACCTGATGGCCGAGTTGACCGACCGCGTGATCGAGCTTGCGACCGAGGAGCTCGCGCGGCTCCGCGACGCCGGTCACAGGCTGCGCATCTCAATCAACCTGTCGGCCAAGGATCTCGAGGACGAGGCGGTGGCGACCCGGATCGCCGAGGCGTTGAAGCGGCGAAACCTCGAGTGCCGGCTGCTCACCGTCGAGGTCACGGAGACCTCGATCTTGCACGATATCCACGATGCGCAGCGCGTGCTCTGCGCGATCAGCGACCTCGGCGTCGAGGTCGCGGTCGACGACTTCGGGACCGGTCACGCATCGATCAGCCGCCTGCACCAGTTCCCGATCCGCGAGGTCAAGGTCGACCGCTCGTTCGTCACGCCGTCGGACCCGCGCACGCGGAACTACCTCACCGCGATCGTGCGCTTCGGCCAGAGCCTGGGCTTGCGCGTCGTCGCTGAGGGGATCGAGGACCAGCCGACGATCGCCTATCTGCGCGAGCTCGGCTGCGACCTCGTTCAGGGCTACCAGATCGCGAAACCGCTTGCCGCCGACCAGGTGCACGACTGGCTGACCCGCAACACTGCACGTCAAATGATCGGATCGCAGCCGGAGCAGTTGGTGGCGTAGTGGCCGACGGCACGGGCGAGAACGAGCTCGTGGACCTGCGCACGGCGCTTGCGCGCTACGAGGGGAGCGCTTCTGCGGCTGCGCTCGACCGCGCGTTCGTCGCGGCTGCGGCGACGGTGGCGACGCTCCGCGGCGATCGCGCCGGCGAGCCGGCCGACGCGACCGAGGTCCGCGAGCTGATGGCGCAGCTCCCCGAATTTGAGCGGCTCGTCTCGCGGGCGGTCGAGGAAGCGGAGCGGGCGGCGTGCGCGGGTGCCGCGGCACTGTGGCAGTGGTTCGGGCTGAGCTCGGCGCCGCCGAGCTGGGACGAGGACGAGCGCTCGGGGGCGCGCGTCATCGTCGCGTGCGCATGCGCGCCGCTCCAGCGACGCGGAGCGGCGTGGCTGCGGCCGCGGCTGCTCCGTCTGGCTGCGCGACGCTGGGCCGGGTTGCTCACCGACGAGCTCGCCGCGAGCGACGAGGCCGTGTGGCGGCGCGCACTCGGAGAGCGCTACGAATCGGTCCA
>Ga0335069_10013606_pt1 | contig 11417 bp, 7 predicted proteins | sample Lox_Sample_11_FD_206714 | JGI IMG/M metagenome (GOLD analysis project Ga0335069, IMG submission 206714) | Soil microbial communities from Loxahatchee National Wildlife Refuge, Florida, United States - Lox_Sample_1.1 | ecosystem: Environmental > Terrestrial > Soil > Wetlands | place: USA: Florida... | reverse complement strand
TCTTCGGGTTGTGCTTCGACAATACCTTCGTGATCGCCGCCGTCAACGTCGTCTTGCCGTGATCAATATGACCAATCGTCCCCACGTTCACGTGCGGCTTCGAACGATCAAACTTTTCCTTCGCCATAAAAATCCAAACCCTTTCGTGGCTCGTACTTCCTGTTGCAACCCGGGGCGCCGGCGGCCCGGCTCCAGCCCCAATGCTCCAGGGCTCAGGTCTCAGTGGTCAGAGTTCAGTTTCTATTTTCCGAGCTGCATTAACCCGTTAACTGATCCCTGTTCCCTGATCCCTGTTCCCTAAAATCACTTCCCCTGCGCTCGACCGATGATCTCGTCAGCGATCATGCGCGGCGCCTCTTCGTAGCGCGCGAACTGCATTGAATACGACGCGCGGCCCTGTGTTGACGAACGAATGTCGTTCACGTAGCCGAACATCTCCTTCAGCGGAACAATTGCCTTGATCACCTGCGAACCCGCAGCGTGCTCCATGCCTTCGATCCGCCCGCGGCGGGAATTGATGTCGCCGATAATCACGCCCATGAACTCTTCGGGGACCGTGACCTCGACCGCCATCACCGGCTCAAGCAGCACCGGCGAGGCCTTCTTGGCCGCTTCTTTGAACGCGATCGAACCGGCAAACTTGAACGCCATTTCGTTCGAGTCGACCTCGTGATAGCTGCCGTCGAACAATGTCACCTTCACATCCACGATTGGGAAGCCTGCGAGGATGCCGAGTTCCAGCGCGCCCTGCACTCCCTGGTCGATGGGCTTGATGTACTCCTTCGGCACAACACCGCCCTTGATATCGTTAATGAACTCGTAGCCCTTGCCCGGCTCGTTGGGCTCAATGCGGAGCTTGCAATGACCGTAGTTGCCCGAACCACCAGTCTGACGGATGTACTTACCCTCAGCCTCGGCCTGCTTGCGGATCGTCTCACGGAAGGCCACCTTGGGCTCGCCCACATTCGCCTCAACCCGGTGCTCGCGCTTCATACGATCTACGAGAATCTCGAGATGCAACTCGCCCATTCCGCTGATAATGGTCTGACCTGAATCCTCGTCAGTCCGCACCTTGAAGGTGGGGTCTTCGTCGGCCAGTTTGGACAGCGCGATACCCATCTTCTCCTGGTCGGCCTTCGTCTTGGGCTCAATGGCCACCGAGATCACAGGCTCAGGGAAAGTGATAGCGCCCAGCGCGATCGGATGAGAAGGATCGCAGAGCGTGTCCCCGGTCTTCAAATCCTTCAGGCCCACACACGCGCAGATATCGCCGGCCAGAATCTCCGTAACATCCTCGCGCTTGTTGGCGTGCATCTTCACGAGCCGGCCCACGCGCTCAGTCTTGCCCGTGCGCGGATTCTGCACCGTATCCCCGGTCTTGAGCGAACCCGAGTACACGCGGATAAACGAAAGCTTGCCGAACGGGTCGTTGATCAGCTTGAAGACCAGCGCAGACAGCGGCTCGCCATCCTCAACCTTGCGGGAGATCTTGTGATCCGGATGCGAAGGATCAATGCCCTCCACCGGAGGCTTGTCCAGCGGGCTAGGCAGATAGTCGACCACCGCGTCGAGCAACGTCTGAACACCCTTATTCTTGAAGGCGCTTCCGCAAATCACCGGAAAGACCTTCAGGTCGATCGTCGCCTGGCGAATGCCGGCCTTTAGCTCTTCGATCGTCGGCGTCTCGCCTTCCAGGAACTTCTCGAGCAGCACGTCATCGGTCTCAGCGATGATCTCGATCAGCTGCATGCGAAAAGCTTCGGCCTTCTTCTGGAGATCGGCCGGAATCGCCTCAACCGAATACTTCGCGCCCATCGTCTCGTCGTGCCAGAGAATGGCCTTCATCTCGATGAGATCGACGACGCCCTTGAAATTCGCCTCTGCACCAATCGGAATCTGCAATGCGACAGGCCTTGCTCCCAGGCGCTTGCGGATGGTGTCGAGAACGTGCTCGAAGTCGGCGCCGTTCTTGTCCATCTTGTTCACGAAGCAGATACGCGGAACCTTGTACTTGTCGCCCTGGCGCCATACCGTCTCGGTCTGCGGCTGAACGCCGGACACGGAGTCGAATACCGCGACTGCGCCGTCGAGCACGCGCAGCGAACGCTCCACCTCTGCGGTGAAGTCCACGTGGCCCGGGGTATCGATGATGTTGATGCGAATGTCACGCCACATGCACGTGGTAGCCGCAGAGGTGATCGTGATGCCGCGCTCCTGCTCCTGCTCCATGTAATCCATGGTCGCGGTGCCCTCATGCACTTCGCCGATGCGGTGCGTGATGCCCGTGTAGAAGAGGATGCGCTCTGTCGCTGTCGTCTTTCCGGCGTCAATATGCGCCATGATGCCGATGTTCCGGCAACGATTCAGAGGTATGGTGCGAGCCACGGCTGTTCTTTATCCTTGCGGGCCAATCGCCCGCCGTTTGTTCCTGCTTCAAGGCCTGCGTTCTGCAGCCTCATCTCGCCGGCCACCTTGCCGGCCGGCTTCAACTCTTCGCGTTCCGTTCCGCTTACCAGCGGTAGTGGGCAAAAGCCTTGTTGGCTTCGGCCATACGGTGCACGTCTTCCTTCTTCTTCATGGCAGCGCCGCGACCGTTGGCCGCGTCAAGCAGTTCGTTCGAGAGCTTGTCCACCATACCCTTCTCACCGCGGGCACGCCCGTAGGTGATCAGCCAGCGGATCGCAAGCGAGGTACGCCGGTCTGGATTAACCTCGATCGGCACCTGATAGTTGGCGCCACCCACGCGCCGGGTCTTCACTTCAAGCAGCGGCTTGCAGTTCTCCACAGCCTTCTTGAAAAGCTTCAGCGCATCGTCGCCGCCGCCCTTGGACTCGAGATTCTGCATCGCCTGGTAGAAGATGCCCTGGGCTGTCGACTTCTTGCCGCCCCACATCATCGAGTTCACAAACTTGGTCACGAGCGTGGATCCGTAAACCGGATCCGGCGCCACTTCCCGCTTCGCAATGTGCCCTTTTCTTGGCATAGTTCCTCAAATTCCTCAAAACAGCTTTCAGCCATTAGCCCTCAGATTCTCCGATCGACCTCAAGCTGAAAGCTGATGGCTCAGCGTTACTTCTTGCCGGCTGTCGCGCCGCCCTTGGCGCGCTTTGCCCCGTACTTCGAGCGGCTCTGCTTACGGTTGGCCACACCCACCGAATCCAGCGTGCCGCGAACAACGTGGTAGCGAACACCCGGAAGATCTTTCACACGGCCGCCGCGAATCAGCACGATCGAGTGCTCCTGCAGGTTGTGGCCGATTCCGGGGATGTAGGTTGTTACCTCGATCCCGTTCGTCAAGCGAACGCGAGCCACCTTGCGAAGCGCCGAGTTCGGCTTCTTTGGGGTTTGTGTATACACACGCGTGCAGACGCCACGCCGCTGCGGAGAGGCCTGCAGAGCAGGCGATGCCGTCTTGTAACGGGGAGCCGTGCGCCCCTTGCGGACAAGCTGATTGAATGTAGGCAAACCGAAACTCCTTACCTCAAGACCTTTGAGCCAACCCACTACCAGACGCGCGCAGATCCTTCGAGCTGTTCACGGGCGCAGCGCCTTTCAGGCCGCACAAACGCACGGAAGCTCTGGTTGCTGCTTCGCGTCTGCCTTCGTTCCCAATCCAGACGAGAACCACGACGGTGGCAGGTCGCCCAACTCAACAGGGCCCACTCCGTTTCGCTGGTTCCGGCTCGCATAGCCCTCCAAGGTGGAGAACGCGCGAGCACCGATGCGATTTCATCGCTTTCGCGTCTTTCGTTCATCGCGGAAGCGACTTGCCCCCTGCCCTTTGCAAGATAAGAGCGATCCGGGGATTCAGGCCAACTCGATTTCACCGGCCTTGGGTACAGCCCCTGCCGATCTTCCGGCCGAGCCTCCCTTACGTCTCCATCAAGACACACGAACGGAGACGTTCTTGCGGAACCTTTTAACGATAACAAGAAACGACGGGCGGGTCAATGGAATTGAACCCCCCCCGCCAGGCGATTATTGGCCCTTCGGTCGCCCACAAAACCGAAGCCAAGAATCAGGGCAGTGTATAGGCACCACTGTTCTGGACAACCATCGAAGCTGCGTTGGAGGAACTGGTCTGTAGTGCAGATCCACTGCTCTGTGCGATCAGCGCTGACCAGGCGACCGCCGTTCCCGACTTCGGAGCGGCCAAAAATCCGGATATCCCAGAGAGGTCAGGGATGGTAAGGCTCGTGGATGCACCCTGATAGTTTGTGGTCGCGGCTATCGAAAGCACGCTCTCCGAGCTTGTCCCGGTCGACCACGCAATTGCAGCTCCCTGAGAAACCCCGCTCTTGCCGGAGAATCCCGAGTAGGTAAAGTCGAAGGTCGGCAGCGCCGCTGGAGTCGGTCCCCCATATGACCATGGTGCGGGAAATGTAAAAGACACAGAACCGCCTGCGCTTGCATAGAGATACGCCGCCACAGCTTGCGAGTTATTACGCGCCGTGGCCAGGAAACCATAGAGGTCGCCGGTCTGAATTGCGCCCGTAGGAACGGCCGGATACTGGCTTGTCGCCGCGTTCGCGAGAACGAAGCCTCCACCCCCAGCGGTCTGGTACAGTGCAAGGGTTGAAGGAGCAGAAAAGCCCGACGGGACGTTGCCGTAAGTGATTGGTTCTAGGATTATTTGATCGGCGGAGCTCAGCACTACCGTATTGCCCGCGTTGAGTATTCCGGGAACGGTCTGGCTGCTGAAATTCCTTATTCCGACGAGGCTGAACGTCTCCGCGGTACCTTGAAGGACCGAATTGTAGGCGAGCACATCCACGCGGTCGTTCCCCGCCGGAGCACTGAAGCTGAAATTTGCGGTGGAAGATCCGGAATAGACCGAAGCGCTCAAATCGCCACTTTGTGCGTCGATGTTGAGGAACGATACGCCGGCGATCGCGCTCGCGTCCACGCTGCCAGTCAGGATACCCGTCGTCCCAGTCGGCGAAGATGTTGGGCAAGTCTGTGTAAAAGCAGTTCCGTCTGCGGTGCTGGCCTCGATTACAGACTCTTCGACGGTCTGCCCGATTTGTGCGCCCCCTGAGGTCACGGGGAGCGGCGGACAGACAAAAGCCACAGCGAAGTTGCTGGTCCCGCTCGGAATGGACAGGCTCAGCACGCTGGAACTCAGCGTCTGCGCCACGAATGCACCGGTACCGATTCGCGCAGCAACAGCGGCGGGAGCAGGGCCCTTGAATGTAATAGTGACGGTGGTCGGATTGCCACCACCGCCTGAACCACCACCGCTGCCGCCGCTCGAACCGTTGGTGTTTGAACTGCCTCCGCATCCGGCCAACAGCGCCAAAACCGAGCCCAGAACCAAAAAACGCAGGAACCCCTGAGACACAAACACCTTCCGATTTGAGAACTCTCGTCTTCGCCGCAATACGGTGCAGTCGCGGCGAGAGACTGCGGCGGCTTCTCGGACAGGAGCAGCCGCTTTCACCGCGCAGGCGCAAAAATCAGATCAGGAACTGTCCCCAACCGAGAGAGAAGGGCCGGGACCACTAGACTTGAACCCTGCCCCAACGGTCTTTGCTGCAGGCTTAGGAGATTCCCTGCAACTTCCAGGCTCCATTCTGATAAACGAAGTCGGCCTGGCGCTTGGTGCTCAGTATGTTCCCGGGATTGTGTGCAATCTGCTGCAGAATGTCGGGCACACCGGTCAGGTTCACGCCCTCGGTGTACTTTGCGCCCTTTGCCGTATCGGCACCGGGAAGCATCTCGTCCTGAGGGTCACTCATATCGTGTGCTTTCAGATGATTGGCGGCAACCGTCGTTATCCTGTACGTGTAGTTCTTATCGTCAAGCCCCGATGGACGCCACTCGATCGTATCCCCGCCGTTGGGCAGCTTCACGACCTTCTTCCCTTCGTCGGTCAGCTTGAAATCCGCCCAGTACTTGTTGGGGTAGATTGTCTTCCGCTCCCAGAGCTTGCCGGTGATCCCCTGTCTCATACCCAGATCATCGACCAGGATGTCTACTCCGGTGGCCGGAGTCTGGTCATACTTCGCCTGCACGAGGGCCAGAGCCTGCGCCGAAGTCAGATCCGGCACAGATTTGCAACCCGCCACAACCAACCCCGCGCCCAATAATGCAACCGCTACCAAAGTCCTCATGCGCAACATCTTTCTCACTTTTCCTCCCAATGCGTCCAGATTGAACAGTTTGCTGTCGACCCGTCATTTTTCTCCTACTTTCGCCTGCTGTCAATGGAGTTGAATGTGACATTGCTCACAGCAGCGCAAGGCAGCCTTATGGAGCGATTTTTCAGTTGCTTATGAACTGTGCCTGATTCGCTCCATCACATGCCCTTTGACTCTTTGCCTTGTTCGCGCGTGAGGCGCCCGAGCAAAAGCTCCAGAAACCCTTTTTCATCCGAGTCCAGGCAAACCTCGACGTTGGGAGCTCCCTCACCCGGCTTGGTGAGGCCCTTGTTGTCGACGTCGATATGGATCGGTTTCGCCGGGCAGAGGTCTGGACGGAAGGAATAGGCTACGGCCACAGGGTCAAACAAAGTCGGTGTCGGGCTATGACCCTCGCTTCCAGCCATCCACTGGTGATAGAGAAGCGTGACCTGGTCAGTAGTCGGCGACCCTTGCGAGAAGATCTGTTCGCGGTCCTTGGTTTCGAGACGGACCTGCGTGGAGTCGAGCGGCATCATGAACACGGGTACGCCAGAGGAAAGCAGGGTTCTTGCGCCTGCGGGGTTGCGATCGATGTTCCACTCCGGCTCCGCAGGCTTTGGTTTGCCGTTGTTGTCGACGCCGTACCCCCGATAGATGCTTCCCCCCATCAACACCACACGCTTCAGCTTGCGGAAAGTGGCTGGATCGCGCTCGATGGCCGCCTGTACGGTAAAAAGCGGCCCGATGGCAATGAGTGTGATCTCCCCCGGGTGGCGGCGAACCTGGTCCAGGATGAAATCGGCCCCGTCGCTATGTGTCCGCTCCACGGCTTGGCGCGCGTACGCGGCCTGCGTGAATACGTTGTCGTTTTTCGTCGCCGGTCCCGCCGCAACAGGAATGTCGCTGCGGCCCACTGCTGCCAGATACCGGTCGAGAAGACGCGCGCGCAACTCAGTGTCACCAAACGTCGTCGTCACTCCAAGAATGCGCAGCTCAGGGCTGCGCAGCGCCAGCGCCAGAGCAAACGCATCGTCGATGTCGTCGCCAATATCAGTGTCGATGATGACAAGTTGGGGAGCTGCTCCGGCCTGCGCAGCCCCGGGAGCGGTTTGAGTCTTCGCCTGGGGGGCCAGGGCGGACACGATCGTCGCCACGAAAAGAAGCAAAAAAAATCGCGCGGTCTTCATGCCAAGTAATGTAATCGCCCGCGCCGTCCGCCGGCATCGCGAGGTGGGTACCTCGCGGAGAGACTACCCATTTCAGTCAACGCTCAGCAGCTTTTGTGACTCGATCTTCGCATCATCGAGTTGAATGTCGAATCCCGGCCCGGTCGGCTGAGCGATGTGCGCATTCTCCACGACAAGCGGGTTCTTTTCGAAGTGGTGATAGTGGCGCATCTTGATCACAAGGTACTCGCCCAGAGGAAACGTCATCGGCGACTGGCTGAAGATAGTGTGGACCGCGGCACGAAGGCTGTGCCCATGGGGAATTACGCGCACATCGTGCAGCGAGGCAACAGTGCCGATCTTCACTAGCTCGCTGGTGCCGCCGCACCACTCCGGATCGGCCTGGACAATAGAAAGTGTTCCTGCCTGCAGATAGCGCTCCACCTCCCAGCGGCCATAAAAGTGCTCTCCCGCCGCAAGAGGCACGCTGGTGCCACGACGAATGGCCGCGAAGCTGTCGATCTTCTCCGGGTGTGTGACCTCTTCCATCCAGAAGGGACGGTACTTCTCCACCTGCCTGGCCCACTCCAGCGCATAGTCCTGGTCCCAGCCGCTGTAGGCGTCGAACATGATCTCGTAGTCGTCGCCGAGCGTTTCGCGCAGCGTTCTGACCAACTCAATGTTCTTGCGCATTCCTTCAGGGCCGGAACCGGGACCGTATCCGATGAACCACTTTTGGTAGCGAAATCCCTCGTTCTTCAACTCGAGGCATCGCTTGCGCACAGAATCCGGTTCAAGCGAGAAGCCGAGCGCGCTGGCGTACATCTCCACTCTCTCGCGCGACGGGCCACCGAGCAGGCGCCACACCGGAACGCCGTAGAACTTCCCGCGCAGATCCCACAGCGCGTTATCCACCGCGCTTATGGCCATCAGAAAATAGCCCGCCCGCGAATGGCGGTTTGAGCGGTACATCTGATCCCACAGAATCTCGCCCGCCAGAGCATCCTTGCCAATCAAGAACTGCTTCAGGTCCTCAAGCGCGATCGTCGCTGGCTCACGCTCAATCGGCCCGTAGAGTCCATCGAGCCCCGCTGCGGTTCGGATGCGCAGATAGTGCGCTTCGTACCGTACGTCTCTAGTTGTGCCTGGCTTGTCTGCATATGGAGCAGGCCTGAGCTCGTCGTACACATCCATCGGATTCACCTGCGGTTGGTGATCCACGCCGGACTCGGCCGCATAGTGCCCGTGCAGCACGAGCACCTCCACGGCTTCAATCTTCAGCAGCGCGAGCCCGTCCGACCGGTCAGAAGGACAGCGCACCGCGGCAGCGGGCACGGCACCGGCCACGGCGGAACCAGCGATAGCCCCTGCCATCGTGAGCCCACCGAGAAAGTGCCTTCGATTTACGCGAAAGTCCTTGCCGGTCGTGGTCATCGATCATCCTCCGATAGCGCAACTATCTGGTTGCTTTTCCGAGAGCGGTCACAATTCTGTCGGTGTCGTAGACACAGCCGCCCCACACGCCGCCGCTTGCCCCCACCAGGGCAGCCCAGAGCCGCGTGTCAGCCGGCAGCGCCGGATGCGGTTGCAGATCGTGACGAGGACTACGCGCAGCCAGCCTGCGTGTGCCCTCTTCGCCTTCGAATTCGCCGCCAGCGTCACCGACCAGTTGGACCGTTCCCGTAAGCTTGCTGCGATCGATCACGATCTCGATCTGGTCGCCTTCGAGGACCTTCCCGATGGGGCCCCCGGCCAGAGCCTCCGGCGAGACGTGGCCGATGCATGCGCCCGTCGACACCCCGCTGAATCGTGCGTCAGTGAGTACCGCCACGTGCTTGCAGTGCGGCAGGGCCTTGAGGGCCGAGGTGACCTGGTAGATCTCCTGCATCCCGGCGCCCTTCGGCCCTCCGCAGATGAGGACAATCACATCGCCGCTCCCGATTGCGCCGCTCTTGATTGCCCCAATCGCAGCCGTTTCCGTAGTGAAGACTCGCGCCGGACCGCGGTGCCGGTATACGTTGTCGGAGCCAATCAGCGATGGATCGATTGCTGTGCTCTTGATGACAGAGCCTTCAGGCGCCAGATTGCCCATGGGAAAGCAGACCGTCGACGTGAGGCCGTGCGACCGCGCGCGATCCGGCCCCATGATCACGTCTTCCGCATCGATTCCATCCAGTTCTCTCAGGCGCTGCCGCAGAGTGCGCCGTCGCTCGCTCTCCTTCCACCAGTCAAGACACGCGCCGAGAGTCTCGCCCGTCACCGTGCGAACACTCTCATCCAATAGCCCCGTCGGACGCAGCGCAAGCATTGCCTCGGGAACTCCGCCGGCAAGAAAGACCTGCACGGTCGCAAAGCCGCGCGGCCCGTTGGGCAACGCATCGACGAGCCTCGGCACCTGGCGATTCACCGAGGCCCAATCCTCAACGCCCGGCCGGTTCAATCCTGCCGAAAATGCGATTGCGGGCAGATGCAGCAGCAGGTTTGTCGAGCCTCCAAACGCCGCATGCATCACCATCGCATTGCGCACCGACGCTGAAGTCAGCACATCCGCAACACCAAGCTGCTGATCGTGCATGCGCTTTAATGCCCGCGCCGAGCGGCGTGCCGCATCCAGCCACAACGTCTGCCCCGACGGAGCAAGCGCTGTATGAGGCAGGGACAGTCCGAGTGCCTCTCCCACAACCTGCGCCGTTGCCGCAGTGCCGAGAAACTGGCATCCGCCACCCGGCGACGCGCACGCGCGACAACCCACCTCCGCCGCATACTCTACCGTGATCTGCTGCTGCGCGAAGCGCGCGCCGATTGTCTGAACCTTGCCCGCATCCTCGCCCGACTCCGGTAACAGCGTGACTCCGCCGGGTACCAGCACCGCAGGCAGGTTTCCCGCCGACGCCAATGCCATCATCATGGCCGGCAGGCCCTTGTCGCAGGTCGCAACGCCCAGAACGCCCTTGCCTGTGGGCAACGAACGCATCAGTCGCCGAAGGACCATCGCAGCGTCGTTTCGGTACGGCAGCGAGTCCATCATGCCCGTCGTTCCCTGCGTCCTGCCATCGCAGGGATCGGTACACGCTCCCGCAAACGGGACCGCATGCAACGCCTTCAACTCACGCGCAGCCTCTGCGACCAGCAGGCCCACCTCCCAGTGCCCGGTATGGAATCCGAGCGCAATCGGCCTTCCGTCCTCAGCTCGCAGTCCGCCATGCGTGCTCAGAATCAGGAACTCGGGGTCGAGAAGACGCGCCGGTTCCCACCCCATGCCCGCGCTCTGGCTCAGGCCGAAGAGGTTCCCCGAGGGCTCGCGCAGCAGCATTTCGGCCGAGAGAGGCAGGGCGCCCGCAGGACCTGCCGCGTGCGTGACTACATCGCTGAAAGTCGCGCCTTCTGTCTCGAGAACTGAACTAAGTGAGATCGAATGAATATGACTTCTCCTTGAATCCCCAGATACCCGATCTGCGATTCCTATTCAGCCGGCGGCATGCGGAACGAATCCCCCACGATCTGCGCCTGGTGTGCGGTCGCAACGGCTACAAGCGAATCTGCGCAACCATAGTAGAGGAACCAGCGCCTGTGAAAATAGACGAGCCCCTCGGCAAAGGTTGTCCCCGCTGCATACTGCCCCGTCTTCTCGTAGGGCAACTCCGGTTTGAACACTGGTAATCCCGTCTGCGTAAGCAGGTGCGCGGGGTTGATTCCCTCAAAAAGCGCTTCTCCCGCCGCGTACGCGCCCGGCCCCAGCGCCGGATCGCCCGCACTTCCGGCAGCGTTCTTCCCGTTGTAAAGCATCACGATTCCCGCGCTCGTCAAAACAGGGGGCGGCCCGGTCTCAGGAAACGTGCTGTCAAAATGCCCCGGCCTCGGCTCTAACAGCTCAACGGGCTTGCCATGCATGTCTTCGACGGGATCCCAGTGAATCAGGTCGTGCGACGCCGCCAGTCGGATCGACCCTTCGCCCCAGTACATCCAATAGCGGCCGTCAATCTTCGCAGCGATCAATCGGCCCTTGTCGTTGAGCCGGGTGACAATCCCCGCCGACTTGTATTTGAGACTGGCGTACTTGCCGTTGGCCGCCTTGAGGAAAGCAGGGCCATGCTTGGTCCAGTGCTGGAGGTCGGTCGAGGTGGCAATC
>Ga0335069_10013603_pt1 | contig 11419 bp, 11 predicted proteins | sample Lox_Sample_11_FD_206714 | JGI IMG/M metagenome (GOLD analysis project Ga0335069, IMG submission 206714) | Soil microbial communities from Loxahatchee National Wildlife Refuge, Florida, United States - Lox_Sample_1.1 | ecosystem: Environmental > Terrestrial > Soil > Wetlands | place: USA... | reverse complement strand
GGCCGGACGCCTGCGACCCGGCGGTGTGGCGTTCCACCACCACGACCGACCGGCCCGCCAGCGCACAGTGCAGGGCGGTGCTCAGACCCAGCGCACCGGCCCCGATGACCACGACATCGGCATCCACCAGGCCATTGTGCCTCAGCCTGTGCTAGCCGCCGGGCCGGGTGCCGAGCCAGGCCGCGGCCCTGGCGCGCGAGGCCTGCGAGAGCCAGGCGTCCTGGATTACCTCGGTCAGTTCCTGCACGGTGAGCTCTGCGATCCGGCTCCCCCGCACCAGCACCGACGGGTGGCCGTCGAAGTGCGGCGTGGTGAAGAACGGCGAGCCGGGATCCTGGACCAGCGCCTGCTTGTCGGATTCCGATGGCACCCAGAACACGATGACGTCCGGGTAGCGCTCGCCGGTGACGGGATCGACGGCGTCCGGGCGCGGGTTGCGGAAGAACACGAAGGACTTGCCGCCGACCTGGTAGATCGGGTTGCCGCGCGAGCCCTGCCAGACCGTGACGTGAGGCATGCCCAGGGCCAGCTCGTGTACGTCCGCCAGCCGCGCCCGGCGGGATCGTGCCGCCATCTGTCCAGCTTAGGCGCGGGCTAGCCCGAGCCGGACGACGCGCGTGGGATAACTGCGGTGAGCGCCGCGGCCGCACCGGTCAGGGCCGCGCCGCCGGCCGACGCGGCGACCAGCCACCGGGTCAGTCGCGGGAGGTCGCGCCACGAGGCCAGGCTGGCGGCCACGTCCAGGGCGTCGGACAGGGCACCTGCGGCGACCCAGGAGGCGGCCGGCCCGGGCCCGGCACCGGGCCGGGCCAGGGCCGCCAGCGCCCCTAGCCCCAGGGCGAGGTCACGCGCGCCGAGGGCGCGGCCGAACACCCGCGCGGCCAGGTCATCCGCCGAGGCGCCGACCCATGGGCGGGCCGGTACCGCGGGCCAGGCCAGGGCGGTGAGGCCCAGCGCCACGCGCCCGGCGGCCACGGTCAGGGCGCCCCGGCGCATCAAGGCCGGGATCGAAGTCGGAGTCAGCTGCTCAGCCATCGGACGATCATAGCCAGGACGACGCTCATGGCTGGAGCACGGCCTCGAGCTCGATCTCGATGCGGATCTGGTTGGAGACCACGAGCCCGCCACCGTCCAGCGGCAGGTTCCAGGTCAGGCCCCAGTCCTGCCGGTCGATGGTGCCCGCGGCGGTGAAGACGGCCCGGTGGCCGCCCCAGGGGTCGGCGGCGTAGCCGAGGTACTCGGCCTGCAGGGTGACCGGCCGGGTGACCCCGCGGAGGGTCAGCTCCCCCGCGAGCACTCCCCTGGTGCCCTGCCAGCCGGAGGCCCGGGCCGAGAAGGTGGCGGTGGGATGGTTCGCGACATCGAAGAAGTCCGCCGAGCGAAGGTGCTCGTCGCGCGCCTCGTTGCCGGACTCCACCGAGGCCATGTCGATGGTGACCTCGGCCGTGCTGTCATCCGGCAGCTCGGCCACCTCGATCACGCCGGACAGGCCGGTGAACCGGCCGCGGACCTTGGTCAGCATGAAGTGGCGGCCGATGAAGGCAAGTTCGGTGGCGCACAGCAGGCTGGTGCCTGCGATCGAGGCTGACCTGCGGGCCGCGGGACAGGTGCCGCTGTCCTGGTACGACGTGCTGCTGGAGCTGAACGCCGCGCCGGACCTCAGGTTGCGGATGAGCGAGCTGGGCCAGCGGACGGTGCTCAGCCGGACCCGGGTGAGCCGGGTGGTGGACGAGCTGGCCGCCGCCGGGCTGACCGAACGCCAGCCCGACCAGGCCGACGGCCGGTCGAGTTTCGCCGTCCTCACCCCCCGGGGCAAGGAGGCGCTGCGCCGGGCCTGGCCGGTATACCGGCAGGCCATCCACCGGCACCTCGGCGCCCGGCTGACCGGTCAGCAGTGCCGTGAGCTAGCCGCGCTGCTCGGCCAGGTGGTCGCCACCGTGGAGATCGATCCCCCAGGCCACCGCCGACCGGTAGCGGTCATCCCGCCTCGGGCAAACGCCGGCCCCGACGGCTACACGGCGTGCGCTTCGGCAGCCTTCTTGAGCGCGGCGAGCGTGGCCGGGATGCCGCGGTGCGCGGCCATGCTCCGGTTGGCGATCTGCGCCTCGGCATCGGGGCCGTACCGCTCGTGGAACCCGGCGATCCCGTCGGGGAGGAACTCCCAGGACTCGGTGACCTGCGTTCCTCCCTCTACCGGGGTGAACGTGTAGCCCCACCGGACCCAGCTGCCGCGGACCGCGAAGGCGAACTCACGGCCGCGATCAGCCGCCACGACCCGCGAGCGGGTTTCCCAGGTCCGTTCGGGCAACTCGTTGCGCCCGGTGAACCACGCCCCGGCTCGAGGCTCGTCACCCTCATCCCACCAGCAGGCCTTGCAGACCGGGCTCCACTCCCCCATCCGCGTCACGTCGGAGACCATGTCGTACAGGTCTTCCGGCGAGCGCTGGATGACGACGGATTCGGCGTACCGGAGGCTGCTCATGAGGGACAGGCTAGCGGCCGCGGAAGACGGGTGGCCGACGCTCGATGACGGCGGCCGATTCTCCGGTCAGGCGGCCTCGAAGACCGCGGCCACCCCCTGGCCGCCGCCGACGCACATGGTTTCCAGCAGGTACCGGCCGTTCCGGCGGCGCAGTTCGCGCAGGCCGGTGGCGAGCATCCGGGCGCCGGTGGCGCCGATGGGATGGCCGAGCGAGATGCCGGATCCGTTGACGTTGAGCTGGTCCGGCTCGTTCCAGCCCCAGCCGGCCAGGACAGCGAGGACCTGGACCGCGAAAGCTCGATGAGGTCGATGTCGCGGAAAGCCAGGCCCGTTCGGGAAAATAGTTTCTGCACGGCCGGGACCGGGCCGATGCCCATGGTGGCCGGCTCGCAGCCCGCCGCCGCCCAGCCGGTCAGGTAGCCCAGCGGTTCCAGGCCAAGCGACCCGAGCCGGTCCTCGGCCACCACCAGGCACGCCGCGGCTGCGTCGTTCTGCTGGCTGGCGTTGCCCGCGGTGACCGTCCCGCCCGGCATGATCGTGCGCAGCTTGCCCAGCGTCTCAGCGGTCGAGTCGGGCCGCACGCCCTCGTCCCGGCCGACCGTCACCGGGTCGCCGCGCCGCTGGGGTACCTGGACCGGGACCACCTCGTCGTCGAACCGGCCCGCGTCCCAGGCGGCCGCGGCGCGCTGGTGGCTGCGGGCAGCGTAGGCGTCCGCCTCGTCCCTGGTGATGCCGAACTGCGTGGCGAGGTTCTCCGCGGTCTCGATCATCCCGGAGATCTTGCCGAACCGCCATTCCGGCTGCGACCGCTCCCGGCCCCGGTCGATGCGGTCGTACAGGACCTGGTTCCCGGCCCGGGCGCCCCAGCGGACCGAGGTCGTGTAGTGCTCGGCGTTGCTCATCGACTCGGCCCCGCCCGCCAGCACCACGTCGGCCGCGCCGGTCTGCACCATCATCGCCGCGGTGATGACCGCCTGCAGCCCGCCGCCACAGCGCCGGTCAATCTGCAGCCCGGGCACGCTGACCGGAAGGCCCGCGTGCAGCGCCGCCCACCGCCCGATACACGGCGTCTCGCCGTTGACGTAGGACTGGGCGAAGGAGACGTCATCGACGATTTCCGGGTCGATCCCGGTCCGCTCGAGCACCGCCTTGATCGCGGTGGCGGCGAGCTCCTCGACCGGGACGGCCCGCAGGCTCCCGCCGAACGTGCCCACCGGGGTCCGCACCGGCGCGACGATCGCAGCCCTGCGATTAGCGGCGGGGCGAATGCTCATGTCTGGTCCTCCGTTCGGTCCAGCGCCGCCCTGTGGTCCGGGTGAGCGATCGCGATCATCCGCTCACGCCGCCGGGCCAGGCTCAGCCCGCGCAGGTCGGCCACTCCATACTCGGTCACTATCACGCCCGCGTCGGCCCGGGAAAGGCCGGCCGGGCCGTTCAGGCGGGCCACGATGCGGCTGACGGTGCTGGCGGTGGAGGGCCCGGCGGTGGACGGAAGCGCCAGGACCGGCACGCCTCCCTCGGACCGGGCCGCGCCGCGCAGGAAGTCCGCGGCGCCGCCGGTGCCGCCAACGTAGCGGCCAGCCGCGACCTCGATGTTGGCCTGCCCGGTCAGGTCGACCTCGATGGCCGAGTTCACCGCGACCAGCGCGTGCTGGGCGGCGAGTACCGTCTGGTCGTGGGTGTAGCGGGTATCGCGCAGCCGAATCGACTTATCGACGGCGGCCGCCTTGATCAGGGCACTGGTACCCAGCAGGAGACCGGTCACGGCCAGGCTCCGGTCGACGCTCTTGCGTGCACCCGTGACCACGCCCGCCTCGATGAGCTCCGCGATCTCGTCGGTGATCATCCCGGAGTGCACGCCCAGGTCGCGGTGACCGTGCAGGTGGCGCAGCACGACGGCGGGCAGGCTGCCGATGCCGAGCTGGACGGTGGCGCCGTCCGGTACCAGGCCCGCGACGTGCTCCGCTATCGCTTTATCGACATCACTGGCCGGTTTCGCCGGATACTCGGCGGGCGGCCGCGAGGTGTGCACGAGCACGTCGATCTCGCCGCGGCTCAGCCTGCGGTCGCCGCCGACGTCCGGCACCTGGTCGTTGACCTCGGCGATCACCGTGCCGACCCGGCCGATGAGGGGGGCCAGGTAGTCCGCGGCCAGGCCCAGGCCGAACGTGCCGTCGGGCCCGGCCGGCGGCAGCGCCAGGAACAGCACGTCGACGCGGAGCGGGCCGCGGCCGAGGATCTCCGGCAGCTGGGAGTAGTGACAGGGCACGATGTCGAGCAGGCCGGCCTCGCTTAGCGCCCGGTTGGCGCCGGCCGCGGTGTACGAGCTGAACGACAGGTAGTCGCAGTGCTCCGGGCGCACCGCGGCCGCGGTCGAGATCCCGGCGAAGCAGCGGACGCCGCCGAGCTGCTGGCGCTGCCCGGCCAGCGCCTCGGTCAGGGTGAGCGGCTCGGCGCAGCCCTGGCCCCAGGCCACCAGGGCGCCCGGCCTGACGTACCGGGTCAGGTCGAGCGCGTCGGCGTCGCTGATCTCCGCGGTCATTCAGGTGCCGGCGTACCTGGCCTTGAGCTCGGATTTCATCAGCTTGCCCGCCTCGCTGCGCGGCAGGCTGTCCACGAAGCGGACGGTCCTGGGCGCCTTGAAGCCGGCGATCCTCGACTTCACGAACGCGATGATCTCCTGCTCGAGTTCGGGTCCCGGGACGGCCCCCGGGGCGGGCTGGACGAACGCCGCCACCGACTCGCCCATCTCCGGGTCGGGCAGGCCGATGACCGCGACGTCGTAGACGGCCGGGTGCAGCGCGAGCGCGTTCTCGGTTTCCTGCGGGTAGATGTTGACGCCGCCGGAGATGATCGTGAACGCCTTGCGGTCGGTGAGGAACAGGAAGCCGTCCTCGTCGAGGTAGCCGATGTCGCCCAGGGTGGTCCAGTTGGGGTGGTCCCGGTGCTGGGCGGCCCGGGTCTTGTCCGGGTCGTTGTGGTAGGAGAACGGGATCTCCTCGCTCTCGAAGTAGACCACGCCGGGCTGGCCCGCGGGCAGTTCGGTCCCGTCGTCGGCGCAGATCCGCACCGCGCCGAGGATGGAGCGGCCGACGGTACCCGGCTTGGTGAGCCAGGTGGCGCTGTCGACGGCCGTCATGCCGTTGCCCTCGGTGCCGGCGTAGTACTCGAACAGGACCGGGCCCCACCAGTCGATCATCTTCTGCTTGACCTCGACCGGGCACGGCGCCGCGGCGTGGATGGCGACCCGCAGGCTGGACACGTCGTAGCGGTCCCGGGTTTCCGGCGGCAGCTGCAGCATCCGGACGAACATGGTCGGCACGAACTGCGCGTGGGTGACGTGGTAGGCCTGGATGGCCGCCAGGACTTGCTCGGCGTCGAACCGTTTCGTCATGACCACGGTACCGCCGAGGACCTGGATGGAGCCGCACCAGCGCAGCGGGGCCGCGTGGTAGATCGGCCCGGGCGACAGGTACACCGAGTCCTGGTTGACGCCGAAAAACATGCTGGCCAGGGTGGCCAGGGCCTCACCGGGCTCGGTCACCTGGCGGTCGGGCAGCGTCGGCCGGACGCCCTTGGGCCGGCCGGTGGTGCCCGAGGAGTACAGCATGGTGGAGCCGCTCGGCTGGTCGGTGAACGGCTCGTCCGGCGCGGCGGCGATGGTGTCCTCGTAACCGCCGTACCCGCTCACCGGGCCGCCGTAGGCCAGCCTCAGCTTGACCCCGCTGGTCAGGCTGGCGATCGCCTCGGCCGTCGCCGTCTGCTCGGCCGACACGATCAGCGCGGTCGCGCCGCTGTCGTTGACGATGTAGGCCACCTCGTCCGGTTTGAGGTGCCAGTTGACGGCGGTGATGTACAGGCCGGACCGCATCGCGGCCCAGTACACCTCGAAGGCACGCAGGTTGTTCTCGGTCAGCAGGGCTACCACGTCACCGGGCCGCAGGCCCGCCTCGTGCAGCACGTGCGCCAGCTGGACCGACCGCCGCTCGAGGTCCCCGTAGCTGAGCGTCTCGCCGGTTCCGACCATGACCGCCGCGGCCCGGTCCGGCGCCTCGGCTGCGTACGTTCCTGGGTACATGGTCCTCCGCCGGCGCCGGTTCAAGGTCTGACTAATTACCCTAAATGTAACGGGGGCTCAGCCGTCAATGGCCGCCGGGCACGGATACGCTAAGGGTTTCTATTTCGGGGTAAAAGCTTCGCGCCTGGCCGGGCGGCCCGGAGCGTCGAGAGTTTCGCGAACTACGGGCGGGCGAGCCGGGGCGGAGCGGCCTGGCCGCCTGCCGCGAAGGGTCCTGAGCCTATAATTCGATCCGTGCCTAGAAAACAGGAGGCGGCGGCCCCGGAGGGCGCCGGTTCCAAGTCGGCGCGGACCAGGGAGCGGATCCTCGATGCCGCCGCGCACGTGCTCAGCCGGAAAGGATACGCGGGCACGCGGCTGAGCGACGTCGCCGACCAGGCCGAGATCCAGGCGCCGGCCATCTACTATTACTTCCCGTCCCGTGACGACCTGATCGAGGAGGTCATGTGGTCGGGCATCGCGTACATGCGCGAGCACATGACCAGGGTCCTGGCCGCGCTGCCGCCCGGCGCCGACCCGCTGGACCGGATCGACGCCGCGGTCGAGGCGCACCTGCGGTACTGCCTGGAGATCTCGGACTACACCACCGCCTCGATCCGCAACGCGGGCCAGGTCCCGGAGAACATCGCGATCCGGTACGCGGCCGAGTCGTCACAGTACGGCGACATGTGGCGCAAGCTGCTGCAGGACGCGGACAACGCCGGGCTGCTGCGGCCGGACCTGGATCCGATGGCAGCCCGGATGATGGTGCTGGGCGCGCTCAACTGGGCCGCCGAGTGGTGGAACCCCCGCAGAGGCTCTCTCGACACCGTGGTTCGGACTGCCCAGTCGCTGGTCAGGCATGGTCTCGGGCACCAGCCCGAGAGCGGTGACACCGAAGCTCCCGGACCGGCGCGCAAGTCCCGGCCGCGCAGGCGACCCGCATCCGGCTGACGGCCCGGCGGGTCAGCGCGGGCGGCCTCGGTCTCCGGGTGAGCGGGTTCCGGCACTGATTTTCAGCGGTCCGCGGTCAGCGCGGTTTCCAGGCCCGCGCGCAGCTTGGGCGGCACCGGCCGCTTGCCCGAGCCATCCGTGCTCACCACCACGTAGACGGTGCGGCCGGTCGAGCGCACCTCGTCGCCGACCCGCACGGCGAACGACAGGGTGAAGCTGGCCGAGCCGATCCGTTCGGTGGCCACGTCGACGACCACCTGCTCGCCGTAGCGCACCGCGTCGCGCCAGTCCGCCTCGGTGTGCACCAGCTGGACGTCGAGGCTGTCGGCGTTCAGCGTGGTGTACGGGTAGCCGATCTCGCCGAGAAACTGGGTCATGGCGTCGTCGAACCAGCCGAAGTACCACATGTTGAACACGACGCCCTGCTGGTCGTACTGGAAGTACGAGGTGGCGATGGGCACCGGCACCGTGACGGGAGGCATCAGGCGTCCCGCCAGCGGTCGGTGCAGAGCGAGCCGTGGACCCGGTCCGGCTTGATCAGCCTCGGGTAGTTCGGCCAGGTCATGAGCCCCTCTCCAGGGATGCTTAATCGGCATTAGAATATCATCGGCTCCCCGGAAGGCTCACTCCCGCCACGGCCGGGCGGTCGCGGTCGGGCGAGCTGGTTCGACCGCGTCGTGGACTCAGGGTAATCCTTCACGGGTGACGCGCGGCGGCTCGACGTGCGAGAGCCTGCCGGGATATGAATCCAGGAATCGTCACCGGAACCGCGCGGCGCAAGCTCGCCCTGGTCGCGTGCGGCCTGGCCGCGTGCGGCCTGGCGCTGCTGGCCGGATGCGCATCCGGCAGCGCCACGTCCGGCAGTTCGCCCTCCGCCGCGGCCTCGGCCACCTCATCATCCGCGCCGACTTCAGCCTCGGCTGCGGCGCCAGCGTCGAATTCGGCCCTGTGCGCCAACGCCGCCGCCCTGCGCGCCTCGGTGAACCAGCTCAGGCAGGTCAAGGTGCAGGCGGGCGCGGTGAGCCAGATCACCGCTAACATCAACGACGTCAGGGCAGCCCTGACGAAACTGGTGAACGACGCGCACGGCCAGTGGCAGGCGCAAACCAGCGCGCTCAGTTCCGCGCTGGACACGCTCAAGACCTCCGTCAGCAGCCTGGGCACGAGTCCGGGGGTCAGCACCGTGTCGGGTGTGGTGTCCTCCCTCGGCCAGGTCAATACGGCGGCGCAGAGCCTCCTGGCCGCGGTGAACACGGACTGCCCCGCCGCGTCGTCGTCACCGAGCGCCTGAGCAAGCCGGTAAAGATGGGGCAGCTGCCCCATGCGCCGGTGCTCCATCGCGCGACATCCTCGTGCCCAACGAGGGATCGCCGAAAGGAGAGACGGTATGAACCCGCGACCACGTTCAGCTACTGACGGCGGGACGGCCGTCGCGACCGTCGGGGCCACCGCGGGCGAGGCCACCGCGGGTGAGCGCTTCGCGCGGGCGCTGGCCGCCAAGGACCCCGGCGCGCTGCGGGCGCTGCTGGCCGATCAGGTCGACTTCCAGGCCCTGACGCCCGGACGTCACTGGCAGGCCAGCACCGGCGAGCAGGCGGTGGAGGAGATCATCCTGGCCTGGTGGTTCGGTCCCGGGGACGACATCACCGAACTGTGCTCGGTCACCTCAGGGCGGGTGCTCGACCGCGAGCATGTCGCCTACCGGGTGCGGGTGCGCAGGTCAGGGCGTGACCACCTGGTCGAGCAGCAGGCTTACTACTGCACCGAGGTCGGCGATCGCCTCCAGTGCGGCGTCGAACTCCGCGCCGGTCAGCCGGACCGCCAGGGCCGGCTCGGCGCCGATCACCGCGTCCCAGCTGCTGGCCTCGTCCAGGCCCGCGAACAGCGATTCCGCCTGTTCGGTGAGCAGGTCCACGACCCGCGGATCGAACTGGGTCCCGCGCCGCTGCCTGGCCACCGCGACCGCGGCGTCCGTCCCGCCCGCGCGGTGGTAGACCTCCGCCACGTCGGCCAGCGTGACCAGGCGGGAGGTCAGCAGGATCTCCTCCCCTTTCGCTCCCTTCGGCACGCCCTTGCCGTCCCAGCGCTCGAAGGTCTGCTCCACGCTGTCCCTGACCCGCTGGGGCAGGGACAGCCGCGCGGCCAGGGCGTCGGCCGCGAGCCAGTGGTTCTCCAGCATGGCCCCGGCCGCCCGACGCCCGTCGCCCGCGAAGGCCAGCCCGAGCCGGGCTCGTTCCGTCATCGGCCGGCCCGCGCCCAGGTGGCGGAGGATGAACAGCGGCGTAGCGGCGGTCGCGCCGAAATCCGTGTGCCGGAAGTCGGCCTTGAGCGCGGCGTCGTCGCCGAACCACTTCGCCTGCTCGTAGGCGTCAACGTGACATCCGACCCAGGCCAGCAGGGAAGCGTAGTACACCACCTCCCGGTCGGCCTCGTCCAGGCCGAGCCGCTGGGCCAGCCGCATGGAGATCAGGCACTGGCGCAGGACGTGCTCCATCGGCAGGCCCATGCCCAGGTCGGTCGCGAGCGACAAGACGCCGAGCAGTTCGGCCAGGCGGATGTTCGCGCGGGCGGGCTGGCTCATAGCGACGAATATAAGCTGGGGCCGCCGCCGGGGCCACACGCAAGGCAGCAGGTCACAAGGCTATTCAGCGACAAATCGGGAGCTAGTCTGCCGGGGCGGCGCCTGGTACGCGAGTGTGCCGTGAGGTGGCCGACCCGCTGAATAGCGGGGTGGATTGGGGCTTCGGGGTGGGTTTTGTGCACCATAGTCCCCCAAATCCACCCGGGAGCCCCGATCCACCCGGTAAGCGCCGCGCCTGACCAGCGGTGGCAGATGCCGCAGAGGCTGACGGGACTCCGGTGCCCGCCGTTACGCGGCCTGGGCGGGCGGTCCGCGCCACGCAGCCGCGACGGACTGGGCCGCCGAACGGTGCCCGCCGCGCCAGGTCCAGTCACGGCGGGCACCGTGTACTTCATGAACGACGAGCCCCGGCGGAAGGTGCCCGCGACCTACAGAAAGCCGCGGCCCGGCGAGCCGGCTGCCGGTGGACTATCAGCCCTTGCCGGGGTTGAAGATCTCGCGCGGGTCGAGGGCGCGGCGCACCGCGGCCTGCAGCGCGAGGGAGCCCGGGTCGAGTTCGCGGCGCATGCCGTCCCGTTTCAGGATGCCGACGCCATGCTCGCCGGTCACCGTGCCGCCCAGGGCGATGGCCGCGTCGAGGAACTCCTCGAACGCCGCCTGCGCCGCCGCCTGGGCGGCCGAGTCGCCCGGCGGCGTGATCAGGCACGGGTGCAGGTTCCCGTCGCCCGCGTGCGCGACGGTGGCGATCCGCACACCGTGCCGGGCCGCGATCGCGCTGATCTGCTCCAGCATCGCGGGGATTCGGGACCGGGGCACGCATATGTCCTCGGTGAGCACCGGGCCGAGCCGCTCGAGCGCGGGGTAGGCGAGCCGCCGGGCGTCGAACAGCGCCTCGGCCTCCGCGTCGTCAGTGGACTGCTCCGCCCACAGCGCGCCCGCCCCGGTCATGGTGGCGGCGATTGCCGCCGCCTCGGCCGCGCCGGAGTCGCCCGGGGTGTCCACCCGGGCCAGCAGCAGTGCCGCCGCGTCCGCGTCGATGCCCAGGTGCTTCCACTCCTCCACCGCCTCCAGGCAGGCCCGGTCCAGCAGTTCGAGGACCGCGGGGGTCAGGCCGCGCCGGGTGATCTGGGCCACCGCCTGACCGGACGAGATCAGGTCAGGGAAGGCTCCGACGACGGTCCGCGGCGTGCCGGCCGGCGCGGGCCGCAGCCGCAGCGTCACCTCGGTCACCACGCCGAGCGTGCCCTCGGACCCGACGAACAGCCCGACCAGGTCCAGCCCGGCGACGCCCTTGGTGGTGCGCCGTCCCAGCCGGACGGCGTCGCCGTAAGCGACCGGCCCGCCG
>Ga0335069_10013602_pt1 | contig 11419 bp, 9 predicted proteins | sample Lox_Sample_11_FD_206714 | JGI IMG/M metagenome (GOLD analysis project Ga0335069, IMG submission 206714) | Soil microbial communities from Loxahatchee National Wildlife Refuge, Florida, United States - Lox_Sample_1.1 | ecosystem: Environmental > Terrestrial > Soil > Wetlands | place: USA: Florida... | reverse complement strand
GCGGGGCGGGCGCCGGCCCGTCAGCCGACGAGCGCGCGCGGCGCGGGCCGCGGCGCGAGGCCGAAGGGCGGGAACGTCGTCGTGGTCGTCGTCGACGTGGTGCTCGTCGTCGACTCGTCTTCCTTCTCGGTCGTGCTGGTCGACGACGTGGTGCTGGTCGTCGACGGCTTGACCGTCGTGGCTGTGGTGCTGGTCGTCGTCTTGACGGTCGTGGTCGTGCTGCTGCTGGTCGTGGTCGTCGGCGCCCGCGTGGTCGTGGTGGTCGCGACGGTCGTCGTCGTGGTCGCGGGCGGCCGGGTCGTGGTGGTCGTGGTCTTCACCGTGGTCGACGTCGTGCTGGTGGTGCTGGTCGTCGTCGGCCGCGTGGTGGTGGTCGTCGGGCGCGTCGTCGTGGTCGTCGGCGGACGCGTGGTCGTGGTGGTCGTCGCCGGCAGCCGGGTCGTGGTCGTGGTGGTGGTCTTCACCGTCGTCGTGGTGACGGTCGGCGCCGGGCGCGTGGACGTGGTCGTGCTCGTGGTGCTGGTGGTCGTGGTGGTCTTGACGGTGGTGGTCGTCGGCCGCGTGGTCGTGGTGGTCGTGGCCGGCGGCCGCGTCGTCGAGGTGGTGGTCGTGCTCGGGCGCACCGTCGTGCTGGTGGTGGACGGCCGCGTGGTCGTGGTCGAGCTGGTGGTCGTGGTCTTGACGGTCGTCGACGTGGAGCTGGTGGTGGTCGTCGGCCGCGTGGTGGTCGTGGTCGGCCGGGTGGTCGTGGTGGTCGGCCGGGTCGTGGTGGTGGCGCGGGTGGTCGACGTGGACGTCGACGTCGTGGTGGTGGTGCTGGTCCTGGTGGTCGACGTCGAGGTGGTGCTAGTGGCGGTGGTGGAGGTCGGCGGCGCCGTCGAGGTGGTGGTGAAGGTGGTGGTCGACGTCGACGTGCTCACCGTGGTGCTCGTGCTGCTGGTCGAGGTGGTGGTGATGGTCGGCGCGCTCACCGACTCGAAATCCTCGTTCTTGAACGCGGCCCGCGCCCGGACCGTGAAGCTGCCGCCGAACAGCGGCGCCAGCCAGGGCGCGTAGAGCTGGACGTCGTGGCTCGCAGACACCATGAGGATGTCGTTGGACCCGCCCGGCCCGTCGGCGGTGACCCCGCCGCGGAGGTACTGGATCGTGACGTTCTGCTCGTCGAGCCCTTCGCGGGTCGACGTCACGACGGTGCGCTTGATCGACGCGCGGCGGTCGAGGCCGGGCAGCGCGCGGCCGGTGATGCCGAAGCGCGCGCCCTCGCGGACCCCGGCCTGGACGGCCTGGTAGTACATGTAGATGCGGCCGACGTCGACGATGCCTGCGAACAGCGCAATGAACGCGAGCAGGACGAGCGCCAGCTCGACGATCGACTGTCCGCGGGCGCGCCGCGGACGCATGTGCCGGAAAGGCTCCATCGGGAGTCCCACCCTGGGAGCAAGCGATGTGCCCCGGCAGCCCCCGATGGAAGCCCAGGATCCGCGCTCGCCCGCGCCCGCCGGTGTGTGCCGCGCGGTGCCAGGGGTGGCACACGCTCCGAAGGAGTCTTGCCCCGTTGCCGTGTTCGCCCGATCCGGGTCTAATCGGATCCGTGGCCCGGCAGCCGGAAGGAGAGACCGGAGTCGTCACCAAGAAGCGCACGGCGGAGCGCACACAGCTCCCCCGCCGCTTCAAGGTCCTCCTGCACAACGACGACTACACCACCATGGAGTTCGTGGTGTGGCTCCTCCAGACGGTCTTCCACCACGACGAGACCACGGCAACCGAGATCATGCTCCACATCCATCGCCGCGGGATCGGGGTCGCGGGGGTCTACACCCGGGAGATCGCGGAGACCCGGGTGAAGCAGGTGGAGGCGCTGGCCCGGGAGCACGAGTTCCCGCTGCGCGCCAGCATGGAGGAGGACTGAGGTGCGACTGTCCCGGACGCTCGAGATCGCGCTGGCGATGGCGGTACGCGAAGCCCGCCGCCGGCGCCACGAGTTCCTGTGCATCGAGCACGTGCTGTACGCGCTGCTGCACGACAGCGGCGTCGTCGAGGTGCTCCAGGCCTGCGGCGCGGACATCCCGCGGCTGAAGCGCGACCTCCTCGCCTATCTCGACGAGCAGCTCGAGCAGCTCCCCGAGACCACCGAGATCCTCCCCCAGCAGACGCTCGCCTTCCAGCGCGTCCTCCAGCGCGCGGCGGCGCACGTCCAGTCGGCCGGCAAGGACGAGATCGACGGCCGCAACGTGCTGGTCGCGATCTTCCGCGAGCCCGACTCGCACGCCGCCTTCCTGCTCGAGCGGCAGGGCGTGACGCGGCTCGACGTCGTCACCTACCTCTCGCACGGGGTCGCCAAGATCCCGCCGCCCTCGGGGGAACCGGGCGGCGACGGCGGCGGCGGTGAGGACGGCGACGACGAGGAGGAGGGACAGCCGGCGCGTGATCCGCTCGCGGCGTTCACGAGCAACCTCGTCGAGCGCGCGGCGGCCGGGAAGATCGACCCGCTGATCGGGCGCGGCCCGGAGCTGGAGCGCGCCGTGCACGTGCTCTGCCGCCGGCGGAAGAACAACCCGCTCTTCGTCGGCGACCCGGGGGTCGGGAAGACCGCGATCGTCGAGGGGCTGGCGCTCCGCATCCAGCGCGGCGAGGTGCCGCCCGCCCTGCTGAAGGCGGAGATCTTCGCGCTCGACATGGGCGCGCTGATCGCCGGCACGAAGTTCCGCGGCGAGTTCGAGGCGCGGCTCAAGAACGTGCTCGCGGCGCTCCGCGCGCGGCCGGGCGCGATCCTCTTCATCGACGAGATCCACACCGTGGTCGGCGCCGGCGCCACCCACGGCGGCTCGATGGACGCGTCGAACCTGCTGAAGCCCGCGCTCGCCTCCGGCGAGCTGCGTTGCATCGGCGCCACCACCTTCCAGGACTTCAAGCAGCACTTCGAGCGCGACCGCGCGCTCGCCCGCCGCTTCCAGCGCATCGACGTCGGCGAACCGAGCGTCGAGGAGACGCACGCGATCCTCCGCGGGCTGAAGAGCCACTACGAGGAGCACCACGGCGTCACTTACACCGACGCCGCGCTGGGCGCCGCCGCGGATCTCGCCGCCAAGCACGTCCACGACCGCTTCCTCCCCGACAAGGCCATCGACGTCATCGACGAGGCCGGCGCCGCCGCGCAGGCCGGCGCGACCGGCAAGAAGCGCAAGACCATCCGCACGGGCGACATCGAGCGGATCGTCGCCACCATGGCGAAGATCCCGCCGCGCCAGGTGTCGACGTCGGACCGCGACCGCCTCCAGACGCTCGGCGACGAGATGAAGCGGGTGGTCTTCGGCCAGGACGCCGCGATCGACGCGGTGGTCGCCGCGATCCGGCTCGCGCGCGCCGGGCTCCGGCAGGCGGACAAGCCGGTCGGCTCGTTCCTGTTCGCCGGGCCGACGGGCGTCGGCAAGACCGAGGTCGCGAAGCAGCTCGCGGCGGCGATGGGCGTCGAGTTCCTTCGCTTCGACATGAGCGAGTACATGGAGAAGCACACCGTCTCGCGGCTGCTGGGCGCGCCGCCGGGCTACGTCGGCTTCGACCAGGGCGGGCTCCTCACCGACGCCATCCGCCGCACGCCGCACGCGGTCCTGCTGCTCGACGAGATCGAGAAGGCGCACCCCGACCTGTTCAACGTGCTGCTCCAGGTGATGGACCACGCGACCCTCACCGACGCCACCGGCCGCAAGGCCGACTTCCGGCACGTCGTGCTGATCATGACGACGAACGCCGGCGCGCAGGAGATGGCGGCCGCCGCGATCGGCTTCGGCGAGCCGTCGAACCGGGAGAAGGGGCAGAAGGCCCTCGAGCGGCTCTTCAGTCCGGAGTTCCGGAACCGCCTCGACGCGGTGGTGTCGTTCGCCGGGCTCCAGACCAGCGCGATCGAGCGCGTGGTCGACAAGTTCGTCGCCGAGCTGGGCGCGCAGCTCGCGGACCGGCGGGTCACGGTCGTGCTGAGCGACGCCGCCCGCGGCTGGCTCGCCGAGCGCGGCTACGATCCCAAGTTCGGCGCGCGGCCGATGGCGCGGCTGATCCAGGACGAGCTCAAGCGCCCGCTCGCGGACGCCATGCTCTTCGGCCCGCTCAAGGACGGCGGCCGCGCCGACGTCGACCTGGTCGACGGGCGGCTCGCCTTCACCTACACGCCGCTCAAGGCTCCCGCGCCGCCGGTGGCCGATCCCGTCTGAGCGCGGTCTCCGCGCCGAGGTACGCGATCTCCCGCGCCACCGCCGCGCGCTCGCGGTGGAGCCAGTCGGCGACCGCGGTCCGGAAGCGCGGCTCGCGGACGAAGTGCATGCTGTGGGTCGGCGTCGCCTCGAAGCCACGGAGGTGCTTGAACTCGCCGCCGGCGCCGGGCTCGAAGCGCGCGAGCCCGGTCGCGATGCAATGCGCGATCGGCGCGTAGTAGCAGACGTTGAAGTGCAGGTGGCGGAGGTCGCGGAACGCGCCCCAGTAGCGGCCGTAGAGCGCGTCGCCGTACTGGACGTTGAACGTCCCCGCGACGATCTTCCCGTGCTGCCGCGCGACGATGCAGCACACGTGGGGCCCGAAGCGCTCGACGACCAGCGTGAAGAACTCGGGCGTGAGGTAGCGGTGCCCCCACGGGCCGAAGCGCTCGAGCGTGGTCTCGTAGAGCGGGTAGAGCGCGGCGCGGACGTCGGCGGGCAGGTCCGGGCCGTGGTGGACGGTGATCTCGACGCCCTGCGCGGCCAGCTCGCGCTGCTCGCGCCGCGTCTGGTTGCGCCGCTTGCTGCGGAGGCTCGTGAGGTAGTCGTCGAAGGTCCGGAAGCCGTCGTTGGTCCACTGGTATTGGTAGCCGGTGCGGCGGAGCCAACCGCGGGCGCCGAGCCCGTCGACCTCCGCCGGCTCGCAGAAGTTGACGTGCGCGGACGAGAACCCCTGTTGCTGACACAGCGCCTCGAGGGCGCCGCCGAGCACGTCGACCACGGTCGCGCGCGCGCCGGGCGCGGCCAGGATGCGCGGTCCCGTCGCGGGCGTGAAGGGCACCGCGACCAGCAGCTTCGGGTAGTAGTCGATGCCGGCGCGCTCCGCGGCGTTGGCCCAGCCGTGGTCGAAGACGAACTCGCCGAGGCTGTGCCCCTTCACGTACATCGGGCAGGCGCCGATCAGCTGCGGGCCGTCCCACAGCGTCAGGTGCTGCGGGAGCCAGCCGGCGGCGGGCGTGACGGTGCCGGCGTCCTCCAGCGTCGCGAGCCACGTCCACGTGACGAACGGCGAGGCGTCGCCGGCCAGCGCGTCCCACGCGGCCTGCGACGCCTCGCGGACGCCCCCCAGGACCCGGACGTCCACGCGCGCGACTACCTCGCGGCCGGCAGCAGCGCCGCGTAGCGGTCGAGGAGCGGCAGCACCTTGTCCGCCTCCGCCGACGGCAGCCAGAACAGCGCGTGCTGGACGTCGGCCTCGCGCAGCTGCTTCAGGTAGTCGGCGTCGGCCGGCGCGCCGTAGACCGCGACCTGGATGCTCTTCGGGTCGCGTCCCCTCTCGGCCGCGAGCGTCCGGAGCGCCCTCAGGTCGTCGAAGAAGCCGCTCGCCCGCGCGCCGATCGGCAGCCACCCGTCGCAGTAGTCGACGACGCGTGCGAGCGCCTTCGGCCCGTGCCCGCCGAGGAACACCGGCGGCCCGGGACGCTGCACCGGCTTCGGCCACGACCAGATCGGCTCGAAGTTGACGAACTCGCCCGAGAACGACGCCGCGTCCTCGGTCCAGATCTTCCGCATCGCCTGCACGCGCTCCTTCATGAGGCGCCAGCGCGTCCTGAACTCGGTCCCGTGGTTCGCCATCTCCTCCGCGTTCCACCCCGCACCGATCCCGAACATCACGCGCCCGCGCGAGAGCGCGTCCAGGGTCGCGACCTCCTTCGCCAGCGTGATCGGATCGCGCTCGACGACCAGACAGATCCCGGTGCCGATCCGGAGCGTGGTCGTCACCGCCGCCGCCGTCGCCAGCGCCACGAACAGGTCCTGCGTGTGCCAGTACTCCTTCGGCAGCTCCGGCCCGCCCGGCCACGGACTCTTCCGCGACGCCGGAATGTGCGTGTGCTCCGGGAACCACAACGACTGCAACCCGCGCGCCTCGACCGCGCGCGCCAGGTCGTCGGGCCGGATCGCATAGTCGGTGGCGAACATCGTGACGCCGAGCTGCATGGGAACCTCCGCCGCCGGGCTACGCCGGGCGCACCGGTACGTCAACCCGCGACGAAGCGCGGACCCGCCACGGGTCGGGCCGCCAGACCTCAGCGGCTAGCGTACACCGGGCCGGCAGTGAGACACGACGATTCCGCCTCCGGGTTCACTGATTGACGAGGCACTGGCACGGGTGCAGCAGGTCCGCGACGCCCCGGCAGGTGAAATTGGGCGGGCACGCCCCGCCGCAGGTCAAGTCGTTGCGGAGCCCACACGGGGGGGGCGGGAGGCACTGGCACGGGTGCAACAGGTCCGAGACCAACGTGCAAATGAAATCGGGCGGGCACGACCCGCCGCAGGTCGGCGGGAAGCCGCGAAGCCCACAGGGCAGCGTGGAGGTCGTGGTCACGGTCGTCGTGGTGGTCTGGATCGTCGTCGTGGTCTCGAGGGTCGTCGTCGTCACGATGATCGGGCTGCATGCGCAGCTATCCAAGCGCAGGAGCGGCCGGCATGCCTCACCCGACGGACAGATGCCGTTGCAGGCGGGAGCCGACGCCCCGCACGTCGGCTGGCACCCACAGATCGGCGGGAACCCTGCTCCGTAGGCGCAGGTCTGCCCGTCGGGGCACGTGCCGCCGCACCGGTGGCCGAGGAGCCCGCTACAGGTGTATCCCACGGTCGTCGTCGTCGAGCTGGTCGCCGTGACGGTGGTGGTCGTGGTCTCGGAGGATTCACACGTGCACGCGGCGGTGCACGCAGCCCCGCCCGGGCAGCCGCCGGTGGTCGGCTCGCACTGCTCGCCGCCCGGCTCGTCGACGATGCCGTCCCCGCAGGTCGAGCGCCGGGCCGTGAACGCCTTCGGCTTCGCGCCCCTGGTCTTGAAGCGCCCCGTCATCACACCACAATCGGGCGAGACGATCTTGGCTTTCAACTTCCCCGTGCCGGCGTTGCCGCAGGACGGCCATTTCGCCGTCAGCTTGGTGAAGTGGCTCTTCGGGGTGATGCGTCCCACCACCGCCAGACAGCCGCTCCCGATCGAGATCCGCCCCTGCCCGTCGACCGTGACCGAGTCGACCGACGGGGTGCTGGAGCCCTGGACGAGCCGGCCGTTCCCGGGGTCGACCAGAAACCGGCCGGGAGGGCACGGCGTTGCTGGAGCCTTCCTGGGCCAGCCCTCGAGGGCCCAGCCGAAGAACACCACCAGGCCTGCGGACGCACCGAGCACCGTCAGTCGCGCTGCGATCATGCGTTCCTCCAAGGTGAGCGCTTGGGGACGGGTGTCGTCGCAGCGATAGCACGGCGGTCCCCCGCGGGGTCAAGACCACGCGCAGGGGCCTCTGCCACTTCACGTGGCCGCGGTCCTGGCGGTCACGCCACCTGCAGTCGCGTCCGTCGGTGCGCTACCGCGTGCCGAACAGCCAGTCGACGAGCACCCGATTCAGCTCCGCCAGCCTCCCCTGCTGCGTCCGGTGCCCGCCCGCGGAATCATTCCGGCCGCTAGCGGTGATGCCGGCCCGTCACGAGGTACGCGATCCCGCTGACCGTGGTCCCGATGGTGACTGCGGAGCTGAGATTCCACGTGGCGCACGGCGGTCCGCACCCGGGTGTCGCGAGCGAGACGAAGCAGAGCGGCACGAGCATGATGGCGCCGCAGAGCGGCCCACGGAGCCACCAGCGCTCCGGCCACGCGGTGATCCCGACGAGGAATCCGATCGCGGAGCGCGCCACGTACCATCCCCACACCGCGATCGCGCCCTTGATGTAGAGGACGTCGTACTTCTGCGGGATCGGTCCGTGGAGAAACCGCGGCACGACGCCGAGCACGACGCCGACGAGGGCGCAGAGGGCGGGGTACGGAACGCGCACGGATTGGTTCGCTGACGTCCTCAGTACGTGTCGTCGATCAGATTGCTGACCTGTCCGAATCCGAAGCAGCGGAGGCAATCTGCCGCGTCGGTCGCGCTGCTGGCTCCGCACATCCGCAACGGCGCGAGCGCGTTCGTCGGACACGTCGCCTGGAGCATGCTGCTCGCCTTCGCCGCCGCCTTCTCGATGGCCTTGGACGTGACGACGTCGGTCGCCGCCGTTGGCCCGACGGCCGCGCAGGCGCCGAGGCACGTTGCCTGCAGATCGCCGCCCGACTGCTTGGCATTCGTCTTGTCGAGGCACCCGCCGATCGCGGTCGCGACCTTCGTGATCTCGGTCGCGGCGGCCTTCCCGAGCGCCTTCTGGCAGGCGAGCACGGCGGGATCGCTGATCGTCGTGACGTTGCCGTACACCAGCGACGTCAACCGGCTGGTGACGTCCTTCACGCGGGCCGCGACGCACGTCGTGAGCGCGCTCCCGTTCGCGCCGCACGCCTGGAGCTGGCCTATCACCGGGTCGGGACACTTTGGCGCCACCGTGGTCTGGAACTTGGTGACCGCCTTGGCGATCTTCGCCGCCGTCGCCGCGTCGCCCGGCGCGCCCGGGCCCGTCGGCAGGCCGCGGCAGAGCGCGGTCGCGTCGCCGCTGAGCTTGCCGCCGGCGATCCGTTCGAGGCACTTCTCCTCGGCCGCGAGCTGCGTCTTGAGCAGCGTCCGCGCCGCGCTACCGATGGCCTTCTGGCAGGCGGCTGCCGCGACGGGCGCCTGGGCGGGCTCGTTCGGCGTGAACGAGGCGCACATGGCAGACGGATCGCAGGCGTCGCCGAGGCCGTCGTGGTCGCTGTCGAGCTGATCGGGGTTCGGAACGTGCGGACAGTCGTCGAACTTGTCGAAGACGCCATCGCCGTCGGTGTCGGCGAAGATCTGGAGGACCGTGCCCGCCTGCCCGTCGAGATTGAGGCCCGTGCAGCCGACCGGCGAGGAGAGATCATCGGGATTGGTGACGCAGTCGGTCGCGGGCAGGGCACACTCCTGATCGCACTCGTCGGTCGTGCAGTAGACCGCGCCGTCGTCGACGCGATACGGGAGACCCGGATCGCAGGCCTTCGAACCCGCGATCCGGCCCGCCGACGACACGAGCCCACCCCGCCGGATGGATTCGTTCGCGATGATCAAACGGAACAAACCCACCAGGTCCTCGCACTGCCACTCGCCGGCCATGTACGACTCGCCGAGGCCGATGTCGCTGCGCGCGAGGAGCCGCGAGAAGAAACGCCAGTCGGACACCGCCAGACCGACCCGACGGTCCGAGTCGGCGTCCCCGAACGTCCACCTCGAGCCGTCGGGCAGGTCGAGCGTGAGGCGGCCCACCCGCCACCCCGAAAGCCAATGCCGCACGACGAGTGCCGCGACGGCCTGGAGGGGCGTTCGGAGCGTGGCTGCCTCCGACGCCATCACGTCCGCTGCGCGCCGAACCGCCGCCGCAGCCAGTCGACGAGCACCCGGTTCAGCTCCGCCGGCTTCTCCTGCTGTGTCCAGTGCCCGCACTGCGGGATCGTCACGACCTCGAGGTCGCTCACGTAGGACTTCATCGGCTCCGCCAGCTCGGGCCGCAGCACCGGATCCCACTCCGCCGTCACCATCAGCGCCGGCACCTCGATGCGCGCGTTCTCGAGCTGCGGCGTGGTCTTCCAGTTGCGGTCGAGGTTGCGGTACCAGTTGAGCCCGCCGGTGAACGTCGTGCGCGTGAAGGTGTCGACGTACACCCGCAGCTCGGCCTCGGGGAGCAGCGGCTCGCCGAGCGGCTCCGAGTCGTGGACGATCTCGACCATGTTCCGCATCCTGCCGGCCTTGGCGATCGCCGCCTCGACCTCCGCGATCGGCACGCCGCGCCGGAGCAGCTGCGTGAACACCTTCCGCACGTCGCGCATGAGCCCGGCGTCGGCGACGCCCGGCTGCTGGAAGTGGACCATGTAGTAGTCGTCGCCGAAGGCGGCGCGGACCATCGCGACCGGCGGCATCGGCCCGCGCGGGAGGTACGGCGTGTTGACGCCGACCACGCCCGCGACCCGCGTCGGGTGCAGCAGCGGCATCATCCACACGATCAGCCCGCCCCAATCGTGCCCGACGAACACCGCCTTCTCGACGTCGAGCGCGTCCAGCAGCCCGGTGAGGTCCCCGGTCAGATGGTGGATGTCGTACTGCTCGATCCCGGCCGGCGCGTCGGTGCCGCCGTAGCCGCGCTGGTCGGGCGCGATCGCGTGGAACCCGGCCGCGGCCACCGCGGGGAGCTGGTGCCGCCACGAATAGCCCAGCTCGGGGAACCCGTGACAGAAGACGACGGCCGGCCCCCGCCCCTCCTCCAGGATCTGCATGCGGATGCCGTTGGTGTGGACGGTGCGCGTGGTCGCGGGCATGGCGCGCTCATCGCACGCCGTCCGGGTCGGGAGCAACATCGTCCCGGCGCTCGCGGTTGACGCCCCGGCGGCCGCGACTTAAGCCTGAACGCCGCATGGACGTCGCTCCGGTCGCGGTCTACCGACGCACGGTGGCGGCGGCGCTCGCCCGCGTCTGGGAGAACGTCCTCGACTGGGAGCACCTCCCGTGGCTGCACCGCACGACGTTCCGCTACGTGACGTTGCTCGAGGAGCGCCCAGACTGGTACCGGGTCGAGTCGGCGCTGCTCGGGCCCCGCGCGCGGCCGTTCGTGATCGAGGTGGCGCTCGATCGCGCCAACCGCCTCTACCACAACCGCACGGTCGACGGACCCGGGACCGGGACCAACATCGTCACGCGTCTCGACCCGATCGGCCCGCACGAGACCGGCATCCACGTCGAGTTCCTCGTGCCGGGCGTGCCATCCGAGCGCGCAGCGGCCGTCGGCGCGGGCTACACCCGGCTCTATGCGCGCCTCTGGGACGAGGACGAGCAGATGATGCGCCGGCGGCAGGAGGTCGTCGAGGCGGGCGCGCGGCGGACCGCGCCGGCGGCCGTAGCGCTCGGGACCGTCGACGGGGTGCGCGCGCGCCTCCCGTTGCTCGTCGACGCGGGCGGCCGGCGCGTGCGCGTCGTCGACGTGGACGGCGCGCTGGTCGCGCACGCGGCCGAGTGCCCGCACCGCGGCGGCCCGCTCGACGACGCCCCGGTCGAGGACGGCTGCGTCGCCTGCCCGTGGCACGGCTACCGGTTCGACGTGCGCACGGGCCTGAGCGCCGACGGCCGCGCGCTCCGGCTCGAGCCCGCACCCCGGGTCGTCACGTCGGCCGACGGCCCCTGCCACCTCACGTGGAGATGACGCGGCCCGACGGCGACGGCGCGGTCCCTCCGAGCGTCGTCTCGGGCGAGATCGCGGATTTCCTCCGGACCCACGAGCAGCGCCGGCGCCAGCTGCCG
>Ga0335069_10013601_pt1 | contig 11419 bp, 10 predicted proteins | sample Lox_Sample_11_FD_206714 | JGI IMG/M metagenome (GOLD analysis project Ga0335069, IMG submission 206714) | Soil microbial communities from Loxahatchee National Wildlife Refuge, Florida, United States - Lox_Sample_1.1 | ecosystem: Environmental > Terrestrial > Soil > Wetlands | place: USA... | reverse complement strand
CCGGACAGTGGATCGATCCGGATCTCCGGTGCGGTTCCGGGGTCGGCCCCGGTCCATGGTCGCCTGGAAGCCGTCGATCACAGCGGGCGTCGTACCTCGCCGCGGGACGGACCGGCGGGGTTGCGCGTAACGTTGGGGCCAGGTGGGCTGGAACCCCGGCGGTACAGGGCCCGCGGTGATCCCACGGCCCGCGGATGAGCGAACTAATACTATCGTTCAAGTGGAGATTATCGGCCCAAGCCTGACCCTGCGCTACGCGACGCCGGCCGACGCCCCGGCGCTGCTCGAACTCGGCTCTGACCCGCGGGTCACCCGGTTCTTCTCGTGGGGTCCGTACACGTCGATCGAGCAGCCGTCCGACTACATCGAGGGTCTCGCCGGCGAGCGGGCGCGCGGCGAACGGTTGGATCTGGTGATCGTCAGCCACGGGGCACCGATCGACTCGGAGGGTCCGACCGCGTCCGGCCGGCGGCATCCGATCGACTCGGCGGGTCCGACCGCGTCCGGCCGAGGCCACCCGATCGGGGTGACCGGCCTGACCGAGTTCAACCGCCGTGACCGCCGGGCCGTCGTCGGGACGTGGCTCGGCAGCGCTTACTGGGGGACGGGCGCGAACCGGGAGAGCAAGGCGCTGATCGCGCATCTGGCGTTTCGCGTGCTCGGGCTCGAGCGGCTCGGAGCGTATGCCGACCTCGACAATCCCCGCTCGCAGCGGGCCCTCGAGCGGATCGGCTTCGAGCGCGAGGGCGTCCTGCGCCACTGGCACCGGCACGGCAGCGACGTCCATGACGTGCTCGTGTATTCGTGGCTGAAGGGCGAGTGGGCGTGCTCGCCGCTCGCCGACACCGAGGTCGAGGTGCATGGCGCACCGCCGCCGGCGTTCATGGTCGTGCCCCCGCGCGAGACCGAGACGACCGCGCCGCTCAGCCCCGCCGCGAGTCCCAGCTGAACCCGCGGACCGCCAGCGCGATCCCGAGGACGGCCCACGCCACGATCACGCCCAGCGCGCTGATGTTCGTCGCGAGCGAGGTGTGCTTGACCATCGCGCCGGACAGCCCGTCGATCAGGTGGGTGAGCGGCAGCGCCTGAGCGGCCCCCTTGATGAAGCCGGGCGCATGGTGGGCGTCGTAGAAGACGCCCGAGATGAGGATCACCGGCAGGAACACCGCGTTCACATACGCCGAGGTGGACTCGAAATTGGGGATCGCATGCGAGAAGGCGACGCCGAGCGACGCGAAGCAGACGACTCCCACGGTCACGAACACGAGCAGCTCCCACCAGTCGCTCGGCCAGCCCGTGCCGAAGAACACGCGGCCGGTGACGGTGATGATCGCGATCTGCAGGATCGTGTTCGTGATCGCGTTGCCGGCGATCGCCAGGAGGTAGGAGATCCCCGGCATCGGCGTGCCGCGGATCCGCTTGAGCACGCCCTGCTCGCGCAGGAACGTCATGTTGTACGCAAGCGCGGTGAACGTCGTCGACATCACTGCCATGCCGGCGATCCCGGGAACGATCACGTTGAGGTCGTGCTGGTTGCCGTGGAGGATCGCGCCGAACAGCGCCAGGAACAGCAGCGGCAGCAGGAAGTTGAAGAACGCGGCGCTCGGGTTACGCCAGAACAGCCTGCGCTCGAGCCGGTACTGCCGCCAGGCGAAGGCCACCACGTCACCCATTCCGCGCCTCCTCCCGGTCAGAGGTGGGCGAGCGCTCGGAGATCGGCGCGTGGGTGGGCGAGTCCGCGTGGCTGGGGGAGTCCGCGTGGCTGGGGGACTCCGCGTGGGCGGTGGACTCGTCGCGCTCGGCCGTCAGTTCGAGGTAGACGTCCTCCAGCGTCGGCCGTCCGACCGTCAAGTCGGTGAGCCGCTCCCCGCGCGCAAGCGCGGCGCCTGTGAGCTCGTACAGCAGCGTCGTCGGGTCGTCGGTCTCGGTCTGGACGATGCCGCCGTCGCCGTTGCGGTAGGCCACGCGGTACGGCGCCGCGCCGCCATCGGAGCCGAGCTCGTGCGGATCACCCTCGACGATGATCCGTCCATCCTTGATGATCGCGACGCGATCCGCGAGCGCCTGGGCCTCGTCGAGATAGTGAGTGGTGAGCAAGATGGTCTTCCCGAGCTCCCGCAGCGCTCTGATCGTGTCCCACGCGTTGCGCCGTGCGGCCGGGTCGAATCCGGTCGTCGGTTCGTCGAGGAAGATCAGCTCGGGATCGCCGATCAGGGCAAGGGCGAGATCGAGCCTGCGCAACTGACCGCCTGAGAGCGTGCGCGCCAGCGCGTTCTCCTTGCCCCCCAGCCCCGTCAGCGAGATGACCTCGTCGACGTCGCGCGGATGCGGGTACATCGACGCGAAGTGGACGATCGCCTCCCGCACCCTGATGTGCCGGTACAGCCCGGTGCTCTGGAGCACGATCCCGACCCTCGCTCGCAGCGCCCGCGGGCGCTTGCCCGGGTCGTAGCCAAGCACCAACACCTCACCATCCGAGCGCTCGCGATAGCCCTCGAGGATCTCGACCGTCGTCGTCTTTCCCGCGCCGTTGGGGCCGAGCAGGCCAAAGACCTCCCCGCGGTTCACCACGAAGTCGATCGCGTGTACAGCCTCGAAATCCCCATAGGATTTGCGCAGGCCGTGGACTTCAATCGCCAGATCCGACACGGCCTCAGATGATGCCAGCGGGGCGACCATAGATACTTTCGCGCCCCGTGCGTCACGTCCTCAAGCTTCCGGGATACCGGCGACTGCTGATCGCCTACACGCTGAACGAGCTCGCGTTCTCGATCGGATCGCTGGCGCTCGCCGTGCTCGTCTACCGCCGAACCGGCAGCGCGCTGGGCGCCGCCAGCTTCTTCTTGAGCGCGCAGTTCGTCCCCGCGCTGATCGCACCGGCGGTGGTCGCGCGGATCGACCAGCGCGACACGCGCGTGGTCCTGCCGGTGCTCTACGGCCTCGAGGCGATCGCGTTCGCCCTCCTCGCCGCCGTCGCATCGGATTTCGCGCTTGGCCCGCTGCTGCTCCTGGCCGTGCTCGACGGCGTGCTCGCGCTCGCCGCCCGCGCGATCGCCCGAGCGGCGACGGTTGCGGTGACCTCGCCCGCGGGACTGCTGCGCGAGGGCAACGCGCTCGGCAATGCCGCCTTCTCGATCTGCTTCATGGCGGGTCCTGCGATCGGTGCGGTGATCGCGACGAACGACGGCACGGTCGCCGCCCTGCTCACCAACAGCGCCCTGTTCGTCGTGATCGCGCTGACGCTCGTGACCGCTTCGGGGCTGCCGCGGGCGGCCACCGAGGAGAGCGCGACCTCCGGCCGCCTGCGCGCCGCGCTCGAGCACGCCATGCGGCGGCCGGCGATCCGGCTGCTGCTCGGGCTCCAGGCCGTCGGGCTGCTGTTCTTCACGATCTCCGTGCCGGTCGAGGTCGTGTTCGCGCTGCACGCTCTACACGTCGGGCAGGGCGGCTACGGCGCGCTGCTGTCGACCTGGGGCGCCGGGACCGTCGCCGGCAGTGCGGTGTACGCGCGCTGGCGCGCATGGCCGCCGCGCGCGCTGATCTCGCTCGGGTCCGGCGCGCTCGGCGCCGGGTTTCTCGTGATGTCCGCGGCGCCCGGCCTCGCGCTGGCGCTCGCGGGCGCCGTGATCGCGGGTTGCGGCAACGGGATCGTCGCGGTCGCGGCGCGGACCACGCTCCAGGAGCATGTCGAAGAGCGCTGGATGGCGATGATGATGAGCCTCACCGAATCGATCCACCAGGCGGTTCCGGGCGCGGGGATCGTGGTCGGCGGGGCGCTGGCGTCGACCACGTCGCCCCGCGTCGCGCTCGCGGTCGCCGGCATCGGTTCGCTGGTCGTGACGGCCGCCGCCTGGATCCTGCTCACACCCCGAGGCGTGCTCTCCTCACCGCCCGATGACACCGACGGGTCCCCAGGAGCCCGTACGCAACCGATAGCGTAGGCCCGCCCGTGCGTCGCGCCTGCATCGACATCGGCTCGAACACGACACGGCTGCTCGTCGCCGACTGCGACGGCGACCGGTTGCTCGAGGTTCATCAGGAACGCGCGTTCACGCTGATCCGCCGCGGCCTGCGCGCCGACGGCGTGATCCCTCCGGCGAAGATCGGGGAGGTCGTCGACGTCGTCGACGCGCAGGCGGAGCGTGCGCGCGCGCTCGGCGCGGTCGAGATCCACACGGTCGGCACGGCGGCGATCCGGCGCGCGCCGAACGGGGCCGCGCTGGCCGGCGCGATTCGGGAACGGTGCGGCCTGGCAATCGAGATCCTCGAGGAGCAGGAGGAGGCTCGGCTCGCGTTCCTCGGCGCAGCGAAGACGCTCGACCACGTCCCGGCCGGGACGCTCGGGGTCGTCGACGTCGGTGGCGGCTCGTCCGAGCTCGTCGTCGGCGTCGCACCCGATCAGGTGAGCTGGTGGAGCTCGATCGCGCTCGGATCGGGCGAACTGGCGGACAGCTGCCTGCTGTCGGATCCGCCGACCGCGGTCGAGCTCGCCGCCGCCCGCGCGCGGATCGCCGAGGTGCTCGGCGGGGACGCCGCACCGCACCCTGCGGAGGCTGTCGCGGTCGGTGGAGCCGCGACCTCGCTGCGCCGCCTCGCCGGCCCGGTGCTCGACGCCGACGCGTTCACACGCTCGCTCGCGCTGCTGGCGCGCGAACGATCCGGCGAGGTCGCGCGGCGCCTGTCGCTCGATCGCGAGCGTGTGCGGCTCCTGCCGGCCGGTCTGCTGCTGCTCCAGGCGTGCTCGGAGCTCCTCGGGACGGCGCTCCAAATCGCCCGCGGCGGGGTGCGCGAAGGCGTGCTGCTGGAGGCCGGGGCGTGAACGCCGCCGAGCCGCCGCTTCCGCCCCGGGAAGCGCTCGCAGAAATGCGCGTCCGGGCTCCGACCCGGGGCAACCGGCGGCTCGAAGCGCTGCTGGACGCCGTCAACGCCGACGATCAGGTGAAGGCGTGGTGGCACGTCTCGGCGGTCAACGCCACGCGGCGGCTTGCGATGAGCGACCACTCCTGGGTCCATCTTCAGATCGTCTTGAACATCGGGCTGCGCCTCGCGCGTCTGCTGTTTCGCCGCGGCGTCGTTCCGAGCGTCGTCGCGGACTTTGCGATGAGCGAGCGGGACGCGGAGGTCGTGATCGCCGCCGGATGCCTGCTCCACTGCGTCGGGATGTCGATCCATCGCGACGACCACGAGCGCTTCAGCCTGTTCCTCACCGCGGACAAGCTCGGCTCGCTGCTCAAGGATTCATACGAGGAGCCGGAGCGGACGATCATCGTCTCCGAGGCGCTGCACGCGATCATCGGGCACCGCCGTAAGGGCGCGCCGTTCACGGTCGAGGCGGGGATCGTGCGGGTCGCGGACGCCCTCGACATGGCGCGCGGACGCTCCCGGGTGCCGTTCGAGGCTGGTCATCACAACATCCATTCATTGTCCGCGTACGCGATCGAGGAGGTCAGGATCTCGCCCGGTCGCGACCGCGCCGTGCGGGTCGAGATCGCGATGTCCAACAGCGCCGGGATCTTCCAGGTCGACGAGCTGCTTGCGACCAAGCTGCGGGGATCCGGCCTGGAGGAGCACATCGAGGTGATCGCCCGGATCGACGCCGAGCACGAGCAACGGCTGATTCCGATCTTCCGGATCTGATCAAAATCCCCGCAATCAGCCTCCAGTTGCGGGGAACTACGGATCGGGAAATCGCGAGATTTCGCCGATGGAGTGGGTGTGCAGACCGAGGATGACCCGCGACCGCATGTGCGGGTCGGTGGCATCAACGCGATCGCCACCCCGCGCATCCGGCTCGTGCTGCGCCTGTGCGCAGCGCTCGGCGTCGCCGTGCTCGCGTTCCACGCCGCCCACCACGCACTCGGGCTCGGCGGCCGCGGGATCGACTACTTCACGTACAACTGGCTGTACGACGCGGTCGTCGTCGGGGCGGCGATCGCCTGCCTGGTCCGCTGCGCACTCGTCGACCGGGAACGGCTTCCGTGGCTCGTGCTCGGCATCGGGCTGCTGTTCGACGCAACCGGGGAGATCTACTACTCGCTGACGTGGGGCGACTCCGGGACGCCCCCGATTCCATCGCTGGCGGACCTGTTCTACCTGCTCTACTACCCGGCGGCGTATGTCGCGCTCGTCCTGCTCGTGCGCTCCCGGATGGAGCGGTTCCGCGCGAGCATGTGGCTCGACGGAGCGATCGTCGCGAGCGCGCTGACCGCGGTCGTTGCCGTGCTCGTGTTCGACCAGATCGTGAAAGGCGCAACGCACGGCAGTGCGGCTGCTGTCGCGACCAATCTCGCGTATCCGGTCGGTGACCTTGTGCTGTTCGTCACGGTCGTCGTCGTGTTCGCGCTCGCGGGCTGGCGACCCGGCTGGGACTGGCTGCTGCTCGGTCTCGGCGTCGGCCTGTGGGCGTTTGCGGACACCGGCTACGTCGCGGCCAGCGCGGAGAACACCTATCTCGTCGGAGGACCGCTCGACACGATGTGGATGGCGGCGGCGTTCCTGATCGGCGTGGCCGCCTGGCAGCCGTCGCCACGACGGCACAACCTTCGGGCTGACGCCCCACGGCTGCTCGTGATCCCGATGGTCGCAGCGCTCGTCGCCGTCGGGCTGCTCCTCTATGGCAGCCTGCGCCGCGAGCAGCCGCTTGCGGTCATGCTCGCGGGCGCGACCGTACTGCTCGTGGTCGTCCGCGCCGCATGGACCTTCTACGAGAACATGAGCCTGCTCGAGGCCTCCCAGGAGGAGGCGATCACCGACGCGCTGACCGGGCTGGGCAACAGGCGGCAGATGCACAGCGAGCTCGCGGCCGCGCTGAGCGACGGCGAGGCGTCGCCCCCGAGCGTGCTGCTGATCTTCGATCTCGACGGCTTCAAGCTCTACAACGACCAGTTCGGCCACCTCGCGGGCGACACGATGCTGGCGCATCTCGGTCACCGTCTGCGCGAGTCGGTGGCGGGCGTCGGCAGCGCGTTCCGACTCGGCGGCGACGAGTTCTGCGTGCTGCTCCGCTGCCATCCGGGCGCTGCCGATCCGCACGTGGCGGCCGCGGCCGCGGCGCTCGTCGCCGAAGGCGAGGGGTTTGCGGTCGGCGCCACGTACGGCCGAGTCGCGCTGCCCGCCGAGGCGCACACCCCGACGTACGCCTTGCGGCTCGCCGACAACCGGATGTACGGCCGGAAAGGGACGGGGCGCGGCTCGGCGGTGCAGCAGACCCACGATGTGCTCCTCCGGGTGCTCCGCGAGCGCGAGCCGGATCTGCACGATCACCTGCGCCACGTTGGGCGGCTCGCCGCGATCGTCGCGGGCACGCTCGGGCTCGACCCCGCCCAGGTGGACGACATCCGGCGCGCCGCCGAGCTGCACGACATCGGCAAGGCCGCGATCCCCGACGCGATCCTCAACAAGCCCGGCCCGCTCGACGATTACGAATGGGCGTTCATGCGCCGCCACACGTACATCGGCGAGCGGATCCTCGGCGCGGCGCCATCGCTCGCACCGGTCGCGTCGCTCGTGCGCTCGAGCCATGAGCGCTGGGACGGCGGGGGCTACCCGGACGGTCTGGCCGGCGCGGCGATCCCGTTCGGCGCACGGATCATCACGGTCTGCGACGCCTTCGACGCGATGATCAGCGACCGGCCGTACGCGCTCGCGATGACGCCGTCGGCTGCGCTCGCCGAGCTGCACCGCCATGCGGGCACCCAGTTCGATCCCCACGTCGTCGACGCGTTCGTGCACGCGTGGCACGAGGACCAGCGCGCGGCCAAGGCCGGCCCTCCAGACGCGCTCCAAGCCGCGTAAGCCGTCACCAGTGCACGCCCCGCATCAGATGCGCGAGCGCGACCTGCTCGGTCGAGGCGTGTTCCTCGGGATCCTTCTCGCCCCGCGCCGCTGCCGAGTCGGGGAAGACCTTTGGTGTCAGGTCGGGGCAAGCCTATCCCTGCCCGCCGGCGCCGGCCGCCAACGAGCCGGACCGCGGGCTGCCGTCTACCAGCCGCCGCGCCAGTCGGCGTTGGCCGCACGCCGCTTGGCGGCGTCCATCTTGGCGTGCTTGCGCTTGTCCAGGCGCCACTGGATCAGCGAGAAGATCACGATGATCGTCGGGAAGAAGGCGATCACGATGAACATCACGTTCGTGATCTCCTTGTCGTTGGTCTCCCCGTACCAGCCCTGACCGCCCCCGCTCTCCCCGGCCCATGCGACGGGCGCGATCGTCAGCAGCGTGATCGCGAGGACGAACAACGCGGTCATGATCCGGGTGCGGCGGCTCACGGCCGCAAGCGTACCGAATGCCTACGCCGCTTTCACCTCGTGCGCGGTCCGGACGGCGGCGAGCGCCTCGAGCAGCGCCGGGTTGTACTTCTCGGGCACGAGCACGATGTGGCGGATCGGGGCCTCGAACACGCGCGCCCCGAGTGCGGCCGCGAGCTCGCGCTGCTTGCGCGGCGGGACGGCCTCGTCGCGCGTGGTGACGACGACCGCGGACGGGACCCGAACGGCGGCGCGCAGCCACGGGCGCGAGTCGAACCGGCCGAGCTCGCGACCGGCATCGGCGACGTCGCGCGCGGAGTTGCGCAGCAGCTCGGACTGAAGCCAGGCCGTCTCCGGCGTGCGGGGTAGCCCCAGCCGGCGAAAGCCGGCCCGCCACGTTCCGCGCGGGGAGAGCGAGAGCATCAGCCCGAACGCGCCCATCGAGCGCCACACGCGCCGCACCTGCGGCTCCTGCCAGTGCTGGGCGGTCCCGCTGAGCACGAGGCCGCTGATGACGTCGGGGTGGTCGCGCGCGATGAGCTGCGCGATCGCCCCTCCCATCGAGTAGCCGACAACGATCGCCGGAGCCACTCCGAGCGTGCGCAGCAGCGCGGCGGCGTCCGCCGCGCAGTCGGCCAACCGGAAGCGCACGAGCGGGCGCAGCCCGCGGCCGTGCCCGCGGTGGTCAGGCGCCAGCACCCGGTATCCCGCGCGGGCGAGATCGCCGTAGGCGCCGTACCAGTTGAGGTCGGCGTTCGCGATCCAGCCGTGCAGCAGCATCACGACGGGGCGGGCGGGCTCCGTGTCTCCCGTATCGCGCAGGAACATCTCGCCGTGGCCCGGCACGTTGACGGTCCGGGCCGGCGGCATCTCGACCGGCGGCTCGGGAGCGGGGGGTAGGACTTCCACAGCTCGATCGTACCTCGGCCCGGCAGGCTTCCTACCATCACCTGCGATGGCTGTCGTAATCGCATCGGACCTTGGCAAGGACATCGCGGGTGAGCCGCTGTTGCGCGGGATCTCGTTCAAGCTACAGCGCCGCGACCGGATGACGCTGTCGGGCCGCAACGGCGCCGGCAAGACGACGCTGCTGCGGATGCTGGCCGGCGAGGCATCGGTCGACTCGGGCGAGCTCGTGCTGGCGAAGGACATCAAGGTGGCGCTGCACGACCAGCGGCCGCCGCGCGAACAGGCCCTCAGCCTGCGCGACTACGTCCTGTCCGGCGCGCGCGAGCTCGTGGCGATCGAGCGGCGGCTCGCCGAGCTCGAGCAGGCGATGGCCGGCGGCGCGCACGACGAGCAGACGCTCTCCCGCTATGCCGAGGCGCAGGCCAAACTCGAGCACGCCGGCGGCTACACCTGGCGCGACCGCGCGCTCGCGACGCTGCACGGACTCGGGTTCCGCGGCGACGCAGACCTCGACCGGGCGCTGCACACGTTCTCCGGCGGCGAGCTCACGCGCGCCTCGCTGGGCCGTGCCCTCGCCGGCGATCCCGACCTTCTGCTGCTGGACGAGCCGACCAACCACCTCGACATCGAGTCGCTCGAGTGGCTCGAGACGCACCTCGTCAGCCTCGACGCGGCAATCGTGCTCGTCGCCCACGACCGTTGGTTTCTCGAGGCGGTCGGCACGTCGGTGCTCGAGCTCGAGGCCGGCCGCGGCAAGTTCTTCGCCGGCTCGTGGCACGACTGGCGCAAGGAGAAGGCGCAGCGTGACCTCGCGCTCGGCCGCGCGATCGAGCGACAGCAGGCCGAGATCGAGCGACTCGAGCGGTTCGTCACGCGGTTTCGCGCCGGAACCCGCGCGCGGCAGGCGCAATCTCGTGTGAAGAAGCTCGAGAAGATCGATCGGCTGTCCCGCGACCCGCGTGACGGTGCCGCCCTGACGTTCGCGTTCAAGCCGCCGGAGCGCAGTGGACGGGTCGTGTTCGAGTTGGAGGGCGGCCGCGTGTCCGTCGGCGACCGTGTATTGCTCGGCAATGCCGAGCTATGGCTCGAGCGCGGCGAGCACGTCTCGCTCGTCGGTCCCAACGGTTCCGGCAAGACGACGCTGATCAACGCCCTCGCGGGCCGCATCGAGATCGGCGCGGGGCCCGACGGAGGCGCCCCTGTCGTCGAGGGCAAGCTCCGCACCGGCCACAACGTCAAGGTCGGGTACCTCTCCCAGCACGCGGAGGAGCTGTCCACAGGCACCGCTCGCACGGTGATCGAGGCCACGCAGCACCAGACGAAGCTCACACCGAACAAGGCGCGGGCGCTGCTCGGAGGCTTCCTGTTTTCCGGCGAGGAGGCCGAGAAACCGCTCGACGGCCTCTCCGGCGGCGAGCGCCGACGGCTGTCGCTCGCGATCCTCGTGCACTCCGGGGCGAACGTCCTGATCCTCGACGAGCCGACGAACCACCTCGATCTCGAGAGCCGCGAGGCGCTGGAGGAGGCGCTGTCGGCGTTCGAAGGGTCGCTGCTGCTCGTGTCTCACGACCGCGCGCTGCTCGACGCCGTCGGGACGCGGACCGTCGCCGTCGAAGACCAGACGCTGCACAGCTACGTCGGCGGCTGGCCCGAGTACGTCCGCGCGCGCGAGGAGCGGGCGCGTGCCGCCACCGCGGCCAAGTCCGCTCCGGCGCCGAAGCGGAAACCGAAGCCGCCGGCGGGGAAGAAGGCGGCACCGCCGCCGAAAAAATCGCCCGACACGCAGCAGCGGCTCGAGCGCGAGATCGAACAGGCCGAAGCCGCGCTGCGCGCGCTCGAGGACGAGCTCGCCGACCCGGCGGCGTGGTCGGACCCGAAGAAGAGCGCGCGCTCGACGGCCCGGCACGAGCAGGCGAAGCGGGCCGTCGAGGAGCTCTACGAGCGCTGGGAGGCGATCGCCGGCTGACTACGGCGCGGCAGCGACCTTTCCGAACGGGCACCGCGAGAACGCGAGGCCTCGTCGCGGGGAGCATGGACCGCCAATCGGTGTTTGTCCGCGCCATGCCGGGGAAGACGTCGGTCGTCACCGTGCGCGGCGGGAAGGGCGCCGTCTCCTTCGCGCAGGTGCCGGCGAGCGTCGAGGGTGCTGTGCCGGTCCCGGCTGAGCTCCCTCAGCTGTTCAGGCGCACGGCCACGGCGATCCAGCGCCAGGCGCAGACCGAGCTCGACCAGCAGCGCGCCGCGCAGCTCGACGCGCTGCTCACCA
>Ga0335069_10013600_pt1 | contig 11420 bp, 10 predicted proteins | sample Lox_Sample_11_FD_206714 | JGI IMG/M metagenome (GOLD analysis project Ga0335069, IMG submission 206714) | Soil microbial communities from Loxahatchee National Wildlife Refuge, Florida, United States - Lox_Sample_1.1 | ecosystem: Environmental > Terrestrial > Soil > Wetlands | place: USA... | reverse complement strand
AAGTCCTCGACGAAGCAGTCGGTGCGCGGCAGCGCGTCGTACGCTTCCGCGTCCCCGCCGATGATCGCGCTGCCCGCGGGTACGTGGACGAACCCCTCGCCGATCTCGGCGTCGGTGTAGAGGGTCACTTCACCCTCGTGGTGCGCGCCGCGCGCGAGGAGCACCGGGTAGCGGACGTCGCGGTGTCCCTCGCGCTTGATCACGAGCAGCCAGCTGCCGGGATCGAGCTTCGCCTCCTGCACCGGGGTGGTCCCCAGGTAGCGCTCGTCTCCCGCGACGAGCACGCGATCACGCTCGAAGTACCGCCGGGCGACGACGTGCGCGCCCGACGGATGGGAGCGAAGGGACACGCGGGCTCCCGCAGCGAGGATCGCCGCGTACTCGCCCCCCACGTCGTGCTCGCTCACGAGCGCCTCGTAATAGACCTGCGACACCGGGCGGCGCTCCGCCTCCATGAGGCGCGCGCGCGCCCAGTAGAGGTCCGCCAGGCCCTTGTGCGCGTCGAAGAGCTGCGGGTCGTACCCGAGCGCCGCGCCGTACATGTCGATGGCGCGCGCGAGAGCCAGCCCGCCCTCGCGCTCGGTGCGCTCGGCCAGGTCTTCCAGGTCCCAGCCCGGGCGCTTCTTCTCCACGGGCTCCCAGCCCTTCACGTCCCTGAGCACGTCGTGGGCGCGCGCGACCAGGCGCTGCCGCTCCCCCTCCAGCACGTGGTAGCGCTCGGCCGGCTCCCTCGCGCGCTCGCAGAGGCGCCGCGCCTCCTCGCGCCGCCGCTGCTTCTCCTTGCTGCCCTCGAGGAACTCCTCGATGCGCAGCGCGACCTCCTCGGCCGACGACGGCCGCTTCTCCGGCTCCTTCGCGAGAAGCTGCATGCAGAGGTCCTCGAGCAGCAGCGGCGCACCCGGAGCGGCGATCGAGGGGAGCACCGGCTCGCAGCGCGCCGTGTTCGAGACCACCTTCTCGAGCGTGGGGCCGTCGAAGGGCCCCTTGCCCACGAGCACCTCGTAGAGCATGACGCCGAAGGCGAAGAGGTCGGCCCGGTGGTCGACGCGCTCCCACTGTCCGCGGACCATCTCGGGCGCCATGTAGCCGGGGGTTCCGCCCGAGTCGGTGGAGCGCGGAGGCGGCGCCGAACCCGGGCGGTGGATCTGCACCGACGTCAGCGGCGTGAGCTTCGCGAGCCCCCAGTCGGCGAGGTACACCTCGCCGAAGTCGCCGAGCAGCACGTTGTCCGGCTTCACGTCGCGGTGCACGACGCCTCGCGAGTGCGCGTAGGCGAGCGCGCGCGAGACCTGGACGAGCACGCCGAGAAGGCGCACCAGCGGCCACGCGCGCCGGATGGGCGTCGACAGCACGTCGCGCAGCGAGCGGCGCTGCACGACGCGCATCGTGTAGAACGGCTCGCCCCCGTCGAGCGTCCCCATGTCGTAGACGGGCACGATGTTCGGATGCTCGAGCTGGGCCGTGATGCGCGCCTCTTCCACGAAGCGCGAAGCGGTGACCGGATCGTTCGCGTGCGCCCGCCGGATGGTCTTGAGCGCCACCGTGCGGCGGATGACGCGGTCGAGCGCGGCCGCGACGTGGCCGACGCCGCCGCTCCCCAGCCAGTCCTGGGTGGCGTAGCGCGGGCCTTCGAGCTCCCCCGGCGGCACGATGGAGGCGCCGGGGACGCGCGGCGCCTGGGGCAGACGTCCCTCCGGCGGCGCGACGAGCGTTTCGGCGTCGCGCGACGGAGGTGCGGGCTTGGGGTCGTCCTCCAAGCGGCTCACTGAGCCGGCGCGGACGCGACGGGCTGGAACGTGAGAGCTTCGTTCTCCGCGCCCAGCGTGATGCTCGCCGCGCACTCGAACCGCGCGAAGTGCTCGAGGCGCTGGACGAGGGCGCGACTGCAACCGAGGCCGATCTCGTCGATCTGGTCGATCTGGTTGTTCCACGCGGTCGCCTGCGCGAAGCAGGGATCGGGCGGCGTGTACGTTCCGAGATCGGCAGGCACCCCGACCGTGTCGGTCGTGTACTGGATGGCCAGCTCCGCTCCGTCGGCGGTGACGCCTGTGAGCACCAGCGTGCGGGAATTGAACCCGGTCAGCGTGACGACCGCGGCGCTCTCGCATCCAGTTTGCGCCGAGCTCGTCGACGCGACTTTCTCGTTCGGCGCGCTCGAGCAGCCGAGCGCCGCGACACCGACGAAGACGGAACAGACAGCAACGAATCGATGCATGGACAACACCCCTCTGGGAGACGAACGGCGCGCACCGTAGGAGCAGCACGCGACCCGTGCAACGTGTCTCGAGCGGTCTCGTCGCGCGCTTCCGCGCGGAGCGGAATGGCCCCCACGAGCGCGGAATCTTCGTTACGTCGTCACTTCGTGGCGGTCACAGGCGGCGGCGCGTGCGCGCTCAGATCGCCGACGTTCCACCACCACGGCTGGCAGAGCACGACGAGCGCGAGCAGCGCGAGCTTGATGACCTGACGCCACACGCGCCGGCGAGGCTGGGCGAGCGCGCGCGTGGTGAGGCGCCGATGCGAGCGCACGACTGCAGGTGCCGGAGCCGGACGCTCGACCGCGGGTGGAGGAAGAGGCGCGGGCGCTTCGACGACGACGGCCGGCGCGGGCGGAGGCTCCGAGGGCAGCACGAGCACCGCGGCGCCCTTGCCGAGGAACTCGGGCGACGTCGGCGTAGGAGGCCTCGCCGCGGGAGGTACCGGGATGGGGTGCGCCGCGGTGATGGAGTCGGAGTGGGGACCGTCGATGGAAGCCTTCAACAAGGCGGACTTCTCGAGCGACCGTGCGCGAAGCGCATCCAGCTGCTCCTGCCCGAACCTGCCGGTGGGGTCCTCCTCGCGGAATACGCGCCCATCTGCGGTGCTCGACATCGATCTCTCCCTTCCGCTCACATCGACCCGACCGGTGGTCCCCTCCTCGTTCGAAAATGCGAGCACCTCGCGTTCCATGAAGACCCTGTGAAGAGATCGCGGGAATTCCGGTCATCGCGCGACGGCCGGTGGTCGGACCACCGACCACCGAGGATCAGGAGCCGCAGTGCGGAGGGAGGTCGTGCCGTACAATGAAGCAGGCGCACCCATGGCTGACTCGCTTCGCACCGTGATCGGCACGACGCTCGCGATAGGGGCGCTTCTCACGGGGGTCCTCGTGTTGCGAGGGACCCGCTTCGCCCCCGCGTGGCTCGAGCCGCCTGCACCGGAGCCCTCGACGAGCACGAGGCCCGACCTCGGTGCGCCGGTGCTTCCTCCCCCTCCGCTGCCTGCGGCAGTGACCGACGTGCCGCCGCCTCCGCCCGCGCCGTCGACCGCCGACTCGATCGCGAGCGCGACGCCCGAGCCTTCCGCCTCCGCGCCGCAGCCGGTCGCGTCGGCGAGCGCGGGCAGGGCCCGCAAGGGCGGAGCGGGGCAACGCGGGGAGCCCGAGGTCGTCGAGCTGCCGGCGGACTACCGCTACTCGCCGCAGGGCCCCGGGAATCTGACCTTCCCCGTGACGGCTCCGACGGCATCGACGGCGGCGCCACCCTGAAGTAAGCAGGGCTAGGGAGAATTCCGATGACGTCAGGACGTGTCGCGCCGTTCGGCGCGGTGGTGGCGCTGGTGCTCGCAGCAGCGTGCAGCAGCAGCAGCGGGGGAAGCGGCGGCGGCCAGCCTGACTCGGGGAACGGCGGTCAGGACGCCAGCGAGGACACGACCGGTGGGGAGACGGGCGGCGGCGGCGACACCGGGTCGCAGCAGGATGCGTCCGAGGGCGGCAGCACCGTCGACTCGCCCGTCGAGGCGACTGGCGGCGACGGCGGACCGTGCGACCCCTCGAGCCTCGGGTCGAGCCTCGTGCTCTGGCTCGCGGGCGACATGGGCCTCACGTCGAGCGGGAGCCCGGCGACGGTCACGTGGACCGACCAGTCGCCCGCCAAGAACGACGCTTCCAGCGGCACAGGCCAGGCGAACGTGCCGACCATCGACACGTCCGTCGTCAACGGGCACACGGCGGTGAAGCTCGACGGCACGAACTTCCTCGTCGTCCAGGACGCGACGAGCCTGCAGTGGGGCACCAGCAGCTTCGCGGTGTGGGTCGTCATGTCGGACGCGACCAACACGGCCGATGCGGGCGCCGCCATGGGGTTCACCATCCTCTCGAAGCTCGCCCCCATGGCCGGCTCGAGCGTCGGGTTCGCGCTGCAGCTCTATCCGGGCGGAGTCGAGGCGTACGACTACCAGAGCGCCCAGGTCCGGGCGGCGTCGACGGCGATCGCCGACGGCAACTTCCACATCGTCGGCGCCGTGCGCAGCGGCGGCGTGCTCACGATGCGCGTCGACGGAGCGGCCGCCATGACGGGTGCGTTCGCGACCAACGTCAGCGAGCCGGGGCAGGTCGTGGCCCTCGGCCTCTCGCCGAACCTGGCACCGCCCGCGTTCGCCGGAGACATCGCGGAGGTCATCGGGGTCAAGGGACCCGTCGCCGACCCTGCGTGTATCGAGGGTTACCTGAAGGCGAAGTACGGCCTGTAAGAGGCGGGGCTACGCTGCCTGCTCGCGGAGCGCCTCGAGCTTCACGCGCAGCTTGCCGCGCGCTCGCTCTTCGATCTGACGCACGCGCTCCTTGCTCACGCCGAGCCTGGCGCCGAGCTCCTGCAGCGTCTTCGGCTCCTCCGACATGAGCCGCTCGCGCACGATCATGCGCTCGCGCTCCGAGAGGTCGCTCAGCGCCGCGTCGATCGCGACGTGCGCGCGCCCGCGTCCCTCGGTGGTGCTCGCCTCGTCCTCGGGGCTCGGCGAAGCGCCGGCGATGCGGTCGACCAGCGCCCCGTGATCGTCGAAGCGCGCTTCGAGGCTCGCCTCGCGCCCGGCGAGCACCGGCAGCAGCCACTCGACCTTCTCGCGCGGCATCCCGCTCGCCGCGGCCAGCGCGGCGGGGTCGGTCTCGCGAGTCTTGCGGTAGGCGCGGAGCGCCCGGCGCTCGGCCTTCGTCGTCCCGAGGCGCACCACGCGATAGGCGCGCACGACGTAGTCGCGGATCTCGGCGCGGATCCAGTACGCCGCGTAGGTCGCGAGGCGGCAGTCCTTGTTCAGATCGAACTTGGACGCCGCGCGCAGCAGGCCGATGTTGCCCTGCTGCACGATGTCCTCGAGCGGCACGCCCCAGCGCCTGTACTCGAGCGCCACCGAGATGACGAACGGCAGGCACGCGGTCACCAGCGCGTCGCCTGCGCGCTTGTCTCCTGCGCGCCAGCGCCGTGTGAGCTCGCGTTCTTGCTCACGATCGAGCGGCACGATGTCCGCCATGCTTCCCCGGTACGCGCGCAACGCGTGGCTCTCGGTGGCTTGCATCGCCGAACTCCTTTCGCCCCCTGCGTTTGCCGACCTGAACGAGTGCACGGCGGGTGCCACGCGTAACACGCGAGAATCGCGCAGGTGACGCAATGGATGCGCGCAATCACCGGCGCCGGGGGCCCCCAGGCGCGCAGCATTTTCGCGATCCACCGTGAGTACCGAAACGAGCTCACCCCGTCGAAGCGGTCGCCCTCGCGGGGGATGCCCCGACCCCGGTGTCCGGGGCATCGCCCCGTGAGTCCGAGGCCTCGCCCCGACCCCGACCCCGACCCCGACCCCGACCTCGACCCCGACCTCGACCCCGACCTCGACCCCGACCCGGACCCCGACCTGGGGTCCCGAAGCGCGGGGTCGGTCAGGTGCGGGTTCATGCCGAACGCGAGAAAAGCGCGCCAGCGCCCTATGTCACGGTCGCCCGCCCCCGAGGAATCCGTAGGTCGACTGGAGCGCCTGCTTGCCGCCGTCCGGGATGACGTCGCCGTGGGCGAGGACGATGCGATCGAAGTCCCGCGTCAGAAGGGTGTCGATGCTGCGGCGCGCTGCAGGGCGGTCGCGGTACAAGAACCGAAGGAGACGGCTGAAGCCGATCCTGCCGTGGATGCCGGCCATCTTGAGGTAGGTCCTCGTCAGCCAGTGCGGGCTGGTCGTGAAGTTCTCGGTGATGTCGGAAGCGACCAGCGTGCGCGTGGGGCCGTGCACGAAGACGGTTTCGTCCAGCATGCATCCGTCGATGTGCAGCGGCGCGAGCTCGTTTGCCCACGGCGCGCCGGACGCCTGTTCCAGCGTGGACGTGAGCTTTAGGTCCTTTCGCTTGCGCGCGAGCGCCGCCGGTCCCCAGAGCGACGCCGACGGGTACGCCGCCTGCCATTGTCCCGCGAACATGTGGTGAAAGAGGTTCGGCGCCACGATGTGGCGCACGGGGCCGAGCGCGTCGACCTCCGCGCGAAGCTCCGGTGTGAGTGCGATGGGCGAGTGCACCCAAAGGTCGCCCCCGGGCAAGCGCGCCACCGTCATGCGCGTTCCGAGGTGCAAGCCCTTGAACTTCAGCGGGGCTGCGGCGACCCAGACGCCTTCGTCCACACGCTCGAGCATGGGCCGATGGTAGCTGGGATGAATGAGATGGCGGTGTCGCGAATGACGGCGCTTCAGTGCCCGGCTACGGGCTCCCTCCCGTCAGCACTCGCTTCGGGTCTGCGGCGGTAGCGCGGACGTCGTCGACGGTCGCTCGAGCGCTCTGCACCGCCTGCTGCACGGATCGCACGCGAGCGACGGTGGGCGCCAAGTCCTCCTGCTTCTCGGCCAGCGACATGATCGCGTCTGCAGCGCCGCCGACGTCGCCGCGCAGCGCCGCGGCGGCCCCCTCGGAGGCGACCCGCAGCGACGAGTTGGCCGGCGCCAGCTTGCCGAGCCCCTGGATGGTCGTGCCCGGACTGCCCGTCGTCACGCCCCGCGCGATCGTGAGCGCGGCCGTCACGTAGCCGTCCTTGTCGAGCACCGCGAGCATCGCGTCCGGCGTCGGGAGCACGAGTTTCTTCATCGCCACGCCGAACTCCTGCTGCGTCGGCTGGTGGTGGGTCGCCAGCCAGTCCTGCGCGTGCTTCTTGCCGTCGGCGATTTGCGCGAGCATCGCCGCACGCGCCTCCGGGACGTCCGAGTCGCGCGCCAGCGCAGTGACCGCGAGCACCTCGCCGCGCAGGTTCGAGATCGCCGCGTGGTGATCGGCGACGACGCGCAGGGCGAGCTGCACGTCCTCGAGCGACTTGTCTGCCGGGCGCATCGGCGCGAGATAGTCCGCGTTGGGCACTTTGCGCCTCAGCTCCTCCTGCAGCACGAGCAGCCCGAAGGCGTAGCGCCGCATCGAGTCCTCGCTCGCGTTGAGGGCGCCGGACATCGTCGCCAGAGCGAAGAGCGCGAAGTGCCCCTTCTGCAGCACGTCGGGTGCGACGCCGCACGACGACGCCGCCGGGGCGAGCGCCTGGCGATACGCGTCGGGATCCGTCCCCGGGTCGCCGGGGATCTGCATAGGCGCCGCATTGCCCGATCGAGCAACGAGTTTCAGCGTGACCCCGTAGTACTCGTACGAGAGATCGCGGGCGGTGTTCTGGTGCGCGACCACCGCGAAGTCGGCACGGCAGTTGCTCTTCGCGAGCGCGTCGTAGAACGGCGGCAGATCGCGCTCCGCCGCGGCGAGGCGCGCCTGCCACTGAGTCTCGTGACCGTCGAGGAAGGCGTACGCGAAGCTGGCGGCCTGCCAGGCGTGAACGTGCGAGTCGTCCTGGATCCCGGGCGCGAAGGAGCTGGCGAACGCGCCGGGAGTGGGCAGGCAGGAGGACAGGGCGAGGAGGGCGAGCGGGGCCAACGCGGCGCGCATCGGATGATGGTACGGCGACCCGGGACCGTGTCGTGTCACATGACATCGTTGCACTCGGCGAGGACCGATCTATCTAGAAGGGACGCCCACATGGCCGGGAGGGTGCCCATGCGTCGAGCGCTACTCGCAAGCTCCGTTGTCCTTTTTGCCTGCTCGTCTTCGTCCACGAGCGCCACGAACCAGGCTCAGACCGACGGCGGCGGAGACGCTTTCGTCCACGACATCGTCCTGTCGATGTCCCTGACGGTGCCAGCCGGGGTCGAGCTGCATCAGTGCCAGTACGTGAAGATCCCGACCACGACCGACGTGGAAGTCTCGACGATGGCGCACCAGTACACCGAGGGAAGCCACCACTTCCTCGTCTGGGACACCAACCTGACCGACATTCCCGCCGGCATGACCGGCCAGTACGACTGCACGAACGGCGACGAGCCGGTTTACAAGCCTGTCACGGGCATCATTTACGGCGCGCAGGTGCCGACAGGGTCCACGATCTTCCCCCAGGGAGTGGGCGTGAAGATCACCGCGGGGCACGTCGTGATGCTCAACACGCACTTCCTCAACCCGAGCCAGAAGGACATCGCGTCGACGGCGAAGTTCGGTATGGACATCGCCAAGTCACCCATCGCGACGCAGGCCGGATTCCTGCTTTGGTACGACCAGTTCATCGACCTTCCCGCCGGAGCGAAGGCCTCGGCCGGGATGCGCTGCGCCGTACCCCAGGACGTAACCCTTTTGACCGGCTTCTCCCATTATCACCAGCACGGGACGGGGATGACGGCGTACTCGGATCCGTCGATGACGACGCCCTCGACCAAACCGATCTACACGAGCAGCAACTGGGAGCACCCGGACGAGATCGCCCCAGGCACCGTGCTCAAGGGCGGCAGCGCGTTCCGATTCATCTGCAACTACGACAACACGTCCGGCACCACGGAGATCATCCAGGGGCCGAACGTGAAGACCAGCGAGATGTGCGCCTTCTTCGGCCTCTACTACCCGAAGCTGGATCCGAATTTCGAAGGCTGCGGCACCTCGTCGTTCGTCGGAACCGGCACCCAGTCGTGCTCGCAGGAGCAGGCTTGCGTGTCGATGTGCCCGGCCTCCGACGCTCCTCAGTACTCTACGGGCGGCGCGAAAATCGGCGCGTGCTGGCAGCGTTGCGTCGCCGCGGCCTGCGACGGCGCGACGGACGCTCTCCTGTCAGGGAATGCTCAAACCTGCGCTGCGCAGAAGTGCCAGTGAGCGAGAAGGTTGTCGTAGCGGGTTTCACCGAGCAAGCGCCGGCATCGTCACAGAAGACCTGTTAGGAATGTGCGAGCGCTCACTCGAGCGCGCACGAGCTAGCCAGGCGCCCTCGGAGTACGATGTTTTCATGGGCGTCCGAGATCTCAAGGCCGGGGCCATTGGAGCGGCGCTGACCTTGGTGGCCGTCCTCATCGCGTATGGCGGCAAGGCCGCCCGGACTCATGCCGGCGAGAACATGAATTCGAAGGTCGGTGAACCCGGACGCACGGAACACCAAGGGAGCGACGATCTGGACCCCGCGATGGCGGCGAACGCAAACCTCGCGGACCAGGTGCGAAGGTACAAGGAGAGACTCGAGGAGATTGGGGCGCAGAAAGTCGAAATCGAGAAGCAATTGGCGCAGGCACAGCAGGCACTCTCGAGCGCCGCGGGCGACGGTAAGGTTGCGCCGATCAAGAGCGAATATGACCTGTCGAAGGATGATTGGAAGAGGCTCGCGGCCGAAGGCACGGTGAAAGTGCAGATCCCTTGCGACAATTCGGACACTTACGACGTGGATCCGAGTGCCCTCGCCGCCGAGGGACTTCCTGCGAGCGACGCACGACCCATTCACGACGCGCTCCACGACTCCTCGTGGCGACTCTGGTCGACCGTTCGTGCGCTATGCGCACAAGGGCTTCACGGAAGCCTTCAGCTTGCCGAAGAGCTGGGTCCTGAGGCGTGCCGTGGGCTCATCGAGCATATGGGGCACCAGAACGGCGGGGATTTGGAGGAGCAGGTTCGCATCGTGGCGGAGATCAACGCGGGGCTCATCCCCATGCCGCAAGACCTCGGGACACTCGGCGTGTATAGCCAGCTGCTTCTCGCCCAGAGTGCGGAGTCTCAATTGATCGTGCAGCAGCTCACGAACTCGATCGGGCCCGACGACGCACGCGCATTCGTGTTCGGTGGCGCAGGCTGTTGGGAGCGGAGCACGAAATCGGTGGGGCCGAGGCCGACCGCCTCGACGCCCTGAGCGCCAGTCCATCAAGGTGCGGCGCGTGGTCTGCCGCCGCTGCAAGCGGTTGCCGGATCGGCGCGAACGAAGTCTGCGGTCCAGTTCGTCTCCCAGCTCCGGCCGTCGTACGAGAAAGCCTGCTCCCACCGGGCATGGTCCTGGTCGGCGTGCGTCCAGACATAGCGAACCACGACCGGGTGTCCCTGGTCGACGTATTCGCCGTAGAACTCGCCGCGGTTGCCGTCAAAGCCGCCGAACACGCCCGAGTCGAACTTTCCGGTGCTGCTGGGGACCCAGAAGATGGACCACTGGCGCTTCTCGACGTCGAACGTGCGCACGGTGAAACCGCGCGCGCGCTTCGTCGGCATGAAAAGCTCGTCCGCCGTGACCAGGCCGTCGAGGTAGAGCGTGGTGCATTGGACGCCCGGAAAGTCATCCCACTCGTTGCTGCCGACGTTGCGGACTTTGAGGCGGCGCTGCACGAGCGTCCAAGCTCCGGCGATCCAGTCGAAGTCGTGCGGTCCGCCGGTCCGGGTCGTCGTATAACCGGGCGCCGAGTGCGGGTCCGGGTTCGCTGGATCCGGACTTCGCGGAGGCGCACCCCCGCAAGCGACGAGCGCCGCGATCAGGATGGGGCAAGGCCACACGGCGGCCGGCTGAAGAGAGTTCATTCGTGCTCCCTCTCGTCGTTGGCCGAGCAGGCCAACTGGCCCAACTGTGACCTGCCAAGCGGTCCGGACAAAGAGCCACTTGTGCAATTCCCGATAGGACCATTATCGACTGTCGATCCCGGTCTCCTGCATCATCTGGCACGCCTGCGCCGACGTGATCGCCGCGGTGGTCGGCATTGGCGCCTGCTCTGGGCACGCGCTGCCGCTCGAGCACCCGCATCCGGCAGTCGCTGCCGCTGCCAAGGCGGCGACGCGCCCAGGGATCTCCGTGAGCCTCATCCCAGACCTCGAGTGCAAAGGCCATGCGCTCGGGATTCTCCGAGCGCGTCAGGGGAGCTCGTAGCGAATCTCCTCGATCTCCTCATTCCCCCGCCCTTCCGCGAACGCCGGGGCCCGCGCGATCTCCCGGAACCCGCACTTCTCCAGCACGCGCCGCGACCCGACGTTGTCGTGCGCGACGCTCGCGTACAGGGGACGCACCTTGACCTCCTCGAGGAGCATCGCGAGCGCGCGCGTCGCGATCCCGCGCCCCCAGTGCTCGCGTCCCAGGACGTAACAGACCTCGGGTAGATCGTCGTGCTCGAACTTGGCGACGTAACCGGCGACGGCGTCGTCGGAGAGGATCGTCCGGTGCACTACGGTCGGCAGCGTGGACGTGCGGGCCCAGTGCGCGAGGAAAGCGTCACGGTCATTCGGGTCTCGCGACGCGAAGCCCACCATGTGCACCGCGAGGGGATCGCGTTGGTGATCGAAGAAGATCGCAAGGTCCGATGCTTCGAGCGGGCGCAGCGAGACGAGCACG
>Ga0335069_10013598_pt1 | contig 11420 bp, 8 predicted proteins | sample Lox_Sample_11_FD_206714 | JGI IMG/M metagenome (GOLD analysis project Ga0335069, IMG submission 206714) | Soil microbial communities from Loxahatchee National Wildlife Refuge, Florida, United States - Lox_Sample_1.1 | ecosystem: Environmental > Terrestrial > Soil > Wetlands | place: USA: Florida... | reverse complement strand
CCTACCGTCAGGAATTCATTCTGCTGTCGGACACGCTGGGAATGAGCAGCCTGGTGAATGCACTGCATGATAAGCGCGCGACGGAGTCCAGCACCAAGTCGAGCCTGTTGGGACCGTTTTACCGCCAGGACTCGCCGCACCTGAAGCTGGGCGATACCATCGTCACCAAGCCGACCCAAGGGCGGGAAGTTTGCCTGTACGGGTACATCATGGATGCCGCGGGCAAAGGCATTCCGAACTCCTCCGTTCAGGTTTGGCAGCCGGATGAAACCGGTAATTACGATCTGCAGAAGCACGACCCCTCCGAAATGGACCTGCGGGGAACCTTCCGCACCGACGACAAAGGGTTTTACTATCTGCGCACCATCGCGCCGCTCGGCTACATGATTCCCATGGACGGACCGGTGGGCGATATGATTCGCGCACAGAAGCGCCACGGCTATCGTCCGGCGCACATCCATTTTCTGATCGGCGCCCCCGGTTATCGTGAAGTGGTCACAGCGCTGTATCTGGCGGGCGACGAGCACATCGATTCCGACACGGTGTTCGGAGTAACCGAATCGCTGGTGACGGACGTGAAGGCGAACGATCCGGAGTGCCCGATCAAGAGCCTGCCGGGGCTGAAGTTCAATTTCCAGCTCGCGGCTGCCCAGGCAATCGGCATCGGCCGCGTGGGCGCCGACCCGTCTCAGATCGTGAAGAAGGCTGCCAGCTAGAATACAGTTTTCCCAACAGGAGGCGAATGGCAATGCGGCGAAGCATTCTTGCGGCGCTTGTTATTCTCGGTGCGGCGGCTGCGGCGATCGCTGCGGGCCGCTCCGATCCCAATAACCCCACCGGCGCGCACGGGCTGATCGCCATCGACAAGGTCGGGCGACACATCCGCTTCTTCGATCCGGCAAGCTTCAAGGAAATGTCCAACCTGGCCGCCGGCGTGGCGCCGCACGACATCGCCATCTCGCCCGACCATAAGACCGCCTACATTCCCATCTACGGTGACGGCGTCTACGGCCGCAATCCACATCCGGGCAACAGCATCCTCATCGTCGACCTGGCGTCCCAGAAGGCTACCGGAATCATCGACGTGTCACCCTATCAGGCGCCGCACGGAATCCAGATCGATGACAACGGCACGATTTATGTCACCTGCGATCTGAGCCGCAAGCTGCTGGTGATCGACCCGGCCAAACGCAAGATCGAAGCCGCGATTGACACCGAGGGCACGGGGCACTGGGCGGCGGTTCTACCGGACGGAAGCAAGGCCTACGTGGCGAACAAGAACGACCGGCTGTTCATCAGCGTCATCGATCTGAAGGCTCGCAAGATGGTCGGCAAGGTTCCCATGCCGAACGGCACTGAAGGAATCACTGCGTCGCCCGACGGCAAGTATGTCGTGGCCGCCGACTTCGCCGATCCGAATCTGGCCGTCATCGACCCGACGGCGGATGAGGTAATCGTCCGCATCCCGCTCGAAGGCAACACCAAGGCCGCGTTCAAACCGCGCTTTTCGCCGGATGGAACGAAGCTGCTGGTGTGCAACCTGCGCGAGCGCATGGTGAACATCATCGACGTGGCTGACGCGCACGGGCCGCAGAAGACGATGACCGTGGGCAAAGATCCCATGGGGTTTGCGTTCGCGTCCGACGGCAAAACCGCGCTGGTGGCCAATCACGGCGACGGCACGATTTCCGTGGTCGACCTGGAGCACGGGAAGGTAACTTCCAGCTTCATGGCCGGCGCCGGCGTCGAATCTCTTTCGTACTACTAGAAATTCGGCCGCGAAGGGCGGAACGATACAATAAAAGCCGGCTTGCGCGAACGGCGCAACGACACTGTGCAGAAGCTTCACTCTCGCCCGGAATGGGAAAGGATTCAACAGAAGTTTTTTGAGACCGGTGAAGCTGCGCCGGTGCTCGACGGTCTTACCGGGTTGGTGGAGGAGATGGCCGTCGCCGCGTTTCGAGAGTCGCTGGAGCCACTGGCGGCCGGCGGTCTGGCGATGCTGGCAGTGGGAGGCTTCGGAAGGCGGGAGTTGTTTCCCTACTCCGACGTCGATGTACTCATTCTGCTGGAGCGCGAATCCCTAACGTTGGCGCTGAAGAACCCCCTGGCCGAGTTCGTCCGGCTGCTGTGGGACGCGGGTCTGCGTCTCAGCCATTCAGTACGCACGGTCGCGGAGTGTACAGAGATTCACGAGGGCAACATCGAACTCAGTATCAGCCTGCTGGACCGGCGCTTGCTGGCCGGGTCGGCAGAAGTCTACGCGAAGTTACAAGCCAAACTGCCGGCTTTCCTGGAGCGGCAAGGCCGTACGCTCGCCCGGCATTTGGGACGGCTGTCGCGAGCACGCCACGAGAAATACCAGGACACTCTGTACCACCTGGAGCCGGATGTCAAAGAAACGCCGGGCGGCCTGCGGGATTTGCACATGATCGCCTGGTTTGCCCAGCTGCGCAAGCCGGACGCGGAAGTCGCGGCGCGTCTTGTGGAACCGGCCCTGTTCTTGTCTTCACTGCGTTGCTTCCTGCACTACCGCGCGGGGCGCGACCAAAATCTGCTGAACTTCGAGGCGCAGGAACAAATCACCGGGCAGCGCTACCAACAGTGGCGCGAGCCCGCGGATTTCATGCGCGAATACTTCCGGAATGCGCGGGCCATCTTCACCGAAGGGCGACGCACGCTCGATCTGAACGAGAGAAGCGAAAGCTCTCTGGCTTCGCAGTTCCGAGACTGGCGCTCGAGGCTGTCGAACGCCGAATTCACAGTTTCGAACGAGCGCGTCTATCTCCGCAGCCCCGGACAATTGGCCACGGATCCGCCGATTGTGCTACGCCTGCTGGAATTCGTCGCACGTCATGGCGTTCCACTTGCGGCCGATACGGAGCGGCGGCTGGAAGGCGCCAGCGCGACCTTCGCTGCCTACTGCGCTGAGCCACGACCGCTCTGGCCGGCGTTGCGCAGCATCCTGGCACTGCCGCACGCTTCCGTGGCGCTTCGCGCGATGCACGATACGGGATTGGTGCAGGCGATGTTCCCCGAGTGGAAGACTATCGTGTGCCTGGTGGTGCCGGACTACTATCACCGCTACACCGTGGATGAACACACGCTGGTAACAATCGAAAAGGTCTCTGAACTGGCCGGCAGCACCGAGCCCGCCAAGCGGCGGTTCGCTGAAGTATTTTCCGAGGTGGAAGATCTGGCGCTGCTGAGGTTCGCGCTGTTATTTCACGATGCGGGCAAGGGCGCCAACAGCGGCGATCATGCACGGTTGTCGGTGGAGCTTGCCGAGCGGGCCATGCAACGGATCCAGATGCCGTCTGACGAACAGAGCGCCGTCGTGTTTTTGATCGAGCATCATCTGGATTTGTCGGCAGTGATGAATTCGCGCGACCTGTACGATTCCGCCACTGCGCACATGCTCGTGGAGAAGATCGGCACGGCAGAGCGTCTGAAGTTGCTCACCATCCTGACTTATGCAGACATTGCCGCCGTCCACCCTGCCGCCATGACCCCCTGGCGGCTGGAGCAGCTATGGCAGACCTATCGCGTTACGCATCAGGAGTTGCTGCTTCAACTGGAGACCGCGCGCATTCAGGACGTACCGGAAGATCTGCCGGAGTTGGCCGAGTTCATCAAAGGCTTTCCCGTGCGCTACCTGCGCACCCACACACCCCAGGAGATACGCGCACACAGCGAATTGAGTGAGTTGGAGCGAACTCGCGGTGTGGCAGTGGCGCTGGAATCCACCAGCGGGGTGTACCGGGCGACCATCGTGACACGCGATCGCCCGGCGTTGTTCGCGGCCTTGGCCGGGGCCATTTCGAGTTTCGGCATGGACATTGTGAAGGCGGAAGCTTTCTCGAACGCCCAGGGTGTGGCACTGGACACATTTTTGTTCTCCGATCCTCGACGTACGCTGGAGCTCAATCCGCCGGAGAACGAGAGACTCCAGGAAACGATCGAGCAAGTGGCGCTGGGACGCGTGAGCGTCGAGCAGCTCTTACGTGGCCGCCCGGCGCCGCCCAAGCAGGGCAAGCGATCCGTGCCTTCGCGCGTGCACTTCGATGGCACCGCCTGCGACACGGCGACCTTGGTGGAGATCGTCACCGAAGACCGTCCTCGTCTGCTCTACGATCTGGCCGCAGCGTTCTCCGAAGCGGGATGCAACATCGACGTTGTCCTGATTGACACCGAAGGACATAAGGCCATCGATGTGTTTTACGTCGCCACAGGAGGCAAGAAGCTCAGCGACGAAATGCAAGCCCGGCTCGAAGACCGGTTACTTACCGTCTGCTAGCCCGACTGGGCCTGTAACTTTCTGCGGCCCGGCGACGTTCCTTAGATGTAGCCATGAGCAACGACGTGCTATGATAGCAGAGTAAGCCTGCTAGTTCGGTCCACGCAGACAAACTAAAACATTTAAAAATCAAGGAGTTACAAATCCATGAAGTTGTCAAAACTTTTGGTCAGTGGTGGTGTTCTTTCTCTCGGAATCGCTTTGGCTGCCTCCGGCTATAGCGTGAAAGTCATTGACCCGACTTGGGTCGGTCAAACCGAGCTAAAACCGGGAGAATACAAAGTACAGGTCGAAGGCGACAAAGTTCAGTTCAAGATGGGCAAGACCGTGATCGAAGCGCCCGCCAAGGTGCAAACCAACACTTCTAAGTTCGCATTCACCCAGTTAGGCACCAAGGTGGTGGACGGCAAGGCCAAGCTGGAAGAGATCGACTTGGGCGGAACCACTTCGAAGATCGTCTTCAGCAGCGACGCGTCCGCAACCTCCGCGGGTACTAAGTAAGTAACTGCAGCGCCACCTACGGTAGCGCGAACACCACCAGTGCTTCGGCTCCGGGCGTAGCATCGTCCAGGGTGCCGTTGCCACCTGCCACGATGGCAACATACTGTTTCCCGTTCTTGCCTTGATAGCTGATCGGGACGGCGTGAGCGCTGGCGTCTAACTTAGCGGACCACAACTCGACTCCCGTCTTGGAATCGAAGGCGCGGAATCGCCGGTCGTTGGTCGCGCCAATAAAAACCAATCCGCCTGCTGTTGCAATCGGGCCGCCGAGGTTTAGGCGGCCCGTATGCTGTTTGTTGGCCGGTAATTCTTCTGTAATACCGAGAGGCACCTGCCACGCGAAATCACCGGTGTGCGCGTTGACGGCGATCAGACGTCCCCATGGCGGCTTCTGGCACGGCCACGCATGTTCTCCCGCGTTGGGAATGTTGCCGCGTCGCGGGTCGCCCTCACTCCACTGAAAGCGTGACATCGGCCCGACGATGCTGTTGCGGTCGAACAGTACGGGCGATCCTTCGGGTTTCTTCTCAATCCATCCGATGCTTCCCTCGTCGATGGAGTTCACGAAAATGTAGCCGAGGGACGGGTCGGCCGCAGTTCCACCCCAATTCACGCCGCCGATCGCGCCGGGAAAAATGATCGTCGAATGTGGCTTCGCGTCCTTCTCCCGGTACACATACGGCGTGAACGGGCCTTCGTTATAGAAGCCCCCGCTGCGCTGGTACAGATCACGGCAGAACTTGGCATGTTCTTCGCTCGTATCCGTGGCGCTGACAATTTCCTCGATGCCAAAGCTCATGCGCGCCAGCGGGAGTGGCTTCACAGGGATAGGTTGGGTGGGCGAACTTTGTTCGCCAGGAACCTGGCTCGGCCGGACCGGCTTTTCCTGAATGCCGAACACCGGCTTACCGGTCACACGGTCGAGAATGTACATGTACCCGGTCTTGGCGGTCTGTGCCAGGATCGGTATCTCTTTGCCATTGGCAATTACATCCAGCAATCCCGGCGCCGCCGGCAAATCGAAATCCCACAGATCGTGGTGCACCACCTGGAAATACCACCTTCGTTTCCCCGTGGTCGCATCGATCGCAACTACAGAGTCCGAAAAAAGGTTGTCACCCTTGCGATCTCCGCCCCAGAAATTCGTATTCGGCCCGCCGAACGTCGTATAGAGGATCCCGCGCTTCTCGTCCACGGTCAGCGAGAATCCCCAGTTGTTCACGCCAGAACGATTCTTCCAGCTCTCTCCCTTCCAAGTCTCATGACCCGGCTCGCCCGGCTGCGGGACGGAGTGAAACCCCCAAACCTTACGTCCGGTGCGGGCGTCGTAGGCTCGCGTATCGCCCGGCGGCCCCGTGGCAGGCGACTCGGGCGTGTTCGCACCAACCAGCAGCAAATTGTTATAAACAACCGGCGCGGAATTGTACGGCACGGTCATCTCCACTTCGCCTTCGTTGCCGAAGCCGGGATCGATCTTGCCGGTTTTCGCGTTCAGCGCGACCATCTTGCTGCCAGTGGTGAAGATGATCCGCGGCGGATTGTCTTTATCGCCCGCCCAGTAGGCCACTCCCCGCTTCGACGGCGCGCCCGTCTTCAGGTCGTAACGCCAGATTTCCTTGCCGGTGTCGGCCTCGAGCGCCAGGACGGAGTGAAACGTGTCCAGATACAGCACGCCTCCAATGACAGTGGGGGTAAACTCGGAGCCCGCCGCTGCACCGGTGGCCTGGCCCAAATTGTACGACCAAGCGCGCGTCAGTTTGGAAACGTTGCCGGTTTTAATCTCGTTCAGGGGCGAGTAACGCGTTCCGGCCAGATCGCGATTGAACATGGGCCAATCCGCATCTTGTGCCGAGGCGATGGAGGAGACCAGTAGCAGTGCGAGGAGAAGACGCATTAGCAGTTGAAACCCGCGCGCCGTCCATTGTAACCTAGCGGGTTCCGGCCGGCGTCGTCTAATTGACATATCATAATTAGCGGCTACCACCAACAACCTGGAGGATCTGCGTAGATGTCCATTCTGAGCGTGTGTCAATGGCTGCAGGACACTGACATTGGCACATCGATCCGGGAGTCGATCTGGACGTTTCCCCTCATCGAGTCCACGCACGTGCTGGCCCTCTCGATTTCCGTGGGACTGCTGCTGGTGTCGGACCTCCGGCTGATGGGCGCGATCCTTCGACGCCGCTCAGTGACGGAAGTCTACGAACAAATCAAACCTTGGATGTTTGCCGGCTTTGCCGTCATGACCATTACCGGCATCTTTCTCTTCTGGTGCCAGGCGGTGAAAGCGTACAACAGCTATTTCTTCCGCGCCAAAATTGTTTTGCTGATCTTCGCAGCGGTGAACGCGATAGCATTTGAGCGCGGCATCTATCGCAAAGTGAAAGACTGGGACAACGCGCTCGTGCCGCCGATGGAAGCGCGCGTGGCCGGATGGGCCTCTTTGATTTTGTGGGCCGCCATCATCACCTGCGGCCGCACGATGGCTTACACCTTCTAGCGGCGTACACGTTCCAGCGGCAGACGTCAGAGCATTGGAGAATTTCGTAATGGAAGCGATCATGCCCTTCTTTCAGTGGTGCGACGCCAGTTGGCTCGGCTCGGCGATGCGCAGCTCGAGGCTTGCGTTCCCGATCGTCGAGAACTTTCATCTGTTCGCGCTCACGGTGCTGCTGGGAACGCTGATTGTCCTTTGCCTTCGCCAGTTCGGAGTTTTGTACAAGAGCGTACCGCTCCAGGAACTTGCCGCCCAGCTTCGGCCCTGGAACCTGTGGAGCCTGGCGGTGATGCTGGTTTCCGGCATCCTGCTGTTCCTCTCGGAAGCAATGAAATGCTACGCCAATACTTCATTCCGCGTGAAGATGATCTTTCTGTTCGCCGCTCTGGTTTTCCAGTTTGCCGTGTACAACCGCATCGTAAGAAACGAAGGCCAGTCTCCCAGCACCTCCGGCAAAGTAGCCGCGGCGGTTGCGTTGTGCCTGTGGTTCGGCGTAGGCCTCGCTGGACGCGCCATCGGTTTCCTGGGATAGGACGGCGCGCTCGCGCCGGATGTATAATTCTTCTCGGCGGCAGAGCCGGATCCGCAAGCTTCAAGGAGTCTTTCCAGTGAGTCATGAAAATCATGAGATTGATCGCCGTGCGTTTCTCAGTGGTGGGACGTTAGCCGCGAGCGCACTTCTGGGCGCTTCTCGGGTCTGGGCCGCGCCTGCCAAGAGCGACTCGTCCGGCCCTGTTGTCGATACCAAGGCCGGCAAGCTTCGCGGCGTGGCGCTGGAGAAGGCTGTCGCGTTCAAGGGCGTTTCTTATGGCGCTTCCACGGCTGGCGCGGGAAGGTTCATGCCGCCGCAAAAACTGGAACCGTGGACGGGCGTGAGGGACGCGCTGGAACTGGGCGCCCGCTCGCCACAGAATCCCTCCGGCTTGATCCCGGAAGTCGACGCGGTGGACCGCAAGGAGCCCATGAGTGAGGACTGTCTGCATCTGAACGTGTGGACGCCAGGGCTCGGCGCCAGCCACAAGCGCCCCGTGATGGTTTGGTTGCATGGCGGGGGCTTCACGTCGGGCTCCGGCGGGTTCGCCATCTATGACGGAACCAACCTGGCCGCCCGGCACGACGTCGTGGTTGTCACGGTGAATCATCGCCTCAACGTCTTCGGTTATCTGTACCTGGCGGGCATCGGCGGCGCAAAGTACGCGGATGCGAGCAACGTAGGAATGCTCGACATCGTTCAGGCGCTGGAATGGGTGCGGGATAACATCGCTAATTTCGGCGGCGATCCGGGAAATGTGACCATCTTCGGCCAGTCCGGCGGCGGCGCTAAAGTGTGTACGCTGTTGGCCATGCCTGCGGCCAAGGGGCTGTTCCATCGCGCGGTTGTCGAGAGCGGCGCGTCGCTGCGAGGCACCCCGGTGGCCGACGCCAACAGATCCACGGAGGCGGTGCTGGCGAAGCTGGGCCTGAAGCCGAACCAACTCGACCAACTTCAAAACATGCCAATGGACCAGTTGCTGAAGGGGCTCTCCGGCGGCGGATTGACGGGCAATCCCGCGTTTCGATTCGCGCCGGTGGTAGATGGCAAGACCCTCCCCACACATCCATTTGATCCGTCCGGCCCGGAGATTTCCGCTGATGTTCCCCTGCTCATCGGCTCGACACAGACCGAGGTGACTTTCTTCCCCGGTCAACTGATCGATCCCATCGACGAAGCCACGATGCGCGAGCGCGTGAAGCAGACGCTGCGGGCCGGCGATGCCGACTCCGAAAAAGTGATCGCAGCGTACAAGAAGGTCGACCCGAATATCAGTAACATCGACCTGTATCTGGAAGCGGCCTCAGATTCATTCGCCATGACGAACGCCATTACAGCGGCCGAGCGCAAAGTGGCGCTGGGCAAAGCGCCCGCCTACATGTATTACTTCAAGTGGCGGTCCCCCGTACGCGATGGCAAACTGAAGGCTATGCACTGCATGGAGATTCCCTTCGTCTTCGACAATGTCGACGGCGGCAAGCCGATGACCGGCGACGGCCAGGACCGTTACGCGCTGGCGAGCAAGATCAGCGGTGCCTGGGTCGCGTTCGCGCGCACAGGAAATCCCAGCCAGAAGGGTCTGGCATGGCCCGCGTACGACTCCACAAAGCGCGCCACCATGATCCTCGACGACAAATGTGAAGTGGTGAACGACCCGCGCAAAGAGGTACGGCTGGCGCTCACCTCCATCAAACGCGCCTAGTGGCGCGCATCCTATGAGTCCCGAACCGAAGGCGAGTCCGGTCGTTTCAACGGCGAGCGGGAAGGTTCGCGGCGCTGTCCAAACGGGAGTCCACGTTTTCAAGGGCGTTCCCTACGGCTCGTCGATGTCGGGAGCCAGGCGCTTCCAGTCGCCCGCGAAAGCGGATCCGTGGACGGGCGTGCGCGATGCCTTCGAACTTGGCCCCAAATGCCCGCAGTTGGAAATGACGCTCCCGCCTCCGATGCAGGCCATCTTGGATGGAATCCGCAGCGATCCGCCGATGGGCGAGGACTGCTTGTGGCTGAATGTGTGGTCGGCGAACTTGGGCAGCTCGAACCAGCGTCCCGTGATGGTTTGGCTGCATGGCGGCGGATTCACGGCTGGGTCCGGGGGTTCGCTGGTCTACGATGGGACGGCGTTGGCAGCCAAGCACGACGTGGTGGTCGTGACTTTGAACCATCGCTTGAATATCTTCGGCTATCTTTACCTGGCGGAGCTGGGAGGCGAAGAATTCGCCGATTCCGGCAATGCCGGCATGCTGGACATCGTCGCGGCGCTCGAATGGGTGCGCGACAACATCGCCGAATTTGGCGGCGACCCCGGCAACGTCACCATCTTTGGCGAATCCGGCGGCGGCATGAAGGTGACCGCGTTGATGGCCATGCCCGCGGCGCAAGGACTGTTTCACCGCGCCATCGTGCAGAGCGGGCCGTTTCTCAGGGCCGTGCCGCGGCGGCGCGCCACCCAAGCCACCGAGATCTTCCTGGCCACGCTCGGATTGAAGTCCAGTCAGGTGCGCGAACTGCAGAACGTACCCGTAGAACGTCTCATGGAGGCGATGCCGTCCATGCCCGGCGGCCTGATGGCGCTGGCCCCTGTCGCAGATGGCCGGTCGCTGCCCGGTCATCCTTTCGATCCCGCGGCGCCTGCGATCTCCGCATCAGTCCCGCTGCTGATTGGAAGCAACTCTACCGAGTTTACGCTTTTCGAGATGCCGCCCACTGACTTGGACGACGCCACGTTCCTTGCCCAGGTGAAACAGCGCATGCGCATCGACGATAGCGCGGCCGGCGAGCTGATCGCGGCCTATAAGAAGGCGCATGTAAACAATATCGACGCCTCTTTGGCCTTCGAGTCCGACCGTTTCATGCGCATCAACTCCATTCTGCAGGCGGAACGCAAAGCGATGCAGGGCGGTGCGCCGGTGTACATGTACCAGTTCAGTTGGAAGACACCCGTGCTGAGTGGAACTCTGCGGTCGCCGCACGCGCTGGAGATCCCGTTCGTCTTCGACAACGTAGATTTATGGACGGGGCTGCCCCGGTCACAACGGCCTGCCGGCGTGGCCAGCGTACACCAGCGACAGGCGCTCCACCATGATGTTCGACAACGAGTGCCGCACCGTCGACGATCCGGGCGCCGAAGAGCGGCAGGCATTTCTCGCGAGCATGAGCGCCTCCGCGCCCGTCTAACACAATGGGCACACCGGCCTTTTTCACCAAACCTGAAACGTCGGCGGAGCGGGAAGAGTTCTATCAACGGCTCAGCCGGACAAGCGCGGCCCCGTTGTGGAATGTTTTGGGCGACATTGTAACGCCGCAACCGCGGACGCCGTGCGAGCCGGCCCTTTGGTGCTACCCGGAAATGCGGCCGTTCATCATGGAATCCGGCTCCTTGATCACCGCCGAGGAAGCCGAGCGGCGTGTGCTCATGCTCGAGAATCCAGGAATGCGGGGCGCCGCACGGATCACACAGACCGTTTACGCCGGCCTGCAACTCGTGCTGCCGGGAGAAGTCACCTCCACTCATCGCCACGTCGCGGCTGCGCTGCGATTCATCCTGGAAGGTGAAGGCGCCTACACTACCGTGAACGGCGAGCGATTTACTATGC
>Ga0335069_10013596_pt1 | contig 11422 bp, 13 predicted proteins | sample Lox_Sample_11_FD_206714 | JGI IMG/M metagenome (GOLD analysis project Ga0335069, IMG submission 206714) | Soil microbial communities from Loxahatchee National Wildlife Refuge, Florida, United States - Lox_Sample_1.1 | ecosystem: Environmental > Terrestrial > Soil > Wetlands | place: USA... | reverse complement strand
GTTTACATAACCTTCCTTCGCCATCCTAAAGATGAGGAGGTGATGTCCGCAATGAGTAAGAGTTTTGAACCAAGCGCTGCGGCATCCCTCCTCGCAAGTCGATAAGGTTGCCGCAGCGCGATAAAGTGGAGGACCGCTCAAGAGGCGGTCCTCTGCGTTTAAACCACAGTTCGTGTTTGCAAATGTGTTTGTTCTGGCCAGTAGAAAGCGACGTAAAATATTGATTGGGAGCGAGAATGTTTTCTGTTGCAGCTCTCTTTGACGCTTGGTTTTCCGTTGACAATTTGTGCTTGTACAGAACGATGATGGCCGGAGGTATCCATGATCCGTAACCAATGGTACATTGTGCTCGAGTCGCATGAGGTCAAGCCCGGCAAGCCGCTGGGGATCTTGCGCATGGGGGAACACCTGGTTTTCTGGCGTACCGCTGATGGCAAAGTGGTGTGCATGAGAAGCCAATGTCCTCACCTGGGGGCACAGTTGAGCCAGGGAAAACTGGTGAATGACCATTTGAGGTGCCCCTTCCATGGCTTCGAATACGGCGCCGACGGTGTCTGTCAGTACGTGCCCGCGGTGGGTAAGAACGGCAAATTTCCCCATGCCCTCGAGGCGCCTACCTATCCCACTCACGAGGAACACGGTTATATTTACATTTGGTGGGGTGAGCCCAGGCCTAACTTGGCCCCGCCCGAATTCTACGATGATATCGGCAAAGGTTTCAGCTACATGCGCTTCAAGCAGAAGTGGAATGTGCATTATTCTCGCATGGTCGAGAACCAGTTGGATGTGATGCATTTGCCCTTCGTGCACTACAACACCATTGGCGCCGGTGGCAAGACCGTGGTGGATGGCCCGTTGGTCCGGTTGGAAGATAATACGCTGAAATTGTGGGTCTACAACCGCAAGGACGATGGCACGCCGCCGCACAAACCGGATGAGATCCCTGAGCCCGGCCGGCCGCCGTTTTTGATATTAATCCTGCCCAACCTGTGGGAAAATCGAATCAGTGACGACCTACGCATCCTGGTGGCCTTCGTGCCGGTGGATGAAGAGCACTCTATTATGTATGGTCGCTATTACCAGCGCGTGGTGCAGATGCCGCTCTTGCGTGAGCTGTTCAATTTGCTCGGTGTGTGGAGCAGCCTGTTCATTGCCAACCAGGATCGGCAGGTGGTGAACAACCAGCTTCCCAAGCAGAGTGCGTTGAAGAAGATGGGCGAGATTTTATTGCCGGGAGATCGGGCTATTTTGACTTATCGCACGCGCCGCCATCAACTCAAAGTGGAGGCCGGACAAATCAAAGACGAATGATGGCTTATCCGTGAGCGGTTTCTTTAAGTGCTTTAGCTATCGAATAACCTTCAACGGCTTTTCTTCAAAAGCTGGTGCACGTGCTCGATGGCTTCCGGCATGGTTTCTCCCAGGAAGATGCCTGGGATTTCCTGCCGGAGGGATGGCTTAATCACAAAAGCTGCGCCGCCATACCCGAAAATCGGTACCGGACGTAGCCGCTGAAGTTTTGCCTGCACGTTTTTCAATTCCACAGCGCTGGATTCCATGCTGGAAGCCAGAATGATCATCTGGGGATGTTCGTAGTGGGCGTAATCGATCAGGTCATCTACGGGCACGTCAGGCCCCAGGTATTCGACCCGGTAGCCATCACTGCGCAGCAGGGTAGCCATCATCAGGGAGCCGATCTCGTGTTGCTCATCAGGGCCGCAACCGACCAGAATGTAGCTGCTGCCGCGGCGGGTGGGAAAGTTCTGGAACGCCGACAGTAGCTTGCCACGGATAAACGCACTGGCGAAATGCTCCGTGGTGACGCTAATCTTGCCGGTGTACCAATCTTCCCCGATCATCACCAGGGCGGGTGATAACACCTGGGTGCACAGGTTCATCAGGTCGAAACCGGAGAATATTTCATTAAATATCTCGCCTGCGCGTACTTCATTGTGATGCACCAGGGCGTCGTAAAGCGTACGGGCATACTCATCCGGCGGCATCTTGGGTGTAAACTTCGATGCCGAGGGGGTCGGGAGGACAGCCTCAGGCCAGATGTTGTTTGCCAACATGCCGTGCAGCTCATTGGCAGCAACGCTGATGGTAACGCCTGAATCCAGGCGATTCTTGAGCCAAAGTAAGAGGGCTACATCTTGTTCCGAATACAGGCGATAACGGTTCTCGGAACGGTGGGGTTTGAGCACCGCATGGCGGCGTTCCCAGGCACGCAATGTCACTGGCAGGATGCCGGTTTGATCGCACACAGCCTTGATCGTAAATTTGGGTTCGTCTGAAATTTCTGCAATGGATGTCATAGTTTTCTTTCAAATTGCAATGCAAATGCAATTCGCTTCAATTGATTGTACTCGAAGGCTACAATCGAGGCAAGAAAATTGCCGGCGTGATTCTGGAAGCTGATGAATTGTCAACAGCGGATATTCCAGTAATGATAATTCGATTTGTTGTTTCTTTGTTCCCATGGATGTTCTCAGAACATGTTTGAAATTAACGGTGAGAGTTTATGTTGCTCCTGATTTTTTACTCTCACATCAAAAACATTGAAAATTCATACTATTTGTTAAACCAACACGTCTATATTGATCGCAATGTACAATTGTTGGCAAACAAGGATTTCAATGGGAAAATATAATACGTTTTATAATCTTTATTTATATTAAGCAATAAAAAACGATTTTCAGAATTGGCAGCACGTATGATCAAACAGGAGATCTCTGGATGTATAATGGTTAGTCATGGTATTGAGAATCAGCACTACAAAATTCCCTGTGATTCAGAATAATTTTAATGAGGTAGGAAGCCAACAGATATGATGACGACATCTGCCAACAAGCCCCATATCATGTTCCTCTTTTCCGATACGGGCGGTGGACACCGCAGTGCATCGGAGGCGATCATCGAGGCATTGGATTTGGAGTTTCCAGAGCGATACACCTGGGAGATGGTGGATTTCTTCAAAGATTATGCTCCCTTTCCTTTAAATTACAGCGGCAAAACTTATCCGACCATTTCGGGCTGGAAGTTAATCTGGAAAGCCAGTTACGAATATGCCGATGATCGAAAACGGATGAAGGGCATCTATGATATTGCCTGGCCGGTGGTGCGCAAAGGCGCCCAGCGGCTGGTGGCGGAGCATCCTTGCGACCTCATCTTTTCAGTTCACCCATTGATCAATTTACCGGTGCTGCGCTGCAAGCCCCACCAAATTCCCATGGTGGCAGCGGTTACCGATCTGGTCACCACGCCGGTTGCCTGGTACCAACCTGGTTTGGATACTTTGGTCGTGCCGACTGTTCCGGCCTATGAACGCGGACTTGAATTGGGCATGCGCCCGGATCAAATGGCCATTATCGGCCTGCCGGTGGCGGATAAATTCTGCCACCCGGTGGCAGACCGAATGGCACTGCGTGAGACACTGGGTTGGAGCACAGACCGCCCGATTGTCTTGATCATTGGCGGCGGTGATGGTATGGGACCTCTGGCCCCCAATGCGTTTGCCATTGATGATCTCGCCACCGATCTCGAAATGGTAGTAGTGGCAGGGCGGAACCATAAATTGAAAGCGCGCCTGGAAGCGCATGATTGGAAGCATCCGCATCACATCTATGGCTTCGTGCGCCAGCTCCCCGATTTCATGCAAGCCGCCGACATGATGGTCTCCAAGGCCGGGCCGGGTACCATTTGCGAAGCCTTTATCGCCGGGTTACCGGTCATCCTGTATAGCATGGTACCCGGGCAAGAGGAAGGCAACGTGACCTACGTGGCCGAAAACGGCGCCGGTGTATGGGCACCCAAGCCGGCTTTAGTGGCGGAAACAGTACTTCGATGGGTACGTCACCCTGAAGAGCGCCAAAAGTTCATCGATATTTCGAAAAACCTGGCCCGCCCGGATGCATCACGCCAGATCGCCCGCCTGATCGGCGACAAAGTAGGTCTCAGGCAAGATTGATGCATGGCATAAAAACAAAAAAGCGCAGGATTTATTTTTTTCCTGCGCTTTTGATTCTGGATATTGAGCTACTTATTTCCCAGGGCGTTTATTTTTCCGAGACCTGAAACTCGAGAAGTAACACGCGGCATGCCATAGTATTGGATACTGCCAACGGAACTAAGTGTGGCATCCAGGGCGTCTTTGGCCCACACGGTGGCGCTGACGGCACCAGCCACTTGCACACCGGCAGTCTGGCATACCAGGTTACCGGCTTCGTAGCTGCCAACGCCGGTCAGCCGCACTTGCTGGTCATCGGCCTTGCCGGTGCTGATGCGAATGCTGCCGGCGCCGCTCAGGCTGGCTGTCATCTTATTTGAGACTGCGGTGAGTATCTTGATGCTGCCTGCGCCGCTGAGCGAAATAGCCAGGTTTTTGGCCGTAATGGGTTGGAAGTCCACGCTGCCGGCACCGGTCATTGTCAGCTCGAAGGCATCCGATTGGATGGGGCTTGCCTGGATAGTGCCGGCTCCGGAGTTGGTAATCGCGGCGATGTTGATCATGCTGACATAGTAGCGGATAGGGGAGCCGTTGAGGAAGCGCAGCCCAAACACGTCGGAGATCAAATCGAAATCGTAGGAAATAGTAAGTGTGCCGTCACGCACCTCGGTGCGCGTGCGGGCGCGGATATCGGGATCGGCCTCGATGACCAGGGCTTCTTGATCGCCCTGGGTAAGGAACACGCTGCCGATACTTTTAACGACCAACTTGTTGAAGCCGCTGACAGGGCGGGTTTCGGAATTGGGAATCTGCTCAGACATAAAATAGCTCCTTTTAGTCGATAGAGACTGATTTCTCAAAAAATGATTTCTGTATTTATATATACGCTGGGGTTACCAAAATGTTGCAAAATCCGATGATTATTTCGTCCACGAAGATGAATAAATAATATAAATAAGATAGAAAATGTTATAATCAAAACGATAATTTCTTCCTTTACCGCAAAGGAAAGGAGCATCCATGCGGATCAGAATAACCGACGCATGCATCGATTGTGGATTGTGCGCCGAAATTGCACCACAACTTTTCGAGTTGGACGATTTATTGGGGCGGGCAGTACCGAAGCGTGACCCGGAAGTGGGCGAAGAAAACGTGGCGCGCGAGGCGGCGGATAGCTGCCCGGTTGAAGCGATTAAACTCGAAGAATAGGAGGACAGTCTATGGAAAAACAGTATCTTTACTTGGCAGATGTGGAGGGTCAAGTGCCGGAAATTTCCAAAGATAGCATTATAAGTGTAAGCGTGCTCAAGGAAGACAAGCTGGATGTGACGCTGTTCCGCTTCGACGCCAAACAGGAGTTGAGCGAGCACACTTCGGCCTATCCGGCCATTGTGCAGGCGTTGTCGGGGGAGGCCACCATGACGGTGGGCAAGGATAAAGTGCTGTTGAAGCCGGGATCGTACCTGTACATTGCTCCCAACCAGCCGCATGCCTTGGTTTGCAAGACGCCGTTCACCATGTTGATCACCTTGATAAAGTAGGGGCGACTCGATGAGTCGCCCCTGCCGGGGGCGCTCCCTGCAATCCCAAATCATTATTGTTGATATTCGACATATAATTATTTCTATCGATGCGCCCACCTTTCTTCACCCGACTGCTCTTTTGGCTTACCCTGGGGATATTCTCCACCTTTTTCGCCGAGGTGGTCTCGGCCAGCAGCCCCTTCGTGTTCTTCACCTCCTTTGGGCTGATCGGCACCTATCCCATCTATTTGCTGCACACCTTGGTGCTGGGAACGCTGGTCATTCGGCAAGGTAAACAAGTCTCATTGCAGGCGCTCTATTTCGCCGGTGGCATCTTTGGCCTTTACGAGGCGTATATCACCAAAGTGCTATGGAGCCCGCCTTGGAACACCACACCGTTACGGGTGGGGGGCATTTCGCTGCTGGATACCATCGTGCTGGTGGGCTTCTGGCATGTGTTCATGTCTTTCATCATCCCTTTGTTTGTTGCGGAGTTGTTTCTGCTGCACTCCAACCGCCTGGTGCGCTGCCTGCCGGAGAAGTGGCAGGCGTTCCTGCATCGGCCGATTGCCATATGGATCATTGCCGGGGTGATGGGCCTGTGGCAGGGGATTGCCGCCGGACAATATGCGGTGATTTCGGCGCTGGCGAACGCGTTGGTGTTGCTGGTCTTCATCGTCCTATGGGGACGGCTAACGCGCGGGCATGATTACGAGTGGCAGGACTTGCTGCCTAATCGCACCGAATGGATCGTACTGTTGGTAATCCTGTTGGGATATTATCTGGTATTTGGTTTTAGGGTGCGCACCGATGCCATTCCGGGACTGGGCGGGCAGCTTACGATCTGGATGATGTACATTATTTGGGGTGTGTTGTTGTGGCTGGCGTTGAAGGCCGCACCCGTAGAAACGGAACCAGTCGAGCCGGCATTTAGCATTCCCCCTGTGCGCACCTGGCTCAAGTTCATGCTGGGATTTGGACTCACCTCTCTCGTGGTCAGTTTGTTGCTGTTGCCCGTGCGGGACGTGGCCTTTGGGGTGGTGTGGGTGATGGGATTAATCACCGGCGTTGTGGCGCTGGTGTGGATGACAGTGAAAGTGCTCAACCGGAATCACCAACACGCAAAGACTGAATAATTGTAGATGCCTTGGGGAAGTAAAAAAGCACCCCGGTGAGTGCAATTTCATCGGGATGCTTTGTTGATGATGGATGATTGGCTGTGAAATTATGCTTTTTCCATCGCCGCCGTGTAAGCGCCGCTGCGGGCGGCCGAGTTGCACTTGGCCCGGTGATACAGAGCCTTCTGCGCCGCAGGCACGTTGGCATCTTCGCCACGCCAGATCTCGATGGCTGGCTGCTGGATGGCGCGCGCGAACGAGAACGTCAACTGCCAGGGCAAGCGGGATTTGAACTTGACGTTCATGGCGTTCAGATGCGCCGAGGCCAGCTCACTGGCCTGACCGCCGGACAGAAAGGCAACGCCCGGAACGGCCGCCGGGACGGCGCGTAGCAGGCAGTTCACCGTGGCTTCGGCCACCTCATCCACGCTGGCCTGCTTGGGGCAAGCCAGGCCTGCCACCACCATGTTGGGTTTCAAGATCATGCCCTCCGGGGCAACGCCCTGCAAATAGAGCTGGGCGAACACCGTGTGCAGGGTCTTCTCGGTTACTTCGTTGCAGCGTTCCAGGTTATGGTCGCCGTCCATCAGCACTTCCGGCTCGACGATGGGCACCAGTCCGGCTTCCTGGCATAGGGCTGCATAGCGCGCCAGCGCATGCGCATTGGCGTCAATGCAGGCGTCGCTGGGGATGCCTGCATCGATGGTGATCACGGCGCGCCACTTGGCAAAGCGGGCGCCCATCTGAAAATATTCTGCCAGGCGCTCACGCAATTCATCCAGGCCCTCGGTGACCTTCTCGCCGGGGTGTCCGGCCAGGTCCTTGGCGCCGGCATCCACTTTGATGCCGGGAATAATGCCGGCATTACTGGCGACTTTAACGAAAGGCGTGCCGTCTTTTTTTTGTTGGCGAATCGTCTCGTCGTAGAGGATGACGCCACTGATGCTCTCGGCCAGGCCGGGGGTGGTCAGAATCATCTCGCGATAGGCACGGCGGGCATCGACTGTTTCCGGAATGCCCAGCTTGGCAAAGCGTTTGTTGCAGGTTGAGTTGCTCTCGTCCATTGCCAACAGACCTTTGTTTGCGGCGACCATGGCTTTTGCGGTTTTGGTTAGTAATTGAATATCCATTTAAAAAAACTCCTCTTCACATTTCTATTTCTTATTCGGCCTTGCCCGGTCCGATAAGCATCCAATGATCGGAACGCGCTGTAAGTTTAATAAAACATCAATATAAGTTTTTTTGATACGAATTTTATTATAGTCGCGTACGCAGGGGCTGGCAGGTGGAGTCCAATCTAAAACCGGCCATCAGATGGGTGATGAATATCCGAGGCCGGTAAACATTATGGTTTCTTGTTACGCTTGGATGGTTACGTCTTTCTTTCTACTGGACCATCCAGGCAGGTGAGCCAACCCGTGCCATGGCCCTGACGTTCCAGCTCGCAGCTTCCGCACACCCCCATGCCGCAACGCATGTGTGCTTCCCAGCTCAGTTGACAGGGTAAATGATGTCGTTCTGCCAGCACTTCCACGGCTTCCAGCATTTTCACCGGGCCGCAGGCATAGAGTCCATCCGGCCGGTGCTCGTGGATGGCCTGTCGAACCGTTTCGGTCACCAGACCGGCTGCGCCTTTGGAGCCATCTTCGGTTGCCAGGCGGATCTCGCAGCCTAATTTCTCGAACTCATTTGCAAGTGTCAAATCATCTGCCGTGCTGGCGCCCAGGCATACCTCGACGGCTTTACCCTGGGCATGCGCAACCTCTGCTAGAAAGCGCAGGGGAGCAGCGCCATAGCCCCCACCGACCAGCAACAAACGCTCGCCCTGTGGCTCGAAACCGTGTCCCAACGGGCCGCGCAGCCAGAAGCGTTTGCCGGTTCGCAGGTGATGGATGGCGTCACTGACCGGTCCGACGGTGACGACGGTGAGCGCCAGCGGGTTACTGCCCGACAGGCTGAAGGGCTTTTCGCCCACGCCTGGCAGCCAGGCCATGACGAACTGTCCAGGTTGGGCGGGCAGATTGGGCTCCAGGAAGAAGGTCTTGGTGCGGTAGTTGTCCTTGCGGACGGAGGTGATGGTGTATGCCTGATGAAGTGGAGAGATCATAATCCCTTACCCTCAGCGGTTGGCCAGCCCACGCAGGGCGCGCAAGTCTGCATAACCCTCGGCAGCCATGAACGATTGCAGTTCGTAGGCAATGTCACCCAGGGCGTCCACGCCGCGGTACCATATGGCACTGCCCACCCCGATGGCTGTGGCGCCGGCCATGAGCATCTCAGCCGCGTCGGTACCGTTGCTCACGCCGCCGGTGCCGATGATGGGTACATCGACGGCGTTGGCGATCTCGGAGACACAGCGTAGCGCAATGGGCTTGAGGGCCGGGCCGGAGATGCCGCCGGTGCGGTTGGAAAGCACCGGCTTGTGAGCCTGGGCGTTGATGACCATGCCGGGCATGCTGTTGACGGCCGTGATGGCATCCGCGCCGGCTTCCACTACGGCCGCGGCGATGCGCCCGATGTTGGGCACGTTGGGGGCCAGCTTGGCGGCGATGGGGATGGACGTGGCGGCTTTCACCGCCGCAATCACCGCTGCAGCGCTCTCACAGGTGGCGGCAAAGGGGGTGCCGAATTCATCGCCCACGTTGGGGCAGGAGATGTTGACTTCGATCAGGTGTGGCTCGGCGCGCGCGATGATGCTGGCCACCTTGCCGAATTCTTCCACTGTGCCGCCGAAGATGCTGGCGATCAGTGGCACGCCCAAGGGATCCAGCAGGCGACGTGCTTCGGTTAATAGATGCACTTCTTTGCCGGCGCCTGGATTGCTCAAGCCGATGGCATTGAGCACCCCGTGGCCCCAATCGATGGTCACGGGGTTGGAGTGGCCTTCGCGCGCTGAAAACGAGCAGCTTTTTGCCGACACGGCCCCCGCACCGGCCTGGGCGGCGCGCAGCAGCAGTGTGGCGCTGGTGCCTATGACGCCCGAGGCCAGGATGATGGGATTTTTAAGGCGCAATCCTAACAAGTCACACGATAGATCAGGCACTGGCTTGGCTTTCTTTTAAATAGGCTTTCACGGTGCGGAACATTTCCTCACTGATGCGTTCCTTGGTGTGCAGGGTATCCACGATCTCGTCGATGGTAAGCGCGGCGTGGAGCTGTAACCCTTCGGCAGCCAGGGCTTGCCGGCCGCCTTGCAAACGATCCACCAATACTACCACGTCTTTGATAATTAATTCAGATTCTTTTAACGTTTGGATGGCGGTGAGGATACTGCCGCCGGTGGTGACCACATCTTCGATCACCAGGGCAACTTGCCTGGGTTGGAAAGTGCCTTCGATGGCCTGTCCGGTGCCGTGGGCTTTGACTTCCTTGCGCGGATAGATCAAAGGTTGTTTCAGGCGTCGCGCCAGGCCGGCCGCGGCGGGCAGGGCGGCGTAGGGTACGGCTGCCAGACGATCATAGGATAAGGACTGCACCAGATCGGCATAGGCGGCGATGACTTTGCCGAACAGATCGGGATAGGAAATCACCCGCCGCAGATCGACGTAGATCGGCGACTGTTTGCCGGAAGCCAGGGTAAAGTTTCCGAATTTTACGCATTCGGCGTCGTACATCGCCAGGATGAGGTCGGTATGTGCCGGATTTGCTTCTGACATCTTGTGTGCCAGTATCTCTTTACGGACGGCGTTGATCTGGTCGCGCAGGGTTTGTGCAGCGGCCTTGGGGTCAGCGGCGAAGATGACGGCGCGCGAGACCGGGATGATCATGCCCAACCCATCGGCGCGCAACCCGGCTTGCAGCGAGGCGGCCAGGTCACCGCCTTGTGCGCCGATGCCGGGCGCCAGGATCCAGTTTTGTGGGGCAAGGCCGCGCACGGCGGCCAGCGATTGCGGCCAGGTGGCGCCGACCACGAAGGCTACCTGTTCCGGGCTACCCCAGGTTTGGGCGGCGCGGGCTACGTGCTGGTAGAGCGGTTCCTCACCGTAGCCCTGGATTTCACCGGCTGACGGGTTGGAGGTCTGGCACAGTACGAAGATGGCCTTGCCGGGGTAGGCCAGGAAGGGCTCGACACTGTCTTTGCCCAGGTAGGGGCTGAGCGTCACCGCGTCGGCGCCCCAGAATTCGAAGCAGGCCTTGGCGTAGGCGTTGGCGGTGCTGCCGATGTCGCCGCGTTTGGCGTCCAGCAACACAGGGATATCAGCCGGGACGGCTGCCAGGATGCGTTTCAAGGCGTTCAAACCGGACAAGCCATATTGTTCGAAGAAGGCAATGTTGGGCTTGACGCAGCAAATGAAGGACGCGGTTTGCTCGATCAGGCCAGTGCACCAGGTCACCAGGCGTTCTTCTTCCGAAGCGCCGGGCAACAGGTTGGCCGGGAACTTGCTCAGCTCGGGATCCAGTCCCAGGCAGAGCAGGCTGTCATTTCGTTCGATTGCAGCAGTCAGTTTATCCAGAAAGCTGGTCATAGGATTCCTTTCGTTTCTTGTCATCGCGAGCGACCACAGGGAGCGTGGCGATCTTTTATCTCGTAGGGGCGACCCACTGGGTCGCCCAGGGCGAGGCATTGCCTCGCCCCTACAAAATATGTCACGCCTTCCCCAATACGGCAGCCAACAGGGCCATGCGGATGTACATGCCGTTCTTCACCTGGCGGAAATAGGCCGCGCGCGGGTCCTGGTCCAATTCGGTGCTGATCTCGGTGATGCGCGGCAGCGGGTGCATCACCACCATCTTGGCTTTGGCTTTCTTCATCAGCTCCGGGTTGATCTCATACAGGCTCTTGACTTCTTCGTATTGTGCCATGTCGGTGAAGCGTTCCTTCTGCACACGCGTCA
>Ga0335069_10013595_pt1 | contig 11422 bp, 11 predicted proteins | sample Lox_Sample_11_FD_206714 | JGI IMG/M metagenome (GOLD analysis project Ga0335069, IMG submission 206714) | Soil microbial communities from Loxahatchee National Wildlife Refuge, Florida, United States - Lox_Sample_1.1 | ecosystem: Environmental > Terrestrial > Soil > Wetlands | place: USA... | reverse complement strand
CAGCCGGGGATCGCCGGCCTCCACCGGCGACGGCGTCGACTCCGACATGCTCGGGAGCTTACCACCGACGCCGTCACTTCAACAAGGCGGCAGGGTAACCAACCATTCCACACGCACTGGACACAGCTTCGCCGAGCGTGCTACAGCGCTGCAAACACTTTTCCCAGGGAGTGTACGCAATGACGGACGAGGAATTGTTGGAGAAGGTCAAATCGCTCCCGGTCTCCGGTGGCAAGGGCCGCCCGCTGTCGCTCGAAGAACTCGTGATGATCCAGCCGGGACTGGCACGCATCATGCCGGAGATTGGTGCGCGCACGTGGAAGCTGTACTACGCCGCCAAGGCGGAGAACTGGCCGCTCGCGAGCTTCCAATTCAAGGAGATCAAGAGTCTGATGGAACTCGGCGCCCTCACGCGGCCGAAACACGAGGATGCCCTCAACCAGTTCATGGAAGAGAATTGGAAGCCCCTGCAGGACGCCATCAACAAGAAGGACTTCCGCGCCTTCGAAGACGCCTTCAACAAGTCGATCGAGGCCGCCAACGCCTATCACGAGCTGAAGGAGAAGCCGTACATCGTTTGGAAGCTGCCCGACACACCGCCGCCGGATCTCGACTTGCGGCCGCGCAAGAAGTCCTGACCGGGAACGCGCAGCCGTGACGCAGACACTCACACGCCGACAAATCTTGCGCTGGGGGCTTGTCGGCGGTGCCGCGCTGACGCTTCCCGCAAGCTTGGTCGGGTGCGGCGACGACGATCAACTCGGCGGCCTGCCGACGCCGTCGCCGCTTCCCACCACGACGCCCACGGCCGTCCCGCGCTTTCTGAGTGCGGATGAGCGCCGCGTGGTGCAGGCAATCACCGGGCGCGTCATCCCAACCGACGACCTGCCGGGCGCTCTCGAAGCCGACGCGGTGGAGTACATCGATCGCTTGCTGTCGTTCGTGCCCGACGTCGATTCGCCCGGCAACGTCTACGGTGGCGGCCCGTTCAGCAACCGCAACCCGTTTCCCGATCCGACCACCGGCGCGCCATCCACCAACTTTCCGGCAAACAGCTTCCCGCAGTTTCTGCCGCTGACGCGGCTGCAGCTCCTGAGCTGGCGCGTGCACCTCCTGGGCAGCGCCAACGTTCCGGGCGGTGACTTCAACGACGCGACCCTCGGGCCGGTGACCGGCATCCGCGATCAGTACCGCACCGGCATCGCCGCGCTGCAGGCCGAGAGCATGCAGATGTTCGGCGGCGCGTTCGATACGCTGACGCCACCCCAACAAGACGCCGTCCTCGCGGCGAGCGACGCCGGATTCGTCGGCTTGGTCACCGATCACACCCTCGAAGGGATGTTCAGCGCGCCGGAGTACGGCGGCAACCGCAACCTGGTCGGCTGGACCCTCATCCAGTACGACGGCGACAGCCAACCGCTCGGCTACGCCATCTTCGACGAGACGACCATGAGCTACAACGAACGTTCCGACAAGCCGACGTCGATGGCCAACCCGAACGAAGACTTCGCGGGCGTCGACAGCACCACGCAGCGGTTCCTGCGCGCCTTGGTGCGGGTGGCCAATCCCGGCACCCCACATTTCCCATGAGCTTGCCGTCAACCGTGCCGGGCGTGCTCGGCAACACCAGCCTGAGCAGCTTCGACGTCATCATCATCGGCAGCGGCGCCGGCGGCTCGATGGCGGCGCGGACGCTGACCGTCGGCGGCGACAAGAAGGTGCTCATCCTCGAAGCCGGCCCCAACTACTTCGTCGGGCTCGACGATCCGGCGCTCGGGAAGCCGGTGCCGCTGTTCAGCAACGACGAGCTCAAGCTGAGCGTGCGCGAGCTCATCGATCAGGACCCGTTCCTCGAACCGCGGACGTTCCGCACTCAGGAAAGCGAGACGGCACAGCTCACCGACGACGTGAACACCCTGCCGCGCAACGTCGGCGGTGCGGCAGTGCACGCCGACATGAAGTATCCGCGCTTCAACGCCGTCGACTTTCACCTCGCGACCGAGCTGCAATCGAACGGACGAATCTACCCGGACACCAACTTCGCCGACTGGCCGGTCTCGTACGACGAGTTGGAACCGTTCTACGGGGAAGCCGAGCGCCTGACGGGGGTCCAGGGCGTACGCGGGGCCAACCCGTTCGAGTCGGCCCGCAGCAGCGACTTCGTCATGCCTCCGGGCCTACCGATGTACGTAGCAGAGGTGCTCAGCGCCGGGGCCGCGGCGGCGCAGAACGGTTACCACCCGTTCCCGTACCCGTCGGCGGTCAACTCCCGCCCCTACCGCGGTCGTCCCGCCTGTGTCGACTGCGGCTTCTGCAGCGGCTACGGCTGCCCGAACAACTCCAAGTGCTCGCCGGCGGTGACCACCTTGCGCGAGGCACTACTCACCGGCAACTGCCAGCTGCGGTTCAACTGCATGGCCACCAAGCTGCTGCACGCCGACGGCAAGCACGTCACCGGCGTCGAGTACATGGACGGCGACGGCAAGCTCCGACAGGCGACGGCCGATCAGTACATCGTCGCCGCCAGCGCCATCGAGAGCGCCCGTCTCTGCCTGCTGTCGGGCATCGGCAACGACATGGTTGGCCGCAACCTGATGTTCCATTTTCAGACCATTGCCATCGGCATCTACAAGCAGCGCCTTCACGGCGAGCGGGGGCGTTCGGTCACGCACGGCATCGCCGATTTTCGCGGCGTGTTGCCCGGCGGCGAGGCCATCGATCTGGACAAGCGGCTCGGCGGGATCATCGAGTTTGGCACCAACTCCGAAGCCATCAGCGAAGCAAAGAACAGCGTGCAGGCGCTGGCGCTCACCAAGGTGACGGGCATCAATCTGGGCCTCAAGCAGTTGCTCCTCAACAGCCCGCTGCGGGCGCGCCTGGCCGCCCTGGAAATGCAGGCCGAGGATGCGCCCCAGCTCACCAACCGAATCGACCTGGACCCGCAACTGCGCGATGTCTTCGGGCTGCCGGTGCCGCGCATCACCTACAGCAACAGCGGCTTCGAGCTCGATGCACGCGCGTTCTACATGCAGAAGATGCTCGACATCCATCGCGCCGCCGGCGCGGATTACGGCTTCATCGCGCCGATCGACAGCCCGTCGCAATCGCGTCACATCATGGGCACCTTGCGGATGGGCACCGAATCCGAGTCCTCTGTGTGCGATGCCTTCGGGAAGTTTCACGACGTCGACAACCTGTACTGCACTGACGGCGGTGTCTTCGTCACCTCGTCGGGCTACAACCCGACGCTCACCATCATCACCCTCGCCTTGCGCGCCGCGGCCAATCTGGTGTCGCCGGGTCACCCCGAGCGGGTCATCGGGCGCTGACGGTGTGGGCTCGCGACCGTCAGCGATCAGCCTTCAGCCGGAGCGTACGGATCGCCTGCGGACTCCGCAGCTGACCGCCGAATGCTGACCGCTGAGCGCTGCTCCAGATCTGCAGCAAAAATTGACTCGTCGCGGCTGGTACGCTACACGTTGGGGCGAGGATGGAAACCCGCCCGCGGGCAAGCGGGTTTTTTTTGCCCGCGGCACTGACCTACCGGTTAAGGACGTGATGCACGCCTACCTCTCCCTGGGATCGCTCATCCAGTTTGCCATCGGACTCGGTATCGTCGTGTCGGTGGTGTTCTATTGCATCGGCTACTACGGAGCGCTCGACTTCTTTCGGAAGAGCCGACGCGACCGCGCGCCGGCGCCGAACGACGCCGACCTGCCAGGGGTCACCATCCTCAAGCCGCTCAAAGGCCTGGATGTCGACCTCTACGACAACCTGTCGACCTTTTGCCGGCAGGACTATCCCAAGTATCAGATCGTCTTCGGCGTCGCCGACGCGGACGACCGGGCCATCCAAGTCGTCCGCCGCCTGCAGGTCTACTATCCCAACGTCCGCATCGACCTGGTCATCGACGGGCGCATCTACGGCACGAATTACAAGATCAGCAACCTCCACAACATGTATCAAGTGGCGCGCCACGAGATCATCGTGATCGCCGACAGCGACATCCGCGTACGCAGCGACTACCTGCGGCGCATCGTCCCGCCGTTGAACGATCCGACCGTCGGCGTGGTCACCTGCCTGTACCGCGCCGTCAATACCGGTGGTCTACCAACGCTGGTGGAGTCGTTGTTCATCAATACCGACTTTGCGCCGATGGTGCTGTTGGCCGGCGTCGTCGAGAAGCCGACCTATGCGTTCGGAGCGACCATGGCGCTGCGCCGCTCGACCCTCGACGAGATCGGCGGCTTCCTGCCACTCGCCAACTACCTGGCGGACGACTACTACCTCGGGCATCGGGTCGCCGCCCGCGGCTATCGTTTGGCGCTGTCGGATCTGGTGGTCGAGACGGTGCTGGCCGTCGGCAGCTGGAAACGGCTGATCGATCATCAACTGCGCTGGGCGCGCACCTATCGCAACTGCCGACCGGGTGGATACGTCGCCTCGATCGTCACGCATGGCACGCTGTGGGCAACGCTCAATCTCCTCTACCAACACGGCAGCCCGGGAGCGTGCTTGATCGCCGCCGGTGTGTACGGCGCGCGCATCGTCCTAGCGAGCGTGGTTGCGAACCGCTACCTGCACGCGCCGTTGCGCTGGCAGGAGGCGCTGCTGGTGCCGCTCAAGGACCTGTTCGTCTCGGCGGTCTGGGTGCTGTGCTTCATGGGCAACACCGTCCATTGGAGCGGCCACGAGTTCCAGGTGCTGAAGGACGGGCAGATGGTGCGGCTCTCCCCATCAACGCCGGCACTCCCGGTAGGCGAGCCGGCCGTGGAGCCCATCCGCTATCGCACCCCGGTCTCCAGCGAGCGCGATCAGCACGCGGCGTCTCTCTAAGACCCGCTTCAGTCTCCAGCGAGGCGGGCCCGAGCTCGCGCCAGCTCGAGGTCGCCGAGCCCGACATCCGGCCGGCGGTCGAACAGGGCATCGAGTGGGTCGCGCATGTCGTCGACGTATCCCAGCGCGTAGGCGCCGCGCGCGTAGCCCATCAGACGCAGCAGCGGTTCCGGCAACTCCCGCGCGATGTCGGCGGGCACCGAGAGAAACTGGTTCTCCTCCTGGCGCAGCCAGCTCACCGAATAGGTGATGTTGATCCCGAAGCGGGTCGTCGCGGACGTATTGGCGCCGCCACCGTGGTACAGCGCGCCGGTATAGAAGAGCACCGACCCGGCGGGCATCTCCGCCGCTTCGGCGTCGGCGTGGGTCAGGGTCAGGCGGTCCGCCAGGCGATGACTACCCGGGACCACCCGTGTCGCGCCGTTGGCGGCGGTGAAATCCGTCATCGCCCAGATGGTATTGCACTGCACCTCGTAGCCCGCCGGGAACGGGAAGAAATCGAAGGCCCACTGATCGCGATGGATCGGCTGCCCGGGTTCGCCGGGGCCGATGGCGATCACCTGCGTCAGGTGGAGCTGGAAGCTGGTGACGTGCTGCAACACCGTCCCGGCGGTCGCCAGGACGAGGGGTTGCATCACCAATTCGCGGCAGGTCGGCGAGCGAGCGATCAGCGCCCCGGTCCGACGCGTCCGACGCCCGGAGAACTCGTCCGGCCCGAATGGGGTGGCGTCGAGATAGGGCTGGAGCTCCGAGCGCAGGCACTCCAAGACACTGATCGGCACCAGCCGCTCGACGACGGCGCAGCCGTCGGTGTGCAGCGCGGCAGCGATCTCAGCCGCAGCGGCGGTCGCGGCAAAGCGGGGAATGGGCATCGGCATCCTCCTGACTCAAGCGCGCGTGCACCATAGTCCAAGACCGCGGTGCGGCGGAAGAGGGGCGTTCTCGCGTCGAGCAGCGGCCGAGTCGCCGGCCCTGTCGATTCATAATTTGCTCGTTCGACTACGAGTGAGGCCAGCAGCGGCCCACGGGAGGTGCACGATGAAGTTCATGCTCATGATGATGACGGACGAGAAGGCGGAGACGGCCCTATCCAACGACGCGATCGACAACATCGTCGCCCAGCACCTGGCGGTCAGCGCCGATCTCCGTGCGGCTGGCAAGCTGGTGCATGCAAATCGTCTCAGCTTCAGCGATGCGGCCACCACGATCCGTATGCATGACGGCAAGCCCGTGGTGCTCGACGGCCCGTTCGCCGAGAGCAAGGAGGTGCTCGGCGGATTCTACTTGATCGACGTCGCATCCAAGGAGGAGGCGATCGAGTGGGCGAAGCGGCTGCCGCTGCGCGAGGTCGGCGCGATCGAGGTGCGGCCGGCCAGAACCGGCGCGCAATGGCGCGGAACGCCGCGCGGTGGCCCGCAGTTCATGGTGCTGTTCGTCGCGAACCCGGCGCAGCCGTTGTCGCGCGCCGCGGTGTTCGATGCCATCGACGCGCACTACGAGCTCAGCCTCGACCTGGCGGCGCAAGGCAAGTTCGTCAGCTCGCGCGCCCTCGAGCCCAACGTCGCCGCAACGACGGTCCGCTACCGGGGAGGCAAGCACGTGGTGCTCGACGGGCCATTCGCGGAGACGAAAGAGTTCGTCGCCGGCTACTTCGTCATTGCCTGCGACTCCAAGACCGAAGCCCTCGAGTGGGCGCGTGACCTGATGGCCGGCAGCAACGCATGCGAGATCCGGCCAGTCTGGGCACGACCGCAGCCGTGATGCGGTCGGTGTTCGGTTCCGGCCGAAGCACCGCGGTGTGCGACGATTTGCTCGCCGCAACATCACGGGGTATAGGTCGCCCCGATACGGCGGGGGGGAGCGGCCGGTTCCATGACACCTGAGTTTGACGTCGGCATCGTCGGCGGGGGGCCCGCTGGGGCGGCGGCAGCCGCATACTTGGGCGGGCCGGCAGCCGGTGCGTGGTTTTCGAACGCGACCCGACGCGCCCTTGGCACTCGCGGCTCGGCACCTTGACCGCAGACGCATTCGAGCCGGGATGCTGAAGGGCGCCGACCAACGCCATGCGAGAAGGAGAGGGATGACGATGGGACCCAATCGCGGCCCGTTTCTCACGGTGATGGCCGTGCTCTTCGGCTTACTCACCGTCTCGAACTGCACCAAGGCCATCCAGTACGTGAACAACCCGGCCGTCGGCGGCATCGTCATCTTCGGCGTACGCTTCGAGAGCGTGGTGTCAAACGCCCTCCTGGGGCCGGTGATGGGCATAGTGGTCGGCGCGTATGCCTACGGCCTGTGGAAGCTCAAGCCGTGGGTCGCGCCGCTGTCGATCGCCTACGCCTTCTACGTGCCGCTGAACCTCGTGCTGTTCTGGTACCGTCAGACCGGTCCCGAGGTGCCGCCGCTGGCCTTCCTCTTGGTGTACCTGGCGATCGCCTTCACCGGATCCATCGGCACGGCGCTCTACCTCGCCTACCACCGCGACAAGCTGATCGCACAATCCTAGAACGAGTCACAGCCCGAGCTTGCGCGCGATGATGGTGCGCTGGATCTCCGATGTCCCGGAGTACAGCGTGCCGCCGACCGCGTCGCGCAGCTGGCGCTCGAATTGGTAGTCGGTGGTGAAGCCGTAGCCGCCGTGGATCTGCACGGCGTCGAGACACGACTGGACGAAGGCCTCCGACACGTAGAGCTTGGCCAGTGCCGCCTCCAGCTCGGCGTTCTTGCCGTGCTGCTTGAGCCAGCCGATGCGGTAGACCAACGGCCGCGCCGTCTCCAAACGCAGCTTCATGTCGACGATGCGATTGGCCACCGATTGGAACTTCCCGATCGGCTGGCCGAACTGCTTGCGGCGTTGCGCGTGCGCGATGCACTCTTCGAGCTGCCGTTGCATGGCACCGAGGCAACACGCCAGAATACAGCTGCGCTCCCACTCCATCGCGCTGTTGAACACCTCGGCCCCCCGTCCCTCGCGCCCGAGGCGATTGGCGGCGGGCACGCGGACGTCCTCGAAGATCACTTCGGCCATCGGCGACGTGCGCAGGCCCATCTTATCGATGCGCCGTCCGATGCTGACCCCCGGGGTGTACCGTTCGACAATGAAGCCGCAGATGCCGATCGCGCCGGCGTTCGGATTGACGCTCGCGTAGGTCACGATGAGGTCGGCGACCGGCGCATTGCTCACGAAGGTCTTGGTGCCGTTGAGCACGTAGGCATCGCCGTCGCGGCGCGCGCTGGTGCGCAGGCTGAAGATGTCCGACCCGGCGTCGGGCTCGGTGGCGGCGTTGGCACCGATGAGGCTGCCGTCGCACAAGCCCGGCAGGTACCGCTGCTTCTGCGCCTCGGTACCGAAGAGCACGATCGGGATCGAATTGGTCCACAGATGCGCGTTGATGGAGAACAGCAGACCGTGATCGCGGCAGCCGTACCCCAGCCCTTCCATGACGGCGATGACGCTGGTGAGGTCGGCACCGCGGCCGCCGTAGGTCGTCGGGATCGGCAACGCGTGCACGCCGAAGTCGGCGCAGGCGCGCCAGCCGTCGCGCGAAAACGTCCCGTCGCGATCGGCGCCGATGACGTCGTAGTCGAGGGCGCGCCGGGCAAACTCCACCGCCGCGGCTTTCAGAGCTTCCTGCTCGGTCGTCAGGTGGTAGTCCATCGACGTCACCTCGTCGTGCCTCAGCAACCGGCGTCGCGCCGCAGCCGCTGGTAATCGATCTTCCCGTTCGACGTCTTCGGCAGCGCCGTGGCGAAGGTAAACACATCGGGGATCATGTACGGAGGCAAGACGTCGGCGCAAAAGCGCTTGAGCTCGATGATCGACGGCTGCGGCTGCGCGCCACAGGTCAGCACCGCCAGGATGCGCACCCCGAGCGTGGCGTCGGGAACGGCGATGGCCGCAGCTTCACGAACCATCGGATGCCGATACAAGCCGGCTTCGATGTCGCCGAGCTCGACGCGGTAGCCGCGGCGTTTCACCATGCGGTCGCGGCGGCCGCGAAACACGTAGTTGCCATCCGCATCGACATGGACCAGGTCGCCGGTACGATACCACCGAGTGCCGCTCGCATCGCTGCAGAAAGCCCGCGCGGTATGCTCGGGAAGGTTCCAGTAGCCGTCCATCACTGCCGGCCCCGCAATGCACAGCTCGCCCGTGTCCGACGTCGGCTGCCCGGCCTCATCGACCACCATACTGCGCAGATGCGTGCAGGTGCGGCCGATGGGAAAGGGATCGCTGCGGTCGGGTGGAACATCGGCGGGCAGCTCGTACGCCGTGCATACGTTGGTCTCCGTCGGCCCGTACAAATTGAAGTATCGCGGCCGCGGCAGCAGCGCCTTGAGGCGACGCAGCGGCGTGATCGGGAAGACCTCGCCGGCGAACAGCACCAAGCGCAGCGCCCCGAGGTCATGGCGCTCGAGCTTCCCGTACTGCGCCAATAGTGTAAGCACGGACGGCACCGAGTACCACACGGAGAGGCGCTCGGCGGCGATGACCTGGGCGAGCCGCATCGGTTCCTTGCCCAAAGTCTCGGGGATGAGCAGTAGGCGGGCACCGTGAGCGATGGTGAGATAGACGTCGAGCACCGACAGATCGAAGTGGAACGGCGCATGCGATGCGAAACGGTCCTCCGGCGTCGGCGCGAAGGTCTCGGTGCACCACGCGATGAAGCTGAGGGCCGCGCGGTGAGAGAGCATGACGCCCTTCGGCTGGCCGGTCGATCCCGATGTGTAGAGCACAAAGGCGAGCGCATCCGTCGCCGGTACCACGGTCTCGACCGACGGCGCTGCCTCGGTCGCCAGCGTCGCGCGCAGGTCGTCGGTCGCATCGGCGACGTCAACGATCAGTGCGGGCGGCATCTGCCCGTAGTGCTCGACGGCCGTCGCCAGTGCATCCCGCCAGTGCCGCTCCACGAACAGCGCACGCAAGCCGCAGTCGTGCACGATGTACGCGTTGCGCGACGGTGGGGCTTCGACGTCGAGCGGCACGTACGCCGCCCCGGCCTTCAGCGTACCGAAGATGGCGGCCACGGCGTCGATGGACTTGCGCAGATGAATGCCGACGCGATTGCCGGGGCCGACGCCCATGCGGCGCAATCGATCGCGCACCGCGTCGCTGAGCGCCGCCAACGCGCCGTAGGTGATCGTCTTCCCATCCACCTGCGCAACGGCGACACGGGTCGCCCAGCGCGCCGCCGATTCATCGAGGAGCTGATGCAGTGCGCGCAGTGAGGGCATCGCGTCAGAGCTTCGACCGCACCAGCGCGGTGATCTCCTCGATGGTGTCGAAGTGATCGGCATCGGCCTCGTGCGCCGCGATCTCGATGCCATAGCGCTCCTCGAGGAACGTCACCAGCTTCAGGAGGCCGAGCGAATCCACAATGCGGCCGCCGATCAGCGCCGTGGAATCCGTCAACGCCGCCGGGTCTTCGCCCGGAAGGAACGTCTCGAGGACATAGACGCGCACCGCGTCGCGAATGGCAGCGGGATCTGTCGAGACGGTCATGCGCGACTCCTACTGTTCATGATGATCAGACGCCGGGGGTGGAGTGGATGCCGGTGCGCCGAGCAGATCGGGTCGCTGCTCAAGGGCGGCGTAGAGGTGTTGCGCAATCAGTTGATGGCCCATGATGTTGGGATGGCCGTCCCACGGAGTGATCCTCAGCGACGATCGATCGACACCTTTGAAGACGCCCGAGAGATCCACCATCGCGAACCCGGCGGCGCGGACGGCCGCCGCTTGGGCATCGGAAGCGCGTTCACTGCCGGTTGGCAGGAAGACCCAGACCGGACGGACACCGTGGGCGCGACATTGATCGGCGATGCGTTGATAGATCGACTCAAGCAGCCGCATCTTCAGCGGCTCCAGGCGTCGCATGGCGATCGCCCTCGTCGTCCCGGCGTCGATACCAGCGTCGTGAAGCAGGTCGACGAGGAACGAATAATCCACCCTTACGTTCTGATGGCTGATGCGCCACAGATGCTTCACGGCGGAATCCGGGTCGCCCCGATGCGCGAAATAGAATACCGCATCCGGGTTGAAATCGAATACCTTGCGCTCCAACGTGATCATGTCTTGGAGCGGCGAGTAGCCGCCGACAGCGAAATTGAGCAGCTCGTAGCGCCGATCGTGGCGGCGATTGAGCCGATCTTCAACCAGTGCCTCGAACGTATCGCTGTTGGCGACGCCCACCCCCATCACGTACGAAGCGCCGAGCAAGGCGATGCGGTAGGTCCCTGGCGGCTTCTCGCGACTGTACTCGCGGTCGTGCATCCCCCAACGGTTGACGTGGAATGGCGCGCCCTTGAAGACGATGGCCGTCGAGGGCACCAACTCATACTCGAGCGCGTCGTTCGTACGATGCCCGGCCGCCGACGACTGCACCGGAATCCAGTCGGGTGGCTTCATCGCTTCGACCTTCCACAGGGGAGAATCGACGCGCGCGGCATTGTGCGCGGCCATGGCGCCGCCAACCAGCCGGCACGACAGACGGCCAGGCACGCTCCGGCGGCGGCGACCGCGACGACGCGTCGAGACCAGCGAATCGGCAGATGGCACACGCCGACCACGAGCAGGGTCAGCCCAACC
>Ga0335069_10013594_pt1 | contig 11422 bp, 8 predicted proteins | sample Lox_Sample_11_FD_206714 | JGI IMG/M metagenome (GOLD analysis project Ga0335069, IMG submission 206714) | Soil microbial communities from Loxahatchee National Wildlife Refuge, Florida, United States - Lox_Sample_1.1 | ecosystem: Environmental > Terrestrial > Soil > Wetlands | place: USA: Florida... | reverse complement strand
TTTGGTTCCGTGAATGCAATCGGTAATGGTGAAAGGGGAAATGATTATGACGTACATACCAGGCAGCCCGGGAATGGTCACGATCGAGGATTCGCAACGAATCTTGCGTGCGATCTTCCCCAAGTATCCCGAGCTAACCCCGTGTTATCCCGCACCGGCTCTTGAACCAATTGCTCCAGGAAACGAGAAGTCTTGTCTTTGAGATCGTGGTTGGATGGGCACAGGCATGGTATGGCTCTGGCAAAACATATGCTTTCTTGCGAACCGCTGGTTCGCCCTGCGAGTCACAACAATGGAAAAGCTGGTAATCGTACACACAAACCCGACCCCCGAACGCGAACCCCGGATTGCGTCTCAATGGCGAATTGACCGGCAAGATGGGGGCTCACAAGTTTGGGATGGATTGCAAATCGAGCTGAGCGACAGACGCCGCCATTCACGTGATGGTGAAGTCGAAAAGATCATTTCCGCAACGTACCGGCTTGTCGAAAACAGGCGGTAACTACATCCCGAACACAAGGAATCGTGAAATGCTGAATCATGTGACCGTCTTGGCCCTGCTCGCTACCCCGATATTTTCTGCGACGGCTGTCCTGTTCTTGTGCAGGCACCGGCACACCTGGACAGCCAGGGCTGTTGATCATGGCGTAATGAGTGAACCGCGTCGCAATGCGACCGCGATCTTGTATGTTTGTTCGACCTGCGGCGAAGCGAAGAGTACAACCGTAGCTGGTACCTACCAACTGGAAGACGTCCGTTGTTTATCAACTATCGCCGATCTGCCCAAGCACGACAGCAGCACCGAAATCGGTTGGTCGCCGGCTGACAGGCTTTTCGCAAAAAACGTGCGAGTGAAACTGTGATCCTACGGGGAGTGGTTTACTTAATCGCAGCGGGCCAGTTGAGCACGACCGAATAATTCTCGGCAAAGCCCTTACGCGGTTCCAGCACCAGGAATCTCCGCCCGTCCGGCGTAACAGCGTACTGGTTGACGGTCGCATCCGGAACTAGCCCAGTATCGAATAGTTTCCTTGGAATGCCGATCCTTGGTGGCGCACCGCGCTCAACGCTGGCTGACATCATTGTTCCCTGGAGATCGAGGAAGAACAGTTCTCGACCGTCACCGCGCCAACGTGGTTCAGCGCCGCCCGCAACCGAGACTTGCTTGATGTCACGAAAAGAAGGAAACGCGGCGACGAATACTTCCCATCGTCCGGTGCGGTTCTCGCCATAAGCAATCAGCTGTCCGTCGGGAGAAAGGTGAAAAGCATCTTTCAGGAAACTTGATGTGTGCAGTGCTTTCGGCTTCTGATCGCCGGTCACCGGGATGATCGAAAATGTTCTGGTGTCGTGCGTCAGCAAGAACTTACCATCCGGCGACCAGTCTTCCACCCAGTGCCTGTCGCTGTCACCGTAGACCGGTTGCGGCTGCTGACTTCCGATTTCAATCTTCTCTACCAAAAACGGCGGATCGCTTCCCCCATTAGGAAGCAGGTTGAAGGCGACATATCGTGAGTCAGGCGACCAAACGGGGTCCGACTGCGCATGCGGATCGGTCGTGAGCGGAGTGGTTGTGTTGGTCGCTAAGTTGATAAGCCACAGGCTTCCAGTCGCGTGCTGGAGGAACGAGTTCAGTGCCAGATATTTCCCATCGGGCGACAGCGTGAACTGCTGATAATCAATCAGTGGTTCGAAGCTGCTAATGATGCTTCCATCTCGCGAGTACCAGTTAAACTGATCGAAGGACGAGCCCTCAGAAGTGCCATACATCAGCACTCCATTTTGAGAGGCTGTGAATTCAGAGGTGCCGAGGTAGGCAGGCGAGGCGGCCACGTTATGCGCCACCAGTAAGGGCTCGCCAATCTTCTTCAAAGCTTTCCAATCCATGCGCTGGGCATACAAAGTCCGGTCCTGCACAAAAAGTAGATAGTCGGGAACGGCCGTCGCCCGAGTCTGAATGCTCAGCAACTCAATCGGAACTCCGCCATCCAGCGATTGAACGTAGACTTTTGCTCCAGGGTCGCTACTGGTCAGGTTCGTACGGGCCAGATAGATGAAGTGCTTGCCGTCGGGAAGAAACTGCACCCACATCTGGCTGACCTGCCCGGGGAGCAGCGACGTCACAGGAGTAGCATTGCCGCCCGCGGAAGAAACCCGAAGGATCGGGCTGTTAACAGCCTTTGCGAAGAGAACCGTCCCGTCTGCTCCCCAAGTGCCCTGTGCGATCTCCGGAACACCATAAATGACCTCCGGAAGCCCACCTGAACGCCGTATCTTTCTCAGCCTTCCACCCGCCCAGAAACCGATGTATTGCGAATCAGGGGACCAGAAAGGTAATAGCGCACCCTCTGTCTGGTCCATCCGTTGCGCCTCCGAAGAGCTTAGGGGCCGGATCCACAACGAACTTTGACCCGACGAATCCGTGGCCGCAAAAGCCAGCATTTCGCCGTCCGGCGAGAGCGCGAAGTGTTCGAACGGGTGCCAGTTCCGATGTAACGTCACCCGTGGGGGTAAACCAAGCGACAGACGTACCGCATTCGCCGGTTGGGTTTGAGGAGAATGGCGCAGGGACAAGAAAAGCGAAAGACTTACGATCGCGACAGCCGCGACAACGGCAATCACGGAAATTCGGCGTCGGAATGGCAGACCGGGAGGTCCAGTGCGATTCGCAGGGTCGCCAATCTCCGCCTTTGTTTCGGTAGACCAGCGGAACTCCGGCACGTAAGACCCAGGCGGTAACTCGATGTGCACCTGCGGGTTGGGATCGGTCTCTCTGTAGTACTGCGCTAATCTTTTCCGAACTTCCGTGGCCCGCACGCGTACCACCGCGTCGTTAGACGTATCGTAGTCGGCCGGGCGGCCGAACATATCGACACCGATCTGGCGTTCGCGCAGCGAGTCCAAGTCACCCGCCAGGGTGCGCTCAACCACTAACCGGAGAAAGTCCTGACAGCGCTTGCTCCCGGCAAATGCCGCGCTGGAAATGACCGATTCCAGTGCACTGCGAACGGCGTCAGCCTGTTTCGCGCTCAGTTTTTCCGGTTTCTCGAACTGATGCCCTAGCGACATCGCGCTAATAGTACCGCTTAACATGCCTTAACGGTAGCTCCCTGTCGAGAAGACAAGTCAAAGAAATCAAAGACGTTTACGTTGCTTAACGGTCACGGAACGCCCGGAGATTCCCGACAGGAACGATCCTGAACTGTTTCGAACATTACCGCTGGCGCTGCTTTGCCGTATGGTCGTCAAGTTCGCACAGGGTTCCCCGAAAAAAAACGCAACTCGAGACCGATCGGGAGGCAGACCATGAGGGAAACAGGGCGTTTCACAGAATCGAAAGTTCACGCCGAGACAATCTTTCCCAAAATAGGACGCGGAGGGAATCCTCGGCACCCGAGCCTCTGGCATTGGTTCGTTGTGATCTTGTTTGTGGTCGCCTGTTGGTCGCAAAGCGCAAGAGCCGGAACAAAGCTGGCTGGTGGCCAGCAAATCATCCAACAGTCCTGGACATTCAAGGACGGTGCACCCGAGGGAGTACAGACCCTCGCACAGACAGCCGACGGCTATCTTTGGCTCGGAACTCAGTTCGGGTTGTTTCGATTTGACGGCGTTCACTTCGAGGCGTTCCGCCCGGCTTTCGGCGACCAACTCATGTCAACGAGCGTAGCTGCCCTTTTCGCAGATCAAACAGGGGGCCTGTGGGTAGGCTATCTTTTCGGTGGTTTCAGCTTTATAAAAAATGGCAAGATCACGAATTTTGTCGATTCCGTTGCCTCAACTCAAACGATTTTGGGGTTCGCGGAGAGCCAGAATGGCATTGTGTGGGCGGCAACGGGCTCTGGATTGTGGCGATATGATGGCTCCGCTTGGCAGCAAATCGGAAGTGAATGGAATGCTCCAGGTGGAATTGTTTATCAGGTGGGATTTGACACCGAGGGGACACTCTGGGTCCTGAGCGGATGGTCCGATGTCGGCAGGCAATTGTTTTATCTTTCGCCGAACAGCAAACACTTGCAAAAGGCCGCCGACAATCTGGCCGTGAAGTTGAGTTGGGATGCAGATCACCGAGTTCTGACCACTCACGAACACAAGCCCAGCGAACCCGGTTCGGGAACAAATCTGGATACTTCGCTTCCTGCCTATCCGATTCTTAGAAAGGACTCCGGGCAATTCCTCGATCGCGCGAATGGCATTTGGATCATGCCAATCGTTTATCCGTTCTTGATGCGCCACGACGTGGGCGAATCGCTCAGCGAAACACTCAACAAAGTTTCGCCTACGAACTCAGAAATCTTCACTGTGAATCCAAATCACTTCGCTTTTTTGGTGGATCGCGAGGGCGGTGTGTGGTTCGGTGATTCAAACGGGATTCACCGGTTCTCCTACAGTCCTTTGATGAGACAGGAGTTTCCGAAAGCAGCGCCAACTTTTGCCATAGCGCCTGGAGAAGCAGGAGCGATATGGGTTGTCGCGGGTGACTACAATTCAACGACCGTTTACCACGTAGCAGACGGGAAAGCGGTAGAAAAGTCCCAACAAAATTTACAGAATTTTGCCTATCGGGCACGCGATGGGTCGGTTTGGTTCGGCGGAAAAGCGGGACTCTGGCGTGCTGTGAATGGCAACTTCAGCCGAATTCAGCTACCTCCGGAGGTGGCCAACAACCCGATTGGCCCACGAACCATCACAGAGGACCGCTTCGGGGGAATGTGGGTGTCATTTTCGGGAGCTGTTCTATATCGATATTCGGAGGGCGTTTGGACGCTCAATGGAGGACGTTATGACTTTCCCAAGCAATTGATCATGACCGAGTTTACGGACGCCGTTGGGCGCGTCTGGTTCGGCAGCTCTCGCAGTCGATTGACCGTGCTCGACGGCCATGGGCTACTGACATTGGGTCCGAGTGACGGTGTTCAGGTAGGCAACGTCACTGCCATCTATGGGCGGGGTTCGGAAATCTGGATCGGCGGCGAATTCGGACTGCAGCAATTCGATCACGGAAAATTTCATACGATCCAGGCGGTCGACAAGGAACTGCTTCGAGGCATTTCAGGAATCGTGGAGACCTCCAACGGCGACCTTTGGTTGAATTCGTTGGGGGGAATCTTTCATGTCAGCAGTGCAGAGATCCAGGCATCGCTCAGAGATCCCGGACATCAGGTCACCGGCGAGCGCTTCGGTCGTCGTGAGGGCCTGCCCGGCCTCCCTTTGCAAATTTGGCCAATTCCCACCGCCGTTGAGGGCACAGACGGGCGATTGTGGTTCGCGGTAAATAACGGGGTTGTATGGCTCGACCCCAATCGAGCGTCGAGCAAAATCACTACGCCGCCGACGACTATTCAAGCAGTTTCTGCCGGTGATAGACCATATGCGCTGGATCAGCCGCTAAAGCTGCCAGCGGCGGCCTCCAACGTACAACTCGCTTATTCTGCCATAAGCCTCAGAGCGCCCGAAGCGATACGCTTCCGCTACAAGCTGCAAGAGATCGATAAGGGCTGGCACGACGCGGGCTCATCCACTTCCGTGAGTTATCGCAACCTGCCTCCCGGCTCGTACCATTTCTTTGTAAACGGCACCGACAGCAACGGTTTGTGGTCCATCAATCCTGCAAGCACCGAGTTCACTGTCCTGCCGAAGTTCTATCAGACGCACTGGTTCCGGGCCCTTTGCGCTCTGCTGGTGATGGTGCTGCTCTGGGCCGCCTACCAATGGCGGGTCCGTCAACTGCATCATGAGTTCGAGATGACACTCGATGCACGTGTCGGGGAACGCACACGGATCGCGCGAGAGCTTCACGATACTCTTCTTCAAAGTGCTCACGGTTTGCTACTGCGCTTTCAAACCGTTTCCCAGTTGTTACCAGGGCGTCCGTTGGAAGCTAAAGAGGAGCTCGACAACGCCATAGATCAGACGGCAGATTTCGTAACCGAAGCTCGCAATGAAGTGCAGGGACTACGCGATTCCATGGCTGAGGGTAACAATCTTGCTTTGGCGATAAGCGCCCTTGGGCAGGAGCTCGCTACTGCGACAAACAATCTTCGATCTCCAGAGTTCCAGGTTGCCGTCGAGGGCGCCCCACAAGATCTGCGTCCGATCATTCGAGACGAGATCTACAAGATATCGGCCGAGGCGCTCCGGAACGTGTTTCTGCATGCCCAAGCAGGGCGGATTGAAGTCGAAATCCGCTATAGCAATGACGAATTCCGGCTCCGCGTGCGGGACGATGGAAAAGGAATCGACCCAGGGATTCTCGCTCGCCAAGGTCGGGAGGGACACTACGGTTTGCACGGAATGAGGGAACGCGCTGCACTCATCGGGGGCAAGCTGGCAGTGTGGAGCGAAATCGATGCCGGCACCGAAGTTGAATTGCGTGTGCCGGTATCCGCTTACGCCAAGGCACGGCAACGGTTTTGGTTGTTTCGAAAATTAGCGGCGACGGCATAAAGGAGAGTGTCATGAACGCAGATGGTTCCAGAATCGAAGTTCTCTCCGTTGACGATCATCCAGTCGTGCGCGGAGGAGTCGCCGGCCTGATCGGCATTCAACCGGACATGATGCTAGTAGGTGAAGCGTCTGATGGTCGTGAAGCCATACAGAAATTCCGGACTCTTCGTCCCGACGTTACCCTGATGGATTTGCAGATGCCGGAAATGAATGGTCTTGATGCTCTGATAGCAATCCGGAGTGAATTCCCCGATGCCAAGGTCATTGTGCTCACGACATATTCTGGAGATGTTCAGATCATTCGTGCCCTAAAAGCCGGCGCTCAGGCATATCTTCTGAAGAGTACGTTGCACAAGGAATTACTCGACACTATACGTGCCGTGCATGCCGGCAAGAAGACGCTCTCGCCCGAGGTTTCGTACCAGGTCGCCGAGCATGCTGCTGACGATTCTTTGACCCCAGCGGAAGTCAGTGTCTTGCGGTTGATCGCGCGCGGGAATGCGAACAAGCAAATCGCAGATCTGCTTTCGGTTACCGAGGAGACGGTCAAGAGTCGCGTTAAGTGCATCCTTTCCAAATTGGACGCCAACGACCGAACGCATGCCGCAATGATCGGACTGAGGAGAGGAATTTTCGAGCTGTAAGTCCCACGACTCCCGTTAATTCTTGCTTGTCAAGCCTCAAAAGAGGGGTCCCTGCCCCACTTTTTGGGGCTTTGTTTTGTCGCCAAATATAAGAAATTGGTAAATGGCAGAAACGTGACAGGTCCCATATTGCGGCGCTTATATTCCACATTCGCTGGCGGCTGGCCCGGAATCGGTCTCCTTCTGTTGCGTCTGGTCATCGGTTCCGCGCTGATTATACGTGCGAGCTCTAGAATTTCGGGCGGCTCTCCGATGGACGTGACAGTTACGTCGGTCCTTTTGATGGTAGCGGGAATCCTGCTTGTCGCAGGCTTGTGGACTCCGATCTCCGGAACCGGAGTTGCCGTGATTGAAATGTGGAAAGTGCTGGCCCTCCCTGGCGACAAATGGGTTTGGCTGTTGTTAGCGACCGCCGGGGCCGCCCTCGCCATGCTAGGCCCAGGGTTATGGTCTGTCGATGCTCGCCTTTTCGGCTGGAAACGCGTCGAGGCTTCACCCCGCAGAAGTACTTCCAACTCTGCTTAACCTCACCCCCTGAAACCAAATTTCCTGGCTCAACCAAGGCTTTTGCCGGACTCGTAAGAGTCTTTGATTCGGCCCGAGTTGGGGTCGCCGAAACTTTCCCGACAGCGCACAATGGTTCGCATTGTAGGGGCTCTAATTAGCCAAGGTAGGGAGAGCAGACATGGGACACGCGATGGTTGCTTTTACAGGTCCGGGAGAAGGTCGAATGCCGGGTTTTTCAAAGATGAGTGGAATCGAACCTCAATCCATGTATTTACGACCAGGCATAAGCCCCGAGGATTGCTTCGAGGACATTATCGGGAAGAGTCCGGCTCTTCAGAAAGTGTTGCGACAGGTCGCCATCGTTGCGCCTACGGATTCCACAGTGCTTCTGCACGGTGAGACTGGCACGGGCAAGGAGTTAGTTGCACGTGCGATTCACCGTCTTAGCCCCCGCCACAATCGCGAATTTGTGCGCATGAATTGCGCGGCGATTCCCTCCGGGCTGCTGGAAAGCGAACTCTTCGGACATGAAAAGGGAGCGTTCACCGGCGCCCTGATGCAGAAGAAGGGAAGATTCGAACTGGCCGACCGAGGCTCACTCTTTCTCGATGAAATCGGCGATATCAGCCTTGAATTGCAACCGAAGCTGTTACGGGCAGTGCAGGAGCAAGAGTTCGAACGATTGGGGAATGCCCGGACGATACAGGTCGATGTGCGAATCATCGCGGCCACTCACCGCGACCTCTCCACGATGATCCAGGAAGGAAAGTTCCGGGAAGATCTCTTTTACCGGCTGAATGTTTTTCCGATCGAGATCCCGCCCTTGCGCGAGCGGTGCGAGGATATTCCTCTACTGGTTAACTACTTTGTTGCAAGATTGTCTGAGCGAATGGGTAAGTCAATCGAGACTATCCCGGAAGAGGTCATGCAGGTCCTCGTCAGTAATCCGTGGCGGGGCAACGTGCGCGAACTAGCGAATTTCCTGGAGCGCGCCGTCATTCTTACCCGCGGCAACGAGCTCGAAATACCAGTGATGGAACTGCGAAGCTCGGCTACGACGAGTGCCGTTGTCAACTCCGCCCCTACACTGCAGCAAGCAGAATACAACGTAATTCTCTCCGCTTTGAGAGCAGCAGCGGGTCGACTCGCGGGCGCCGGCGGAGCGGCGGAACGTCTGGGACTGAAGCGCACAACACTACAGAACAAGATTCGCCGCCTCGGGATCAAGAAAGAACAGTATTACATCTGAGGACCACACCAGACGCGCTGAAGTTACGGGAGAGGACTGGCCACGATGTGCGAAATTCAGGGATATAATCTGGCTGGTATTTTCCTCCATTGAACCGCTTCTATTACGTCGCCAGTGCGACATGATCGGTGAACTGCATGGGGAGCGCAGAAAATCGATATCGGACCTTGCTGGATGCTCCGAGCGTCATTGCGGATCAGCCCACGGTAAAGGCAGTTCTTCGCAGCTTGCGTGGAGTCTTGTCCAGCGTCTGCGACATTCACGGAGCCGATCTTTACGTCCTGGGCGATGATGGCAACAGTCTTGATGTCTTCGAGTTCGATCGCGAAGTGGATGCGCCGCGGATTGAGAAGGGAACCAAGCTGTTGCGGATTGGGGCTACAGCGCAAGTACTTGAAGAACAGAAGCCGGTCTTCGTGCCTGACGTGTCTCAGGAGTTGCTGAAGCATCCTCAGTTGGCTCCATTCGCGCCGGACGTTGTCGGAAGAAGTACCTACCTGTTCCCAGTTTCAACTTCCAAGCAGCGATATGGAATGTTAGCGGTAACTAAACTGCAGGGACAGCACTTTGCTACGGAAGACGTGGAATTGCTCAGTTCTCTCGCCTCGCACGTTGCAGTCGCACTCGAATGTGCACTGGCGAGGGACACTGCCGAAGTTTACCAGCGGCAAGCCGTAAAAGAACGGGATCGGCTTAAGCTCCTTCTCGAGATCAACAATCACATTGTCAACAGGCTTGACGTCGACGAACTCTTGCGGTCGGTGGCAGTGTCGATGCGGAAGTATTTCGATACTGATTTGACCGTCTTTCGTGTCCTTAATAAGGAGACAGGGCATCTCGAACGTAGACTTCTTGACTTCCCCAGCGGCAAGGGTTTTCTGGAGAAGGTCGTCGATGCGTTTCCGACGCAACTCGAAAGCGATTGGTGGCGACTCCGGACTCCACAAATCTATTCCGCCGACCTAAAGGGATTGCCGGCAAACATCGTTGAGGCGGCTCGGGCCGAATCGCTCGTTTCCGCTGTATCTGTGCCCCTAGTTGGAGCAGAAGGACCTTTGGGCCTGTTTAGTATGAGCAGCCGAAAGCGCAACGTTTTCAACGAGGCTGATATTGATCTGCTGTCGCAAATCGGTGTGCAGATATCCCTGGCACTCGATAACGCGATAGCTTACGGGCGACTTCGCGCATCCCGCGATGACCTGGAAGATCAACGGCTGTATCTCGAAACTGAACTCAGCGAGGAGTACAACTTCGAGGACATCGTCGGCAAGAGTGAGACAATCAAGCGAGTCTTCGAACAGATCTCAATCGTTGCTCCCACGGATTCGACCGTCTTGCTTCACGGTGAGACCGGAACCGGCAAAGAGCTGATCGCGCGCGCGATTCACAATCTGAGTCCCAGGCGGGAGCGCACCTTCGTGCGCTTGAACTGTGCCGCCATACCGTCTGGTTTACTTGAAAGCGAACTTTTCGGGCACGAAAGAGGCGCTTTCACCGGCGCCTTGATGCAGAAGAAGGGCCGCTTTGAACTTGCTGATCGTGGTTCTCTCTTTCTCGATGAAATCGGAGATATCAGCATGGAATTGCAGCCGAAGCTCTTGCGAGCCGTTCAGGAGCAGGAGTTCGAGCGCCTCGGGAGTACGAAGACAATTCAGGTCAACGTACGAATGATTGCCGCTACCCACCGGGACCTTCCTGCGAGGATTCAGGAAGGTACGTTCCGCGAAGATCTCTTTTACCGCCTCAACGTGTTCCCAATTGAAATTCCACCTTTGCGTGAAAGACGCGACGATATTCCCCTGCTGGTCAACTACTTCGTTTCGAAGCTGTCAGCGAGAATGGGGAAGAAGATCAGGTCGATTCCCGCAGAAGCGATGAGAGTCATGGAGAACGCGCCATGGCCCGGCAATGTACGCGAACTGGAAAACTTCGTGGAGAGGGCCGTCATCCTGACCCAGGGCAGCGAGCTGCATGTTCCCACCGCGGAGTTAAAGAAGGGGACCGTGCGGCCGGCTCGCACAAATTCTGTATCGACCCTGGTCGACACCGAACGGCAGGCAATTGTAGAGGCGTTGAAGGCTGCCTCAGGTAAGGTCGCCGGCTCGGGTGGCGCGGCAGAACGCCTGGGCGTCAAACGTACCACCTTACAAAACAAGATGCGCCGGCTCCAGATCGGTCGATCTGATTATTCGGCCTGAAATACCTGCGAGCAAGAAAAAGGACAGAACCCGGTTGCGGGATCTGTCCTTATTAAGATTCATGCGAACCATAGCGTCGGTGTTGCGCTACTCGCCATTCGCTTCGCTCTCTACGAATCTTAGGGCTGAGCGTCTTGAGTCGATCTCAACCAAGGTATTGCTGCCGGAACCGTCCGGCCGAATCGTTATCGCATCGTAACGACTATCGATCGGTACAAGTTTGGCAGGCGCGGTTACGAGTTTGTTCTTTCCGCTAAAAAAGGTGACCTGTACGTCGGAATCTGTACCACTCCATTCCACGACGTAGTCACCGGGCTGAAGCACAACACCGGCAACCGTTACCGGTTCAGTGAATATAACGCTCTTCTTGTTTGCTGCGA
>Ga0335069_10013593_pt1 | contig 11422 bp, 10 predicted proteins | sample Lox_Sample_11_FD_206714 | JGI IMG/M metagenome (GOLD analysis project Ga0335069, IMG submission 206714) | Soil microbial communities from Loxahatchee National Wildlife Refuge, Florida, United States - Lox_Sample_1.1 | ecosystem: Environmental > Terrestrial > Soil > Wetlands | place: USA... | reverse complement strand
TAACAGCGAGCCCAGGTTGGACGCGCAAACCATCCACGAGAGCGAAATGGCGCTCGTCTACGAGTGCAGGCCGCAGTGTGCTCGAAAACTGCTTGACACCGCCGACATTGTTAGAGATCGCGATTTTGCCTGGTGCCCCATTCAAGCCCGGTTTTGGTTTGAGTGGGGACGTCGCCAAGCATTTCTGGCAAAAACGCTACTACGATTTCAACGTCAGGAACTATGCACAGTTCGTCGAGAAGCGCCGTTATATCCACCGTAATCCGGTGAAGCGCGGACTATGCGAGCGTCCGGAAGACTGGGAGTGGAGTAGCTTCCGCCAGTGCGCGACAGGATATGAAGGACGAGTGGAAATCGAATCCGAGTGTACCGCAAGAAAGCGTAAACGAGCCGCAGGCACTCTTGATCCTGCTGTCGAACTACCCCACTCAAGCCAACACCGGGTTTGAGTGGGCCACCAGCCACCAGCCTCACACGGACGATCCGAACGCTGGCGGCACGAAGCTCATCGTGCCGACTGTCTTTTCACCCGCTTCTCGAAAACCGCGAGAAGCGGGGCACCCCCAGTGTCTTAAGTGTCGACGATTACCATCCGGTCTACACTTTGCCGGGAACATCCGGGCCACCCGTCCCTCCGACCAACTCTCAACCTCCACACTCAAGCCAAGACCGGGCTTGACTGCGCCACTCGTCTACACTGTCTCCCTAATCACAGCTGCGATGAATTCCTTGGTGTCCACATAATAGTTCGGGTACGCTCTGGGCAACGCGTCAAAGTCATCCACCGAAACCAGAACCACTTGTGTGTTTGGACTGTTCTCAGTATCCTTTTCAGCCTTATCGTATGCTCTCTGGGCCTGCGCCGCTTCTTCTTTTCTGAATTGTTGTAGATTCAACGTTCGCTTATCGGGGTCGAGTATCAGAAGGTAGAAGTGAGCGCCCGCTGTCTTTTTGACTTCCAGTAGATGCACGGTGTCATTCCAATCCGACAACTTAGACATGATGTCAGTACGATCCAGAATCGCGCCCAGTTCTTGTGCGATCTCATCGTGATTATCTGGGGTTCCCGGAACAGGAGCACATTTCTCCCTGAGCGCAAAAGCGCTGCTAGTAAGAGCAAAAAATCGGAGCCAATCCTCGCTGGCATTCTTGACCTTAGATTTGAGTGCCTGCCCCGTGAACAACTGCGCCATCTCGACAGCAGTTGCCCATAGATGTTGGAGCTTTGACCTAATTTGAATCTCAATTCGCTGTCCGTTGTAAACGCGTCGGTCATCACTCTCGCTCTGGTAGCGGAACACAAGATGAACGCTTCTATACCCGTCCGGCTTTGGCCGCGAAACATAGTCAAAATCGTCAGATCCGTCCCAGTCCGACCGCCCTTTAGGGCTCTTCGAGTGAAACTCTTTATATTTCGCAACTAGTCGCTTGACTTGCCCTACATTGGACAGGACCGCGCGGCAGCCGCCAATATCGTGCATTTGCGACAGCTTCATGTTCGGGTTGTCGCGAAGCTTGATTTCAATCGAGGGACGGCGCTTCAATCGTTGAGCGACCAGTGCGTTAGGATCGATCTTCTTTGCCCGCACCTTCAGTGTCATTTTGATTACCTGCAGCGGATATGCGTGGCACGAGCGCCAGTTATCAACGACAGCGATTTCCTCCTCTCGATGCGGATCATCCGGGGAAAGTTGTATCAGAGCGCTTCCGGCTCGGTCTATCCGTCCTTTGCTATAGATACGTGCGCCCCAAGCCATGAACCGAATTGTAACTCGACAGGCGGCAGAGGAGTGTTACGTCGCTACAGGTAGATTCGACGGTCAGCCTGTGATCCATCCTGCCTTGCGCAGCATTTCGAGCGCGACCTCGGTCAACGAGCGATTTTCGTTGACGACCACAAAATCCTCCAGCCGCGCCCGGTCCAGGACGGCATTCAATTCCGCAACCCGCGCCACTAGCGCCCGCTGCGACACTCCTGCATCGCGCCTCTCGACCCGCCGCTCCATTGCTCCGATGGTCGCGCTCAGGCGGCAGACGGCGGTATGGACGGCCGGAATGATGTCGCGACAGAGCCGGAGTTGAGCGCCGTTTTCCAGGGCGCGCGCCACCAGGAATCGCTCGACCCCGAGGGCGGCATAGTTCCCACACACCGACCGGAGGTTGTCATACATCACATCGTCGCTCGGAACTGACGATAGAAGATGAGCGTCCAAACCCACCCTGTCGCAAAGAGCGCGACAAGGGTGGGGCACCCGCATCTACCGGCCCAGTTTCTCCCCAAGATATTGCTTCCGCAGAGTTGGGTGCGCCACCCTGTTTGGGATGGATGACGAGGAATATTTCTGGGTCAGAACTTTACGGCCGCGAACAGGCCGACGACTGCGCTCAGCCACAAGGCAAACCCAGCAAGGTTCAACCCAATACGCCAGGTGACACTGTCAATGATGAAGTTGTATTTGGCATCCATAAAACACTCCCCACACCTCTGGTACGAGCAGGCGTCCGTCAACCTTGGCGCCATTGGTTCGGTGCTCGTTGGAAGATACGCATCTGGTGGGTGAGAAGTTCCTGGGCGGGGGCGGGCCGTCTCCAGCACCAGGCTTTACACCGGGGCTAAAGCCCCGTCAAAACGGCGTCTGTACGCCGGCCTAAAGGCCGGCTCTTCCACCAACATCTCTATAACACCCGCCTGAAGGCCGGCTCTTCCACCAACATCTCTGCAGCGATCACGTCTTCCACCAACGCTCTATTGTTTCGACTTCTTTCGTTTTATTTCGAGATGTAGTATTCTGCCAGCGAATCGCCATGAAAAACCCAATCTCGGTTCTTTGTTTTACTCTGCTGGCTGCGCTCACTGCTGCCCTGGCTTCGGCCCAACAATCTCCCATCGGCTACAAGGCCGCGGCCGATGCCGACAGCAAGAAGACGATCCTGCTGAAGGACTATCACCCGCAATCGGCGCTGCATGCGGCCGTGCATGAAATTCCGCGCGCGAAGTTTCCGGTGATCGACGTCCACAACCACACCAACGACGCGCGCGGCATCGGCGATCGCGTCGACCCCAAAGAGCTGGTCGCACGTATGGACGCGCTCAATATCAAAACCATCGTCATCCTCACCGGCGGCTGGGGCGACGACCTGCAGAAGGTCCTGGACACGATGGTCAAGCCGTATCCCGGACGCTTCATGGTGTTGGAGCAGATCGACTGGTCGAAGATCGATGACCCGAACTTCAGCCGGCTGATGGTCGAGCAGCTGGACGACTCGGTGAAACGCGGCGCACGCGGCCTGAAGATCCTGAAGGAACTCGGCCTGGGTGTGCGGGATAAGACGGGCAAGCTGATTCCCGTCGACGATCCGCGGCTCGATCCGGTGTGGGAGGAATGCGGACGACTCGGCATTCCGGTCTTCATTCATGTCGCCGACCCGGAGGCGTTCTTCCATCCGATTGACGCGAGCAACGAGCGCTATGAAGAACTGATCGAGCATCCGGACTGGAGTTTCTACGGCCACGATTTTCCGACCATGGAAGAGGTGCTGGCGCAACGAGACCGCATGTTTGCCAAGCATCCGAAGACGACGTTCGTTGCCCTTCACTTCGGCAATTGGCCGGAGAACCTGGATTTTGTGGACCAGATGCTGGCCAAGTTTCCCAACGTGATGATCGAGACCGGAGCCCGCGAAGGCGAACTCGGACGCCAGCCCCGGCGCACGCGGCAGCTGATCCTGAAGTATCCGGACCGGGTGATGTTCGGGACGGACGAAGGCGCGTCGGAGGAGATGTACCGGAACTATTTCCGCTGGCTGGAGACGGACGACGAGTACTTCCCGTATGCGCAGTATCCGGGGCAGGGGCGCTGGATGATCTACGGCATGGCCCTCCCCGATGATGTGCTGGAGAAGCTGTATCACAAGAATGCGGAGAGGCTGTTTGGGAAGTTCAGGAGCCGGTAGTCAGGAGTCGGGAGTCGGGAAGAAGACCGCGAGTTTTTGCTGACTCCTGGCTCCCGACTCCTGTCAAATTGCACTTGACAACGACCCCGGGGCTCGACGAAAGTAAGTAATCGAAAGTAAACGAAACCTCACTCGAATGCCTGCCGACGGCCTGTTCAACGAAGAACGCAGACGCAAAATTCTGGAGATGATGCACCACGACGGCCGTGTTCTTGTCAAAGATCTGGCGCGGCACTTCAAGATTTCCCAGATCACGATCCGCAAGGACCTGGAGATTCTCGACAGCCAGGGCGTTTTACAGCGGACGCATGGCGGGGCACTGCCGGTGCAGGCCGGGGCACTGCTCGACCCGACGCTGCGGGAGAAAGAAAAGCTGCATCGCAAGGAAAAACTGCGGATTGCCGAGGCGGCGGCGAAGCTGGTGGAAGAAGGACAGTCCGTCCTGCTTGACTCCGGCACCACGACTACGGCGATCGCGCGGGCGCTGAAAGACATGTCGCGGCTGACGGTGATCACGAATGCGATCAACATCGCCGCCGAACTGGCGGGGACGCACGTGGAAGTGATCCTGACCGGGGGAATGCTACGAAAGAACTCGTTTTCGCTGGTGGGCCCATTGGCGGAGCAAACGCTGCGCCAACTCAGTGCCGATATCCTCTTCCTCGGGGTGGATGGTTTCGATACGCGGGCAGGCCTGTTCACTCCCAACCTGCTGGAGGCGCAGGTGAATCGCGCCATGGTGGAGATCGCGCGGCGCACGGTGGCAGTTTGCGATTCGAGCAAGTTCGGACGGCGCAGCCTGTGCAGCATTATGCCGGTCACTTCGGTGCATGAAGTTGTCACCGACAACCTCATCCCAAAATCCGACCTGCGCGCTCTGAAGGACGCCGGCGTGAAAGTCACAATTGTCTAGAAGAACGAACACAAGATGAATCCAACCCAGATTTCGACCGAACCCGGCTCACACACGCTGAGCGAAATACTCTCTCAACCGCAGACCTGGCGCCAATGCCTTGCCAGGCTGGCCTCAAGCAGCGAACTGCTGAGCGCTGCCCGCATGTCGCGTCCCGGCGCGGAGTGGACGTTCATCGGTTGCGGGACGAGCTATTACCTGGCCATTTCAGCTGCGGCCGCTTTCATTGCGCTGGGACTTCCGGCGCGCGCCATTCCTGCGTCCGAAGTTTTGCTGTACCCGTCGCTGGCGCTGATCCCCGGGCGTGACTTCATTCCGGTCGTGATCTCGCGCTCGGGACGAACCTCTGAGGCCGTGCGTGCCGCCCGCCAACTCGAAGAGCAACACGATGTAAGGACGATCGCCATCACCTGCGCGGATGGGCAGCCACTGGAAGCGGAATGCAGCCTGACGCTGAAATTGCTCGGCGCCGACGAACAGAGCATGGTCATGACGCGGTCGTTTACGACGATGCTGCTCAGCCTGCAATATCTGGCGGCAACGATTCTCGGCAACGCCGGGTTCCAGCGGTTCCTGACGGAATTGCCGATGCAGGCGGCGGCGTTGTTCGAAAGCGTCCCGCAGCGGCTGCATGAATTCGTCGGGGCGCGGACTTTCGACGACTGCGTGTTCCTGGCACAAGGCCCTCTGTTCGGGATCGCTTCCGAGTGCATGCTGAAGGTCACGGAAGCGTCGTGCACCTACGCGCAGGTCTTCCACTCGTTAGAATTCCGCCATGGGCCAAAGTCGATTGTGAGCCCAGACACGTTGCTCACATTTCTCCTGTCGGAGTCGTCCTACGAAGCGGAAGTGGAGTTGTTGGAGGAAATGAAGAACCTTGGCGCCGCCACGATGGTGATTGCCAATCGCCTGGACGACCGTGCGCGAGCACTGGCAGATTTCGCGGTGGAACTCAACCTCGCGGTGCCGGAGCTCGTCCGGCCCGCTGTTTTTACGCCCTGGGGACAACTGTACGGTGTCTACACAGGACTGAAGAAGGGGTTGAATCCTGATGCGCCAAAGAATCTGTCGCGCGTGGTCGTACTCGACTAGGTAACCTGGAATCCCCCTTGCCCAAGCTTGACATCGCGATCGCGGGAGAGATCAACCTCGACCTGATCCTCTACGGATTACCGCAGCAGATGCCGACCGAGCGTGAGTTGATCGCCAGCAAGTTCAGTATTACGCTCGGCAGTTCCTCGGCAATTGTCGTGCACAATCTGTCGGCGCTGGGCAGCCGTGTCGGCTTCGTGACAAAAGTCGGGGACGACGCCTGCGGCAACATGGCGCTGGTCCGGGTGGCCGCGAGCGGCGCTGACATATCCAGGATCGTCCGATCTGAAAACACTCTGACGGGCATCACGATCATTCTGCAGCACGAACACGATCGCCACATTCTTACCTACCTGGGAACCATCTCTGAACTGCGGTTCGAAGACCTCGATCTCGCATATTTGACGTCGGCGCGGCATTTTCATCTGTCATCACTCTTTCTGCAGCGGGCTCTGCAGCCGGGTGTACCTGAATTGTTTCGGCGGATGAAGAAGGCTGGGCTGACGACGTCTCTGGATACGAATGACGATCCGGACGATCAGTGGAGCGGGGTGTTCGATGAGGTCCTGCCTTATGTGGATGTACTTCTGCCGAATGAACGCGAGGCCATGAAGATGGCGCATGCGGAAGACCTCGAGACTGCAGTCGACCGCTTGTCGCAGCGCGTGAAGACGGTCGCCGTGAAGTTGGGGAAGCGCGGAGCCATGGCGATCTGTGACGGGAAGCGTTTCACTGCTCCGGCTGCGAAGGTGGACGTTGTCGATCCGGTGGGAGCGGGCGACAGCTTCGATGCAGGATTCCTGCATCAGTACGTGAACGGATCCGACATCCAGACTTGCCTGGCCTACGGCAATCGCTGCGGCGCGTTCTCCACGACCGCGGCGGGCGGGACGGAAGCGTTCCGCGACCAGGTCAAATTACGCGAGTTTCTGGCGCGCTCGGGCTGATACACTGCGGACGATGCCATCGTCTGCGGGCACAATACCCACGCTCGTGAGTTCCCTTCTGGAACGTTTTGAAAAGACATACGGAACGGTTCCCAAGATATTCCGCGCGCCCGGCCGCGTGAACCTGATCGGAGAACATACGGACTACAACGACGGGTTCGTGATGCCAGCGGCCATCGAGTTCTACACCTGGGTGGCGGTAAGCCGGCGCGACGACTCCGTGCTGCACGTCGAATCGACGCAGTTTGACGAAGCCGCAGAATGGCGGCTGGACGGCCTTTCCGGGCCACCGCGCAAGCACTGGAGCGACTATGTTCGTGGCGTCGCAGCTGTACTCAAGGCCGCGGCGTATTCGCTCACGGGTGCGAACCTGATGATCCACGGACAGGTGCCCCTCGGCGCCGGATTAAGTTCTTCGGCGGCGCTCGAAGTGTCAACGGCGCTGGCTTTGCTCGCGGCTTCCAGCCGCCAAGCTCCGAAGCTTGAACTTGCGCAGTTGTGCCAGCGCGCCGAGCACGAATATGCCGGAACACGCTGCGGCATCATGGATCAGTTCGTCGCTACATTCGGGGAATCGGGCCACGCGCTGATGCTCGACTGCCGCTCGCTCGACTACAAGTTACTGCCTCTGCCGGACGACGTCCGGCTGGTGATTTGCAACAGCATGGTCAAGCACGAACTGGCCGCGGGCGAATACAACCTGCGGCGCGCGGATTGCGAAACCGGAGTCCGAATCCTGCGGCAGTATTTGCCGTCGGTGCGGGCGCTGCGCGATGTGACGCTGCCGGACCTGGAGATCCATCGGAATGCCATGTCGGATGTCGTGCACCGGCGGTGCCATCACGTCATCACGGAAAATCAACGAGTGCTGGAGGCGTCGGAGGCGCTCCAGTCGGGCGATTTGCCGCACTTCGGGAAATTGATGTACGAATCGCACCGCAGCTTGCGGGATGACTACGAAGTGAGTTGCGGCGAGCTGGACCTACTCGTCGATCTCGCTTCGGCACACGAAGGCGTCTATGGAGCGCGCATGACAGGAGGCGGATTTGGAGGGTGCACGATCAACCTGGTCCGAGCCGCAGCGGCTGAGCAATTCAAACGCGATCTCGCGGAAGTGTACTCTCGCGAAGCCGGACGAACCCCCGAGGTGTATGTGTGCTCCGCCGCCAAGGGCGCCGGGGAGTGGAAGGCATGACCGATTTCGATCAGCTCAACGCTTCTCCGCATCGCCGCTGGAACCCGCTGACGCGAGATTGGGTGCTCGTGTCGCCGCACCGCACGGAAAGGCCATGGCAGGGGCAAATGGAGAAAGCGGCGGTTGACGTCGCGCCAAAATATGATCCGTCGTGCTATTTGTGCCCGGGAAATGAGCGAGCCGGAGGAGCGAGGAATCCTGATTACACATCGACGTTTGTCTTCACTAACGATTTTGCCGCGCTCAAGCCCGATGTACCGGCAGCGAAACTTGACGAAGGCGGCCAGCAGTTGTTGGTGGCTGAAGGCGAACCGGGGACATGCAGAGTGGTGTGTTTCTCACCCCGTCACGATCTGACACTGGCCCGAATGACCACGCAGGAGATCGGGAGCGTGGTCGAGGTCTGGAGCGAACAGTACCAGGAGCTGGGGGCGGCGTCCGATATCAATTACGTTCAAATCTTCGAGAACCGCGGGGAGATCATGGGCTGCAGCAATCCGCATCCGCATGGCCAGATATGGGCGAACCGCACAATTCCGAATGAACCGCGGAAAGAGCTGGAATCGCAGGCGGCCTATTATGCGGAACACGGGTCGTGCTTACTGTGCAATTCCCTGAAACTCGAACAGGCAGCGGCGAAGCGCCTGGTATGCGAGAACGATTGCTTCGCGGCACTGGTTCCCTTCTGGGCGGTATGGCCGTTTGAACTGTTGCTGATCTCGAAGACTCACGCGCGCGATTTCACGTCGTTCGACGCAGCAGCGCGCGCCGCGCTGGCTGACATTCTGCAACGCATCACGACCCGCTACGACAACCTGTTTGAGATTTCGTTTCCGTACTCGATGGGATTTCATCCGGCGCCGACTGATGGTCAGGCGCATCCGGAATGGCATTTCCACGCGCACTTTTGCCCACCGTTGTTGCGTTCGGCGACGATCCGAAAATTCATGGTCGGATATGAAATGCTGGCCAGCCCGCAGCGGGACATTACGCCGGAGATGGCGGCGGGGCGATTGCGGGCAGTTGGAGAAGTGCACTACGCGGAGAAGCACCAATAGCTTTAATTTACGGAGGGCACGGGGAGCACGGAGGAAGGCAAATTGGGGTACCACCGCTACAAATTTTGCACCGTTTGGCTCAGTTCCGTGCGTTCCTGCGTCGTCTGAACTACAGGAGCGGAGAAGCCATCACCGCATCCCAATGACCGCGATGTTGGTGTGACGGAAGAAAACCCTTCGTATCCTACTTCCGGCGGGGCTTCCTGCGGTTCTTTGCTTGCTCTGCCTTGGTGGCCCATCGGCAGTTTGTCAGCCGATACCCGCCGTTCTTATCAATGCGGTCAATCGTCATTCCGTGGGGTCGGGGCCCCATGTCTTGAACGAATTTGGAAAAGCTATCGCGCCAGCTTTCACAGACGGTAATACGGCGTCCGCCATAATCCGCAAACTGTGCATCGTTCTTGTTCGTGCACCGCTCAATCATCTTTCGCCAACTGTTATGCGTCGACCTCAGACAGGGGCAAAGCACCGCCCTGCAATTGGCTAGTCTTCGCTCCGTGAGAAGATTGAGCCGTAAGCAGAACTCGCAACATACGTTCCACCTCAGAGTCTTCGATGTTCGATCACTCCCGAATACGAATTGGTGGTTGACAAGTTTGCATACCCTCTCCCAATAAAGAGACCTTGCAGTTTTTCTGCGGTAACACCCGCAGCTCTTGGTATTTTTACTGCGAAGGTTCGCTCCTCGAATTGAAACTTCATTACCGCATACACATCGGCACAAAAAATACGGTTGGCCGTTCCGCATTTCGTCGAAACGCAGAACCCTTAGTTTCTTGTACCTTTTTCCCGTTTCGTCCTTGAATCGCCGCTGGATGCCGGATTGGATCGCCATGGTGCCAGACCTCGTAAGTTGTAAGTAGGTAAATTTCTATGTCGCTGAAAATAAAGGACTCGATTTTCTTCATTTCTATCTTGATTTTCTCGATAACATTTCTTGTAACTGCCACTTTATCAATAGGTTAGATTACTATACTCCCTCGTCCGAGATTACCACCACGATACAGGCTAGGAAATGCCAAGGTGGTACTTAGGGAACACTCAGCATGGGTCTAAGCGTAATGCCGAGCCTTTGTTGTAATTATCAACTAGTATCAATTAGTAACTCTCAGAGCTGTCTTAGGGCCGTCCGGGGGGCCGCGATCTGGGGCCTTTGTCATTCGTATTCTATAACTAGTTGGCTACTCAAACCGAGGTCTCTCCTGTCGTTGGCCATTGGTGTTGTTGCTCAGAAGCCTTACTGGACGGCCTTTACAGCCCCGTGGCTGCGTTGCTGATGCCGCAAAGGCTCACAGCCTGTCTCAGCTGCACCGGAGCGTTCCTAAGGCCTTCTGGGGGCACGCCGTACGATTCGGACCGACCGGACGCCGCGGCAACGTGGCTCCTGAGTAACCCCCCGGGCATGTTTTACGCACGTTTGAAATCCGGCCCCTCTGCGGAATGCCTGCTAAGAGTGAGAGAGAAGCAGGGAGGGAATCGCCAAGGACACTGGTGGCTTCGCCTTCTTCCCTGACTCCACCAGATGCGCGGAATGGCGTCTAATGTTGCTTAAACCATGGTTTTAGTCGTATTTTTGAACCACTGGTGAGCTGGGCGGGAGGGAATATATGTCCCTTAGTTGCTAGGGGTTAGCTAGGAGTCAGCCTAGGGAGACCAGAGGTACATGGTGGGAGTCTGGCTAGGCGTTCTATCTTCCTTTTATTTCAATGCCTTGCAGGCGCCAAGAAGTGTTTTTTTCTTACTGGGGAAGGCTTATGGTCCCCAATATCACCCTAGTCACCCCCTCACATGCACGGCAACCCCATGTGAACCTCCGCTGTCCACCCTGGGCAGGCACTCAGACTCGTGGCCCGGATGCTCGGCGTACGTGACAGGCCAGTCCGAACCAATCCGAACTGGCGTACGTGCGTACGTTGATGCGGTGGAAGACCTGCCCCCACCTGTAAGCTGTCTGCCATAGAGAGACAGGACAGCCCAATTCGGGGAACGCTCTCTGAGCCGTTCCGAGGGTCGCGGCGTGGCCTCGGCGTACCGGCGGACGCAAAGGGCCGCGCTGTGCGGATCGGCCAATTCTCCAATCGGGCGTTAAGTACTCATTCACCGGAACCGGGTCTGGCTGGCGACTGACCGAGAATCGATGAGCGTAATGATTCCATAACAATGTCGGCTCCCAGGCCCGAGTAGACTTTGGAGGCGCAAACCAACCAAAGGGCTCGGAGGAAAGGAGCCGAACATGCTGATTATAGGTTGTGATTATCATCCG
>Ga0335069_10013592_pt1 | contig 11423 bp, 8 predicted proteins | sample Lox_Sample_11_FD_206714 | JGI IMG/M metagenome (GOLD analysis project Ga0335069, IMG submission 206714) | Soil microbial communities from Loxahatchee National Wildlife Refuge, Florida, United States - Lox_Sample_1.1 | ecosystem: Environmental > Terrestrial > Soil > Wetlands | place: USA: Florida... | reverse complement strand
CCTTTCCAGGAAAAGCCGACAAGTCAGTCAAATGACGCTAATTAGTGATCAAGATCACGCCTAAAGGTGTTGTACTGCTTCTAAGCTCTCCTTGATTATGATTAATACTGTCCCCCGAGCGGTTGGGCTCTCTTATGACGTCGATCGCGGTGAGGTATGTTCAAACGCGAGTCAACCCGGGGTGTGACAACGCGCGAAACGAATCCGAGCCAGGAGAAGGCTGGATCCGTTCAAGCCGAAGGGCTGCCCGGGCATTCCCCTGAGCGAGCCCCGCACGACCGGTTTCTTCGCGGATGGTTCCCGCGCTGCGCGGCGGTGATCGCCGAGGTTGGAATCGCCTTCTTCATTCGCGAATTGGTGGCGCACCGGCATCCGGGATTCGCTCCATTCATCACGTTTTATCCGGCGGTGCTGCTGGCTTTGCTGCTGGACGGCATCTGGGCCGGGATTGCCGTCACCGTGCTGGCCACCATCGTGGCTGACATCTGGATCTTCCCGCCCATCGGAAGTCTGAGAGTTAACGATCCGTACGACATCCTGAGCCTGGGCATCTTTTTCACCTTTGGTGTGTCGCTGTCCATCGTGGTGGAACTTTACCATCGCAATCGCGAACGGCTCGCGGCCAATCTGGTGGAACAGGCAGTGGCTCGCGAACGGAGCAGGCAGGAGGCGGAGCGCAGGCTGAGAGAATCTGTGCAGGCCGAGCGCCAGCGTCTGCTCGACGTGATGGAGGCCCTGCCTGCAATGGTGAGCCTGCGCGGGCCGGACCACAAAATCTCGTTCGCCAACCGGGGATTTCGGGAGAAATTCGGAGACCCTGGCGACCGGATGTGCTACGAGATGCGCTTCGGGCGTTCCGAGCCCTGTGAGGATTGCGAAACATTTCTCCCGCTGCAAACGGGCGCACCCCATCACCGCGAGGTTACGCTTCCCGACAACACGCTGATAGAGGCGTATGACTTTCCGTTTACCGATCTCGACGGGTCCGCGGTGATTCTCGAGATGGGCATCGACATAACCGACCGGCGGCGGGCGGAAACCGAGCTGAAGCGCCATCGCGAACACCTGGAGGAGCTGGTAGCCGAGCGGACCCGCCAGAGGGAGGCCGTCCATGCCCAACTGGAGGAGGAAATCCGCGAACTGGAGAGGGCCAAGCAGGAACTGAGCGAGAGCCGCGCCAGGTTGCAGGCAGCCCTGTTCAGCATGAAGGATTCGGTGATCATTACCGATACCGAAGGCCGGTTTCTGGAAATAAATGATGCGTATGCGACCTTCTACCGCTTCAAGAACAAGGAGGAATGCGTCCGCAGCTTTTCCGAGTTTTCGGATCTCTTCGAAGTTTGCACCATCGACAGAGAACCGGTGCCCAGGGACATGTTCCCCACCCGGCGTGCGCTGAGGGGGGAAACCGGAACGAACGTCGAATACCGGTACCGTCGCAGGGACACGGGAGAATCGTGGATTGGGAGCCTCTCGTTTGCCCCCGTGCTGGCGGAGGATGGCTCGATTACAGGCGCGGTGATCACGGCGCGTGACGTGACGGACCGCAAGCGGGCCGAAGAGGCTTTGCGCGAAAGCGAGAAGATTGCGCTGCAGCGCGAACAGTTCCAGGCCCTGGCGGAGCGCCTGCGGCGCGCCCGTGAAGATGAGCGTACCAGGGTGGCGCGCGACCTGCATGATCAGATCGGCCAGATTCTGACCGCCATCAAGCTCGACCTGACATGGATGAGCCGGCATCTGCCCAGGGAAAATGACGAGTTGCGCGACCGGCTGAATGGCACCATCAGCCTCATCAACGAAGGCGTGCGATCGGTACGCAAGATCTGCAGCGGGCTGCGGCCCGGCGTGCTCGACGACCTCGGGCTTGCCGCAGCCATCGAATGGCAGGCCAACGAATTCGCCGCCCGCACCGGCATCGAGTGCGTGGTCTTCGTTCCAGCTGGCGATTTGACCCTGGAGGGCGATCAGGCTACCGAATTCTTCCGTATCTTCCAGGAATGCCTGACCAATGTCATACGCCACGCCGAAGCGAAGTCCGTCAGGGCCACGCTGCGGGAAGAGAACGGGGAACTGGTGCTCGAGGTCGCGGACGATGGCAAGGGCTTTTGCGAATCGGAAGTCTCGGAATCGCTTGGCTTCCTGGGAATGAAAGAACGGGCGCAGGTCGCCGGGGGCAGCCTGGACATCGCCAGTTCGCCCGGGATCGGGACCACAGTGGTGCTTCGCGTACCCCTCCACCCTGCTTCGCTCACCAACGGCGACAATGCACATTCTGATTACTGACGACCATGCTGTGGTTCGCCGCGGCTTGAGAGAGATCCTGGCTGATTCTCTGGAGGGTGCCACTTTCTCCGAGGCAGGCAACGCAGACGAAGCGCTGCGCGAGCTCGCGCGCAACTCCACCCAGATCCTTGTCCTCGATATCAATATGCCGGGACGTAGCGGGCTCGATGTTCTCAAAGACGTCAAGCGAATGTATCCGCGGATTCCCGTGATCGTTCTGAGTGTTCAGCCCGAGGACCAGTACGCGATGCGGTGCCTGCGCGCCGGGGCCTCAGCCTACATCAACAAGGACAGCGCTCCCGAAGAACTGGCCCAGGCCGCGCGCAAGGTGCTGGGCGGGGGCCGCTACGTGAGCGCCGGGCTAGCCGAGAAGCTGGTCACCATTCTCGACGACGGCGCCAACAAGCCGCGGCATGAATTGCTCTCCGACCGCGAACTCGAAGTCATGCTGATGATCGCATCGGGGATTTCCCTCACCGAGATCGGCAACCGCCTGCACGTAAGCGCGAAGACGGTGAGCACGTACCGCGCGCGCGTCATGGACAAGATGCAGGCCCGCAGCAACGCCGAGCTTACACGGTACGCGGTGGCCCACAACCTGATCGAGTAGGTAGGCTTTGACGATGGACACGGGTTGCCGGCCGCCCTACAAGCCACCTCGCTTTGTGAACTGCATCCCCAGAATCCTTCCCGCATCCAGCACGAACCCCGACACACGGTGGTTCGCATCCCGCGTAAAGCGCAGCGTGCCCAGTTGTCCTACGAACACGTCTTGTGTGGCAGGGCGCAACGGGTCGGGCTTGTGCTTGAGCCGCAGCAACGTCAGCTTGTCTCCACGCACCTCGAACCGGTACACCGGATCGATTTCTTCGCTGACGTAGGCCCCCGCGTATTCCCCAAGCTGCGCCAAAGCCGGATCCACGGCTGCCACCCATTCGTAGACGTCCGGTTTGCCGCCATCCCACGACTGCTCGATGTGCGCCGGTTTGCCCTCTGCAGCGGCCACAAAGTGCAAGTCCAGGTGCTCGCCCCACGAAACGTCTCCGATGTGAAAGTGCGACTCGGCAAACGGCTTCAACGTGTGATACTCGTCGCCGCCGAAGTCCACCTGAAGCGCGCCATCCTTCAGGACAATCCTCTGGTAGTCATCGTCCTCGCGCTTCCAGTAGGTTCCCGCCACGGCTTGCATCTGCTCCGCGGTCATCGTTACCACGCCGCTCTTCGGGGGTTCTTTGGCCGCGGCGGCATTGGGCTCCTTGATTTCCTTCGCCAGCATGATGTCCACTACCTGCCGCAGCAATGAGCCCGGCGAAGCCTCGGCGGAGTTGCATAACACGGCCGCCCCGAAATGCTGTTCCGGGAACCGCTCCATGTCTGATCGATAACCCGCATCGGCCCCCCCATGCCCCACCATGGGCAGGCCTTTATAGGTTCCGATCGAGAGGCCGGACGCGTAGTCCTGCTCCTTACCGCGATTCAGTTTCCCCTTCTCCAGCATCTGCTGAATGAATGCCGGCCCTCCCACCCGGGGATGATAGAAGTTCTCATCCCACAGCTGCAGATCCTCTACCGTCGTGTGCAGGCTCGTCGCGCCGGTCGTGTCGAAGTTGGTCAAGCTCATGCGAAACGGCTTGCCCTCTCCCGCCTGTTCGTAGCCCAGCGCGTCGTGCTTGATGACCTCTTCGTGATCGTCGCGGAAATGAGTGTGCGTCATGCCCAGGGGCTCGAAGATGTTCTTGCTGGTAAACTCCCGCAGCGACATGCCGCTCACCCTCTTCACCACCAGCGCCAGCAACGTAAAGCCCGTATTGCTGTACAGGTACTTTTCGCCCGGCTTGAAGTTCAGCGCCTTCTGGTGCACCAGCACCGACATCACGTCGTCGTCGGTGATGAGGTCCTGCGAATAGCGCCACCCCGCGAGCCCCAGCAGCGACCATTGATCGCGCAGCCCGCTGGTGTGGTGCATCAGGTGCCGCAGCGTAATGCGCTCGCCGAAGTCCGGCAGCTCTGGAATGTATTTGTGCACGTCATCATCCAGCGAGAGCTTCCCCTGCTGGGCCAGGAGCAGGACTGACGCGGCCGTGAACTGCTTCGACATCGACGCCACATGAAACACCGTGGCCGGCGTGATCGGAATGTCATCGTTCAGGTTGGCCACCCCGTAGCCGCGCTTGTAAACAGTCTGCCCGTCTTTGTAGATTCCCAGCGCGCACCCAGGCGAATCCGGCCGGTTCCACTTCTCGAACACTTTGTCCACCTTCTCCGCCAATTCCGGCGAAAGGCTCTGCGCCTGCAGCGCAGCCGCAGCCAAAAGAATGGCCCCAAGCACCACACCCGCTCGCACCGGTATCATGCCTAACCTCCCCAATGGGATAGCGAATTATATCTGTCCCCCCGGTCAATGAACCGTGTCAGGTTTCCCCTACAGAAGTTTGCTGTTTACGCCTACATATTTTCCAGAGTTGTCTTCTTCTCAGTGCCTTTTGGGATCTTCTAACTTTAATCATCACCAGATGACAGGAGAAGAACGGTTTCCCCCTTGTTTCTTCTCGGAGACATGGCAACCTACGTTAACCGGGGGAACTCTCGATGATGTGCATGAGAAACGGACACCGGTCGCAGGCCAGAGTCCTGGTTGCGGATTGGGATCCGAACAACGCCCTCTCATTGGCGTCCATCATGCATAGAGCAGGATTCGAGACCGCCGTCGCCTTCGACGGAAAAGAAGCCGTGGAGAAGGCGCAGACTTTCGGACCCGACTTGCTGGTAACGGAAGCATACCTCGATCAGATCTCAGGGATCCACGTGGCCGCGCGCATCTCAGCCTCGCATCCCGATTGCAAAGTACTGTTTCTTTCGAGTGAAGCGACCGATGCCGACCTCGCCCGCGAGGCGCCGGCGGGGTTCATTTACAGCTACACGCCGAAGCCCATTCATCCACTCAACCTGCTTAACGCGATTACCTACTTGCTGTCCGATGGTGCACCGGCGATTCGGCGGCGGATCATGTCAGGACAAAACCAGAAGCCGTGTTGCCGGCACCATAGTTTAGCCTGTGTTACTTTAGTGCGACGGAAACTGAAACGCGAATCGGCTGAGCTGCACAAAACAATCGAAACCGACCCGCGCCCGCGGGCGGGAATCGACAGGTCAGCCAAAGGGCACAAGGGCAAGACTGGGGTCGCTTGCTCTACCCATCGCCGCAGTACGCACCGAAGCGCAGCAGGGATCCGATCGTGCAATGGGGGAGAGATTCATGGGCGCACCGAACGTTTATGCAGCTCGGGCCAGCCAGGCGGTTCCGGCTCCGAGCGCGAATGTATTGGAGGAACGAGCCAGTCTGCTAAGCGCTTCTCCGCTTTGCTCCGGCTTGTCCCGCGACGAAGTTTTAAAGATTGCTTCCTGCGCGCGGCCAAGGGCCTTTGCCCGCGACGAATCGCTGTTCCTGCAGGGACAGCCGGCTCGTTGCCTGGTTCTCATCCGCACCGGTTCGGTCAAGATCACGCAGATCAGTTCAAACGGCAACGAGGTCATCCTCTGGATGTACGGAAGAGGGAATGTGCTCGGCGTGCTCTCGGATCCGACCGGTGATTACCACCCGAACACGGCCCGCGCCATGGAAGCCACCACCGCGCTGGTGTGGGACTGCGCGATACTGCAGAACCTGATGGAGGCCTGCCCGCGCATCCGCCAAAACCTCAGCCAGGTGCTCATGAGCCGGCTGCACGAACTCGAAGAGCGGTTCCGTGAAGTGGCCACGGAAAAAGTTCCCCGCCGTCTTGCGCTGGCCCTGATCCGGCTCAGCAAACATGTTGGCAAGAAGGTGCACGAGGGCGTGGAGGTTTCCCTCTCGCGCGAGGAGCTTGCCCAGATGACCGGCACGACTCTGTTCACCATCAGCCGCATCCTGTCGCAGTGGGCCAGGGAGGACTTCGTGGAGTCGCGCCGTGAATCGGTTCTGTTGCGCGATCCGCGGCGGCTGGAGTATGCCGGTTGCGAAGCCTGAGAGATCAGAAATAGTGATTCAGTTTGCGGCCTCCCCACGGCTCCGTGCCCCATCCTTTCTCGCAGCACCATCGCGATAAAGGATGGGGAAAACACGGAAATCGCTAGCGATTGTTCCAATCGTCGACCCTGCTCAGATCCACATCGTCCCCGAGCACGCCCAGCGTCACCACTGCGAAGGTGAACACGTTGGTTCCCGGCTCGAGATGCCCTCCAAATGCCTTGTCCGCGTTGGCCAGCGTGATGTGCGGGTGCACGCGGCCCTGCGTGATCACGCCGCTCATCGAGACGATGTCCGCCGGCGCCGTCGGATTTTTCACGAAGACATCTCTCGGCGGCAGGTCGCGATTGCTCACCTGGTGCACCTGGAAGTTCCGTACCGAACCGAATCCGGACAGGATCAGCGCGTTGCGGATCTTCTCTTCCTTCACCATGCATTGCAGGCCGGCGAGCAGGTCCGTGCCGAGCCGGAAGCGGAGCACAACCACGCGCTGCACCGTTGCATTGATTGCGTAGACGTCCGGCACGCGATCGCTGTTCGGCCGCGCGTCGTCAGCCGGGTTCACCGAAGCGTGAACCGCCTCGCGCCGAGTTTCCTGCGCCGAGAGCGAAAGCGCTGCCGCCAACCACACCAGCATCCATCTCTTCATGGGATTCCCTCACCTGAGGCCCATCGGAGCGCGCACAAGCACGCGCACCGCATTCGGATCAGTTCAGGATAGTCCCCGAAGCAGGGGCTGGCCGGAATCCCGCAACGGGCTTCCGGCCAGCACGGGGGCCGCGGCCAGGAAGGCGCCGCGCAGCATGCCGCCGGTCCCTGGGCGTACGGCGGCATGTGGATGCGCATGATGCCGAGGCTCGAGGCTTTTCATGCGATCAAGCTCATCATCGACGAAAGATTAGAAGTCTTTAAGATCCGAAGTAATTCCTGCCAAGTGACCAGAGCGGCCATTGCACCTGACCTGCGCAGCGTGCATCCCCGGCCTGAACGCGGGACACCCCATTTCATTCCCTTACCCTGTTGTTCAGTCGCGCCGTTTGGCGCGAATCACGATGTCCTGCCGAAAGGAAGGCAATGTGAGAGCGCTCCGGCCGCCTCCCTTCAACAGAACGGCTGGAGATGATTCGCCCGTCACAGGCGAATAGAGCGACACATCATAATCTCCAGCCGGCAGGGAAAGCGAAACGCCGCCATCGATGGCATCACCGGTAGCGGGATCGGACACCTCGCGCCCATCGGCCAGATAAGCCACAAAGTCGCGACTGCCGATCGAAAGCCCGGAGACAACCAGGTTCTTCGGCTCATCAACAATCCAGCTCGTGTCGGGCCTGGAGTGCACGAAATCCAGCGAGTTCATGAACTCGGAGAGATGCTGCATCCAACTCCGGATTGCCTGACGCGATGCGGGTGTGCCGGCTTCGCTGCCCACCGTAATGGAGAAGTCGATGTAGTCGTAGTGGCATCCATTCATCAACGCGGCCCAGGCGCGCTTGCGATGAATCGTCCAACCTGTCTCGTCACGATACATGCTGGCGGTGTTGTCTTCGTCGAGGACCGCCGGTTTCGGGGATGCATACGCCGCCTTGCAGAATCCGGCCACTTGGTCCAGCCGCAATTCCTTCGACATGAAGTTTCCCATTTCATAGACATGTCCGCCGAATTGCGTTTCCGGCAGCGGATGATCGTTCACGATATCGAACGTCCTTCCCGCAAAGCTCGCATCCATCGGAAGTAGCACATTCTTTGCGCCGTAAGTGAACGCCTGCTGGCCGGCGAGCAGGTGCGGCCGGTTCAGATGCTTCAGCTCGTCGCGCATCACGCGGGCCATCTCTTCCTGCCACGCATCCACATCGGCCGGCGATGCGTGTCCCGGAACGCCGCCGCCCGGCTCGTTGCAGATCTCGTAATACACATTGTCGTAACCGCTCGTCTCGTCGATGATCTTGCGCGCGTAGGCTTCCTGGCGCCTGACCAGTTCGCCATTTTTCAATGAAAGGTAATCTTCCCACTCGACGTCGCCGACGTGCTGGATGTTGTTCTCCTTGCGCAGCGGATTCAGCGCCCAGATGTCGTCCGCGTAGGTATTGCTGAATACCGTTAGTTCCACCACGATGCCTCTTTTCGAAGCGCCCGCGAGGAAGCGGTGCAGGCGGTCGAAATACTCCGGGTTCCAGCGGTCAAGGTCATAGATCGGCTCACCATCCAGCGCTTTCTCGGGACCGGTGCGCACCCAGGGGGCAATGAAATCCGGCGACTCCGGCTTGCATGGCGATGATGGATTCCGCGCGCTCTGCAGTTCGCGATAAAGCAGAAACGTGCGCGTGACCGTGATCTTATGCGCGGCCGCATCATCGAGATACTTCTGAAAATCGAACGGCCGATTAATAACAGATCCGTAATGTTCGCTCGCGGAGACCAGGACTAGCTGCTTGCCTCGAAAGAGCAGATACTTCGGGTTGTCCGGGTTGATCTTCACGGCATCAACCGTCTGCGCATGCACCGCGAACGCAATTGTCAATACGCCCGGCACCGCGAAGAGGCGCGCGCGATTCCACCACGTTTGCATGTAATTCGTTCCCGTCATCGGGGTGGATCATAGCGACGCAAGCGAAGCCGGTCAACGGCAATCTGGCCGCGACCAGAAACTGACGCGTTCTCTGCTAGACTGTGGCGGCCATGAAGACATTCGCCGTTCGGAGTCTCTGCGTCGCGGTATTGCTGCTGCTTGCCAAGGTCGGAATCGCCCAGGAGGAGATTCCGCTCTATCCCGGCGCTGCGCCCGGATCGACCCAGGAGAACTACCCAGAGAAGCTGTACTTCTCCAAGACCTGGAATACTCAGGTCGTCAGCAACGTCACAAGGCCGACGCTGACCGTCTTCAAGCCGTCTCCGGAAACGAAGAACGGCACCGCGATCGTGATCTGCCCGGGCGGAGGCTTCATGGCTCTTTCAATCGAGAGCGAAGGTTACGAAGTCGCCAGATACCTGGCTGCGAAGGGCGTGACCGCATTCGTCCTGAAGTACCGGCTTGCGCACACTGGCGAGGACGCAACGCTGGAGTTTCTGACGCTCTACCGCGACCAGCCGAAATTCCAGGAAATGAGAGACAAGGTGGAACCGCTGGCAGGTGCGGATGGGTTGGCGGCTGTCACCTACGTCCGTCAACACGCGTCGGAATTGGGAATTTCCCCCGACCGCGTGGGCATTATCGGCTTCTCCGCTGGCGGAGCCGTGACGTCTGAGGTGGCCTTCCATTACACGCCCGAGGGCAGGCCTGCGTTTGTCGCTCCGATCTATGCCGGGCGCATGTTGAGGGATGATCCCGTTCCCGCGGATGCACCACCCATGTTTATTGCCGCGGCAACCGATGACCAACTCGGCCTCGCTCCGCACAGCGTGGAGTTGTACTCCAAGTGGACCGTGGCGCACAAATCGGCCGAACTGCACATCTATGCAAAAGGCGGTCATGGATTCGGAATGCAAAAGCGGAACCTGCCCGTGGATCATTGGATCGACAGGTTCGCCGGATGGCTCGAGCAACAAGGATTCCTGAACAAATAGCCACTCAATCAAAATTCGCGCGTATCACCGCGACGGCGCCAGCTTCTTGCCTGCTGCCGCCAGCTCCGGAAGGTCCGGGTCGGCGAACCACCAGGATGTATCGCACGGCCAGTGACTCAAATGCGAAGCCCCGGGGGTCCAGGTTCCCGGGGCTTCGGTTTTGGTCGGAAGCTTGATTCAGGCTGTCAGGGCGGCTTCCCGCAGTCCAGCCGTGGATAACGTGCGTCCCGCCGACGTCGCGGCGGCGTGCGCCGCTTGCGGGAATAGGAACTCGTCAATCCGCTCCATGGAAAACAGCCAGCTTGAGGGGAGCGCCTCGATTGCGGTGATGCCGGTTTCCGGCGAGGTCCAGTCGTACTGCTCATGCAGCACCGGCTCGCCGGTCCGCTCCGCCCCTTCCCGCATCCGGCGCGCGATCTCCGCTGGTGTCGCCAGGTAGATCCGCGGCAACTGGTTCAGGCTCACTCCTTCGAACTGAACCAGGCAATACACCGTACGCTCGCCGTGCGTATCCAGCCACATCCGGATGGCGTGGGGAATGTCCGGCTTCCTGGCGTTGGCGTGCGCTGCCCGGAGCAGGTACGATTCCGCCAGCCGCCAGCAACCGTTCTCGCTGGCCTTCACTCCGATCTTCAGCAGGTTTCCGCCCTTGGTCACAACGAGGTCATACCAGGGCTTGTCGGGGCCGGCCTGGATCATCACATCGAATCCGCAGCGGGCAAACTGGGCGGCGGCGATTCCCGCGGCTCCCACCGTGATCGGCCAGGAACCGGGCTTGACGGGCGAGGCGACTTGAGGCGCCATGTTTCTCTCCTCGGATGGGTGGCGGGGCACCGATGGCCGAGCTTTTGACCTTTAGCAACCTCGCGGCATCAGTCCGGCCGGATGGGGGACGTCAACCGCGAGACAAAGAGCCCTGGAGACCCATGAAAACGAATTCAGTCCTTCCCTGAACAAGACGGCGTTGCTCCACCCGCACGGGCCTCCAGCGCAATCCCGTGACTCCCTCCGGGTAAAGAACAGATGTCCTGATCTCGTAGATGAGTTATAGCAATTTCCTTTCGCTTGTATGTGCGATTAGTCACAAAGTCAGATAACCAAGGCAACGTTACCAAAGAAACCCGGGGATTGGGAATACCCTTTTCGGCTCTCCATTTCAGACCCCGTTCCTGACAATTCATCCCTGGTTCATCTTTTTGGTGTATCCATGGCTGGTCGGGAATGCCCGGCTGGCCGGCACCCCTTTCCACTGGACCACACCCCACTCTATTCCCGGAGACTCCTCATGGCCGATATCGCAACTTCGGTTGAAGTCCTCCCGCAGGGAGCATCCCTCCTTGACAAGAAGATGAAGAAGAGCCCCGCTTGGATCAGCGGGACAATCGTGTTCGTTGCTCTCGTCGGCGGGCTCGCGTACATCGGGTTTCACGTGGTCGGCGACCTGGGCAACGTGACCCTGGGCAGCATCTGGCCGTATGTCCTGCTGGGAACCGCCCTGACCATTGCCCTGGGATTCGAATTTGTGAACGGGTTCCACGACACGGCCAACGCGGTGGCCACCGTGATCTACACC
>Ga0335069_10013591_pt1 | contig 11425 bp, 12 predicted proteins | sample Lox_Sample_11_FD_206714 | JGI IMG/M metagenome (GOLD analysis project Ga0335069, IMG submission 206714) | Soil microbial communities from Loxahatchee National Wildlife Refuge, Florida, United States - Lox_Sample_1.1 | ecosystem: Environmental > Terrestrial > Soil > Wetlands | place: USA... | reverse complement strand
GGGCTTTTTTGGTCTCTACCGGCAGTCCAACGCCGGCGCGGGCTACTGAAAAGGCTTGTCCTTCATTGCCAGGTGAGCGGGCGGGAAAATTCCCAACCAATCCACGGCAGCACAATTCGGTTCTAGGTTCGAGGCATCGTCGCGTCTCCATCGTGCGGCAACGCCAAAGCACCTACGACCGAGAACAATTTGAACGGGTCCGGAATTGGACCGTTTGGAGGGTGCTATGACCGAACGTATCAGGGAATTCCTGCGTAACCGCCGCAGCGAGGGCCTCGACACCGAGCCGTGCCTCGTGGTCGACCTCGAAATCGTGCGCGACAACTACCAGAGCTTCGCCAAGGCGCTGCCCGACAGCCGCGTGTTCTACGCGGTGAAGGCCAATCCTGCGCCCGAAGTGCTGTCGCTGCTCGCTTCGCTCGGCTCCTGCTTCGACACCGCAACATTGGCCGAGATCGAGATCGCGCTGGCTGCGGGTGCGACACCCGACCGCATCTCCTATGGCAACACGATCAAGAAGGAGCGCGACATCGCGCGCGCCTTTGCGCTCGGCATTCGCCTGTTCGCGGTCGATTGCGCCGCCGAGGTCGAGAAGGTCGCCCGCGCCGCCCCCGGCGCAAAGGTGTTTTGCCGCATCCTCTACGACTGCGCCGGCGCCGAATGGCCGCTGTCGCGCAAGTTCGGCTGCGACCCGGAAATGGCGGTCGAGGTGCTCGACCTCGCCAAGCGGCTGGGCCTGGAGCCCTGCGGCATCTCCTTCCATGTCGGCTCGCAGCAGCGCAAGGTGAAGGCCTGGGACCGTGCTCTGGCGATGGCGTCCACCGTGTTCCGCGACTGCGCAGAGCGGGGGATCAACCTCACCATGGTCAACATGGGCGGCGGCTTCCCGACCAAGTACCTGAAGGACGTTCCACCGGTCGTGCAGTACGGCCGGTCGATCTTCCGCGCGCTGCGCAAGCATTTCGGCAACCAGATCCCGGAGACCATCATCGAGCCGGGACGCGGCATGGTCGGCAATGCCGGGATCATCGAGTCCGAGGTCGTGCTCATCTCCAGGAAGAGCGACGAGGACGAGGTGCGCTGGGTCTATCTCGACATCGGCAAGTTCGGCGGTCTCGCCGAGACCATGGACGAGTCGATCCGCTACGCCATCCGAACCCCGCATGACGGGGCAGAGATGGCGCCCTGCGTGATCGCAGGCCCCACCTGCGACTCCGCGGACGTGCTGTACGAGAAACTGCCGTATCCGCTCCCGGTGACGCTCGAGATCGGCGACAAGGTGCTGATCGAAGGAACCGGGGCCTATACGTCGACCTACTCGTCGGTGGCCTTCAACGGCATCCCTCCGCTGAGGACCTACCACATCTGACCCGGCCTCCCTGTGAGGCCCGAAGCGGGGAGCCGGTGCAGAGCCGGCTCCCTCCCCAACACTCCATTCTGACGACGCTTGCGCGGGCCGCCTGCGGCTCGCGACAAGCGAGGACTGACGTGCCATGACTGCTGTTTGGACCACAGAGACCGCCCTCATCTCGCAAGCCGCTCCGTTAGCGATCCGTGCGGAGCGGTCTTCCGACGTCACAGCGCGCGAGGCGCTGCTCGATGCCTGCTTTGGCGAGAACCGCCAGACGCGCACCTGCCAGCGCCTGCGCGACGGGCGTGCGCCCGCCGAAGGCCTTGCGCTGTCGGCCGTGCGAGGCCGCAAGCTCGTGGGGACCGTGCGGTTGTGGCACGTCAGCGCCGGGGGCGTGCCGGCACTCGTGCTCGGCCCGCTTGCGGTCGATGCTGAAAGCCGCAAGCTCGGGGTCGGAGCCGCGCTGGTCGGGAGGGCGCTCGCGGCGGCGCGGGCGCGGGGCCATCGCGCGGTTCTGCTGCTGGGAGACGCGCCCTATTACGGCCGCTTCGGCTTCTCGACCGCCAAGACCGGCGCGCTCGCGCTCCCCGGTACATTCGAGCCGGAGCGCCTGCTTGCCCTCGAGCTTGAAGACGGCGCGCTCGACGGCGCCTGGGGCATGATCGTGCCGACCGGCGCGTCCGTGCGAAAGCCCGAGCGCACCAGGAAGGCCGGACGTCTCGTCCCACAAGCGGCGTGAACGCCAGGATGATGCGAGAGATCGGCCGGCCAAAGGCGGCATCAGTCGCGCGTTCGCGGCCCCGCAGCGTCGTCGCCACCCTGCTCATGACCGCCCTTGCCATCATGATCGTCCGCGACATCGTGGTGCGCCGCTGGGGCGGGACTTCACCGTCTGCGCCGGACGTGACAGAGCGTTCCCGGTAAGATAGCCACGTAGGCGTCCCCCTGGGGTCGCGCGTCAGAAAATCCCGTTGCAGAGGCTTGAGAGATGACCCGCCGTCTGATTTCGACTGGCTCGCCTTTTGAGAAGACCGCCGGCTTCAGCCGCGCGGTAATCGATGGCGACTTTGCCTTCGTGGCAGGCACCACTGGCTATGATTACGCCACCATGATCATGCCGGACGATGTCACGAGCCAGTCACGGAACTGCTTCAAGACCATCGCGGCCGCCCTGCAGGAGGGCGGCTTCGCGCTGAGCGATATCGTCCGCGCGACCTACTACGTGACCGACATCAAGCATGGGGACGCCCTGTTCGCCGTCTGCGGCGAATTCCTCGGCGAGATACGCCCGGCTGCAACGCTGCTTGTCGTGGCAGGCCTGTTGAAGCCCGAGATGAAGGTCGAAATCGAAGTGACCGCCAAGCGGCACGCCGCATAGTTCCGTCCCCTGACCGCCAGCACTTTTTCGGAGAGACCCATCCCATGAGCCCCGCCTCGCAGATCCATGCCAAGATCACCGGCCCCATCGTCATGATCGGCTTCGGCTCGATCGGCAAAGGGACCTTGCCACTGATCGAGCGGCATTTCGATTACGACAAGTCGCGCTTTGTCATCATCGATCCGCATGAGGATGGCGAGCTCGCAAAACAGCACGGCGTGCGCTTCATCAAGGAGGCGGTCACCCGCGACAATTACCGCCAGTTCCTGACCCCGCTCCTGACCGCCGGCGGCGGCCAGGGCTTTTGCGTCAACCTGTCGGTCGACACCTCCTCGGTCGACATCATGGAGCTGTGCCGGGAGATCGGCGCGCTCTATATCGACACTGTGATCGAACCCTGGGCCGGCTTCTACTTCGACAAGAATATCGGATCGGAGAAGCGCTCGAACTATGCGCTGCGCGAGACGCTGCTGGAGGCCCGTCGCAAGAGCCCGGGCGGCACGACCGCTGTCTCCACCTGCGGCGCAAATCCCGGCATGGTGTCCTGGTTCGTCAAGCAGGCGCTGCTCGACATCGCCCGCGACACCGGCACGTCCTTCGCCGAGCCGAAGAGTCGCGAGGCCTGGGGCGAGCTCGCGCAGAAGCTCGGCGTCAAGGGCATCCACATCGCCGAGCGCGACACCCAGCGCTCCAAGCGGCCGAAACCGATGAACATCTTCGTCAACACCTGGTCGGTCGAAGGCTTCGTCTCCGAGGGCATGCAGCCGGCCGAGCTCGGCTGGGGCACGCATGAGACATGGATGCCGGACAATGGCCGCACCCATCCGGACGGCTGCGGTGCTGCAATCTATCTGCAGCAGCCCGGCGCCAATACGCGCGTGCGCTCCTGGTGCCCGACGCCCGGCGCGCAATACGGCTTCCTCGTCACCCACAACGAGTCGATCTCGATTGCGGATTATTTCACGGTCCGGGACGGCGACAAGGTCGTCTATCGCCCGACCTGCCATTATGCCTATCACCCCGCGAACGATGCCGTGCTGTCGCTGCACGAGATGTTCGGCGCGACCGGGCGTATGCAGCCGAAATGGCACATCCTCGACGAGCACGAGATCGAGGACGGCATCGACGAGCTCGGCGTGCTCGTCTATGGCCATGCCAGGAATGCCTATTGGTATGGCTCGCAGCTCTCGATCGAAGAGACGCGCCGCATCGCGCCCTATCAAAACGCGACCGGCATGCAGGTGTCGTCGGCGGTGCTCGCCGGCATGGTGTGGGCGCTGGAGAACCCGAAGGCCGGCATCGTCGAGGCCGACGAGATGGATTTTCATCGCTGCCTCGAAGTGCAGCGGCCCTATCTCGGCCCGGTGAAGGGTTTTTACACCGACTGGACGCCGCTCACCGACCGCCCCGGGCTGTTCCCGGAGGACATCGACACCAGCGATCCCTGGCTGTTCCGGAACGTGCTGGTGCGCTGAGGAGCTCTATGCGCGGTCGGCCAGGGGTTGTCCCCGGCCAGAAGTCCGGTCAATCGTTTCGCATCTTCACGCACTCAGTTTGGACTGCCTCATAGGAGCCTGTATCGAAGTAGACTTTGGCAATTCTCAATACGCCATCAAGATCGGCGAGGATGTTCTTGCGTTGACAGAAGTATCCTTGATCCCTTTTCCACAATCGGACATCCTCGTCGCCGCCCCGCGGATCTTCATACTGCCACCCAGCAATCATCTCGAACATGGCGAAGCCAGCGATCGCGCCCCCGACAATGTTGAATGAGCTGTCATCAGAGAAGCAGCTTTCCACGTCTTTATAGCTCAGCTGAACGATGGGGTACTCGTCATCATCCATCCGCTGGACAGCTGCAGAGACGGCCTCCCAGTCAGGCAGCCTGACTTCCACAGAGTACCAGTGTTGTCGCTGCGGATAATGCACAATGGTCAGGTGATGTGCTTGCACGATTTAGTCCTCGGCGAGCATCTTGACGTGGCAGCCAATGCGTCACTTCGCCAGATAGTCGAACACGACCGTGCCGAGCCCGAGCGTGAGGTCGGTCCTGAAATGCAGCGCGGACACGACCTCGCGCACCGGCAGGCGCGCGACATCGGCGAGCGCATGCGGGAACAGCCCGAGCGCAGCGGGCCCGGTCCAGGCCTCCTTCAGCGTCACGTCCTCGAGGTGATAGCGAACGAGCTCGCAGACCCGCGCGCCACCGTCGACATGCGGGATGATCTTCAGCATGAAGTTTGGCGCCTTCAGCGACTGCATCACGGTGTCGTGGTCGACGCTGCGGTGCTTGTAGCCCATCGTCGCGGAAACGCAGAGCACCGAGCCATAGTGCAGCGTGCCGACCAGGACGTCGCTTTCGACCTCGATCTTCGGCTTGGCGAGTTTTTTGGGAAATCCCCAGAGCTCGCGGCCTCCGGCGATCGGGCCTTCGTCGTCGAGGTACATCGAATGAACGTAAGCGCCTTCCTCGCCCTTGAAGCGGACCGGGATCACCTGCCCGGTTTCGGTGTAGTCGCCAAAACCGGTGGAGTCGGGCATGCGGATGAATTCGTACTTCACCACGGAATCGGCGACTTCCAGCGGCTCCGGCACCACGGCGGCCAGCGCCTCCGGATCGGTCCGGTAGGTGATGACGAAAAATTCGCGGTTGAAGAACCGATAAGGGCCCGGCGGAAATGCGGGGTTGGTGAGCGGCATCGAATAGGCGGTTCGCCTGACGTCCTCGATCTTCATGATGTGACCTCGTGCTTCAGCCCCCACTGCCAGCTATTATGCGGACGAAACGGCCAACAGGCGAGGCTGTATTAGCGGCAAGGGGTCGTACCGCTGTCACAACAATTTCGTCATTCCGCGAGGCGTTACAAAGGGGCGGACCCGGAATAACCAATCAAAGCGCGAGCAGGCCGCCCTCGCCCGCTTCGTCGGCGAAAGCAAGCAGCGTGCCCTTGGCATTCCAGGCAAGCGCTGCGACCGGCGGCGTGCCGTTTCGCCGCACCAGGATTTCCGCACCATCTTCGAGCCGCACCATCAGGATGGTGCCGTCGCCATAGCCGGCCGCCAGCACATCCTGCTTCGGATGGCAGGCCACCACGGTCACGCGCGCCTGCAAAGGCGCCAGCATCGCCGGCTCCTTGCCCATCGGGCCGTCCTTGCTGGCGAACGGCCACATGATCACGGCGTCGGCGCCGGACGTCGCCAGAAACTTTCCACCTGTGCTCCACGACATCGATTTGACCCGGGCGGGATAACCCGACATCCGCATGCTGCGGTTGTCGGCGAGACGCCAGCCATGCAGCGACGGTTCGTGCATTGTGGTGACCACGAACTTGTTGTCGGGACTGAATGTGACGCCCAGATGCGAACCGGCCCAGGCGAAGAATTCCGGCGTCGCCGTCATGTTGGGAAACCACAGCGTGGCGCCGCCATAATGGGCGACCGCAAGCCGCAGTCCCTTCGGCGCGAACGCAAGCCCGCCGACGGTCGAGGGGACTTCGAGCGATTTCTCGTCGTTCTTGCCGCTGCGGACATAGGCGAACCTGCCGACCGACCACGCATAGGCGCCGTCCGGATGCAGCGCGACATTGTCGATCCAGCGCCGCTTGGCATCGGCGGCAAGCTCGGTGACGACGCCCCTTGCATCGAGCGCGAAGACCTTGCCATTGTCGCCGCCCATCGCAATCCGCGCGCCGTCGCAGGCCGAGCACAGAATGCCGCCACCCAGCACCTCGATCCTGGAAAGATCTCCCTCTCCGTCCGCGATCGAGACATGCTCCTCGGCACCGACAAAAAAGGCGCGGTCGCCGAGAAAATGCACCGAAGTCACGGGCGCGCCGATCGCAACGTTGCGCACGCGATCGGTAACCGATGCGATCGAGGCTTGCTCGCCGCCTTGTGGAAGATCGCTCATCACGCGATGATGCAGCTTTCGAAGCCGGCGCGGATCATCTCTTCCGGCAATTCGCGGCCGATGAAAACGAGCCTGCTCTCGCGCGTCTCGCCGTCCTTCCATTTCCGCTGATGGTCGCCCTCCAGCATCATGTGCACGCCCTGGAACACATAGCGGTCATCGTCGCCGGCAAAAGCCAGAATGCCCTTCGAGCGCAGGATTTTCTGGCCCTCGGCCGCGACGAGGTTCTGCAGCCACGGCATGAAGATGTTCGGATCGAGCGGTTTGTCGGTCCGAAGCGACAACGATTGCATCTCCTCGTCATGATAATGCCTCATGCCGTGGCCGTGATCGTGATGATGACCATCATGGCCGTGATGATGGTCATGATCGTGGTCGTGATCATGATCGTCAGCCTCGAGAAAGTCGGGCTCGAGGTCGAGAATGCGATCGAGATCGAAGGCGCCACGCTCCAGCACGTCCGACAACGCGACCTTGCAACGCTCGGTGCGATGCAGCTTGGCATAGGGGTTGATGCCGCGGATCCGCGCTTCGACTTCGGTGAGTTCGCCCTTGGAAACCAGGTCTGTCTTGTTGAGCACGATGACGTCGGCAAACGCGATCTGGTTCTTGGCCTCAGGCGCGTCCTTCAGGCGGTCGGACAGCCATTTGGCATCCGCCACGGTGACGACGGCATCGAGCCGCGCGTTCTTCTGCACATCCTCGTCGACGAAAAAGGTCTGCGCCACCGGCGCCGGATCGGCAAGCCCCGTGGTCTCGACGATGATCGCGTCGAACTTGCCCTTGCGCTTCATCAGGCCGTCCATGATGCGCACGAGGTCGCCGCGCACGGTGCAGCAGATGCAGCCGTTGTTCATCTCGAAAACCTCCTCATCGGCGCCGATGATGAGGTCGTTGTCGATGCCGATCTCGCCGAATTCGTTGACGATGACGGCGTACTTCTTGCCGTGATTTTCCGACAGGATGCGGTTCAGAAGCGTGGTCTTGCCGGCACCGAGATAGCCGGTCAAGACCGTCACGGGAATCTTGGAAACGTCAGCCATAACAACTCCAAAAACGGGCTCAGCGCACCACGAGGGGCGGCCCCCCCAACGCGTTCCTGAGGGTCCTTATATTGTGCCTCATCATATCAATGTAAGTGGGCGCATCCCCCTTTTCGTCGGTCAGGCTATCCGAAAATAGCTTGCCTCCGATCCGGGCGCCGGTCTCGGCCGCAATACGGCCAATCAGCCGGTCGTCGCTGATGTTTTCAATGAACACGGCCGGGACCCTGTCGCGCTTGATCTGGGCGATGATCGCCGCGACGTCGCGGGCGCCGGGCTCGGTCTCGGTAGAGACGCTCTGCGGCGCGATGAATTCGAGGCCATAAGCTTTGGCGAAATAGCCGAAGGCGTCGTGGGTCGTGATCAGTTTGCGCTGCGCCGATGGAATCGAGGCGACCCATGGTCCTATTTCGTCGTCGAGAGCATCGAGTTTGGCCAGATAGGCTTCGGCATTGGATTTGAAGACCTCGGCATCTGCCGGGTCAGCCTCCGTCAGTGCGTCGCGGATATTGGCCACGTAGGTCTTGGCATTCGCGACCCATTGCCAGGCATGGGGATCGGCCGCGGAGCCGAGCTTGAGCGGCGTGATGCCCTTGGTGGCCACAACCACAGGCGCCTTGCTGCCGGAAGATTGCAATAGCCGCGGCAGCCAGCCTTCGAGGCCGAGGCCGTTGATGACAACAAGCTGCGCCGCCGCAACCGTCTTTGCATCGCTTGGCGCAGGCGTATAGACATGCACGTCGCTGTTCGGGCCGACCAGCGACGTCACCTTGACCTTGTCGCCTCCGACATTCCTGACGAAATCGGCAAGGATCGAAAAGCTCGCCACCACATCGAGATTTTCGGCGCGCGCTGGCGAGACGATCAGCACCGCGCAGAGTGACCACGCCACCAGCCGCAACATGGATCTAGGCCTCGAGATGCCGGCCGGGGAAGAGTTGCCGCAAGATCCCGCCAACGCCGCCAAACAAGACCGAGGCGATATACAGCGCCGCGGCAACCAGGATGATCGCGGGGCCAGAGGGAATGCGGGTCTGGAACGACAGCACGAGGCCGGCATAACCGGACAGGATCGCGCTTACCACGGCGATGCAGATCATCGGCGTGATGTCGCGCGCCCAGAACCGCGCAATCCCTGCCGGCAGAATCATCAGGCCGACCGCCAACAATGTACCGAGCGCCTGAAAACCGCTGACGAGGTTGACGACGACGAGCGCCAGGAAGGCGAGATGGGCCGGCCCGCCGCTCCGGCTCACCGTACGCAGAAACAAGGGATCGACGCTTTCGATCACCAGCGGCCGGTAGATGATGGCCAGAACCAGAAGCGTGATGGTGGCGTTGATCGCAACCAGCAGCAAGGTCTGGTCGTCCATCGCCAGGATGTTGCCGAACAACACGTGCAAGAGATCGATGTTGGTGCCCTTGATCGAGACGATGGTCACGCCCAGCGCAAGGGACGCGAGATAGAAGGTCGCAAGCGATGCATCCTCCTTCAATCCGGTCGAGCGCGAGACAACGCCTGCGAGGATCGCAACCAGAAAGCCCGCGATCAGGCCGCCCGCTGTCATCGCGAACAGATTGAGGCCGGACAGCAGGAAGCCAACCGCAGCCCCCGGCAGGATCGCATGCGCCATGGCGTCGCCGACCAGGCTCATTCGCCGCAACATCAGGAATACGCCGATCGGCGCACCGCCGAGCGACAGCGCGATAATGGCGGCCAGCGCCCGCCGCATGAACTCGAACTCGGTGAAAGGGGTGATCAGCGCGGCGGCAAGCATGACGGTCAGGCGGCGCGCGATGGCATGTCAACGGCGCAGGCGGCGGCAGCGTCGTCGAAGGCTTCGCACATCCGCATCGCCACAGTGAGATTGTCCGGCGTCAGGACCTGTGCCGTCGAGCCCCATGCGACAGGTCCACGCGCAAGCAGCAGCGTGTCCGGAAAATTGGCTCGCACCATATCGAGATCGTGGAGTGCAGCCAACACCGTGCGTCCCTCGTCGTGCCATCGTTTCACCAGCGTTATCAAGTCGGCCGCTGTCCTGGTGTCGATGGCATTGAAGGGCTCGTCCAGCACGATCAGGCGCGCATCCTGCAGCAGCACCCGCGCAAACAACAGGCGCTGCATTTGCCCGCCCGACAGCGTTCCGATGCCGCGGTTCTCAAAGCCGGTGAGCCCGACGGCCGCCAGCGCGGCCGCGATCTTTCCGCGCTCGACCTTGCCGATGCCGCCGAAAGAACCCGTTCTGCGCCACAGCCCGGTGCCGACGAAATCGAATACCGAAATGGGAAAGCTGCGGTCGATCTCCGAGGCCTGCGGCAGATAGGCGATGTCCCTGACATCGATGCCAGCAAGCACGATCGTGCCCGAAAGCGGCTTGAGGATGCCGGCGATGCCACGCAACAGCGTCGATTTGCCGGCACCGTTGGGTCCGATCACGGCCAGCAGCGCGCCCGATGCAATCTCGCCGGAGAGATGATGCACCGCCGGATGGCGGTCATAGCCGAGCGTGACGTTTTGGAAGGCGAGTTGCGCCGGCATGCTCATCTCATCGCCAGAAGAACCACGGCCCACAGCGCGGCGGACGCCACCAAAGCGGCGGCAAGCCTCGAAACAACTGGCATCCGCAGGATCGACCAGGTCGCGGCCTGCGCCGGATGCGGCAAGGCCGGCTCGTGGCCATGGGCGTGCGAATGCCCATGATCGTGGCCGTGGTGAGGGGAATGGGAAGACACCATGCCAAAATGTTATATTATAACATTACAGCTGTCTATTTCAGGGCTTGTTCAGGGCTTGCCGATGAGCATGGCGATGGCGGCGGCCAGGAACGGGAACGGAACGCAGACGGCGGCCCGAAACCAGACGAAACGGGCCGGCATGAAGGGGATTTCCCACAGAAGCAGCCGCTGAAAGGCGAACAAGGCCCAAGCGACCACATAGGCCAGGACCTGCGGGGTGCCGCCGCCCGACCTGAGCGCCACCGCTCCGATGGAAAAGCCGATTACCGGCCCGCCCGGGGTTGCCGCGCCCGCGACCACGGCAGCCGCGACCCCAAGCCAGCCGCTGTTCGGCCCCAGCCAGCCGGTGATGACCTCCTGCGGAATGACGGCAGCGATATAACCGGAGCCGATCACGCCGAGCGCGATGCGGGGCATGATGTTGATGAAATCCATCGCCCCTTCGCGCAGCGACGCAGTCATGACCTTCGGCCCGCGCCGGTAGGCGATGAAGCCCACCGCTGCGACCGAGCCCCACAGGATGACATCGATGAGGAGCGCCGCGTTCATTCGCCCTCGTTCGCGCTTTCCGTCTCGGCCGGATACATCCGCACATAGACGAAGCGCCCGAGCGCGCCGGCGAGCACCGGCAGGGGCAGCGAGATCGCGATGCGCCACAGTGTGAAGTCGGTGCCCATGATCGGCAGCTCCCAGGCGACCGCGCGGCCATAGCCGATCAAGGTCCAGCTCACGACCATGGAAATGGTGGCCCCGAAATCCGCGCCGACCGCGAGCAGCGCGCTCGCAACCGGATAGGCGGTGAACGGCCCGCCCGGCAGGATCGCGCCGAAGGCAGCCCCGATCAAAAGGCCCATCAGGCCGGAGGACGGTCCAAGCGATCGCGAGACCTTCTCGTGCGGCAGGATTTCGGCGATGAATGCGCCGAGCAGGCAGCCGGCGAGCACGCGCGGCAGGATGCCGGCGAACAGTGAGACATCATGCCCGAGAATATCGAGAAGGCCCGAGAG
>Ga0335069_10013590_pt1 | contig 11425 bp, 8 predicted proteins | sample Lox_Sample_11_FD_206714 | JGI IMG/M metagenome (GOLD analysis project Ga0335069, IMG submission 206714) | Soil microbial communities from Loxahatchee National Wildlife Refuge, Florida, United States - Lox_Sample_1.1 | ecosystem: Environmental > Terrestrial > Soil > Wetlands | place: USA: Florida... | reverse complement strand
TACTAAATTGTTTCAAAATGAGAAAGGTTAAAGGCTGTAAGCATCACGGACGCCGTTTGTGGGAAATCACTATTGATGAGCGTGGCAATAAAATCCCCGAGCCCCTGCAACAAGTAACGTATTGTTGTTATTGCGCCAAGCCCCTGAACCACGAGACCGGGAATCGGCAGAGGCTTCAATGCAGAGATGCTGACGAGAAGGAAGGTAGGGGCTCGCGATGAAAGATAAGAGAGGTAGAATAGAGCAATACAGTTATTTCCTTAATGGCAGAACTGACGGCCAGGCCCTCTTTGCCCTCGTAGATGTCATTGAATCCGGCCTGTCTCCCGAGATCCTTGAGTCGGCTCAAGTACGACTATTCGACGGTTCCGCCGAGACACTTAAAGAGCGCCTGGGTTTTATAAAGATTGATGGTGTGAGCCTTCTCCAATCCCATCGCTTGATTGAGTTTCCCTATTTCAAAGAGGATGGTGGAGCCAGCCTCTTTGAATATAAACCCTTTCCAGCTCTGGATTCCAAGGACGGCGATACTCCCAGGAAATATCTCCATCCAAAAGGAGTTCCCCCGCTACCCTATATACTCCCATCCGTATGGAGCGTAAAAGGTAAGCCGAATAAACCACTCTGGATTACCGAAGGTGTAAAGAAGGTCCTCAAACTCACGCAACACCAAAGGTCATCCATAGGAATAGGTGGCGTATGGAACTTCAGGGCAGGAAAGAACTCCGACGAACCGGAGAGCAAATACCTCTGGAAAGACCTCGAAGAGTTCAACTGGACTGGCCGTACCGTGCATCTGGGGTTTGACTCGGACCTGTGGGTGAACCCCATGGTAAGACGTGCCCTCTACGAATTGGCCTTCACTCTTTATGACCGCGGCGCCGTTATCCGATTTCCCATTTGGCATGAAGAAAAAGGTATCGATGACGCGCTCGCTACAACTACCGATCCGGAAAAAACACTTGCCGATCTCGAGAACACAGCTCAGGATATGGAAGCCTTCATTATGGTGGACCATCGTCGGGAGATTATGGATGCGCTCTTCCGAGTAATCCCCGGCATGCGAACTCTTAACTCCAAGACCCTCATTACGACCATCGCACACCGATTCAATATGAAACAGACAGATATTACGAGCGAGATAGCTCGTCGACGATCTGAAGAAACGAAAAAGAACGCGGATCCGGCCCTTTTGCCGTACTTTATTGATGAGGACGGTGCAATGTGCCGCATGAGGCGTGAACGTGATGGCTCTGAGACGCCCCAGAGACTTGCCAATTTTACTGCACAGATAAAGGAAGAGGTCTATGAGGACAATGGGCTTGAAACATCCACTCGTTTTTTGATTGCCGGTCGCACGAAGGAGCGGGAGTTCAAGACGATCAAGATTCCGGCATCGCAGTTTGCAGCCCTCAACTGGGTGGTAAACCACTGGGGCAATGACGCGATCATTGAACCCGGGCAAAATATCAAGGACCACCTTCGCTATGCCATACAGAAATACTCGGAGCTTGAGGGCTGTGCGAAAAAAACGCTCTATACCCATACGGGCTGGCGCAAGGTAAACGGCGAGTGGTGCTACCTCTGTGCCAACGGTGCCATCGGAGGGAAAGACATTGCGGTAGAGCTGCCCGGTGAGTTTCTTGAGATGAACCGGTACTGCTTGCCTCAGGCTCCCGAGAACGAGGTGGAGGCAATCCAAGCAAGTCTCTCCTTTCTTCATGTCGGGAAGCACGAGATCACCTACCCGGCATATGCGTACACCTTCCTCGCTCCTCTGACGAGTATCCTTACCCCCACGCCCAACTTCTCCGCGTACTTCTATGGGGAAACCGGATCGTTCAAATCCACGATTGCAACCCTATTACTCTCTCACTTCGGGGATTTCTCTATCAGCGGCCTCTCGAACTTCTCGAGCTCTGCCAACCAGATCGAGAAACGAACGTTTATTTTAAAAGACACCCTTTACATTCTCGACGATTATCACCCTTCAACACAGCAGAAGGAAGCCACGGCGAAGGAGGCCATCGCGCAAAGGCTCATACGGGCCTCAAGCAACAGGACCGGGCGGGAAAGGCTCAATCCCGACACGACCGAGAAAGGCAAGTACGCGCCGCGCGGTATGCTCATCATCACCGGAGAAGAACTCGTCCAACTCCAGTCCACGCTCGCCCGATTAATGGTCGTGGAATTCAATGAGGGGGATATCGATCAGAAGCAGTTAAATGACTTGCAGAGGAATTCCCGCCTTCTGCCCCATGCTATGTCGTCATACATCCTCTGGATAAAAGATCATATGGATCACATACGGACTTCGTTCCCTGAATGGTTCCTGAAGATGAGAGAGAACACCGTCCAAAGCAATGCCCATAAGAAGATCAACGAGCAGGCAGCGTACCTACAGTTTAGCTTCGAATTACTTCTGTCCTGGGCCAAAGAAAAAGGAGCGATTGACGAGAACGATGCAGGAATTGCCCTCGAACTCGCAAAAGATATATTTGTTAAGGTTGCATGCCGTCAATCCGAAAGGATCGATGAGGATGATCCGGTTAAGCTCTTCTTTGGCATCATCGATTCCATGCTCATCGGAGGAAAAGCCCACATAAAGAACCGGTACACTGGGCACAGAAGTCCGAGAGCTGGCAAACCCCCCGATGATTTTATCGGATACTATGACGAAACTCATTACCTTCTTTTACCGACGGCTATCTGGCATGTTGTGACTTCCTATCTGAAATCCGAAGGAAGACGCTTCCATTTCGAGCGCATTAACCCCATCTATTCGGCCCTGGAGAAGCAGCACAGTATTGAAAGAACAAAGGACGGGAAACACACCCACGTCGTCAAGATCAACGGCACTCCTATGAGGGTGCTCAAGTTAAAAAGAAAAGGCAATGTTCCCTTGGAGTTTAATCCGGAGCCAGCTGATGATGTCGAGCAGGAATAAAGACACACAAAAAGACGTTGGGTTACTCCACGCAGGAGCGGCGGACCCGCGGCGGAAACCGAGTTGTGGTAACCCGCGTAACACCCTGATGGAGACCAAAACACCCACGGTGTTACCGGCCAGTACCGTGACAATAAAGGATGTGACGAGGATGATGTTTCAGGTAACACGAGTAACACCGATTTCGACTATGAGTATGCGTGGACAAAGTGATCTGCTTGACTCCTGATACCAACTTTCATATGCTAACCCAGGATCAATTAAAATCCGGGGGTGTCATCATGAAGGGGATCATTATCTGTAACAAATGCCGCAAGAAGATGGATGGGGTGTGCAAATGTACGACTAAGGGAAATGCCAAGTGCATTGTCCAGATTTACTGGCACGGTAAGCACTACGAGTACCGACGGGACGATCGAGGATTCATACTGACGTACGAAACAGCTCAAGCGAAACTGATCGACATAAGCGGCGATATTAGAAAGGGAATATTCAATCCCATAAATTACACCGACGAAAAGATGAAGGAACGGCGTTTTGAAACGCAGATTGAACGGTGGTTGCAAGAGAAGATGAAACAGGCAGATCTCAACGAATTATCCCCAGGCACTACGAGACAGTACAATGGATATGTGAATAACTACTACCCCTTCTTCCATGGACAAGATGTCAGGGCGATCTCACTCGAAGCTCTATCAAACTTTAGGGACACTCTCGAAAACGTGAGCATTAAAACCAGGAAGAATATAATGGTAACCCTACATGGGTTCTTTCTGTGGCTGAAGGAAAGAGGTCTAATCAAAGAAATACCCATTTTCCCGAAGATAAAAGGGGATGATAGCGTTATCCAAAAGTCCATTGATGTTGATATACAGGAACAGGCGTTGAGGAGGATCCCCGAACGGCATAGAGATATTATTGAGTTCCTGATGGAGACAGGACTAAGACCCGGAGAAGCCTGTGCGTTACGCGTTGAACATATCAACGGCGGGATCGCAAAGATAGAGGGGACATTCTCTGGTACTCAGCTGAGAACGACAACAAAGCAGAAGAGGAAGCGATCTCTTCCCTTGTCGGTTCGGGCTCTCGAAATCACACAAAAGAATATGAAGGACAAACACCCAAAACAATTTCTGTTCATCAATCCCATCATTTGCCGCTATTACACTACGAACAGCCTTGATAAAATATGGAGGAAACACTCTGGGCTCGATGGTATTTCTCTTTATGAGGCAACAAGGCATTCATTTTGCAGTCAGCTGCTTGAAAACGGGGCCGATATAAGAATGGTCCAAGAACTTGTCGGACATAGCGATATCAGAATGACAGAAAAGTACACCCATGTGAAGATAAAAAGACTCCTTGACTTGGTGAATTCCAGAAAAGTTAGACGGCTTAATGAAAGCGAAAATAGAAGCGAAATAGAAGCGAGTATTTCAGCAACCAAATCCAATAAAATTAATTAGTTAGCTGGGGTGGGTGAAGGGTCTCGAACTCTTTGGCGTAGTTGAAACCCTCGCCCATGGGATTTGACTTGGAGGAGTGCTGGTGCAAGATATCGAGCCTCAATTGGTTGGGCCACCAGTCCCTATTTGTCGTGCCGCCCCCTGCAGTGTGTTCGTAAACTCTGTCTGTTTTTTTGTCATCCATGGTAATTACTCCTTTGGTTCTGCGAATTGTTGAAGAGCGCTGCTATGAACCGTACCGTTTCGCTGGCCAACTGGCTGAGGAATCAGTGAACAAGCCCATGCCAAATAAAACGGGAAGGACACAGGTCCGTTAGCCATTCTTGTCCTCGACGCACTTATCTCCGTGCGCTCGTGCCTGTGCGCGGCAGTCCCTGCAATACCCGTAATACTCGAGCCTCGTGTCCGTAACCGAGAAGCCCTTTTCCTTGCTTATCTGCTGCCGGTCGGCAACAGGAGACACTTTGTAGTCAAAGATCTTACCGCAACGCTTACAGATTAGATTGAGGTGTTCTTCAAGGTTACCTTCGTAGCGGTTCTCCATTGCATCAAACTGCAGCGTCTTGACGATACCCAGTCGGGAGAGCTCGTTAAGCGTTGCATAGGTTGTGGACAGGCTCAAACTTTTCTTTTTCTTTTTCGCCTCCTCATGCACGGAACGGGCGCCAGGATGGGAATCACGCTTTCCGGCAAACACCTCGATGATAGCGAGCCTCTGAGGCGTAACCTTGAGCCCCTCCTTCCTGAGCTTATCGACCGCCGAGTCTTTAGTATTCAAGAATGATTCCTAATGATCATCATAATGCACGTGCAGGATTTGTCAAGTGGGTTTTGAAATTGAGGGTAATGCTCGGGTCATCAATGAGAATATAATAATTTCAGGATCGGGTGTGCGGAGCTTATTTTGTGGATATGTTGAAGAAATGGGTGGAATATTAATGCCCGGGACGGGGCTTGAACCCGTACAGAGCAAAGCTCCGAGGGATTTTAAGTCCCTTGCGTCTGCCAATTCCGCCACCCAGGCATGTTAAGCTATGTCGTCTTCTTTACCGGTTCTCTCTTCTGTGCCGCGATATTCGGATCAATGTTACCCGGCCCTCCACAGTCGGGTATATAACAGCTCACGTCTCGGAACGTGCAGTCTTCTTTGCAGGAAGGACACTTATCAGGCGGGGCATCGGCCCCGAAGGTGTAGCCGCAACTCACACATTGCCATTGAGTCATATATATCACCTCCACAATTGCTGCCGGTTCTGACTCTTCTCAATTAAAGTATATAGCAGGAATTGAATGGCTTGTAAAGCACTAACGCCGCGGAGATTTAAGCTCTGCAGCGCATAGATGGTGTTGTGTATTGACAAGGGCTTTGGTTTCCACTATCTTAAGTGAATGCTTCACATCCTGTTTGTCTGCTGCGCTTACCTGATAGGCTCCGTGCCTGTGGGCGTGCTTCTTGCCCGAATCAAAGGCAAAGACCCTCGAAAGACAGGGAGCGGCAATATCGGGGCCACGAACGTCATGAGGTCGGCGGGCAAGGGGCTTGGGATCATGACGCTCTTTTGCGATGTGCTTAAAGGGTTTCTCCCCGTGTTCATAGCCATTGAGCAAGGCGACCCGCATATGTTCGTCGCCCTCGTGGGGCTTGCAGTTTTCCTGGGACACATATTTCCCGTTTTCTTGAAGTTCAAAGGAGGAAAGGGCGTTGCAACCGCTGCGGGTGTCTATCTCGCCATAGCGCCCATGACTCTGCTTATCTGTTTTGTCCTCTTCGTCGTGGTTTTTCTGACATGGCGGTATGTGTCGGTGGGATCACTCGCTGGTACGGGCGTCATGCCAATTGCGCTCTTTGCACTCAAGGCCCCTTTGGCGTATTGTCTCCTTTCTGTAGCGCTTGGCCTCTGTATTTACATAAAGCACAAAGAGAATATCAGGAGGCTTTTCGCGGGGAGAGAGAACAAAATCAGTTTCTCGAAATAGAATCGCCCGCAACCGTTCCAGTCATCCCTGTTTGTCCTTCACAAAAATAGAGACGAGCTTCTTTTTCTTTACATCAACAAGCCCTTTGTCTGAGATCCTGAGGAAAGGTAGTCCCGTGAAGGGGATGGTCTGGATGTTGAGAAAAGGCCTCGCAAGGCTCGCGCCTATCTCCTGTAATGTTCGTTCAAGCTCCTCTGTCTTACGCGCAATCTCTTCAATGGGCGCGCGGGACATGATGCCGAAAAGCGGCATAGGCAGTTCGTAAACAACTTTGCCATCCCGAGCGATCACGATACCCCCCTGCATATCGATCAACCTGTTCACAGCAACTTCCATATCTTTTTCGTGGCTTCCGATGGTGAGGATATTGCCCGTGTCCCATATCACCGTTGTGGCCACGGCCCCGTTCTTGATGCCCGTGCCCCTGATAAATCCTCTGCCTCGTTGTGCGGGTTTCCTCTTATTGATAACGGCAACGGGGATGATATCGTTTGATAGGTCTTTTTCCAGGTAGCCACCGCTGACCGTTGTCTTTACCTCGACTTCCTTGGTGATGGTTGGATTTACGATCTCGATGACCCGGATGGTTTGGCGCTTTCCCCGCGCCTTGATCTTGAAATCGTCTTCGCTCACGTGCTTCGTTGTGATGGTTTTCTGTACGTTTAGCGGGTATTGATGAGGCTTGATTGCCTTCAGGAATTTTCCGGACTCCCAGACGATCTCGCCGCCCGCCATGACCTTCTCGATGGCCACGCGGTCAAGATCACTTAAGAAAAGCATATCGGCATACCTCAAAGGGGCGATGGCCCCGAGATATCTCATGCCATAATAATCCGCAGGGTTGATGGTTACCATCTTGATCGCCTCCATCGGCGAGAAGCCGTAGCGTATGGCCTTTCTTACGATAGAGTCGAGATATCCCTCCCGAGAGAGCATCACGGCGTCGAAGAAATCCGAGACGAGCATTAATCGTCGCTTGTCGAAGGTCATGTCCTTGAGCTTTGATAGCTCGGGCAGTTCCTGTCTCACGAAGCCCTCTCGGATCATTATGTAGAGGCCGGAGCGTAACTTCTCCATCACTTCATCCACGTTGATCGATTCGTGGCAGGAGGTAATGCCTGTCAGGATATACTCGATAAGTCTTTTTCCTCGGGCTCCGGCGGAATGGCCGTCAAGGCGTTTGTTGAGAGAGAGCGCGTACGCTGCCTGGCTCAATATTCTTTTGTCTCCGCCCACTATCCGTGTCCAGTAGGCTTCCCCGATACCGACCACGTCATCTCTTTTGAGCATGGCGGAAAACTCTCTAAGCGTGAGTCCCAGAGAATTTTCCATCCGGGGAAAAGGTGGCGTGAGAGGCGGCGCGAGAAAGAAACACCTGAGCGGGTAGCCGCGAGTGCCCTCCATATAAGCCCTCAGGCCCTCCATGCCGGCGGCGCACGAGGTGGCGCTCGTCTCTGTCACCACTGTGGTGGTGCCTCCCCTAATTGCATAAGGGACGAATTCAGAAAAGGAATAGATGCCGTCTACGTGCGTATGGGCATCTATAAAGCCCGGGCAGAGATAGAGGCCCCTGGCGTCAATTACATTGGCAGACTTGTACGAAGCGGCAAGCGCGTTCTCTTCGACTGATGCTATATAGCCGTCCTTAATGATCAGAGAAAAACCTTCATCAATGCTATTGGTAAAGACGTTCACAATCTTTCCATTCGTAATGATAGCATCAGGTGGAACTGTGCCTTTTACCACATTGAGCAAGGTAGTTATAGTTTGTCTGTTCATAAAATGTCCTCTTTCATTTTTCTGGGGCTCACGTCGCCCCCTCCGGCAGCGAAGCTGTCGGAGCCTTCCCCTCTCGCGACAGAAGTCGCTGGTTCGGCTGTCTGTGCGGGGCCTACCATCTGCCCCCTTCCACGAGCATAAGCTCGTGGAGCCTTCCCCTCTCGCGACAGAAGTCGCTGGTTCGGCTGTCTGTGCGGGGCCTACCATCTGCCCCCTTCCACGAGCATAAGCTCGTGGAGCCTTCCCCTCTCGCGACAGAAGTCGCCATAGAGAGTCTCTTGCCGGTTCCGGGGTTCATCATTCGTCCTCTCCACGAGCACAGGCGCATGGGTGAGCCGCGAATCTATTCTACATAAAATAGAAGGGTTTTGTAAATTTTTCCCTGGAAAGGCGGCCGCGATTCGTGGTACCTGAAAGGCATGAGGCGAATGAACGGTTATCGCTGGTCCATTTTCGGGGTGCTCGGGGCTCAGTACCTCATCGTCTATTTTCACAGGGTTGCTCCGGCTGTGGTGGCGCGGGAGCTCACCCAGGCGTTCTCGATCTCCGGGGCATCGCTAGGCCTTTTAGCTTCGGCATACTTCTATCCTTACGCTGCCATGCAGATCCCTGTGGGCCTTATCACCGATTCATGGGGGGCAAAGAAGACTATCGTACTTTTTAGCCTCATCGCCTCCGTTGGCACCGTGCTCTTCGGCTTATCCCCCGGTTTCAAGATTGCCCTTTTATCGAGGGCCGTGGTTGGGTTCGGACTCTCCGCCATATTTGTGGCCGTCATGTGTATCCTCGCCGAGTGGTTTCGCGCAGAAGAACTTGCCAGGGTATCGGGGGTGCTCATGGCAGTGGGCGGCGTCGGATGGTTCTCAGCCACAACCCCGCTCGCGCTCTCGACCGTAAGGCTCGGCTGGAGGGCTTCCATGATCCTCGTCGGCATCGTTTCTGTCGTCATTACGTCATTGATTTGGTTTTTTGTGCAAGAGAGGCCGTCGCAGGCAAGAGGCCCGATCTATTCGGGCAATCGGGGCTGCGAGCCGGAAGTACAGGCAAGACCCGTGATGCGGGATCTGAAGATCATTTCCAGAGACACCTCCTTCTGGGCGATAGCGGTTTGGTTTGTCATGAGGGGAGGGGCACTCTTTGGTTTTTTCGGTCTCTGGGCCGGGCCTTACCTCGTGGACGTGCACAGGCTCTCGCAGGGTGCGGCGGGAGGCATACTCTCTATGATCGCTTTCGCGATGATCTTTGGCAGTCCCCTCATCGGTCATCTTTCCGACAGGACGCTCCGAAGCAGAAGCAAGGTACTCGTTGGAACCTCGGTTCTCAACTGTATTTGCTGGCTAACGATGCTCATTTTCTTTGAAAGGTTGTCAGTACCGTGGCTGTTTCTGCTTTTTTTTCTCCTTGGGGTCACGATCAGTTCTGTCGGCACCTTAGCCGTTGTGACGGCGAAAGAACTGTTTCCTTCGGAGATTGCCGGGACTTCCATGGGCGCTATCAATCTTTTTCCCTTTGTGGGGGCCGTCATCTTCCAGCCGTTTATGGGTTACGTCCTTGATAAGGCGGGCAAAGTCGGCGGCATGTATCAGGTCCATGCGTATAAAACCTTGCTCTGGGTTCTCTTCATTACTTCTCTTGTCGCCCTTGCGAGTATCATGCAGTGCAGGGAGACATTCAAAAGAAATTGATGGCAGGCATTTCTATAAATCTGTGATATTCTTTTAGGTGAAGCGGGGATAATATGAGCAGACCAAAAGGATCGAGACTCAGTTCCGCCTTCCTTATCTTGAGGGAATCCATGCGTTCATTTGTAAAGAATAATGATTTCGACACGGCGGCCTCTCTTGCGTATTATGGTTTCTTCGCTTTCATCCCACTGTTTTTTATTGTGCTCTCTTTCCTTAGTCTGAAGACGATGTCGCCGCAGGTGCTCATAGGCGCTATCGAGCACGTTACTGGCCATATATTTCCTCAGTTCGGAAAGGTGATCAGCGATGAGATGCATTTTCTCACAGAGCACAGAAATGCGGTAGGTTTGTTCGGGTTCATTGCACTCTTCTGGTCGATTACGCCGCTCATCAACGCGGCAAGAAATGTCTTTGCCACTATTTTCAACGTGGAAAACAAACCCTCCCTGTTCAAGGCGGTCACCGTGGACTTGATCGCCCTGTCCGTCATCATTCTGCTCTTCGGAGCGCTCCTTATCAGTGAGCTCTATTTTGACACATTCTCAAGGGGCATGCGGGTGAGGGGGGTTCTTGTTTTTCGACTGATCGATTATGTGGTGCCATTCGTGGTTACGTTTCTGTCAATCCTCTTCTTTTATGTGATCTTTTCACCCCTTCGGCTCAAGGTAGGCCATCTTCTGATCGCGTCACTATTTGTGGCATTTTTCTGGACCTTCATGAAGGAATTGTTTTCCGGGTTTGTCTTTTCGAATCCCCATTATGGTTTTGCCTTCGGTTCCCTGAGGGCGATCTTTGTTGTGATCATCTGGTCATATTGTTCTTTTTGTATGCTCCTTTTCGGGGCCGAGATGATGGCGAGCATGAGGAACCGGGAGATCATTCTGCTCAAGAAACTCTTTTTCAAAAGACCCGTTTCAAAAGGGGTGAAGAGGCAGATCGTGGAGAAGTTTGTGAGAGATTACAACGAGGGTGAGATGATTTATGAAGCGGGCGAACCGGCAAACTGCATGTTTCACATCCTGTCCGGCGAGGTAAGTATTCGCAAGGGCGATGCGCCGGGCCAGACGCTCGGGCAGGGGGCGTACTTCGGTGACATATCCATGTTCCTCGAGGAGCCGAGGACAGACAGCGCTCTCGCCTCAACCGATAACACGCAACTCGCTATCATCTCGCGTAGTAATTTTCAGACCATTATAAAAGAACATCCTGCCGTGGCCATCAATATACTCAAAGAGATGGCCCTAAGACTGAGAACCAGGGGTTAGTTCCGCAATCTCATCTGAAGATCCCGCGCGTGGTATGCACAAAACTCCATCGGCCATTTTCGCCGGCAATTTTCTCTTGACAAAAAGATCAGAAATGATAAAACATTCTATGAACATGCTTTTCATTGTATGGAACGACTGCGGTGAACCAAAGAACAATTTGGGGGATCGGTAAGCCCTGCTTAACAGCGGATAGGAAACATGCTTGACTAAATCTCAGGAGAGGGGTGAAATCCATGGAATACTGGAACGCGTACACTGAAACACTGCCGCGGGAAAAGCTCAACAAAATCGAGCTCAAGTATT
>Ga0335069_10013589_pt1 | contig 11426 bp, 6 predicted proteins | sample Lox_Sample_11_FD_206714 | JGI IMG/M metagenome (GOLD analysis project Ga0335069, IMG submission 206714) | Soil microbial communities from Loxahatchee National Wildlife Refuge, Florida, United States - Lox_Sample_1.1 | ecosystem: Environmental > Terrestrial > Soil > Wetlands | place: USA: Florida... | reverse complement strand
ATCAAAGATCTCGACCCGATTGTTGAAAGTGTCAGTGACGTAGACGTTGCCCTGCTTGTCCACCGCCACACACTCGGGAAGGGAGAAAGTCCCCGGATCGGCCTGGTCATGCTTGGTGCTGGGTTTACCGATCCGGCGTAGGAATGTGAGCTTGTCGGCGTCGAAAACATCCACCACATCGTTGCCGCTGTCGACGACGTAGATGAACCGGTTCTCACGATCGATGGCGATTCCCCCCGGGCGGATCAGTTCGTCTGCTCCGAATGATGAAACGGCCTCGCGCTTGGAATTGAATTTCAGCACCCGGTGCAACTTGGCGTCGGTAAGGAAGAGGCTGTCGTCGTCGTCCAGGGCCACGCCCACAATCAGGCCGAAATTCGCCTGTATGCCGTGGCCGATCAATTCCACATGCCCCTTCTTCTCCGTATCGAAAATGAACACCGCGCCCACGGATTGGTCGGCCGCATAAATCGCACCCTTGGAATCAACCCCCACTCCGTAAGTGCGAGTCAATTGGTAGGGAAGGTTGTCCATTTTGATTTCATCGGCGGTCTGCGTGCCGGCGAGTCGGTCCATCCAGTTCTTTTTGCGGGCCTTTTGGGTAAAGAGATCGGGATCGATTTTCTGCCCTGTGAAAATGTCCTGGAAGGCAATGCGGGGGATGGCCGGTGGGTTCGGCCATACGATTTTGGAGATATCGAAATAGGCTTTCGTCCGCTGCTGACCTAGGGGGATGGGATTAGGGGCTTCGGCCTTCTTCTTGCCGGCTCGTAGCGGTGCAGGCCACAACAGCGCTAGCACCACCAGGCTCAAGGCAGCAACCACCAGTTTCACTCTGCGGCGCGAGTCAGGTCTGCAATGAAACATCTTATTTACCTCCCATCCGCACGTCCGTAAGGTCCACGGGGTTGGCATGACAGGTTTTGCAGAAATTCATGTTGTTCTCCTGGTCCTTCACCAGCATTGCCGACCCATTGCCGGCGTGCGACTGATGACAGCTCAGGCAGTTCATCTGGAACACTGATTTGGTCCTGGGAACCAGAACGTCCGACACCGGGTGGTTCGCCGAGGGATGGCCAAGGTTGTTTTTCAGGGGCAGAATGGGTACCTGACGGAAGTAGTTTTCCGGCAGTTTCACCCTGCCGTCAAAAATCGCCACCAGGTTCGCACCTTCCACCTTCTGCGGGTTGGCATCCGGACCGTGGCATTCGAGACATAGGGAGTTGACGCTTTTCACACGGAGCAGGTGCGCGTTGTCGCTGCCGTGCGGTTCATGGCAGGTGGCGCAGCCTTGCTCGGAAGCGGGCTGATGTGGGTGTTTCTTCTTTAACTCTTCGCCTTGATCGGGGTGGCAAGCCAGACAGGCCGCTACCGGGCCCGGCTGCAAGAAACCCGGCGACTTTCCGGCGTGCGGATTATGGCAATCCGTGCAATCTCCGTCCGCTCCCGGATGCTTCACCTTGGCTGACTGGATCTGCTTCGCCACATCTTCATGACACGTAAGGCACACGGCCTTTGCGTTCTTCTGCGTGAGGACTACTTTGCCGTTCTTGGGCGGGAGGTGGCAGGTGTCGCACTCCTTCCCTTCAAAGGGATTGTGCATGAATGCCTGCATCAGCTTGGGTGATTTCGATTGGTGCGGGTCATGGCACTGGAGGCAGTCCGCGGTGTCGATGGGTTGATTCTGGTGGGCCTTGACCATCGCCGCGTCTTTTACATCGTGGCAGGTGAGGCACAAGGCCGGAGCATCCCCGGTCAGGTGATAGGCAAACTGACGTTGCGTCGGGTCGCCCGATAAGTGAATGACATGGCATGCATCGCAACCGGAATCGAGCGCCGGGTGGCGGCTGCCTCCCTTGGGAATGTCCACACCCATGTTGTGGCAGGTCAGGCAGAGGTTTTCCTGCTTCGTGGCCCCCGCGACCGGAAGCAGTAACTGATTCTTGTTGTCCGTCCCGTGCGGATCGTGGCATTTGAGGCAATCACGAACGTTCGGGCTGTGAACCTTTCCCTTGATCTCGGAGGCTTTCTTGTCGGTGTGGCAGGAGAGGCAAAGGGAAAGGGGAGTGGCGGTAATGAGCTTGACGCGAGTGATGTCCCGGTTCACCCGGACTTCGTGGCAACTCATACAGCTTTTCGGCACGGGCGGATGCGGAAATTTGCTCTTGGTTTTGTCCGCGTGGCACTGGACGCATTTTCCGGCATTGACGTTCGGGTCGACCGCCGGATGGACGGCCGCTTTCAATCTCGGGATGGAAACGCCCATCAACATCGCGAACACCACTGCACGCTTCACTGCTGCCCCCGAATCGATGTCCCGTTAAGGGCGGGGGCGTCCATGGACTGATTGCGTTGGCTTTCCAGTCCAGCGTGGGCTCCCTGAAAGGAGTTCCTGCTTACGCCTTTCCCCTCCACCACATCGCGCAACAGGTGCTTCGAACGGCTGGCGTGAGGGTTGTGACAGGAAAGACAGTTGAGTTCCGTGGCATGCTTCTCCGGCGCCTGAAGCAGTGGCCGGAGGTTCTCCATGGCCCCTTGGGAGTGCGTCTCGTCAATCTTGGGAGCCCTTTGCCACGATGCCATGTCGTAAGACTCTCCGTCTAAAAGGGATACCGTCCCTGCTTGAGCATTCACGCCGATGCCCGGGTAATTCGTCATGTGGCAACTGAGACACAGAGTGGCTGCCGCAGCACGCGTTTCGGCCATGTAAGGGCCCGAATGAGGGTTGTGGCAGATTAGGCATCGGCCTTGGCGGTACGGGGCATGCAGGATTGGATCTTTCGTGGTTTCATGACATTTTGCACACAGGTTCCCGTCCGAAGCCCGAAGAGTGATGGTCGATTGGCTATCCCCGGAAACGACCTGATGGCAGACCTCGCACCCCATTCCCACAGCAGAATGGACAAACTTGCCTTGATTCTTGGAGGGATGGCACTTGAGGCAGGTTTCGGGCTTCAAGTCAGTGGTGTCGACGTGGGGATGGTCGGCAGCCTCAGAGGCAGAGAGCACAATGGCCCTCAGAGCCCAGAATGCCGAAATCAGGAGGCAAAGTGGCAACCTACCCCTTGACCCTTCCGCAAGCCGGAATTTATGAGACTGGATACCTAGACTCATTGTCGCAAAACCCGGAGAACACGATACATTTAGCAAAGCCCTAGCCAAAGATGTGAAGAAATTGTCTGCTCGCAGGATTAGAAATCGTTAGTTTTCTATACGTTCCTGTAGTCGTTCATTTGTACTGCAACATACTGTGGTGTTTTGCAGCATAGTGCGTTAATTGGCTCATCAGCCCGTATTCTAATGGGGTTACTCACATACGGGTGTGTACATGGAAGATATGTGGAGTGATGCCATACCGTTGGCATCGCCTTGTGTCCGCAATCGCGCCTATGCGCCGCCATCGGTGCGCATGGTCATGTGAAATCGGGTTGTTCCAATTGGCAGTCAGAAGTGGGAAACTAAGCCTTTTCCGTCCTCGGCGTGATTGGACTTTGAGATCAGTCCCGTCGCGGACGGGCATGTGGTAGTCTGGGATTGAACGCTGGAGAGGTACTGTGGAGAGTGAAGATGCAACATCCGGAGGCAAAATCGGACGTCAGTCGGAAGGAAGCTCGGAATGCGCCGATCATTCCAAACGAAATGCGCGCCGTGGTACTGGACGGTACGGGATTCTCTCACTTGAGGGTCTGCAACGTGCCGACGCCACGCCCGAGTCCGGGACAAATGCTGGCGCGCGTGGACGCCGCAGGCATCTGCACGTCGCTGATTAAGCTGATCGAACAAGGCCCCAACCATCCGCTCCTATACGGGTGGGACAACACACGCTTTCCCCTCATCCTGGGTGACGAGGGTTCTGTCACTCTGGTGGAGGTCGGCGCCGACCTGGCGGCGCGCTACTCTCCCGGAGAGCGCTACGTCATTCAACCCGCCGTAGACAGTCCTCCCATCAACCACCGCGAGCGCTACCGCGACGGCGCTCGTGGCATCAACAAGGTGGCCGTGGGATACACACTAGGCGGACATCTGGCCGAATACGTCCTCGTCACTGAGGAGATTCTCGCCGCCGGGTGTTTGCTTCCGCTTCCCGACCCCACCCTGCCGTATGCTCATGCGGCGTTGAGCGAACCCTTCTCCTGCGTCATCTCGGCGCAGGATCACCACGTCCACTTGACGCAGGCCGACCCGCTTGGCCCGCGCGCTGTGGTGAAGGGGCTGAAGCCCGGGGGCGTGACCGTGATTCTGGGTGCGGGAGCGATGGGACGGATGCACGTCGCGCTGGCAATGAGCTATCGACCGCGCGCCATTGTGGCAGCGGACCTGGTGGAATCGCGCCTGGGAGTTGTAAGGGCGCTCTTCGGCGCCCGCGCCGCAGCGGTGGGCATCACGCTGCGCACCCTCAACCCTGCCCGCGAAGATGTTAAGCAGGCCGTTGCTGTGCTGACCCAAGACGCCGGTGCCGACGACGTCATTGTGGCCGTGGGCGTGCGCCAGGTGATCGCCGATGCCCAGGCGCTGGTGGGCCGCGGCGCGGTTTTGAACTTATTCGGAGGTTTGAAGAAGGGCGAGGATACGGTGGGATTTGAAACCAGCCTGGTCCATTACAAGGAGATCAACATCACCGGGTCCAGCGGCGGTTCTCCCTGGGATGTGGCGCGCACCCTGGAGCTGATGGCGGCGCGCGAGATCGACGCGGGCGACCACATTGCGCGCATCGGCGACCTGGCGCACGCGCCCGAGTTCCTGCAAATGGTTAAGGCGCAGGCCCTGGACGGCAAGGCGGTGGTCTATCCCCACCGGCCCGCGCAGGAAATTCTTGCGGTAAAATCCTGGTCGGCGCAGGACGAGCGCCACTATTTGCAGGAGTCTGAAGTCAGGAGTCTGAAGTCAGGAGAGAAGCTCCCCCAACTCTGACTCCTTGCTTCCGAATCCAAATTCATAAAAGGCCAACGCATGGCATTGACCGGTCATCGCACGTTCGTGGGATTCGGTTTCGGAGCGATTCAGGCGGGCCTCTTTCTTTACGAAGCCTTCCGCTCCGGCGGCTTCGCGCGGCTGGTGGTGGGCGAGGTGGCGGCTGACGCGGTCGAGGCTTTGCGCCGCAATGCAGGATGCTACGCCGTCAATGTCGCCCATGCCGATCGCGTGGAAGCGGCGCGGGTCGGCCCGGTGCAGATTGAGAATCCCGCCGCGCCTCAGGACATCGCGCGTCTGGTCCATGCCGTGGAGGAGGCGGAAGAGATCTCCACTGCCGTGCCCAGTGTTCGATTCTACACCGGGCCGGAGCCGGGCAGCATTCATCGCATCCTGGCGCAGGGACTGCGCCGCAAAGCCGCCACCGGCGGGCCGCGCGCGGTGATCTACGCTGCTGAGAACCACAACCACGCGGCGGAAATGCTGGAGGCAACGGTCTTTGACGAGATTCCCGCTGCCGAGAAGGCCCCGGTGCGCGCCAAGGTGTGCTTTCTCAACACCGTCATCGGCAAGATGAGCGGGGTAATTTCGGAAGCCGTTGAAATCCAGGCACTGCAATTGGCCCCGGTCACGCCCGAAAGCCCGCGCGCCTTCCTGGTGGAAGAGTTCAATCGCATCCTGATCTCGCAAGTGGGCTTCCCCAAAGTGGTGGGTGAACCGCATTTTCAAAGGGGAATCGCAGCCTTCGTGGAGAAGGAGAATCTGCTCCCCTTTGAGGAAGCCAAGCTCTACGGCCACAACGCCACACACGCTCTGGCCGCCTACCTCGGTTCCATGCGCGGACTCGAGCGCATCGCCGATTTGCGCCATACTCCCGATCTTCTGGCCTTCATTCGCGCCGCCTTCCTGGAGGAATCGGGTGAGGCTTTGATTCGCAAGCATGCCGGCGAAGACCGCCTCTTCACGCCCGACGGATACCGCGAGTACGCCGACGACCTGCTGGCGCGCATGACCAATCCGCACTTGCACGACAGCGTGGAACGCGTCGGCCGCGACCCGCACCGCAAGCTGGGCTGGGACGACCGCCTAGTGGGGACATTGCGCGTGTGCCTACAGCAACGGGTCCCCCCTCGCCGCTACGCCCTGGGGACCGCTGCGGCACTGGCGGCACTCGACACCTCGTTTCTGAATACTGATACCCCGGCCCGCGCTCTGCTCGCCCCGCTCTGGGGCAACGAAACGGCTGAGACGAAAGAGGCGCAGGAAGTCCTCCGCTTGATCGAGGAAGCGAAGCCTCGGCTGAAGCAATGGCGGGACTCGGGATTCCGGGACATCGCCAAGAAGTTATGTCCATGAATCCTGGCCGGCTCAAGCCCCTCCTTCTTGAAACGCTTCGCCCCACCGGCGCGATGACCTTTGCGCGCTACATGGCGCTGTGTCTTTATCATCCGGAATTCGGTTACTACACACAAGGGCGCGAGCGCACCGGCGTGGACGGCGATTACTTTACCAGCCCTGATCTGCACCCGGTGTTCGCGCGTCTGATCGTCCGGCAAGCCGAAGAAATGTGGCGCGCGATGGGGTGTCCGCGGCCATTCACCTGGGTGGAGATGGGCGCGGGGCGGGGCTTCTTCGCATGCGATTTCTTGCGCTGGTCGGCGTCAGCCCTACCGGACTTCACCGCCGCGCTGCAATATGTCGCCATGGAGCCGGACTCCCGGCAGCGCGAGCGCATCCACGCTCGCCTGAAAGGCGCGGGCGCCGCAGAGAAAGTTAACTTGCTCGCCGATCTGGAGGAACTCCCGCCCATCACCGGCTGCTTTTTCTCGAACGAGCTGGTGGACGCCTTTCCGGTCCACATCGTGACGCGCGCGGGAGGGCGGCTGAAGGAGATCTACGTGACCGCCGAAGGCGACGACCTGCGCGAGAAGCTGGGCCCGCTCAGCGACACCGCCGTCGCAGCTTACGTGGCCCGCTACGCCCCGCGACTCGAGGAAGACCATCGCATGGAGGCGAACCTTCAGGCCCAGGACTGGATGCGCGCCGTGGCCGGCAAGTTGACCCGCGGCTTTGTGCTGACCGTCGATTACGGGGACCGGGCGGATCGTCTCTACACGCCTGACCGCCCCCGCGGCACGCTGCTGGCTTACCGCGGCCAAACCGCCACGGAGGATTTTTTCACGTCGCCGGGAGAAACCGACCTGACCGCCCACGTCAACTTCAGCGCCCTGATCGATGCGGGCAAGGCCGAGGGCCTCGAGTGCGCGGGGTTCACCACGCAGGAGAAATTCCTGCTGGCCCTCGGCGAGACTAATCAATTCGCCGACGTGTACGACCCCGGCCAGACTGAGCCGGAGAGGCTCCAGGCGCGGCTGAGACTGAAGCGGCTGATTTCTCCCGAAGGCATGGGCAACATTTTCAAGGTTCTCGTACAGCAGCGCGGGGTTCCCGGGACCGCACTCACGGGGTGGAGGTTTGAAAGGCAGAAGTCAGGAGCCAGGAGTCTGATTTCCGGAGGTCAAGATGCGCCAGCCACTACCCGCTCGCATACAGGCTGGCGTGCTTCTGGCGCAGGTACTCGCGCAGTTCGTGCTGGATGGGCCGGGCAGACTGGGAAAGGGAGTCCTCATGCTGGCGGTACCAGTAGTGATCGCCGTGGATGCCTTGAATTCGCGCTCCCGCGGCCGCCAGCCGGATCCAGAATTCATAGTCCATCCAACACGGCATACTCTCGTCAATCCCGTCCGTTTGCGACCAAAGCGGGCGGCGAAATGCCGAACAACAGTGGACGGAATTCCGCTGCAACAGCATCTGGAGGGTGGTCACTTCGGGAACCACCCAGCGGTCCTGGTAAGCGCCAAACAGCATGGCGTCCGGATTGACGACATCGGCGCCGTTGCTGAGCAATCGGCCCGCCTCAAATAGATAGTCGGGTCCAATCCGGTCGTCGGCGTCGAGCAGAACTACAAAGCTGCTTTCCACCGCGGCGATGCCCCGGTTGCGAGCGCAACCCGGACCCCGTCGCTCTTCGTTGCGGAGGTAATGGACGTGGGGGTAGCGGTGAGCCAGGCCTGCTCCCACTTCGCCGGTCTCATCGCTGGAAGCGTCGTCGACCACGGTGATTTCATAGTCGGCATCGCTGGCGAGAACCGATTCCACAGCCTCCCCTAAGTAGCGCCCGTAGTTATGACAGGGAATCACCACGTTCCAGGGGACCGGGAGGTCCGGACTCTTCCTGAGACGCAGCAGGCTCAGCGCCTGCCGGACCGCCAGGCCGCCCAGTTGCTGGTAGCGCAAGTCGCACCAGAGGGCGATCCCCGGCGTCGAGTGCCCGTCCAGGGGGGTAATATCGCCGAGCACTGTATTGTGTCGTCTCTCCAGCAGCAGGGTGAAGAACTTGTCCGCTTCGCGACGGAAAAGGGAATCTTCACGGATCGACGGCGGCAATTCGTGGAGAACCGAAAGCCATTCCCGGCGCCAGAATGCACCCCAGCCGAGAAGCGCCACCTGAACATCGTCGTAAACCCGCCGCTGGCGTTGATTCCAGTGGTACGGGGTCAGGGCGTGGGCGATCTTCGTGGGGTCACGCAAGAAGTCTCGGTAGAGCCCGGCGACGTCAAGATTCAAGGCGTCGTCGTCCTGCACATAAACCACCGGGTTGCGCGCCTGGGCAGCACAGAGAAACCTTCCGTAGCAGCTTTGATTCTCGCTGCATTCGATCACGCGTGTCTTGCGGTTCGAGAACTCCAGGCGCACGGAGGGGTTGTTATTCCAAACCAGGATTTCGTCAATGAACTCGAGCTGGGACAGTTCCCGAACAATGATCTTCAGGTTTTGCGGGCGTTTCCAGGACAGAAGGCAGGCGCTGACTAAATCGCCGCCCGACGCGCTCACGCTTACCGGTTTAGACTCAGGTTTCTCAACCCCGGCTGAGTCCAGCCCCGACAGTTCGCATTGGAGTTCACCCTTGAACTTGTGGAAGAACCAATCGTCGTCGTAGCGGCGGAGGCCGCGCAGGGTGGAAGCGCGCGTTGCCACGTCACCGGCCGCCAGGCGCTCGTTCGCCGCGCGGAACTCTTTGTATTGCTTCAATCGCTCCACCACGCGATTCCGGCGTTCGACTCCAAAGTGAACGTTTGCGAGGCGGAGCTTGTTGTGGAGCACTGGTTCCCACGTGACTTCATAGGGGTAGCGAGGGCGGAAGTAGTGCTCCACGTCCACGCCCGGCACCACCCAGCACTGATAGCCCAGGGTCCACAGCCGGAGGGAGAGTTCGGCGTCCTCGGAACCCCACACGATCATGCCGGAATCGAACCCTCCCGTCGCCGCAAAGACATCACGGCGCATGGCCAGGAAACACCCGCAGAGCAGCGGCACCGGATGGGGTTCCGGGCTCTGGCGGCCCAGCCACTCAACACCCAGGCTCGCGTCACGCCACTTCTGGCCGTACCCCGTACTCTCCACGGGGGTGGGCCGCATCATGCTGATGGCGGGTGCAACGGCTCCGACCTCCGGACGTTGCAATTGAGCCACCAGGGGGGCAAGCCAATCACGCGGGACGGCCACGTGCGCGTCGCTGAAGACCAGAAATTGCCCGCGCGCGTGCTCGCCGCCGAAGTTGCGCGCCCGGGCCACGCCCAGCCGCTCCGCCGGCCGCAGCAGGGTGACATGGTCATACCCCGCGCGGAGAAAATCGGTGCTGTGATCGGTCGAACCGTCATCCACGATAATTATTTCCGATCTCACGGGAAGCGTAGGAGACAGGCTATCCACGGTGCGGCGCAGGTGTTCACCCTCGTTATGGCTGATGATGACCACACTCACGCTGTCGGGAGGCAGGTTCAAAGGAACCTGGTCCTTTACGGGGGCAGGCCCGACGGCCCCGCGAGTCTCCAGGACTTCCACCGATGGAGTCCCTGGGGTCAGCGGCTGAGTCGCGGTCTCCCCGCTGGCAGAAGCATCGACAGGGCTGCGCGAGCCCTCGGCTCCCGGCTCCGGCAGGCGCTGGAGCGAACGATAGAAGGGGAGATCCTGCGGGTCGACCAGCGCGTCGAGAGGTTTCGAGTAGATGGGCAGGCGGTGGAAATACTGGTCCACCGTTTCCCCGCCCCACTGCGTCCAGGTGTTTTGCCCATGCCGTACCACCAGGAAGGACTCCGGCGCGCAGACCCTCACCAGATTGGGTTGATGGTCCTTGAGAAAAACCGAGTCCGGGCCGGGCAGATCGCGGAAAGGCCCGCGCCGCCAGAGTTCCGGGCGGAAACAGAGCGAGCCCCCCGAAGCCCAGTTATGTCCCGAGTGGCGCAGTTGGTCTTCGCCGGGCAACAAGACGAGAAAACAGCACCAGGCCACCACCGTGCGCTGGGGATTCCCGGATGCCAAGGCGCCGACCGCACGCTCCAGGAAGTCGGGAGCGTAATAGTCGTCGTCATCGAGCTTTTGGAGTATTGTTCCGTCGGCGGCACACACGCCGATGTTCAACTTCTTCCCCAGGGGGGTGCGGTGATGCAATCGGATATAGCGGACACGCTCCAGGCCACAACACAATCCCGCCACCGGTTCCTCGCCATCATCCACCACGATAAGCTCGGAGTGATCGTAAGTCTGCCGCTGGAAGCAGCGAATCGCCTGGCGCACAAAGGCGCCGCGGTTCCGCGTGGCGAGGATGCAGGATACCAGCTCAGGCATAAGGATCCGATTCATTACGAACTGCTCCGGCGGCACATCCGCCGGTCATATTTCGATCTCGAACTTACGACAGAACCAATCGGCATCATGCTTTCTTTTGCCCCGCACAAAGCTGTAACGCGTCCAAATATCGCTCGCCAGCAGGGTGCTCGCGGCTTCCGCAAAGGCCGGCTTGGTTCGGGCGGAAGCCAGGATTCGTTCCAGCGGCGCGCCGTCAAAGTGAAGCACGGCGGTGCGGAGCACGTTATACAAATGGTCGTGCCACCCAACGGGAAAGGGATGCTTCTTGAATAAATGCGCGACTTCGGCCTGCGGGACCACGGTCACCGGGTATCCAAAAAGCCAGCAGCGAAGGCAGAACTCAATGTCCTCCACTCCGAAGCTCCGCAAGTTGTCGAAACGGCCCACGCTCTCAAAGAATTCTCTGCGCACCACCATGCATCCGCCGCCCACGAGTGGAACAGGGTGAGGCTGGCTGCCTTGCCGCGGCAACCACTCGACATTAAAGTTCCTGCCACAGAGCTTCAGGCCGAAGGTTCTGGCGTCGGGAATCTCCAGGCTGCTGATCTGCGGCGCAACAATACCCGCCTCGGGTTTCTGGACTTCGGCCAGAAGCTTCGGCAACCACCCGTCGCGAGGAACGCAGTGCGCGTCCATGAACACCAGCACCGGCGCGCGGGCGCGCTCGGCCCCCAGGTTTCTGCTGCGGGCGACTCCATTCCGCTCCTTCGTCTCCATAAGGACCACATTTTCGAATGGTGGAGGCTGAGCGCGCAGAAAATCGCAGCCCGAGTCCGTCGAGCCATCGTCCACGACGATGACTTCGT
>Ga0335069_10013588_pt1 | contig 11426 bp, 10 predicted proteins | sample Lox_Sample_11_FD_206714 | JGI IMG/M metagenome (GOLD analysis project Ga0335069, IMG submission 206714) | Soil microbial communities from Loxahatchee National Wildlife Refuge, Florida, United States - Lox_Sample_1.1 | ecosystem: Environmental > Terrestrial > Soil > Wetlands | place: USA... | reverse complement strand
TGGATCGCCAGCCAGAGCTGATCAGACAATCGTCGTGGCGAACGGCAAAATAGACTCCATCGACGCAGCAGCCTCAGCCCGAATCCCGCAAAATGCGCAACTCCTGGACCGCGCCGGCTATACCGTGATTCCGGGAATCGTGGGCCTGCACAACCATCTCTACTACACAGACTCGTTCGCCGTGCAAATTTCAGGCGGAAGGGTTGCCGAGCCGGGATTGTTCATCGCCGAAATTCCCTACACTGCCCCGCGGCTTTATCTCGCGGCCGGCGTAACCACCATGCGCACCACAGGCAGCTTGGAACCCTACACGGATCTCAAGGTCAAGAGCCGAATCGACGCAAATCTGATGCCCGGCCCCAGCATCGATGCCACGGCTCCCTACCTGGAAGGCGCCCCGACGCGTTTCGCTCAAATGCATGAACTCACCGGTCCCGACGATGCAAAACGTCTGGTCGACTATTGGGCGGAGGAAGGCATGACTTCTTACAAGGCCTACATGCATATCACACGCGAAGAGTTGGCGGAAGCGATCCAGGAGGCGCACGCGCACAAACAGAAACTCACCGGACATCTGTGTTCCGTCACCTGGCCGGAAGCTATCGCGCTGGGTATCGATGACCTCGAGCATGGCCCGGCATTCGCCGACAGCGAATTCGTCAAAGACAAGAAACCTGACAGTTGCCCTGAGGGTGGGGCTGACGGCTGGCTTAAGCAGGACATCAATGGTCCACAGGTTCAGCAACTCATTCGTGACCTGATCTCGCACCACGTCGCTGTAACCTCTACCTTGCCTGTCTTTGAATCCAGCGCGCCCGGCCGGCCGAAATTGCAGGCGCGGACGCTGGAGGCAATGTCAGCCGAATCGTCGCAGAGCTATTTGACGGCTCGTGCCCGAGTGCCGTTGAACTCACCGATGACGGCGCTGATGCGCAAGGAGATGGACTTTGAAGTAGCATTCGCCAACGCCGGAGGGTTGCTGCTGGCGGGCCCTGATCCCACGGGAAACGGCGGCGTCCTGCCTGGCTTTGGTGATCAGCGCGAGATCGAACTTCTGGTGGAAGCCGGCTTCACTCCGGAGAAAGCAATTCAAATCGCCACCGCAAACGGCGCCACTTACCTTGGCCAACTGGATCGAATCGGGACCGTAGCACCGGGCAAACAGGCAGATCTGGTTCTAATCAAGGGCGACCCGTCTAAAAGCATTGAAGACATCGAAAATGTCGAAACAGTGTTTAAGAACGGAATCGGATATGACTCAAAAAAACTGATTGATAGCGTGCGAGGTCAGGTGGGAATCCGTTAGATAGTCACCGCTTCCAATCCGTGGAACTCGAAGTCAGATATCAATTATTTTTTCTGTGTGTTTCCGCACATACCAGCACGGCGCGTAGCCGAAATGCGGAAATAAGGATCGCACGCACACTTCATTTTGTGGCTGGGCCAGTTGGTACTCAACCTTGTTGTTCTTTTCGTGGATAACGTAAAGCGGCGTCACCGTCACTGCGTCGAAGGCATCCTGGCGATGCGGCAGCCGGTACCGTGCCCAGAGATAGTCGCCGGCATAGACAATGGCAGTGACAACCGCGAAAACAATAAGAATCATGCCCACCAGGCGTTTCATCTTGGTAATCAATTATCACCGATCCTTCGGCACAGCTTTGAAGACCGGTTTCAGATGCAGTTTTGCTCGCGACGGATTACACTGTCTCGCAACACCCGGCATCAGTCGAGTCACAATCGGAGACAGCCCATGGCCGAAGCGGAACAGATCGAGATTCGACGAATTACCGAAGCCGACAACGAGGCATTTTACGTTCTCCGCCTTGAAGCACTGGAGGGCGAACCGCAGGCCTTCTCCTCCTCGCCCGAAGAACACCGCGCGCTGACCTTGGAGGAAGTTTCCCGCCGTCTCGGCTCTGATGCGGACGACCGCAACTTCGTTCTAGGAGCGTTTGTCGACGAACGGCCCGTCGCTATGGCCGGATTCTTCCAGAATCAGGGTCCCAAAACGAGGCATCGCGGCTTCATCTGGGGAGTGTATGTCAGCCCTCAATGGAGGCAGAAAGGCGTCGCGCGCGTCCTGCTGGAGGAAATCATCCGCCGGGTAAAGTCACGCCCCGAGATGGAACAGATCACGTTAGCCGTCGGCACTACGCAAAGCGCAGCCAGGCATCTTTACGAGTCGCTGGGATTTGAGATCTATGGACGAGATCCAGGAGCAATCAAACTGGGCGAAACTTACATCGATGAAGACATGCTGATCCTTCGACTCAAACAGTAACTATACGACGAAGTATTTTGCCGCGGGATGATGGGCAACGATCGCCGATGTACTCTGCTCAGGTTCGAGCAGGAATCCGCTAGTCAAGCGCACGCCGACGTTTTCTTCGGGATGCAACAAGGCGAAGAGCTTCGTCTGATCTTCTAGATGAGGACACGCCGGATATCCGAACGAATATCGCGAGCCGCGATACTTCTGGTGAAACAAGTCTCGGATGTGTGGCGAGTCTTCGCCGGCGATGCCGAGTTCTTCGCGGATTTTCTTGTGCATGAATTCGGCGAGCGCTTCCGCAGTCTCTACGCTCAGGCCGTGGAGATAAAGATATTTCGTGTACTCTCCACCCTCGAACAGTCGCTGGGTTTCTTCCGAAGCCTTGGCGCCGATGGTGACCAGCGAAAGTCCGAGAACGTCGAGCTTGCCCGAAGACTTCGGCGAAAAGAAATCGGAAATGCAAAGTTTTCGCCCCTCGCGTTGCCGCGGAAAAGTAAAGCGCAAAAGCTCTTTCGATTTCCCCCCAGACTGCGCATCTGAGGCTTCATACACAATCAGGTCATTGCCTTCGCTCTGCGCCGGAAAATATCCGTAGACTACCTTCGGCTCAAAAAGACCGCTCGCTATGACCCCTTCCTGCAACTGCTGCTTGATCGGCCGGAACTTCTGCTCCACTAAGCGCAGGTAGTCCTCCTGTGACGCTGTCTTCAATTGCCACTGATTTTTGAACAGGGCCGTGTCATTGATGTATTGAAAGACTTCCCGCAGGTCGAAATCTTTCTTTACCCGCACGCCCAAAAAAGGCGGAGTCGGAATATTCGGAGCGTCTCCAACCACGGGGCTGCGCTCGGCAAATACCGGTCCACTTTCCTCGTCAACCACGGCGGCCTTCGCATATTCCTTTACAGTGCGTCCTTCGCGCAGGCGGTTTTCCTTCTTGCCATCGGATGTGGAAAGGTCTTCCATGATGTGCAGCCCGGAGAAGGCATCGTCGGCGTAGAAGACGCCATTGGAGTATTCGCGGCGCAGATCGTCCTCAACGTACTTGCGGGTGAGCGCAGCACCGCCGCAGATCACGGGGAACTCCAGGTTCTGCCGTTGCAGGTCCTGAATGACGTACTTCATCTCCAGGGTTGATTTCACCAGCAGGCCGCTAAGGCCGATCGCGTCAGCTTTGTGCTCCTGCGCAGCCTTGATAATGGTGTCACCAGGCTGCTTGATACCAAGATTGACCACCCGGAAACCGTTGTTGGTCAGAATGATGTCCACCAGGTTCTTGCCGATATCGTGCACGTCACCCTTCACGGTCGCGAGGACAATGGTTCCCTTCTGCGAACCGGCCTTCTTCTCCATCTTGGGTTCGAGATAGGCGACGGCTTGCTTCATCACGCCAGCCGAGTCGAGGACTGATGGCAGCTGCATTTTGCGTGCTCCAAACAGATCGCCAACGGTTTTCATGCCATCCAGCAGCACAGTGTTAATTAATTCGAGAGCTGAATATTGCACCAGAGCGTCTTCTAAAAGCTGCTCTAGCGTCTTCTTATAAGTCCCCTCGCCAACCGATTTCTCACCATTAATGATGGCAAACTTCAACTTATCCTCGACCGAAAGCGTTTCCACGTGAGCGGTCGTCGTAGCCTGCGTCTTCCCTTTCGATCCGGCAAAATGCTGCATGTAAACCTGCAGCGGATCGCCGTTGCTCTCGTCACGGTAGATCAGCTTGCGCGCAAGTTCGACTTCCTCATGCGGAATCTTGTAGAGAGGATAAACCTTGGTGTAGTTGACGATGGCCATGTCGAGGCCATGGTCGACGGCCTCATGCATGAAGACCGAATTCAGCACGCGACGCGGATAAACATCAAGACCGAACGAAATATTGCTGACGCCAAGAATAGTTTTAACGTCAGGCAGATCGTGCTTGATCTGCTTGATGGCGTTCAGAGTTTCGATGCCCGCCGTCCGATACTCCTCTTGCCCGGTAGAAATCGGTAGCGTCAGCGCGTCGAAAATCAGGTCAACAGGGCGAATGCCGTACTTATTCACCGCGAGGTCATAGATTCGCTTTGCGATCGCAGTCTTCTTCTCTGCCGTCAGGGCCATCCCATCTTCGTCGATGGTCAGCGCGATAACCGCAGCTCCGTAGCGCTTCGCCATGGGAAGAACTTTCGACGTACGCTTCTCGCCATCTTCGAGGTTGATGGAGTTGATAATTGCCTTGCCCGGAATGCGTTTGAGCGCCTCTTCCACAACATCGGCTTCCGTCGAGTCGACCAGGATCGGCGCGGGCACACGGGTAGCAATCTTTTCCAGAATCGAGGTGATGTAGCCCTTCTCGTCTTCGCCCACAATGGCGCAGCAGAGATCGAGCATGTGCGACCCGTCGTTCACCAGTTTTTTCGCCAGCGTGAGAATGTCGTCGTACTTCTTGCCACGTACCAGGTTGCGGAAGTGCTCGACCCGCGTGGTGGTGTTCATCTCCTCGGCCACAATCAGTGGTTTCGGGTCGAGATCGAGGGGCACAGAAGTATAGGCGCTGGATGCTGCAGCGGTCGGCTTAACATCCCGTTTGGCCGGTTCGATTCCGGAAACGGCGTCGACGACGGCTTTCAAATGCTCTGGCGTAGTGCCGCAACAGCCCCCGACGATGCGAATGCCGTAGTCCTGAACGAAATGCTTGTGGTACTCAGCCAGTTCTTTCGGCGTAAGCTTGAAAACCGCGACGCCACCTTCGTTCACCGGTAATCCCGCATTTGGGAGAACCGATACTTCCTTCGACGAGTAAAGTCCGAGGTACCGGACAGCGTCGTTCATTTCCTTAGGTCCAGTGGCGCAGTTTATTCCGATGATATCGACATCAAGTGGTTCGAGCGAAGTGAGTGCGGCTCCGATTTCCGTGCCCAGAAGCATCGTTCCTGACTGATCCTGCAACGTGACCTGTACCGTCACGGGCAGACGCTTTCCGGATTTGCGCAGAGCCTCCAGTACACCAATAGTGGCGATTTTGGCCTGTAGCAGGTCTTGACAGGTCTCCACCAATAGAACATCTACGCCGCCTTCGATCAACGCCAGCGCCTGCTCTTCAAAAGCGGCAAACATGTCGTCGAAAGAGATGTTGCCGAGCGAAGGCAGCTTGGTCGACGGGCCGAGTGATCCCGCTACAAATCTCGGCTTATCCGGCGTCGAAAACTGCTGAGCAACTTCCCTGGCCAGTTGGGCTGCTTTGACATTGATCTCATGCACACGATCGGCAAGGTCAAACTCAGCGAGCACGATCCGGGTCCCGCCGAAAGTATTGGTCTCGACGATATCGCAGCCGACCTTGAAAAAGTCGGCGTGGATGTCACGAATAATATCCGGACGGCTCAGGACCAGCACTTCGCTGCAATTTTCTTTGCCCCAGTAGTCATCCAGCGTAGGATTTCGCTTGTGGATATTCGTGCCCATGGCGCCGTCGTAGACGATGACGCGCTCGCGAACGGATTGTAGAAAGTTAGCCATTAAAACCTTGCCCTTGGTCGTTTACCTCTCGTCGTTCGTTAAAAACTCCCAGACACAGAATGTCAGAAGGAGACCAACGGCGTTGGCCGACGACCAACGACCTCCTATATACAAAACGCCGGCCCGCGGGGACCGGCGTCTGGTCGTGTAATAATCCTTGACTCAACTGCCCGGCACCATCGCCGTCGGCGCTCCGCCTGCCACCTCTGCCGAATTGAAAACCTGGTTCGCTCCCATGTGTGCTGGCCGGGGGGCCAGCATCTGCTCCTTGCGATACACCAGATTGCTCGCGTTGAATGTCGCGAGCTCGAACCCGTGTCCATGGGTGATAGCGTCGGTCGGACAGGCCTCGACGCAGTATCCGCAGAAAATGCAGCGGTTGTAGTCGATGTTGTAAACCTTGGCGTAGCGCTCGGCGCCGCTTACGCGATGCTGCTCAGTATTCTCAGCCGCTTCGATGTAAATGCAATTTGAAGGGCAAGCCGCCGCGCACAGGAAGCAGGCCACACACTTTTCCAACCCATTTTCATCGCGCTGCAACACGTGAACCCCGCGAAACCGCTCCTGAAACTTGGCGCCGCGAAGCGGCCCCGGACCGTCGGGATAGTTCTCCACCTGGGTGGGCTCAAACATCTCTCGGAAGGTAATGCTCATGCCCTTCGCGATGGCGGCAATGTTCTTCAATACTTCCATGCATCTCTAGTATAGCAAGCGTATTGCGACTGGGCACGTGGGGCACGCACTTACCTTCGGATGGCATCAAACCAGCCGCACCAATCGAATTGCTAAAATAATGGTCGGAAATGGCAAATCATAGAAAGACTCTGCTGTTTCTGTACCAATCCGTTCTTACGATTGCGCTTGCCTACGGCACGACTGTGCCGCCAACCCTCACCATCGCCCCGGATCATGTGGATTTCGGCAACCAAGCTGTCGGATCCAGCGGTTCACCCACGAAGATCACCCTGACCAATGCATCGACCGTGGCAATTGGAATCCGCGACATCACCGCCTCGGGCATCGATTTCAATGAGACCAATGACTGCCCGCACAGTCTCGATCCCGGCAAAGCCTGCATAGTTACGATTACTTTCACCCCTGCGACCACTGGCCCGCGGCTTGGAACCCTGAGCATTTCAGATTCAACCGGCATTCCGCGTTTTGTAACTCTGTCCGGCAACGGTCAATAACACTAGGCAATCCCCAGCACCTGATTAAAGAAACCGATTAGATATTTCCAGACCAGGTAATAAGCAATGACTCCGCAGGGCAGTACAATCGCAAAGAACGTGTACGGAATACTGAAACTTTGAAAGTACAGGACCCCTTGCGCTTGCAGCGAGAGAATTCCCAAAGTCTTTCCCACAAAATAGCCGCTGGGCATGAGAATCAATGGCAAAATCGCCCCGTGAAAACCGATCGGCAAATGGCGATGCGGCCCGAGCCACAGGTGAAACATGTTCCACAGGCCGAAAAGGCTCGGAACAACGCCCATGGGAAAAACCATCGCGAGTTCGATGGGTATCGGAACGTGACATCCAAAGCGGGCGATTACAAATCCTGTCAGGAGCAGCACCAGGACAACCGTCGGCACAACAATCCCTGCCATGTACGCGCGAAGATAAGGATGCAGATTCATATGTAACCTCCATTTACAAGTGATAGAGAATTACCGGGATCGCGCTCGGCATAAGGCAAAGGCAGAGCACGAGGGCAGCCAGCAACGCCCAGTCGAACCAGGGCATGGTTACCGGATGTGGTTGCAGCCGGGAAAACATCTGCGGCCACAGATCACGGCCGAGACCACCGTTCACCGGCTTCAAACTTTGCTTTAGTAGTTCACGCATTTTCACTTCTTGGTTATCTGTCATGGCTCGATACCTTGTTTCTTTAAATCCTTTCTCAGGAGTCGCAACGCGCGAAAAACCCGCAACTTGGTAGCCCCGACTGAAATGCGGAGGGCATCAGCGATCTCCTTGTAAGGCTCTTCCTCGACAAGCGCCAGGACGGCCACGACGCGAAGCTTCGCCGGCAAGCGGGCGAAAGCCGTTCGGGTTCGATCCCGGATGTCGCGCTGAACGGCAGAATCCGGATTAGCCTGCACCGGTAGATCCTCTGGAAGATCAATTGTCGGGCGATAGGTCTTCAGATAATCCAGGGCAGCGTTCGTCGCGATTCTCCTCGCCCACGAGCCAAAGCCGCGTTTCGGATCAAATCGAGCGTGGGCTTTGTGGATACGCCAAAACGTCTCGATAGTCAGATCTTCGGCGATGCCACGATCGCGCACGATTCGCACCGTCCAACGGAAGACTTCGCCCTGATAATCGCGGAAGAGAGTTTCAAAAGCATTGATATTTCCGCAGGCGAAGTTTCGTAACAGCTCCGCTGGCTGATCGAGGACTTCCATTTGATCTACCTATATACGCTTACGGTGGGGCGGGGAGAAAGGTTACAAGAAAGTTCGAGGGCGTGGGCGCCATCGCAGCACCTGTTGGCTCTACGCGTTTATCTTGCGCTCTCCAGCACACCGGCGGAGCGTTTCAGGGCTTCTGTCAACGCCGCCAATTGCTGGCGAGTGGTTTCCAGGTCGTGCTTGTCGATCGATTCATTGATCCCAGGAATCACAACCGCCGCGTAACCCGTATAGCGACCAGGGGCATAGATGGGATGGTGGAACCATGTGCGCCCCGGCAAGCCTTCGGGGATCAGCAAAGCCCTCTCGGCTTGGCGCAGCTTCTCATTGAGGGCAGCCGTGTCTCCTGAACCGTTGCGCTGCCTGTTGAGAATCTTGACCCCGGCTTGCTCAAACTGGGCTGCTGCACGAATCGCGTCGGTAAAGTTGGGTGACTTGGCGCCAAATTCGCCGTCAGATTTCTTCTTGGCCGCTTGAATATAGTCTGCTACTTCTTTCCCGTACTCTTCGTAGTCGTACGGGAGTACATCAGCTTGCGACATGCGGATCACTTCGACGCCAAGCATGCGGGCCATCTGCTGTTCGTAGAGAAAATCGGGATCGGCGAATTTCTTAAACCAGGTGAAGTTGTCGAAAGCCGAGTGGTACACACCATACGCGCCGGTAGAAGACATATCAGCCGAAGGCACGCCCAAGTGTTGCAGGAAGACAGTGTAATCAGAACCGCTGCCGAGATCCCCGACGGAGACGTCGGTCTTCACCTGCGCCGCGGGTTGCCGCTTCATCTCGCCAATAAAATCGGTGGGATTCTGCGTCTGGCTGGCTGACGGTGCTTGCTTCCAAACATCGTAAACGGTGCCGCCCTTCGGGCTCGAGACAGCTTTCGCTACGTCGCGAATGAATTGTTTCAAGCTCGGGACCGCCGATGCGCCGAACTTGGCGCCCGAAACAGCTACATCGAGATTGAAATACGCATCGGCATTGGCGAGTTCCTTCTCGTGCTGCTCGCCCCATTCGGTCGAGCCCATCAGCCCTTCCTCTTCCGCGTCCCAGCTCGCGAAAACAATGGTGCGTCGCGGTCGCCAGCCTGTCTTCAGCAAGTCGCCAATGCCGTGTACCGCCTCCAGCATCGCGGCAGTCCCGCTATTCGGGTCGACTGCGCCGTAGACCCAGGCATCGCGATGGTTGCCGCTCACTACTAATTCGTTAGGGAACTCTTTGCCCGGAATGCGGCCAGTCACGTCCCAAATGGTGCGCCAGTGATAGTCCTGTTTGAGGTGCATCTTGACCTTCACCGGCCCTGGACCAACGTGGTATGTAAACGGAAGTGACCCTTGCCACTCGCGCGGCGAGTCCGGACCGCCCAGGTGCTCCAGGATCGGCCACGCATCAGCATAAGAAAGGGGAGTAACCGGAATCTTGCAGAGCTGAGCCGAATTTTCCGGAGCGATGCGCTTCTCATCCGGTAGCGAAGCGAGCGACGCCACTCCAGGTGTAGTGGGATCGCCCGGATACTCGAACATGAACCCGATTGATCCGCGTTGCACGCCGGTGTCCGGTTTCCACGGCCCGACGGGGTATTTGTCGCCGCGACGCCAGCCATCGTCAAACGGGTCGGAATAAATAATGACGCCCGCCGCGCCGTGCTCCTGCGAAACCAGCGCCTTCACGCCTCGAAAATTCTCTCCGTAACGAACGATAATAATCTTGCCTTTTACATCGACATTAAGCTGTTTAAGCTTCTCGAAATCGGCGGGAGTGCCATAGTTGGCGTAAACAACATCGGCTTCTGCATCTCCGGAAGGCGACATGTTGTTAAAGGGCATAACAACGCGCGGATCGTCGGCGAGCGGATCGCCGTCCACGTGTTCGCGAGTGGGCCCATGCATGTGGACGTCGGCGGGAGCAGTAATGTCAACGCTGATTTCAGACGGCGTATTGAACCAGACGCGGTATTCGGTGACGTCGGTCTCAAGGCCGGCATCGCGAAACTTCTGCGCAACATAGTCGACCGTGGCTTTGTCTTCCGGAGTTCCAGCGATGTGCGGGGCCTGCGTCAAGGTGCGGAGATGCTGCTCTGCCAGCTTGGGGTCGGGCACGGCCAGAAACTGCTTCTCGAGCGCGGTTTCAGCTGGCGAATCGCGGAAGCCAAAAATGCTGACGGCGTCTTTGTCGGTGGAAGCTGCGTCACCCTGTCGAATACCAATAGCTAAAAAGAGGAAGAATGAGACGCACAGCGCTGACAGAACTTTCATCGAGCTCCTGATGTCGGCGATGACCCCAACCGGAATCACTGCCATGGTAAACCAAAACCAGTAAAACCATAACCGACGGGACGTAATCTTCACGGGATACACTTGTACTATGCCCGCCACCAATGCTACCCAGCGTTTCTCCTCGCGAGTGGAGAACTACGTTCGCTATCGTCCCGGATATCCAAACGAAATCGTCAACCTTCTAAAAAATGAATGTGGCCTCGATCCAGGTTGGACGATCGCTGACATCGCATCCGGAACCGGGATCTTTACCCGCCTGCTGCTCGAAAATGACAATCGCGTGCTGGGGGTCGAACCTAATGTCGACATGCGCCACGCCGGCGAAGAGTATCTGAAGCAGTATCCCAAGTTCAGCAGCGTGGCCGGAACCGCGGAGGCGACGAGCCTGCCGAACCGATCCGTTGATCTGGTCACGGCAGCGCAGGCAGCCCATTGGTTCGATCGTCCGAAGGCTCGCCAGGAGTTTGTACGTATTCTCAAACCTGATGGCTGGGTCGCTTTGATCTGGAACGAGCGGCTCACGGACGGCTCTCCATTCCTGCGTGATTACGAGAAACTGCTGGCGACCTACGGCACCGACTACCAGGAAGTGCGGCACGAGCGCACCACACATGAGATCGCAGAATTTTTCGCGCCCTCGCCGTTCAAATCGCGTGAGTTGCCCAACCGCCAGGAGTTTGACTACGAGGGCATTGAGGGCCGCCTGCTGTCATCGTCTTACACGCCCCAGCCAGACGATGCGAAATACGCACCCATGTTGCGAGAGCTGCAACGAATCTTCGACGCCTATAAAGAAGATGGCAACGTCACAATCGAATATGCGACGCGAGTTTTCTTTGGGCAGATTACCTAGAAAAGCTTTAACCACATAGGTCACTGAGGAACACAGGCATGAGCGACAAAAGCTTTCATATGACGCCGGAAGAATTCCGTCGTCATGGACACGAAGTCGTCGACTGGATCG
>Ga0335069_10013587_pt1 | contig 11427 bp, 9 predicted proteins | sample Lox_Sample_11_FD_206714 | JGI IMG/M metagenome (GOLD analysis project Ga0335069, IMG submission 206714) | Soil microbial communities from Loxahatchee National Wildlife Refuge, Florida, United States - Lox_Sample_1.1 | ecosystem: Environmental > Terrestrial > Soil > Wetlands | place: USA: Florida... | reverse complement strand
ACGCCGTGGGGTCGGCGCCGGCCGGCGGTAGCCCGCGGCTGGCCGACACGCGCGTCCAGCGCGTGCTGTGGGTGCTCTGGCCGGCGTTCCTCGTTGCGGCGGTCGCCGAGCTCATTTTCTTCGCGTTCGTCGATCCTTCCGACCTGCACATCTTCGGCGTGCCGCTCGATGCGCCGCGCTTGCCCGTCTATACGTTGGGGTTTTTCGCGTTCTGGGCGCTTTGTGCCGCGTCCGGGGCGCTCACGGTCTTCCTGCAGCGTTCGCCGTTCGAGGTCAACCGGTGCCCGCTCGTGGCCGAGGATCGTCCCGCCGGGTGCCCGAAGCGGGGCGAGGCGGACGCCTGCGACAACTGCGCGCCGGGCTAGGCAGACACCGTCTTGTAGACGCCGCAGCCGACGACAAGCTGATCGTCGAGCGGGCGGATGTAGGACATCTTCGGCGCCGCAACCCGGGTCAGCGGATTGACGATCTCGTATTCGACCCAGCCGCCTCCCTCGGCGGCGCGGGCGAATGCGTCGGCGACCATGCGTTCGCCGCTCGAGCCGATCGCCTCGACGATCGACGTCCCGACCTTGTCCGGCCGCCCGCCGAACGCGCGGTAACTGCCACTGCGATCGATCGCGAAAACGTAGAGATCGCGATCGTGGAATTCGCGCGCCGGGTTCGTGTAGGCCGAGAGCGCGCCGGCCACGCCGGCGCGGCGCGCCTCCTCGATCGCGCGATCGATCAGCGCCATCGCCTCGTAGGCGGTGCCTTGCCGCAGCCGGAATCCGCGGACGCTCGACTCGAGCGTGTCCGCGCGCTCGCCCAGTTCGCGCGCGAGGCGCGTCGCCTGCTCGACCATGCTCGCGTTGTGTTGCGTCAGGCCGTCGAGTTCGGCGACGACGCCGGTGATCTGCTTCAGGCCGGCGCTCTGCGAAGCCGACTCCGCGGCGATCGCCTGCATCTGCTGGGCCATGGCACGAATGCCGCCGACAATGGACTCCAGCGTCGCATTGACGCCGCGTATGCGCTGCGCGCCCTCGGCGACCTCGCCCATCGAGGCGTCGATCAGTGCCTTGATCTCGCGCGCCGCTTCCCCGCTGCGACGCGCCAGCGTCCGGACCTCCGAAGCGACGACGGCGAAACCGCGGCCCTGTTCGCCGGCGCGCGCCGCTTCCACGGCGGCGTTCAGCGCCAGGATGTTCGTCTGGAATGCGATGCCATCAATCAGGCTGACGATCTCGCTCACGCGGCGCGACGACTGCTCGATGCCGTCCATCCGCGCGACGGCTTCGCGCATCGCCTGCGCGCCCTGTTCCGCGAGGCCACTGAGGCCGCGCGCCTGCTGCTCGGCCTGCTGCGCCGCTTCGTCGTTGGCGTGGACGGTCCTGGCGATGTCCTGCACGCTGGAGGATGTCTCCTCGAGGCTCGCGGCCTGCTGTTCGGTGCGGCGCGACAGTTCCACGTTGTCGCGCGTCAGCGTCTCGGCCGTTTGCCGGACGAGCGCCGACATCGTGTTGATGTTCGCGACCGTCGCGGAGAGATTGACGTTGATCGCCTCGATCTCCTGGCCGATGAGGGCGAGTTCGTCGCGACCCTGGAGGTCGATCTTCCGTGTCAGGTCGCCCGAGACCATGGCCCGCGTTGCCTGCATCACCACACCGGAGGTGCGCGCGATCGTCCGATGCACGGCGATGGCGAGCCAGGTCGCGGCGCCGGCGCCGGCGACGATCGCGACCGCCGCGCATCGCAGGAACATCGGCGCGACGCCCGCAGCGCCGGGCGGCGTGCCGAGTGACAGGAACCCGAGCAACGCAGCGCCGGCGAGCGACGGCGTGGCGACCGCCAGCAACAGCAGGGTCACCTTGGCCTTCAGCGTCAGCTCGCGCGCCCTCGAGGCGCGCTGGCGCGGCTCCGCGATACGGGCGCCTGCTGGCGCCTTGCCGGACGGGTGCTGGTTCATGGCGGCGGAAGTCGGAAACCGGGGTACCGGGGTTCGAGCAGGATAGGCGAGCGGCGCGGCTGCGCGATGCGCGAAAAGCGGGGTTTATCCGACGCAGAGGTGCCGCTGCGAGTCGTCAGCAAGCCGCGCCGAGGGGGCGCAGGGAAGGCGCCGGGGGGAAACCCTGGTCGCGGCGCCAGGGCGGAGCAGGGGGCGGGACGCGCGCTGCGCCGACGGTCAGCAGGTCGCCGCGCCGCGCTCCTGTCCGCTGACGAGCGCACGCAGGCCGTCGGTATCGATGATGCGGACGTGCTTCTGGTTGACTTCGAGGAGGCCGTCCTGCGCGAATCGCGACATCACGCGGCTCACGGTCTCCAGCTTCAAGCCCAGGAAGCTGCCGATCTCGGCTCGCGTCATTCGCAGCACGAACTCGGTTCGGGAATAGCCTCGCGCCTCGAAGCGCTGCGAGAGGTTGAGCAGGAAGGCGGCGAGGCGTTCCTCCGCGTGCATGCTGCCGAGCAGCAGCATCACGCCGTGCTCGCGGACGATCTCGCGACTCATGACCTGGTGGAAATGGCGCCGCAGGACCGGCAGGGAGTCCGCGACCTCCTCGAGCCGGTCGTAGGGGATCACGCAGACCTCGGTATCCTCGAGGGCCACCGCATCGCAGGTGTGCGACTCGTTGCTGATGCCGTCCATCCCGACGATCTCGCCGGCCATGTGGAAGCCGGTGACCTGCTCGCGACCGTCATTGGACATCACGAGGCTTTTCAGGAATCCGAAGCGAACCGCGTACATCGACTCGAAGTGGTCGCCGGAACGGAACAGCGCGTCACCCCGCTTGACGCGCATCCGCGTCGATACGAGCTGCTCGACCTTCTCCAGCTCGTTCATCGACAGGCCGACAGGCAAGCACAGCTCGCGCAGGTTGCAGTTGGCGCACGCGACCCTGAGCTGCGAGATGTTGTAGTTTGGCGCGTTCACGTTGGTTCCCCTGCCTGCAACCCGCTCGTCGCATCGCGCATCTTGGGTTTGCGACCCGCCGGGAGGCGTCGCCCGCGGCTCGTCACGGCTTGACCGCGGTCAAGGGCCTCTCCTTCCACAACAGAATAATAGTGCTTCTTAAGCGGGCGTGCCGATGGCGTGGATCCGTTCGAGAGTGATATCCACAACATAATCAGGGGAAAGCGATGCCCAATGCGATGACTGCGGAGGTAGCCGTTCCGCCGGCGGAGATGCTGAAGCGCTTCGACGTGCCTGGGCCGCGCTATACGTCGTACCCGACGGCCGACCGCTTCGTCGACGCCTTCGACGCCGCGGCCTATGGCGCATGGCTCGCGCGGCGCAGCGACGGGCCCGCGCCACCGCTTTCGTTGTACGTCCATCTGCCGTTCTGCAGCTCGATCTGCTACTACTGCGGCTGCAACAAGGTGATCACGCGCGACCAGAGTCGCGCCGCGGAGTACCTGGACTACCTGGCCAAGGAAGTCGCCCTCGTGGCCGACAGCCTCGGGCAGCCGCAGCCGGTCGAGCAGCTGCACCTGGGCGGCGGCACGCCGACATTCCTGACCGACGACGAGCTCAGGCGGCTGAAGGACATTCTTCAGGCGCGGTTCCCGATCGCGCCCAAGGGCGAGTTCGGCGTCGAGGTCGATCCGCGGTCCGCGCCCGCCAGCAAGATCCGAACGCTGGCCGGCCTCGGCTTCAATCGCGTCTCGGTGGGCGTCCAGGATTTCGACCCCGGTGTCCAGGCCGCGGTGAACCGGATCCAGGGATTCGACCTGACCCGTTCGACGATCGAAGCGGCTCGGGTCGCCGGAATCCGCTCCGTCAACCTGGACCTCATCTACGGGCTGCCGCGGCAGAGCCGCGAGACCTTCGCGCGGACGATCGACCGCGTCCTGGAGCTCGATCCGGACCGCATTGCGCTGTACAACTACGCGCACCTGCCGGAGCGATTCAAGCCGCAGCGGCGCATCGAGGCCGCCGAATTGCCGTCGCCCGAGGAGAAGCTCGGCATCATGATGGACGCGATCGCGCGCCTGAGCGCGGCCGGCTATCGCTACATCGGGATGGACCACTTCGCGAAGTCCGGCGACGACCTGGCGCGGGCGCAGGAACAGGGCCGCCTGCACCGGAACTTCCAGGGCTACAGCACGCGGCCCGACTGCGACCTGATCGGGCTCGGCGTCTCGGCGATCAGCAAGATCGGGCCGACGTATGCGCAGAACGTCCGGGAACTGGACGAGTACTACGACCGCCTGCGCAACGGGATGCTGCCGACGGCGCGCGGCGTCCTGCTGGATCGCGACGACCTTGTCCGGCGTGCCGTCGTGATGTCGCTGATGTGCCACTTCGAGGTCTCGCGCGAGGCGATCGAGACGTCCCACCTGCTGCGTTTCGACGAATACTTCAAGCGCGAGATGGGCGAGCTGCGCCAGTTCGAGGAGGCAGGGCTCGTCGAGGTCACGCGCGACTGGATCACCGTCTCGCCGCTCGGGCGGCTGCTGGTGCGCCCGATCGCGATGGTCTTCGACAGCTACCTGCGGCAGGACGAGCGGATCCGGCGCTACTCGCGCGTCGTATAGTGCTGCGCGGGCGCGCGCTTGCGCGTCCGCGCAACCCATGATCACCCTTCCCGCTCCCGAGATCGCCGCATTCGCCTTGTCCGCGCTGGGCGGGCTTCACTGCGCCGGCATGTGCGGCGGGTTCATCGGCGCGTTGCAACTGCATCGGCCGGCGTCGATTCCGGTCGCGCGCTGGGCCGCGGCCTACCACGTCGGCCGCATCGCGAGCTACGCGACGGCCGGCGCGCTCGCCGGCGCCCTGGGCGAATCCCTCTTCGCGACACGCCTGCTGCCGCTGCAGGTCCTGCTGCTGGCCGCCGGCGGACTGATGCTGCTGCTGATCGGGGCGTCGATGTTCTCGCGCGCGACCGGCTGGCTGCGGCGGCTGGAGCCGGCCGGCGTCTGGCTGTGGCTGCGCCTGCAACCCGTCGCGCGTCGGGTCTATCCGCCACGCTCGACGCGCCAGGCGCTGCTGGCCGGTCTCGCCTGGGGCTGGATTCCCTGTGGCATGGTCTACGCCGCGCTGCCGCTTGCGCTGGTCGCCGGCGGGCCGCTTCGCGGCGCGAGCGTCATGGGCGCTTTCGGCATCGGCACGCTGCCGGCGCTCGTGCTCGTCGACTCGGTCGCGGCTCGCTGGCGCGCGGGCGGCGAGCCCCGCGCGGCCGGAATCGGCCGCATCCTGCGCCCGCTCGCCGGCGTGCTGATCGTCGTCTTCGGCCTGTCGTCGCTGGCGCACGCGGCGCAGGTCGCTGGCGCGCGGTCGGCACTGCTCGGGTCGCTCGCCTCGATCTGCCACCACCGCGCTGCCGCGTTGCCCTGAACACGGCGGCAAGGCGCCGCGACGCCGAGGCCGGTGTCGCTATCATCCGAGGTTGTCTCCGAACGCGACACGCCGGATCGAACATGAAGAGCGCCGAGATTCGCCAGCAGTTCCTGAGGTTCTTCGAACAGAACGGCCACACGATCGTGCGCGCGTCGTCGCTGGTGCCCGCCAACGACCCGACGCTGCTGTTCGTCAACTCCGGGATGGTCCAGTTCAAGGACGTCTTCACCGGGCGCGAGCAGCGCGCGTACAAGCGCGCGACGACGGCGCAGAAGTCGCTGCGTGCCGGCGGCAAGCACAACGACCTCGAGAACGTCGGCTACACGGCGCGGCACCACACGTTCTTCGAGATGCTGGGCAACTTCAGTTTCGGCGACTACTTCAAGCGCGATGCCGCCCGTTTCGCGTGGCGCCTGCTCACCGAGGTCTACAAGCTGCCCGCCGACAAGCTGTGGACCACGGTCTACGTCGACGACGACGAGGCCTACGACATCTGGACGAAGGAGATCGGCGTGCCGCCGGAGCGCTGCGTGCGCATCGGCGACAAGCCCGGGCAGCCGCCGTACACGTCGGACAACTTCTGGCAGATGGCCGATACCGGGCCGTGCGGGCCGTGCAGCGAGATCTTCTACGACCACGGCCCCGAGGTCGCGGGCGGCCCGCCGGGGTCGCCGGACGCCGACGGCGATCGCTACATCGAGATCTGGAACCTCGTCTTCATGCAGTTCGACCGCGACGCGGAGGGGCGCCTGACGCCGCTGCCGAAGCCGTGCGTCGACACCGGGATGGGCCTGGAGCGGCTCGCCGCGGTGCTGCAGCACGTCCACAGCAACTACGACATCGATCTCTTCCGCCACCTGATCGCGGCGGCGGCGCGCGAGACCGGCTGCAGCGATCTCGCGAATAATTCGCTGAAGGTGATTGCGGACCATGTTCGCGCGTGCGGCTTCCTGATCGCCGACGGTGTGATTCCCGGCAACGAAGGCCGCGGCTACGTGTTGCGCCGGATCATCCGGCGCGCCCTTCGGCACGGCTACATGCTCGGCCGCCACGAGCCGTTCTTCCACCGCGTCGTTGCCGCACTCGTCGCGGAGATGGGCGACGCCTATCCCGAACTCCGGGAGCAGCAGGGGCGCATCGAAGGCGTGCTGAAGCAGGAGGAGGAGCGCTTCGGCGAGACGCTGGAACACGGGATGAAGATCCTCGAGGCGGCGCTCGGCCAGATGCAGCCGGGCGACGCGCGGATGCTCGACGGGGAAACCGTGTTCCTGCTTTACGACACGTACGGGTTCCCGGTCGACCTGACGGCGGACATCTGCCGCGAGCGTGGCGTCGCCGTCGACATCGCCGGCTTCGAGCAGGCGATGGAGCGGCAGCGCGACCAGGCGCGCGCCGCCGGCAAGTTCCGCGGTGGCGCCACCGTCGACTATGCCGGCGAGCGGACCCGATTCGTCGGGTATGACGCGATGCAGGCCGACGCGCGCGTCGTCGGGCTTTACGTCGACGGCACGCCCGTGAGCGAGGCGCGCGTCGGCCAGAAGGTGATCGTTGTGCTGGACACGACGCCGTTCTACGCGGAATCCGGCGGCCAGGTCGGCGACACCGGCGAGATCTCCGGGCCCGGCGGCACGTTGCGGGTCGGCGACACGCAGAAGATCCAGGCCGACGTCGTCGGGCATCACGGCGAGATCGTCGCCGGTTCGATCGAGTTCGGCGACCGGGTCGTCGCCCGCGTCGACGCGGCGCGCCGCACCCGCTCGATGCTGAACCATTCGGCGACGCACTTGATGCACGCCGCATTGCGCAGCGTGCTCGGAACCCATGTGCAGCAGAAGGGCTCGCTGGTCGACGCCGATCGCACCCGTTTCGACTTCTCGCACGACAAGCCGCTCACCGCGGACGAGATCCGGCGCGTCGAGGACATGGTCAACGCCGCGATCCGGGCCAATGCGGCGGTGGCCGCCCGCGTGATGCGCTACGACGACGCGATTCGCGCCGGGGCGCTCGCGTTCTTCGGCGACAAGTATGGCGACGAGGTCCGCGTCGTCGGCATGGGCGAACATTCCACCGAACTGTGTGGCGGGACCCACGTGAGTCGCACCGGCGACATCGGACTGTTCAAGATCATCGCCGAGGGCGGAGTCGCCGCCGGCGTGCGCCGCGTCGAGGCGGTGACCGGGCCGGGCGCGCTCGCCTGGGTGCAGGGGCTCGATGCACAGCTTGCGGAAGTCGCCTCAGCGCTGCGCGCGCCGCAGGCCGAGGCGACGCATCGGGTGGCGCAGATCCTGGACCAGGTGAAGTCGCTCGAGAAGGAACTGGCGCGGCTGAAGGCGAAGATCGCCTCCAGCCAGGGCGACGACCTGGCGGCGCGGGCGGTCGAGATCAAGGGCGTCATGGTGCTCGCCGCGGCGCTCGAGGGAGCCGATGCGAAGGTGTTGCGCGACACCGTGGATCAGCTCAAGAACAAGTTGAAGACGGCCGCGATCGTGCTGGCTGCCGTCGGCGACGGCAAGGTCCAGCTGGCGGCCGGCGTCACGGCCGACTCGACGTCTCGCATCAAGGCCGGGGATCTGGTCAATTTCGTCGCGCAGCAGGTCGGCGGCAAGGGCGGCGGCCGCGCCGACTTGGCGATGGCCGGCGGCAACGACGCCGGGCGCCTTCCGGCCGCGCTCGAGAGCGTGCGGAGCTGGGCTGAAGAGCGACTCTGAGGCCGTCGTCCTGCCGACGCTTTTTCGCGATCGCTCGTCGCGCGAGCCGGCTAGTCCGCCCGCTGCCGGTCGTCGGGCACCCTCGGGTCCGCCACCCTCGGCGCACGGCACGCTTCGCACCAGATCGACGGTTCGGCCATCCACGCGCGCGCATCGGCGAGGCGCGCATGATTGACGACGGTGCCGTGGTCCTCGCAGACCGTCGCCCAGGCGCCCGCCTCGGTGCTCATCGAGGCCTGCGCCGCGTGGTAGAGACCGATGAGCGTCCCGGTGTCGCGGCTCCGCCGCTGCGTCACGCAACCGGGCACGCCATTGAAGGCGTAGGACTTGACGGCCTGAGGGTCCGGAATCATCCGCGAAGCGTAGCGCAGCGCGCCCGGCGTGGGCCGCGGCGATGCCGGACGTAGCCGGTGCCGCGCTTGCGCTAAATTCCCGCCCTGGAGGGATCGGGCGGCGGCGGCGGGTACCGCGTGCCCGAGGTTCGGGAGCGGCGATGAAAGTGTGCATTGTCGGCGCCGGCGCGATCGGCGGCTTCCTCGGGACCCGGCTCGCGGCGCGCACCGGTGCCGCGGTCAGCGCGCTGGCGCGCGGCGCAACCCTGGCCGCGTTGCAGCAGCACGGGTGGCGGATGCAAGAGCGCGGCTCGCTGCTGCGCGGGCCGGTTCGCGCCGCCGCTGCCGACGCGCGGCAACTGGGGGTGCAGGACATCGTCGTCGTCGCCGTGAAGGGGCCGGCGCTGCGCGAGGTCGCGGCGTTGATCGGCCCGCTGCTCGGCGACGAAACGATCGTCCTCCCGGCGATGAACGGCGTTCCCTGGTGGTTCGGCTATGGCGTCGAGGCGCTCGGCGGCGGCGCGCTGCAAAGCGTCGACCCGGGTGGCGCCATCGCCGCCGCGATACCGCAGCGACGCGTGATCGGCTGCGTCGTACACGCCAGCAGCGAGATGGCCGGCCCGGGGATCGTCGCGCACCGCGTCGGCCAGGGCCTGATCGTCGGCGAGCCGGACGGGACCGAATCGAAGCGCCTTCGCGCCGTCGCGTTGCTGCTGTCCGAGGCCGGATTCGACGTCACGACATCGACCGGCATCCGGCGCGACATCTGGTACAAGTTGTGGGGAAACCTGACGATGAATCCGATCTCCGCCATCACCGGGGCCACGATCGATCGCGTGCTGGACGACCCGCAGTTGCTGGAGTTCTGCACCGCCGCGATGGGCGAAGCGGCCGCGATCGGCGCCCGGATCGGCTGCGAAGTGGGCGAAAGCCCGGAGGATCGCCACCGGGTCACGCGCAAGCTGGGCGCCTTCAAGACGTCGATGCTGCAGGATGTCGAGGCCGGGCGCCCGATCGAGCTCGACGCCATCGTGACGTCGGTGCACGAAATCGGGCGTCGCGTGGGTGTGCCCACGCCGAACATCGACATCCTGCTCGGCCTGGCGCGGCTCTTCGGCCGCGTCCGCGGGCTGTATCCGGCCGCGGCGGCCTGACGCGATGCTGTCGACCCCGCACGACTTCATCGCGCTCGCCGAAGTGCGCGCCGATCCGCAGCGGCTGACGTTCATCTTCCGCCGCGACGAACTGCTCGTTCGCGACATCGACCTGGCGCTGCCGCCGCAGTCGCTGTGCAACGCGCTCGGCATCGCAGCGCGCCGCTGCTATCCGGTCGGGCTGCTCGACGGGCGCTATTGCGAGACGACCTGGGTCGGCCCGCACGCGGAACCGCCCGCCGGGTACGGCTTCATGACGCTGCGGCGGATGTTTGGCGCCACGGACGACCGGTTCCTGGCGGTCGCCGGCCGCGCCTACCAGGTGGCGGAGTGGGCCCGCACGCACCAGTACTGCGGCGCGTGCGCGACACCCATGGCGATGGTCGACGGCGAGCGTTGCCTGAAGTGCCCGACGTGCGGACACGCCGCCTATCCGCGAATTTCCCCGGCGATGATGGTCCTCGTTCGCCGCGGCGACGAAATCCTGCTGGCGCGCCACAGCCGCCTTCCGACAAGCCGATTCACCGCGCTCGCCGGATTCCTCGAGGCCGGCGAATCGATCGAGGAAGCGGTGCACCGCGAGGTCTTCGAGGAGGTCGGGCTCGTCGTCTCGGACCTCAAGTATTTCGGCAGCCAGTCGTGGCCGTTCCCGCATTCGCTGATGATCGCGTTCACGGCGGAATATGCGGGCGGCGAGATCGCCGTGGACCGCAACGAGATCAGCGAAGCGCGCTGGTTCGGGCCGAACGACGAGATCCCGCCGTTCCCGACGACCTTGTCGATTGCCGGCGAACTGATCGGCGCCCACCTGCCTCGGCGGCGCTAGCAGGCTGATGAAAAGCGTCGCGGGCTGGGCCGGTTTTCGTCCGAGGAGCGGACCTGTACGTGACGTACAGCGAGCGCCGCGGGACGAAAGACGGGACGCGCAGTAGCTATACAACAGCCTGCGAGAAGCAGCTATACAACAGCCTGCGAGAAGCAGGGCCTGGGAGGTCCCGGCGTGTTCGAGTCTGTCGGTCGAGCGGTGGCAAAGTACCTGGCGACGCCGATCGCGAAGCCGGGCGGCAACAGCGCCGACGCGCGCCTCGTGGCCGAGCTCCTGCAGCCCGGCGACGTGCTGCTGGTCGAAGGCAATACGCGGATGAGTTCCGCGATCAAGTACCTGACGCAGTCGATGTGGTCTCACTCCGCGCTGTTCGTCGGCCGGCGCCACGAGCTGCCATCGGTCGATGACGAGCCGGCGTCGCTCGTCGAGGCCGACGTGCTGGGCGGCGTGCGCGCGGTTCCGCTGTCCCGCTATGCGCCGTTCCGCGTCAGGATCTGTCGACCGGTGAATCTCACGGCGGAGGACCGCGAGCGCCTGATCCGCTTCGTCATTTCGCGGATCGGGCATCGCTACGACCTGAAGAACGTCTTCGACCTTGCCCGCTACCTGTTCCCGATGCCGCTGCCGGCGCGCTTGCGCCGGCGGATGATGGCCTTCGGCAGCGGCGATCCGACGCGCGCCATCTGCTCGACGCTGATCGCGCAGGCATTCGGCGCGGTCCGCTATCCGATCCTGCCGATCATCACGCGCAAGCACGATGGCAACCCGGCGCGCGAGGACCAGGTCCGCGAGCTCTGGCGCATCCGCCATCACAGCCTGTACGCGCCGCGCGACTTCGACATCTCGCCGTTCTTCGAGGTCGTGAAGCCGCGCATCGCAAACGCCTTCGACTACCGCCACGCGCCCTGGAGCGAGGGAAACACCGTCATCATGGGGGATTCGCCGGCGACCGACATCATGACGGTCATCGGAAACCACGACACGCGAGGTTGAGGCGCGCGCCGCCCCGCGGCTGGTCCACGCGCGCAAGGCGTGGGGTCGAAGGTGACAGTGGCCACCCTCTCCATGAACCATAGCTGATTTGTGGAGAGGG
>Ga0335069_10013585_pt1 | contig 11427 bp, 11 predicted proteins | sample Lox_Sample_11_FD_206714 | JGI IMG/M metagenome (GOLD analysis project Ga0335069, IMG submission 206714) | Soil microbial communities from Loxahatchee National Wildlife Refuge, Florida, United States - Lox_Sample_1.1 | ecosystem: Environmental > Terrestrial > Soil > Wetlands | place: USA... | reverse complement strand
AGGCAGCCATCGGGATGCGCAGCGGTATTGGCCTCGCGAAGAAATGTCGCTATCGCGAATGCATGGCGAACATCACGATGATCGAACCCACCACCAGCGTCGCGATGCCGATGACGATGCCGGCGACTGCCAGGCCGTAGCCATCTTGCCGAGTCCGCTTGACCTGATCGAGTGCGATCGCACCCAGCACGATGGCCACGATCGAGCCGATGCAGCAGAACACCCCGGTGAACGACGAGATGAGCGAGGCGATCGCCAACCCGTTCGTCCCAGGCTTCATTGCCTCCCGGTGCCCGTAGCCAGGCGGGTAATCGGGTGCGGGGTAGTAACCGCCCGAATAGGGAGCCGGCCCATAGCCGGAAGGCATCCCGCCAAATTGCGGCGGCCCGGGCTGGTAGGGCGGTGCGCCGTAACCGGGCGGTTGCTCGTATCCGGATGAAGGCTCGTATCCGGGTGGGGGACTGAATTGCGGTGGGTACGGCGCTGCATAGCCGGCTTGGTACTCCGTTGACGAAGCCGACGTTGGATACGCCGGGCCAGGGTATCCGGCCGGCGGCGATGCGGGCGGCTCCCAGGGAGCTGTCCAATCCGGCTGCGCGGGGGCCTCGCCGGCGGCGGGGGGCGACTTAGCCTCGTCGTCCTTCTCGCCGAAGCCAGCGCCGGGAGCTGTCATGCGTTCAACCTAGCCCATGCCCAGGTGGCGAAGGCCGCCCCTGATAGCCGGGTCGCGGCGCAGGACACATAGCTTTCCGCCGGTTTGCCGGACTGTCGCTGGATAGGGTATTAGGACCGGAGATGAGACGATCGCCAAGGCGGAGCAGAATGAGCACTGATGACTAATCCATTCCAGCCTGGGCAAGTTCCCGGCGCCGCGCCACCGGGCGCGGCGGGTGCCCGGCGCGGTGTGCCTTCCTTGCCGACCCCGCCCAAAGGCTGGCCAGTCGGGTCGTATCCCACTTACGCCGAGGCGCAGCGCGCCGTCGACTATCTATCCGAGCAACAATTCCCGGTGCAGCAGGTGACCATCGTGGGCGTCGATCTGATGCAGGTGGAGCGAGTCACCGGCCGACTGACGTGGGCCAAGGTACTGGGCGGCGGCGTGCTCAGCGGGGCCTGGCTGGGCTTATTCATCGGGTTGGTGCTCGGCTTCTTCAGCCCCAACCCATGGGCCGCGCTCGTCACTGGCCTGACCGCCGGTGTCTTCTTTGGACTGATCACCTCCGCCGTCCCGTACGCAATGGCGCGCGGCACAAGAGATTTCAGCTCGACGATGCAATTGGTGGCTGGGCGCTACGACGTACTCTGCGATCCGCAGAATGCGGAGAAGGCGCGGGATCTGTTGGCGCGCTTGGCGATTTGAGGCGTGCAGGACATAACTGGTGAGTCATCAGCGCGTACGCCGGGTAGCTGCCGTCGCGCTGACGAGCTTGACGATCGCATCGGCGCTGTCGGCGTGCGGTTCCAGCGCGAACGGGCTGGTGATCAGTTTCTACACACCGGCGGCCGACGGCGCGACGTTCACTGCGGTGGCCCAGAATTGCAGCAAGCAGTTCGGCGGCCGTTTCGCCGTTCAGCAGATCAGCCTGCCCAGAGCCCCGGGCGAGCAGCGATTGCAGTTGGCCCGACGGTTGACCGGTCACGACCGCACCTTGGACGTGATGGCGCTGGACGTGGTGTGGACCGCGGAGTTCGCCGAGGCGGGCTGGGTCCTGCCGTTAGCCGACGATCCCGCGGCGCAGGCCGAAAGCGATGCCACCGTCGATACCTTGCCGGGCCCACTTGCCGCCGCTCGTTGGAAGCACAAACTGTACGCCGCACCCGTCACAACCAATACCCAATTACTTTGGTACCGTGCGGATTTGCTGAGTGAACCGCCGCGAACCTGGGCCGGAATGGTGGCCGAAGCCGCCCGATTGCATGCCGCAGGCCAGCCCAGCTGGATCGCCATACAGGCCAACGAGGGAGAAGGTCTGGTGGTGTGGTTCAACACATTGCTAGTGAGCGGCGGCGGTCAGGTGCTCTCCGAGGACGGTCGCCAAGTTACCTTGACCGATACGCCCGCGCACCGCGCCGCCACCGTCAATGCGTTGCGAATCCTCAAGTCGGTGGCAACCGCCCCCGGCGCCGATCCATCGATCACCCGGACCGACGAAGGCACCGCTCGGTTGGCTCTGGAAGAGGGCAAGGCGGCGCTTGAAGTCAATTGGCCATACGTGCTGGCGTCGATGTTGCAGAACGCGGTCAAGGGTGGCGTTCCCTTCCTGCCGCTCAACCGAAATCCCCAGTTGGCGGGTAGCGTCAACGACGTCGGCACATTTGTGCCCAATGATGAGCAATTTCAGATCGCCTACGAGGCCAGCCAGAAAGTGTTCGGTTTCGCGCCCTATCCCGGTGTGGCTCCCGGCCGGCCGGCCAAGGTGACCATCGGCGGCGCGAATCTGGCGGTGGCCACCACCACCCGTCACCGCGCGGAGGCGTTCGAGGCCGTGCGATGCCTGCGGAGCCTGCAGCATCAGAAGTACATATCGATCGATGGCGGCCTGCCCCCGGTGCGCACGTCGCTGTATTCCGACCCGCAATTCCAGGCCAAGTACCCGATGTACACCGTTATTCGCCAGCAGCTCACCGATGCCGCAGTGCGTCCGGCAACGCCGGACTACCAGGCGGTGGCCATCCGGCTCGCCGCAACGCTGAGCCCCATCACCCAGATCGATCCGGAGCGGACCGCCGACGAGCTGACCAAGCAGGTGCAAAAGGCCATCGACGGGGAGGGGTTGTTGCCGTGACCGTTCCGGTGACGGTGGCCGAGGTCGGCGGCCGCCACGCGCTGGTCGCCGTGCACTCGCGCAGCCGAACCCGCCCGCCGGAACAGCGACTTGCGCTGCTCCTCGTCGCTCCGGCGGCGATTCTGATGCTGGCGGTGACCGCCTATCCGATCGGGTATGCGGTGTGGCTGAGCTTGCAGCGCAACAACTTTGCCACTCCGAATGACACCGCATTCATCGGTCTGGGCAATTACCTGACCATATTGACCGACCGGTACTGGTGGATCGCCCTGGCGGTGACACTGGGCATCACGGTCGTTTCGGTGTCGCTCGAGTTCGTGGTGGGGTTGGCGTTGGCGTTGGTGATGCACCGCACCATTTTCGCCAAAGGGCTGGTGCGTGCGGCAGTGCTCATCCCGTACGGAATTGTCACCGTGGTCGCCTCATACAGCTGGTACTACGCGTGGACACCGGGGACCGGCTATCTGGCCAACCTGCTGCCGCAAGGCTCACCAATTACCCAAGCGCCGCTGACCGCGCAAATCCCTTCGCTGGGCATCGTCGTCATCGCCGAGGTCTGGAAGACGACGCCGTTCATGGCACTGTTACTGCTCGCCGGGTTGGCGCTGGTTCCCGAGGATTTGCTGAAAGCCGCCCAAGTGGATGGCGCCGGCGCTTGGCGGCGGTTGACCAGAGTCATCCTGCCGATGATCAAGCCGGCCGTGGTGGTCGCGCTGCTGTTCCGGACGCTGGACGCTTTCCGCATCTTCGACAACATCTACGTACTGACAAACGGCGCCAACAATACCGACTCGGTGTCAATCCTGGGCTACGACAACCTGTTCAAGGGCTTCAATGTTGGGCTCGGCTCGGCGATCAGCGTGCTGATCTTTGTCTGTGCGGGCATCATCGCGCTGGTCTTCATCAAGGCGTTCGGCGCTGCGGCGCCCGGTGGTGATGTCGATGGCCGCTGAATTGGTGGGCGTTCGGCGCGCCACGATCTGGGCGGTCATCGACACCGTGGTCGTGGTGTATGCGCTTCTTCCGGTGCTGTGGATCCTGAGCCTCTCACTCAAACCGACGTCTACGGTCAAGGACGGCAAGCTGATCCCGTCGTCGGTGTCCTTGGACAACTATCGTGGCATCTTCCGGGGTGAATTTTTCAGTTCGGCGCTGATCAACTCCATTGGGATCGGCTTGATCACCACCGCGATTGCGGTCGTGCTCGGCGCGATGGCGGCTTACGCCATTGCGCGGCTGGACTTTCCGGGCAAGCGGCTGCTCATCGGTGCCACCCTGCTGGTCACCATGTTTCCGGCGATTTCGCTTGTCACGCCGCTGTTCAACATCGAACGCTTCATCGGTCTGTTCGACACCTGGCCGGGCCTCATTCTGCCCTACATCACGTTCGCTTTGCCCCTGGCCATCTACACCTTGTCGGCGTTCTTCCGTGAGATCCCATGGGATCTGGAGAAGGCGGCCAAAATGGACGGTGCCACACCGGCCCAGGCTTTCCGCAAGGTGATCGTCCCGCTGGCCGCACCCGGAGTGGTGACCGCCGCCATCCTGGTATTCATCTTCGCCTGGAACGACCTGCTGCTGGCGCTGTCTCTGACCGCCACCAAAGCCGCGATCACTGCCCCAGTGGCGATCGTGAACTTCAGTGGCAGTTCGCAGTTCGAGGAGCCAACCGGATCCATCGCGGCCGGTGCGATCGTGATTACGGTGCCGATCGTCGTTTTTGTTCTAATCTTCCAACGACGAATCGTCGCCGGACTGACCTCTGGCGCTGTGAAGGGATAGCTCAATGGCTGAGATTGTGTTGGACCACATCAGCAAAAGCTATCCCGACGGCGCGATCGCGGTGAAAGACCTGAGCATCACCATTGCTGACGGCGAGTTCCTGATCTTGGTCGGCCCTTCTGGCTGTGGCAAGACCACGACGCTCAATATGATTGCCGGGCTTGAAGATATCTCATCCGGCGAGCTACGCATCGGTGGCGAACGGATGAACGAGAAGGCGCCCAAGGATCGCGACATCGCGATGGTGTTTCAGTCCTACGCGCTCTACCCGCATATGACCGTGCGGCAAAACATCGCGTTTCCGTTGACCCTGGCGAAGATGAAGAAAGCCGAAATCGCCCAGAAGGTCGATGAGACGGCCAAGATCCTCGACCTGACGGAACTCCTGGACCGCAAGCCGTCCCAGTTATCGGGCGGCCAGCGCCAGCGGGTTGCGATGGGCCGGGCAATCGTGCGCCATCCCAAGGCATTTCTGATGGACGAGCCGCTGTCCAACCTGGACGCCAAACTACGAGTACAGATGCGCGGCGAGATCGCGCGGCTGCAGAAGAGGTTGGGCACCACCACCGTCTACGTTACCCACGACCAGACTGAGGCGATGACGCTGGGCGACCGTGTGGTGGTGATGCACAGTGGCGTCGCGCAGCAAATCGGCACTCCCGATGAGCTTTACGAGCAGCCCACCAACCTGTTTGTCGCGGGGTTCATCGGCTCACCGGCGATGAATTTCTTCCCGGCGACGTTGACACCCATCGGGCTGACGCTTCCCTTCGGCGAAGTGATGCTGACACCGGAGATTCAACAGATGATCGCCCGGTACCCGACGCCGGAGAGCGTCATCGTGGGCGTGCGGCCCGAGCATCTGGCCGACGCCGCATTGATCGACGGGTACCAGCGCATCGGGGCGCTCATCTTCGAGGTGCAGGTCGACCTGGTCGAATCGCTGGGCGCCGACAAGTACGTGTACTTTTCCACCGCGGGTTGGGCTGCGCACTCTACCCAGTTGGACGAGCTCGCTGCCGAGGCGGATGCGCACGAAAGCCAGTTCGTGGCAAGGGTTCCCGCGGAGTCCAAAGCAGCAATTGGGCAATCGATCGAGTTGGCGTTCGACACCACCAAACTTGCCGTGTTCGACGCCGGCTCCGGGTCGAACCTGACCATTGCGCCGACAGAGATGCAGTGACGCGGACTTTGGACGAAGTGCGCGCGCATCTGCGCGGTCACTTCGGTGACGCCGAGCCCGGTTCGGCGAGTGTGACCTTTCTGGGCACCGAGCCGTTCGAGGTGCTGCGATTTCATGGCGTCGACGGCTCAGTGCATTACGTGTCGCTGGGTTGCTCGCGCCACCCGATGACCGACCCGGCGCAGATGGTCGGTGACCCACAGCGCGGACCCCGGGCCGAAGTGGTGCTCTGCCTGCGCGACCCCGGCCCCATCGCCGGCATTGCCCGCAGCCTCGCGATACTCGCGGCAACGCCGGCAGTAGAGGGCGTGGCGCTGACCGCCGACTCATTGATTGACCTCGGCTCGCCGCTGTGGGGATGGCCGTCGCGCCACGTACCGTTCACCGCAGTGCTGTTGGGCCGCAGCGACATTCCCGATCTGGCGCTGCGGCCGCCGTGCGAGCCGGTACAGTTCCTTTCGGCGACGCCGATCACGGCGACCGAAGCGGCCTGGGTGCGACTCAAGGGCGCCGGGGCCATGCGCGAGGCGTGGCAGAACGATGGCGTCGACGTGCTGGACCCGAATCGGCGGGCCGCACAGCCTGATTGACTGCGCTAAAGCCAGTTGTTACGTCGGAACTGGAAGTACAGCACCAGGCACACGAGGGCCATTGCGGCCATCACCCCCGGATAACCCCACGTCCAGTTCAGCTCCGGCATGAAATGGAAGTTCATACCGTAGATCGCGGCGACCATGGTCGGCACCGCCAAGATCGCGGCCCAGGCCGCCATCCTGCGCATGTCGTTGTTTTGCTGCATGCCGACGCGGGCCAGTGCCGCCTGTATCAGCGAGTTGAGCATCTCGTCGTAGCTGGCGATGTGGTCTGCGGCCTCGGAATGGTGGTTGGCGACGTCGCGCAGGTAACGCCGCACCTCTTTGGGAAGCAGGTCTTTGTTCTCCTGCTGGATCCGCTGGAACGCGCCGGAGAGCGGCGTGACGCAGCGGCGCAGTTCGACGACTTCGCGTTTGAGCAGGTAGATCGGTTCGACATCGAGCTTGCGGCCCGGGGCGAACGCCAAACCCTCGATGCTGTCGATGTCGGCTTCAATTAGTTGGCTCACCTCGAGATAGTGGTTCACCACCTCGTGGGCGATGGCATGCATCACCGCGTATGGTCCCAGGCGCAACTGCTCGGGGTCGGCATCCATCCGCTTACGCAGTTCAGACAGTCCGCCGTGTTCGCCATGACGGACCGTGATCACGAAATCCTTGCCGACGAAGATCATGATTTCGCCGGTTTCGACGATCTGGCGGGCCAGCACCACTGATTCGTGCGGGACGTAACTGACGGTCTTCAGGACCAGAAAGAGGGTGTCGTCGTATCGCTCCACCTTGGGCCGCTGGTGCGCGCAGACGGCGTCTTCGACAACCAACGGGTGCAGGCCGAAAACGTCCGCCACTTCTTGCATTTGATCCGTGTCCGGTTCCCGCAAACCGACCCAGACGAATCCATGGTGTCCGAGGAATTCAACCTCGCGGACCTTGTTGAGTGCGGCGGCGTAGCTGAATTTTCCGGGGAGCCGGTGACCTTCGGCGTAAACGGCGCAGTCGATCAAGGCCTCGTTGGTCTTTTGGGGAGCCTGCTTGGGCTGCGGATCGTGGGCGAGCGGTCGAAGCACTTCGGGCAATGCGTCGAATCCTTGGATCATGTCCACCTCCGATCGCAGTGCACATCTGGCCGGGCGGTCATCAATGCTACGCGTGCTTACTTACCGAAGCGCAACGATCCGGTGTGCACAAAGCCCTGGTAAAGGACCGGAGATCGACGGCCCGCAGGGGTGCGCTAGTTTCGAGCCGAGACACGAATCGGCATGAACTTCTCCACAAGGAGTAAATCGACGTGAGCGCAAGTCCTATCAAGGTCGCCGTCACCGGCGCCGCCGGCCAGATCGGCTACAGCCTGTTGTTCCGCCTGGCGAGCGGATCGCTGCTGGGGCCCGACCGCCCGATCGAGCTACGCCTGCTCGAGATCGAGCCTGCGCTCAAGGCGCTCGAAGGCGTCGTGATGGAACTCGACGACTGTGCCTTCCCGCTGCTGTCCGGGGTTCAGATCGGCGCCGACCCGAACAAGGTTTTCGACGGCGCGAACCTGGCCCTGCTCGTCGGTGCCCGTCCCCGCACCAAGGGCATGGAGCGCGGCGACCTGCTGGAGGCCAACGGCGCCATCTTCACCGCACAGGGCAAGGCGCTCAACTCGGTGGCAGCAGACGACATTCGCATCGGTGTGACCGGCAACCCGGCCAACACCAACGCTTTGATCGCGATGAGCAACGCACCCGACATCCCCCGCGAGCGGTTCTCCGCACTCACCCGTCTCGACCACAACCGGGCGATCACTCAGCTGGCCAAGAAAACCGGCGCTGCGGTGACCGACATCAAGAAGATGACGATCTGGGGCAACCACTCCGCCACCCAGTACCCGGATGTGTTTCACGCCGAGGTCGGCGGCAAGAACGCCGCCGAGGTCGTCAACGACCAGGCGTGGATCGAGAACGACTTCATTCCCACCGTCGCCAAGCGGGGCGCGGCAATCATCGACGCGCGCGGCGCCTCCTCGGCCGCATCCGCCGCGTCGGCGACCATCGACGCTGCCCGCGACTGGCTGCTCGGTAGCCCCGAGGGTAACTGGGTGTCGATGGCCGTCGTCTCCGACGGTTCATACGGCGTGCCCGAGGGCCTGATCTCGTCTTTCCCGGTGACCACCAAGGACGGCAACTGGTCGATCGTGACAGGCCTGGAGATCGACGAGTTCTCCCGCGGCCGCATCGACGCGTCTACGGCCGAGCTCGCCGACGAGCGCAATGCGGTCACGGAACTCGGCCTGATCTGACGTGGCGATCGCAAGCGCGGTGGAGCCGGGCGTAGCGGGTCGCCACTTCAGACGCGTGGCGATCGCAAGCGCGGTGGAGCCGGGCGTAGCGGGTCGCCACTTCAGACGCGTGGCGATCGCAAGCGCGGTGGAGCCGGGCGTAGCGGGTCGCCACTTCAGACGCGTGGCGATCGCAAGCGCGGTGGAGCCGGGCGTAGCGGGTCGCCACTTCAGACGCGCTCGGCGCGTCGCCAGCTGAAATTCACCATTTCCATTAGTTCTACTAACGGGTAGTAAGTACTCTGGGGCGGGTGTCCGAATTGCTTGAATCGATACAGACCCGCGCCGAGTCGGCCGTGATCACCGACGCGGAGATTTTCGACGCACATGTAGGCGGCAAGCTTTCGGTAGGTTTGACGGCTCGGCTGGACACCCAACGTTCCTTGTCTATCGCCTACACGCCGGGTGTGGCGCAGGTGAGTCGTGCGATCGCCGCCAATCACACCCAAGCCGCCAGTTATACCTGGGCCAATCGCCTGGTGGCGGTCGTCAGCGATGGCAGCGCGGTTCTGGGCCTTGGCGACATCGGACCGGCGGCGTCGCTGCCGGTGATGGAGGGCAAGTGCGCCCTCTTCAAGGCATGTGGCGGACTCAACGCCATCCCGATCGTGCTCGTCACCAAGGACCCCGACGAGATCGTCGAAACCCTGGTGCGACTGCGGCCCACATTCGGCGCCGTGAACCTCGAGGACATCTCCGCGCCGCGCTGCTTTGAGATCGAACGACGCGTCATCGAAGCAATGGACTGCCCGGTGATGCACGACGACCAGCACGGCACGGCCATCGTGGTGCTCGCGGCGCTGATGGGCGCCAGCAAGTTGCTTGGCCGTGACATGACGTCGCTGAAGGTGGCGGTTTCCGGCGCCGGGGCCGCCGGTGTCGCTTGCTCGAATCTCCTTCTGGCGATGGGTGCTTCAGACGTCACTGTGCTCGATTCGCGCGGAATTCTGCATCCCTTGCGCGACGACATGAACAGTGTCAAGGCCGAGCTGGCACGCCGCAGCAACCCCCGCGGCCTGGCAGGGGGCATCGCGGAAGCGCTCGAGGGGGCAGACGTGTTCCTCGGCTTGTCGGCGGGCGTGGTGCCTGAAGAGCTGATCGCCACCATGGCGCCCAACGGGATCGTGTTTGCGCTGTCCAACCCCGATCCGGAGATCCATCCCCAGGTCGCGGCGAAGTACGCGGCCGTGGTGGCCACCGGCCGTAGCGACTTCTGCAACCAGATCAATAATGTGCTGGCTTTTCCCGGCGTGTTCCGGGGTGCGCTGGACGCCGGCGCACGCCGGATCACCGAGAAAATGATGGTCGCCGCGGCCGAGGCCATCTTCTCCGTCGTCAGTGCCGACCTCGCGGCCGACCGAATTGTCCCCAGCCCGCTGGATCTTCGTGTCGGGGATGCAGTCGCCACGGCGGTGGCCCTGGCCGCAGAGTCCTCTGACACCGCGGGGTGAGAGCCGGCCGGCTGGTGGCGCCGCTGGTCGCCGCCGTACTCGCTGCGGCTGGTTGCGCCACCGACTCGGGCGACCGTCGTGCTGGTCGGGAACTAGTGGTCGGCTCCCGCGCTGACTCCGAATCGGCGCTGCTGGCCGACGTCTATGTTGCTGCGCTTGCGTCATACGGTTTTCCAGCGCGCGCCGAGACCGCCGCCGACCCGATGGCGCAAATGGACACGGGCGCGTTCACAGTTGTCCCCGCCTTCACCGGCCGTACATTGCAAGCCTTGCAGCCGGGCGCGGCGGCGATGTCCGACACTGCGGTCTACCGTGCGATGGTGGCTGCGTTGCCAGAGGGCATCACTGCGGGCGACTACACGACGGCTGCCGAAGACAAACCCGTGCTGCTGGTGACTGGGTCCACCGCCAAGGCGTGGGGCGGTAGTGATGTCAGCGCAGAATTGAGCTCGTTGCCGAAGCACTGCGACGGCCTGATCGTCGGAACTGTCACCGGTCAACCGGCACCGTCGACCGTCGGCACCTGCCGGCTTCCCGCCGCGCGCGAGCTCCCGGACGACGCGACGATGTTTGCTGCGGTGCGGGACGGTCAGCTGACGGCAGGGTGGACGACGACCGCCGACCCCGGCATTCCCGCCGACCTGGTTTCGCTGGCCGACGGCAAACCCGCACTGGTACGGGCGGAGAACGTGGTGCCGCTGTATCGACGCAACGCACTGAGCGATCGGCAACTGCTGGCGATCAACGAAGTGGCCGGCGTGCTGGACACCACGGCACTGGCCGAGATGCGCCGCCAAGTGGCCGGCGGAGCCAACCCGCAGGCGGTGGCATCCGGATGGTTGACAGAACACCCGCTGGGGCGTTGAGGTGGGCCGACGAAACCCCGGAGATCAGCGTCTGTGCATCAACCGCAGCACAGCGTGCTTGGCGCGGCTCATGACAGGACCGGGCAGCAGCTGCTGATAACTCGAAGCCGTCAGCCGCACTAGCAGGTCCATTGCCTTGACGTCCGATCCGACCAGGACCCGCGACTTTGTTCTTGCGGACCACCTCGAGGATGATCCGAGCGGCTTTTTGCGGGCTGGTGCCGGCTTGTTGCGCCTCGAACTGATTGGCCAGCTCGTCCTGGTCCAGCCCTTCGGCGAAGGTGGCATTGCGGGCGAACCCCGTCTTAACAGCGCCCGGGTGCACCGTGGTCACCCGCACCGGGTGGCCGGCGGCCAGCATCTGCTGGCGCAGCGCCTCGGTGAAGCGCCGCACGGCGAACTTGGCGGACACGTATGCCGCCTGCCCGGCCGCCGCAAACGGGCCTAGG
>Ga0335069_10013584_pt1 | contig 11428 bp, 12 predicted proteins | sample Lox_Sample_11_FD_206714 | JGI IMG/M metagenome (GOLD analysis project Ga0335069, IMG submission 206714) | Soil microbial communities from Loxahatchee National Wildlife Refuge, Florida, United States - Lox_Sample_1.1 | ecosystem: Environmental > Terrestrial > Soil > Wetlands | place: USA... | reverse complement strand
AAAATTCGGAGGGGCTCGGAGCTGCGCATATCGGTCGCAGATGCCATGCGCCGGACGCAATATCGACGATCGCCTGAACGTCGAATCTATGCGTCCAGCCGCCCGCCAACGAGGGCGCCGCGCTCGAAGGTCATTTGCGCAAAATGCGTCCGATATTCGGCCGGCGTCATGCCGGTATGGCGTTTGAACAGGTTCCTGAAAAACGCAATGTCTTCGTAACCAATTTTTGACGATACCGCCTGGATTGAGGCGACGCCGTCCTCGAGCAGTTCCTTGGCGGCCGACACCCGCAGTGTCTGGATATAGGCGCCCGGCAACCGCCCGGTCGCCGCCTTGAAACGACGGATGAAGTTCCGCGGACTCATGCCGACACGGTCGGCGACGGTCTCGATCGAGATATCGCTGTCGAAATGCTGCTGCAGATAGTTTTCGGCTTCCTTCACTTGTTCGTCGGAATGCGGCCGTGACAGCGGTACCACCGAGTATCCCGATTGCCGGCTCCGCGGCATGCTCAGCAGCAGCGATTTGGCGACCTGCAGGGCGACTTCATGGCCGCAGAATTTCTCGACCATATACAGACTGATATCGATCGCGGCATAGACTCCGCCGCTGCAGAACAGCTGCCCGTCCTCCGTCACGAACTGGTCGGTACGCCAGCGGACTTTTGGATAACGCGCGCGAAGGATATCGGCCACGCCCCAATGCGTGGTCGCCTGTTTGCCGTCGAGCAGTCCGGCTTCCGCGAGAAACCCAACGCCCGTACAGACACCCGCGATATAAGCGCCACGCGCGTGCCATTTCTTCAGCCAGGGCAGGAGAGCGGTGTGCTGTGCGATTCGATCCATCACGTCCCAGCCGGAAGCCGGGAGGATGATGATGTCGGCCTTCTTGATGTCGTGGATCGAGCAATGCGGGCTGACGCCAAGATCGCAAAGCGCTTTGATGTCGTGGCCGTCGATCGAGGCAATATGGACGCGAAAGCGGGACTGCTGCAGTTTGCCGTGGAGCCAGTTCCAGACCGTGCCGGCCGAATGAAAAATCTCGATGGGGGCAATGGCCGTCGACAGGTATCCCGCTTCGAGCAGAACCACCGTGACATCGAGGATGCCATCGGCGCCTTGCGGGGCAGGTCGCTCTGCCCGCCGGTCTTTCCGGCGTGCGACGTCGCCTGATTTACTCATTGATTTGACCATGGCCGTTTGCCTTTCCTTGCGCTCTGATCGGCTCCCACAATCCGACACAGGCGCCAACGGAATCGACAATGAGCGCGATCCGCGCGATGCCGGTCACGGTGAAGGGGCGAACGATGACTTTGCCACCGAAGAGCGTGACGCGTTGCGCGGAGTCGTCGAGATCGTCCACGCGAATGTAAGGCGTCCAATGCGACGGCATTCCATGGTCGATCTGCGCTTTTCTCAATTGATAGATCGAGCCGACATCCTGATCGGACAATCGCATGCGGATGAAGCTACCGTTGTTCGCTCTCTGCTCGCGCGGTTCCCAGCCGAACAATCCGCCGTAAAACGCTTTCGCGCTGCCTGCGTCCGTCGCCGCCAGATCGAGCCAGCAGAAACGTCCAATTCCTGCTCTCATGAGATCGGTCACGGCTGAAAATCTCCTTTGCGTGGTACGCCGCCGGCTGCAGCGCGGCGGCGCCCGAACAATCACGCTCCGGTCATCGGATCGATGACGGTGCGAACCTCGGTGACCTTGTTGGCAGGAAAGCCGCTCAGTTTGGCGTGCTCCTGAACCACCGCTTCGTTTTCGGCGAGGTAGATGCAGAAGGTCTTGTCATCCACGACGTAGGAATGCTCCCACTGCACTTTGCCCGGAAGTTTGGCCAGTGCTTCGTTGGAGGTCGCAGCGGCGCCCTTGAGCTGCTCGCGATTGAGCTTGCCGACACCGGGAATGCTGCGTTCGACTACATACCGTTTCATTGCTTTTTGCTCCGTGTTGAGTGACGGAACACAGCTAGTTCACTGGCAGTCTACAGGACAGATGGCAGTTTTGACAATGTAGAGTGGTGATTGTGCCACAGGACGGAACACGAGTCCTCGGCGTGGAAACTCGCCATTTACGCGACGAAATGCTTATTCCGCGGCCTGGATCGTCGGCAGCCGATAATCCTTGAACATCTGCCTGAGGGTGAGCTTCTGGATCTTGCCTGTCGCGGTGTGCGGGATCTCATCGACGAACACGACGTCGTCCGGCATCCACCACTTCACGATCTTTTCCTGCATGAAGCCGAGAATCTCTTCCTTGGTGGCGGTCTGGCCTTTCTTGAGCACGATCACCAACAGCGGTCGCTCGTCCCATTTCGGATGTGAGACGCCGATCACCGCCGCTTCCGCCACTTTGGGATGCCCGACCGCGAGGTTTTCGATGTCGATTGAGGAAATCCATTCGCCGCCGGATTTGATCACGTCCTTGGCGCGGTCGGTGATCTGCATGTAGCCGTAACGGTCCATGGTCGCGACGTCGCCGGTGTCGAACCAGCCGTCGGGTTCGAAGACAGGATCAAAGTCGACCTTGTAGTAACTTTTCGCGATCGCCGGGCCGCGCACCTTCAGGCGGCCGAAGGTCTTGCCATCCCACGGCAGCGGGTTGCTGTTGTCGTCGGTGATTTTCATTTCGACGCCGAAAGGCGGATGGCCTTGCTTCATCTCGACGTCGAGCCTGGCATCGCCGGTGAGCTCCGCATATTCCGGCTTCATGGTACACAGCGAACCGAGCGGGCTCATTTCCGTCATGCCCCAGGCATGGATCACCTGGACGCCGTATTTGTCCTGGAATGCCTGCGTCATGGCGCGCGGACATGCAGAGCCGCCGATCACCACGCGTTTCAGGTACGGCAACTTGCCGCCGGTCTTTTCGAGATCCTGCAGCAGCATCAGCCACACGGTCGGCACGGCCGCGGTAAATGTCACCTTGCAGGTGTCGAGCAATTCGTAGATCGAGGCACCGTCGAGCTTCGCGCCCGGCATCACCATCGTCGAGCCGACCATCGGCGCGGAGAAGGCGAGGGACCAGCCGTTGGCATGGAACAACGGCACGACGGGCATCACGACATCGCGCGATGACAGGCCCTTGCAGTCGGGGAGCGCCGCCATGAAAGCGTGCAGGACGTTGGACCGGTGCGAGTAGAGGACGCCTTTCGGATGGCCCGTCGTCCCCGACGTGTAACACATGCCGGCGGCCGTATTTTCGTCGAACGACCTCCACGCGAAATCGCCGTCGACGTCCGCGATCCAGTCTTCGTAAGCGATCGCATTCTTCAATGTCGTCTGCGGCATGTGCGCCGCGTCGGTCAGGATTACGTAGCGCTCGATCGACGGCAGCTTGTCGGCAATCTTCTCCAGCAAAGGCACGAAAGTGAGATCGGCGATCATCACGCGGTCTTCGGCGTGATTGATGATCCAGACGAGCTGGTCCGGGAAGAGGCGCGGATTGACGGTATGATAGATCGCGCCGATGCCGAGGATCCCGTACCAGACTTCCAGATGGCGCCATGTATTCCACGCCATGGTCGCCACGCGATCACCGAGTTTGATACCGTTCTTCTCCAGCCGCTGCGCGACCTTCAATGCACGGCGGCGGATCTCCGTATAATTCGTCGTGTGCATCGGCCCTTCGACCGAGCGTGTGATGACCTTGCGCTCGCCATGGAATATGGCGGCATGGTCGATGATGCGATGGCACAGCAACGGCCAGTCCTGCATCAGACCGAGCATGGCATTCCCCTCCTGCTTATATTTCATTGGACCGGCGCCCCTCGCCAGTCAGGGTCAAGGTTAGCCGCCGCATCGGACCGTGCAACGGTTTCGTTATGAGATACGGCGCCGCAGCGGATTTGGCTTCATCCGTGCCCCGTATAAATGCCGTAATCCCGGCCGATACCGGCGCCATGCGGCTTTTGATAGCGCTCGCATGCCTGGCCGGTGCCGGAAGCGGCATGGCGATTGCCCAGAACATCCCCCTGCCGCGCCCACGCCCCCCGCTGTGGACCGAACCGCACTCCTTCCGCGAAGCCGCCGGTCCGGATTTCAATTCCGCCGATGTCAGCGACGTGTCGACCGAATGCGATGGTCGGCTCGGCAAGATCGCGGTCATCGACCCGATGCCGCGGCTGATCGGCCCCGACGCCTGCGGCGGCGGCGACATGGTGCGGCTCGATGCGGTGCTGCTCGCCGGCGGTGAGCGCATCGAGCTCAAGCCTGCGCCGGTGCTCCGCTGCAATTTTGCGGAGTCGCTTGCATCGTGGCTGCACGATGAAGCGGCGCCGCGCGCCAAAAAACTCGGAGCAGCTTTGCGCGCGGTCGAGACCTATGACGATTTCGAATGCCGTAGCCGCAATCGCGTTGCCGGTGCCAAGCTCAGCGAGCACGGAAAAGGTGATGCCGTCGACCTGCGCGCCTTCGTGCTGGCGGACGGCCGCGAAGTCGGTCTCACCGACGTCAACGTTGCCAAGGACTTCCGCGACGACCTGCGCGAGAGCGCATGCCATCGTTTCACCACGGTTCTTGGGCCGGGTTCTGACAGCTCGCACGAAACGCACATCCACCTCGATCTCTTGGAGCGCCGTCAAGGTTACCGGCTGTGTCAGTGGGATGTGCGCACGCCGCCAAGGACTGAAATTGCGGCGAGGGTTCCGTTGCCGATCCCGCGACCGCCGGTTCCCGCTGCGGCCGTAAACCATGAACGAAGGTTGTAATTGCCAATTCTTGTTCTCTTCACAGTTCGCGCGTAGCAAACCCGCCACATGCCCGATCACGATCCCACCGCAATCGTCGGTTCTTCGTCCCGCTTGATCACGCGCCGCGGCCTGATCAAGGGAGGGCTCGGTCTCGCTGTTGCCAGCACCGTCGTGTTGCCTGCAACCGGCGCGCGCGCCGCCGCGGAAGCGGCCAATGATCTGGTGATCACCAACTACCGTCTCTCGCCGCCATCCTGGCCGAAGGGACAACGCCTCACCATCACGGTGATCGCCGATCTGCATGCCGGCGGTCCCAACATGGGCCGCGAACGCATCCGGCAAGTGGTCGATACGGCCAATGAACTTGGCAGCGATCTTACGGTCCTGCTTGGCGACTTCTTTGCCACGCACCGCTTCATCACCGAGCGCGTGCCGCACCCGGTGTGGGCCGCCGAACTGTCCGGTCTGTACGCACCGCTCGGCGTCTATTCGGTTCTCGGCAATCACGACTGGTGGAATAACGTCGGCAGCGTCATTCACGCGCTCGACAAGGTGCGCCTGCCGGTGATGCAAAACGACGCCCTGCTTCTTGGTCCGCCAGGCCGCCGTTTCTGGCTCGCTGGCCTCGGCGACCAGATCGCCTACAAGCTGGGTCCGAGCAAATTCCAGGGCGTCGACGATCTGCCGGGCACACTCGCCCGCATCAAGACCGACGATCCGGTGGTTCTGCTCGTGCACGAGCCTGATATTTTCACGCAGGTGCCGGACCGCGTTGCGGTCACCCTTGCGGGCCACACACATGGCGGCCAGATCCGCCTGCCTTATGCACCGCCGCTCTGGATCCCGTCGGCTTACGGCTCACGCTTTGCCTATGGGCATATTGTCGAAAACGATCGCCATCTGGTCGTTTCCGGCGGCCTTGGTTGCAGTGGCGTACCGCTGCGCCTCTGCATGCCGCCCGAGATCGTGCGCATCGAGCTGGGTTAGCGGGCAACCGGAAAAGCATTCGATGACGATCTTTCGCTCGTCATGCCCGCGCTTGTCGCGGGCATCCACGTCTGAGAGAACTCGCAGATTTGAAGACGTGGATGGCCGGAACAAGTCCGGCCATGAAGCTGAGTGCGTCGTACGGGCCCGCCACAAACTCCGTTCGTTCCCGCGCAAGCGGGAATCCAAAATTATGTCTGAATGGCTATCGTCGTTTCGTCTGGGTCCCCGCGTTCGCGGGGACGAACGGCGTAGGAAGGCCGCAATCAAATCGACCTTCGAATAACGTTTAGTGACCGGAAAGCGCGTTCACAATTCTCCGCTCGTCCCCGCGTAAGCGGGGACCCAGTCTCTTGACCAAACAAAAAACGGCGCCGCAGAGGGCGCCGTATTCAATTCAGTATGCCGACGATCAGCGGAATGGGCCGACGGCGGAGGCCATGCGCGGATTCGTCGGCGAGTCACCCTGATGCGGAGCCAGCACGACGACCACGGTGCCGTCCTTCACGCGCTTGTACAGGTCGATGACATCTTCGTTGGTCATGCGGATGCAACCCGAGGAAATTGCCTCGCCGATATACTCAGGCTGGTTGGTGCCGTGGATGCGGTAGAGGGTGTCCTTGTTGCCTTCATAAAGGTACATGGCGCGCGCGCCCAACGGATTTTGTGGACCACCGCTGACGAAGTTCGGCACATCCATGCGCTTCTTGATTTCGTCGGTCGGCACCCACGACGGCCATTCCGCCATGCGCCCGATCTTGGCCACGCCCGACCAGGCCAGCGCTTCTTCGCCTACGGTCACGCCGTAGCGGATCGCTTTGCCGTCAGGCAGCACGTAATAGAGATAGCGCGCGTCGGAATCGATCAGGATCGTGCCGGGCGCTTCCTTGCGGTGATACTCGACGATGTGGCGCTTGTACGGCTCCGGGATCGTGACCTTCTCGTATGGCGCCGCTGCCAGAAGCTTCTTGTCGCGGGCGGTGAAGTTCGCTTCCGATGCCGGTTCGATCGTCGACTGCATGCAACCGCCGAGCACGACGCCAGCAACGAGCAGGATCGCCCACAACCCCTTTGCCGCCATTTTCTTCCTCATTTCCCGCCGCAACCGCGCGGCGCCGCAACATAATGCCTCAGGTCGCAATTAACCGAAATGGCCGTGGTATTGCCACGCTTTCTGCCGTTTCTGCACTGCCTTCCTGTGAACCTGTTGCAGGAATGCCGCACCTGCGAAAGTTCCATTGGCACGTAAAACTACTTTGGTCGCAAGACCTTAAGACAGGGTTTACCAACGCTACGCCAATACTTGTCGGTAGGAGGTGGGCCCGATCGGACCCGCCAAATGTCACAAGACCACACGATTTGTCGCTCAATTCCGCCCCACTGATTCACGACATTGGGGGGTGGAGGGGACAATCCAAGGAAGGACTGGAGTTCAGGACTATGGACGTGAAAGCAACGGAGCAGAAGCAAGACTCCGCCCGTCAATACACGAATCTCGACCATCGCTATGGCAAGATCGGGATCTCCGCCGTCGCTGCCGCAATTCGCCATCAGGGCGAACACCGCACCGCGACTGAGACCCACTACGAGCCCTACGACCGCGACTAGGATCGCCGCGCGACGCCGGCTCATCTACGGACGGTTCTGCTGATCATCACCACCACGCGCAGCCGCTTACGCGGCCGCGCCGCAGCTGATTTATGTCTTGCGCAAATCCGCGCGATCAGGTCATGAGTTGACCGGATCGCCGCACGATCCCGTCGTGCGCAAGATGGTGATGGGATGCTGTCCGTTTACGTGCCGCAGGGCACGACGCTTGAACGAATTTCCATCGAACCCGGCGCGGCGCCTCCCGATGGTGCGGTGTGGATCGATCTCGTCACTCCGACGGTCCAGGAGGACAAGGTCGTCGAAAAGCTGCTCGGCATCGCGATCCCGACGCGCGAAGAGATGCAGGAGATCGAAGTCTCCAGCCGTCTCTACGTTGAGAACGGCGCACGCTACATGACGGCGACGCTGATGTGTCAGTCGGACACCGCGCCGAGGACCACGCCCGTCACCTTCATTCTCTCCGGCCATCGCCTGGCCACCGTGCGTTATGACGACCCACGGCCGTTCGCCATCGTCGAACACAAGCTCGCGCGCAACTGTCCGCCGAAAGTGACTGGCGAATCCGTCCTGGTGGACCTGCTCGACGCGGTCGTCGACCGCTCGGCAGACATCCTGGAGCGCATCGGCGGCGAGGTCGACCAGATCTCGCATTCGATTTTCGAGCCGGAAGAAGAGCCCGAGCCGCCTGCTTACAAGGACGTGCTCAAGGCCCTGGGGCGTAAAGGCGATCTCACGTCGAAGGTGCGCGAAAGCCTGGTGTCGATCGGTCGCCTGCTTGTGTTTCTGATCACGGAGGCGGAAGGCATGCGCTGGGGCAAGGACATGCGCGCCCACCTGCAGTCCATGCGACGTGACGCGACTTCGCTGTCGGATCATGCGACCTATCTCGCCAACAAGGTCACCTTCCTGCAGGACGCGATGCTCGGTGTCGTCAACATCGAGCAGAATGCCATCATCAAGATCTTCTCCATTGCGGCGGTGATCTTCATGCCGCCGACTTTGGTTGCGTCGATCTACGGCATGAATTTTCACACCGGCATGGTCGAGCTGGAATGGACCTACGGCTACCCGTTTGCGCTGATGATGATGGTGCTCGCCGCGATCTTGCCGATCGTGTACTTCAAATGGCGCAAATGGCTTTGAGGCGAGGGCGCAGTCGCCGCGTCAGACGTCTTCGAGCCAGCCCTGCCCTGAGGCAAAACGCACAATCTCCGCGCGCGTCCGCAAATTGAGCTTGTCGCTGGCGCGCGACTTGTAGGTTTCCACCGTCTTCGCGCTCAAGTCGAGCCGCGCGGCGATTTCCTTGATGGTCAGGCCGCGCGCGGAATATTTGAGCACGCTCGCTTCTCGCTCAGTGAGCTCGCGCGCATCGTTGCCTTGCTCCGTCGCTTCGGCCTTTTTTGCGATGCCCTGGCGAATTTCATCGGTCAATGACGGGTCTATGTACAGATCGCCGCGCTTCACGGCGCGAATGCCCTGTACCAGGTTTTCCGCAGCCGATCGTTTGAGCACATAACCTTTCACGCCCGCCGCGAGCGAGCGCATGACAAAGGAGCGTTCCTCGTACAGCGTCAGCACGAGCACACGCACGTCGGGGTTTTCCTTTGCGAGGCGCTGCGCCACTTCAATGCCGCTGAGTTCGGGCATCGAGATGTCGAGGACCGCAACATCCGGCTTCTTGTCGTGGATCAGGGCCAATGCCGCCTGGCCGCTGGCGGCCTCGCCGATCAGATCGAGGTCGGCTTCCGCCTGAATCAGGTTGCGCAGACCGGCGAGGACGATGGGATGATCGTCGGCAAGGATGACGCGGATTTTTTCGCTCATGCTGCGGCCCTCCGCGTAACAAGGGGAATACGCGCGAAAATCGTTGTGCCTCTGTTCGGCGCCGATTCGATTTCCAGGCGGCCGCCGACCAGTGACATGCGTTCGCGCATGCCGGCGAGGCCGAGGCGGGACGAGGATGCAGTGGGATCGAAACCCCGTCCGTCGTCTTCGACGGTCAGGTGCAGCGTTTCATCCGATGTACTGATCACCACGCTGACGTTTTTGGCGCCCTGCGCATGCTTGGCGACATTCGTCAGCGCTTCCTGGATGATCCGGTAGACCGTCGTGCGGACTTCGTCCGGCCGTGCATCGAGCTTGCTGTCAACGCAGTGGAAATCCACCGGGATCGCGTTCTTGGCGCTCCACTCTTCGACGTAGTTCACGAGCGCGTGAGTCAATCCCAGTTCGTCAATCGAGGCCGGCCGCAATTCCCAGGCGATCCGGTGCAGCACCTGACCGAGGCCTTCCATCTGCTTGCGCAGGAAGCGCACGCGGTCGCGGCCTTTTTCCTCCACCAGGGGCTCGATGACCTTGAGGTCCATGATCGCAGCGCTGACGCTCTGGCCGGTCTGGTCGTGCAGATCACGGGCGAGACGAAGCCGTTCTTCTTCCTGCGCCTTCATGATGCGGCGACGAAGCTTGTTCCGTTCGGTCGTGCGCTGTTCGATCAGCTCGTGAGCCGCGACCAGCGACTTGCCCAGTTCATCGACTTCCTGGATTTCGAGCGGCGGCAGGACGACCGGTTCCTGCAGTCCGAGGCTTGCGGCCGGCTCGCGCAGGGACTCGATCGAGCGCGCGATGCGGGAGCTGATGCGTCTCGCCAGCAAGACGCCGACGACCAGCAGCAGGTAGGCGGCGACCACGTTTTCCCAAAGCGCCCGCCAGAAGAAGCCTGCCTGACCTTCCTTCGGAATGCTGATGGCGACGGTCCAGCCTGATACTGTCGAACGGCTGAAACTGCTCAAGGCGGTGACGCCCTCGCGGGTCAAACCCTCGAATGCGCCTTCACCGCCCTCGGCCAGTGCGCTTTTCAATCCCGGTGACACTTCTTTTCCGACGAACCTTTCGCCATTCAATGTTCTGGCGACGATGGTCTCGTTGCTGTCGATGATCGCCGTGATCCAGTCCGCGGGCATGTTCTGCCGCTGCAGGAGTCTGTTCAGCCGTTCCGTGCTCATGGTCATCGTGAGCGTGTAGCGCGGGGTCCCTTCAATGGTGACCGGGACTTCAATTCGGAATACGGGCTTCCCGGTCGCCGCATCGTTGAACAAATTCGAAACGACCGGCCGCCCCATATCGATGGCCCGCGGCGGCGGGGCGAGATCGTCGTGAGGCAGCGGTGCACCATAAGGCTGCGAGGTATTCAGCAGTGGCCGGCCGTCGAGACCGGTCAGGATGAAGTTGTCGCCTTTGGTCGCGGGCAGAACCTGCCGCGCCTCGTCGTAGAATTTTGCCAGGTTGCCCGAAGCCAGATGGGGAGACGCGGCGAGGATGAGCAGCGCGGAGCGCGCGCCATCGAATTCGGCATCGACCGCCTGGCTGAGCGCACGCGCCGTGCCGACGAGATTCCGTTCAAGATTGTCGCGTTCCTGATTGAACGAGCGGATGATGACGAATGTCGTGACCGCAATGGCAGGCAGGACGCTCGCGACCACGAGCCAATTGAGCCAGGTGTGAATCGTCCGCCTGGGCGCCGGCTTGGATTGCGACGGGCGCGCGCTGTTCACGGCTGGCTTCCCAGAACGTTCGCTGCCATCAACGGTGTCATCTGAAGAGACCGCGGAGTGGCTGTTGCAACCGCTGCTCGACGCGATCGGAATTGAGCCCCCCAGCCCGGAAAGTAGCGTTATCGGCCTTAAGAAAGGGTATTTGGCGCGGCCGGCAAAAAAGCGTGCGAATCGAGACCGTTACGACCGGGCTTTTTCGGAAAATTCATTTTGGCGGGCCATCGGCGCGCCGTTCCCAAGCCAAAGGAACAAGGCCAACGGAACAAGCCAAAAGGAAGAAGCCGCCGTTTCCGGCGGCTTCGACAGATCCCACCAGCCACAATGGAAACTGTTACTTCAACTGGGTCGAAATGTAGTTGAACTTGGCGTTCAAGCTGGAACCGATCGCATTCACTGCGGCAATGATCACAACCGAGATACCGGCGGCAATCAGGCCGTATTCGATGGCGGTCGCACCCGACTCGCACTTGAGAAACGCAACAACCTTAGACATCCGACGCACTCCTACGCGCTGTTGAACTGCGTGCACACTATCGGTGCCCCATTAAGGAAACCTTGGGTGGCCGGTCCAAAGTGAACGATCCGT